>Ga0206106_100074_pt1 | contig 185612 bp, 150 predicted proteins | sample 1B1ome_FD_148677 | JGI IMG/M metagenome (GOLD analysis project Ga0206106, IMG submission 148677) | Enriched microbial communities from leaf-cutter ant dump, University of Wisconsin, Madison, United States - 1B110A | ecosystem: Environmental > Terrestrial > Nest > Insects nest > Nest dump... | reverse complement strand
CGTCGTGGTCAAACTCTTCACGAATGGCATCCAGAATATCCAGCTGCACTTTCTTTGCAGGTAGTGCGGGATTGTGAAAGCGTAAAACAATATTTCCCGGGGTAATTCTGTTCATCAACAAAATAAAACGCTGATACGCTTCCACTCTGTGAGGTAAAAAATAATTCTGGCGGTCTTTTTTTAATTCCAGATTCAGGTTACGGATATCTCTTTCAATCAACTGAACAGTAACAGACTGCTGTTTTTTCATCATGATAAAAACGACCAGAATCAGCGTGGCAAAAGCAGCTATTGCGATAATCAGGGGAATCCAGATATTCATAAAATTTAAATTTTTGGGTAAATATAATGAATTGCAGATTACGGACTATCACCTGAAGTGAGCAATATAACGGAAAATAATAAATGTTCCGTTATTTTACTGCCTTGATCTCAGAATGCCTTTATTTTACCTTTCAACCGGGTACTTTTTACTCTTTTGTTTCTTTTCTTCAGAGTGCTTTATCATCTTGAATCCGTTTATTTTTTTGTTAAACTATACAGAAAACAGGGCAGGGCATTTTATTATTAAACAACTTTGCTCTTGGATATGCTAAAATTAAAGTTACATATTGCCCGTTTGCTCTGTATCGTTACGATTTTTCTGATTAGTAGCAATACACTTCTTAACGCTTTTGAGATCAACATACCTGAATATCTCAAAAAGCTGGACGATTACAAAAAGAAGAATGTTCTTACATGGCACCAGGACGATATTAGTCAGATTAACAATGCTCTTAATTTAGTAAAAGATCCGACAGAAGAAGATTTCTTTTTTGATTATATCCAGATTGACCAGCCCGAATTAGTCTGGGCGGTCTTTTCAGAAGTTCTCGTGAAAGGGAACGGTTTTATCAGTTACTCCCCTTTAATCAAAGCGGTTCCGCTTTGGATTCAAAATCGTCAGATTTTAATTTAAAAACAATGCGTTTTGCCACATTTTTCTGATGTGGAAACGTTTTATTTTCGGATAGATCCTGGTTATCAGATGTATTGGTTCCGGTTCGCATACGTTTGTATGGAAAATAATTTCTGACAATTTACATTTCATTTCCATACAATTGTATCCCTGACAGGTGATCCATATCCCGTGTTTGAGAAACCAGCCGTTTAATCAGGATTTTTCCGGTAATAGCCGTAAACAAACCTGTTCATTATGATATTAAACCTATTCATAATGAGCTCTATATAACAAACATAAAAATCAAAATTAATTTATTATCATTTATGAAAAAACTTTCAATTGTAGCTTGCATAGCAGCTTTATTGTTGAATGCAGGATGCAAAAGCGGAGATCATGCGGAGCATGAAGATACCAAATTTGTGGTAACAAGCCCGATTCAGAGAGATACGCTTGTTTACCAGAACTATGTGTGCCAGATTCACTCGGTACAGCATATTGAGCTGAGAGCACTGGAGAAAGGATACCTTCAGGATATTTTTGTGGATGAAGGAAAATTTATAAAAAAGGGACAGCTGATGTTCCGGATCTTACCTTCTATTTACAAGGCGGAAGCACAAAGTGCACAAGCAGAAAAGGATTACACGGAAATAGAATATAAAATGACGAAAAAGCTTGCTGACAGCAATATTGTTTCGTCAAGCGAGCTGGCACTTTCCAAAGCGAAATTAGATAAAGCGAAAGCTGTTCTGGAGCTTGCACAGGCTCACCTGGGCTTTACAGAGGTCAAAGCTCCGTTTGATGGCTACATGGGACGTTTTTATGTTCGTTTGGGTAGCCTTGTCGATGAAGGAGAATTATTGACAACCCTTTCGGACAATAGTAAAATCTGGGTCTATTTCAATGTTCCGGAAGCGGAATACCTGACATTCAAGCAGACAAATCCGAACGGAATCCTTCCGAAAGTTAAATTGCAAATGGCTAATAACACGATCTTTGACAAAGAAGGTGTTATTGAAACGATCGAAGCGGATTTTAACAATGAAACAGGAAATATCGCTTTCAGGGCTACTTTTGAAAATCCTAAAGGAGTGCTCCGGCATGGTGAAACAGGTAATATTCTGATGCCTATCGATCTCAAAAACGCAATTATCATTCCTCAGAAAGCAACATTTGAGATCCTTGACAAAAAATATGTGTATGTCGTAGATAAAAACAATGTGGTGCATTCCCGTGAAATAACCATAGGAGCTGAGCTGCCACATTTATATGTTGTTACAAAAGGTCTGAATAAAAGCGATAAAATCCTTTTGGAAGGAATCCGGAAAGTGAAAAATAACGAGAAAATAAAATTCACATTCAAGAGCACAGATAAAGCATTGTCTGAATTGAACTCTTTGTTTGCGGAATAAATGTAAGAACTAAAAATCAGAATAATGTTTAGTAAATTCATTCAGCGGCCGGTTCTTGCAATATCGCTTTCTCTGGCTATCATTTTTATGGGATTTTTAGCGATCAATACAAGACCGATCTCACAATTCCCGGACATTGCACCACCTCGCGTAAATGTTTTTATAGCTTACCCGGGAGCAAGTGCTCAAGTACTTGTAGAATCTTCCTTAATTCCTTTGGAAAGAGCAATTAACGGTGTGCAAGGTATGCAATATATCATTTCTGATGCAACCAGTGCAGGAGAGGCAACTATTCAAGTTGTTTTTGAGCCTGGAACAGATCCGAATGATGCGGTTGTTAACATTAAGACAAGGGTAGACCAGGTAATGAACAACTTACCTGCTCTGGTACAGCTCGAAGGAGTTGTAATTACGCCGATTCAGCCAAGTATGCTAATGTATGTCAACTTATACAGTACAGACGAACATGCTGACGAGAAATTTTTGTATAACTACGCAAATGTGCATATTATCCCTGAGCTGCAACGTATTCACGGGATGGGGCGCGCACAGATTCTGGGGAGCCGTTCATATGCAATGCGGATCTGGTTAAAACCGGACAGAATGCGGGCTTATAATGTTTCGACAGAAGAAATTTTAAAAGCAACGGAAGAGCAAAGTATTATTGGTCGCCCGGGTCGTTTAGGACAAAGCTCCGGAAAATCTCCGCAGTCACTCGAATATGTATTATCCTATAAAGGAAGATATAATAAGCCGGAAGAGTACGAGAATATCATTGTCCGTGCAAATCCTGACGGAGAAATTCTTAAGCTGAAGGATGTTGCAGATGTTGAATTAGGAAGTGAATTTTTTGATATTTACTCCAATAAAGACGGACACCCTTCAGCTTCTATCGTCCTGAAACAGAACATTGGAAGTAATGCGAGCAAGGTAATCGAAGGCGTAAAAGAAAAGCTCGAAGAGCTGAAAAATGATTTTCCTCCGGGAATGAATTACGAGATCAATTACGATGTATCTAAATTTGTGGATGCTTCCATTGATAAGGTAATGCACACATTAGTAGAAGCCTTTATACTGGTGGCGATTGTGGTGTTCCTGTTCTTAGGAGATTTACGTTCTACTATAATTCCGACAATCGCTGTTCCCGTTTCACTGATCGGAGCCTTTGTCTTTATGCAGTTTTTTGGATTGACAATCAACCTGATAACCTTATTTGCGCTTGTTCTTGCGATCGGTATAGTCGTCGATGATGCGATCGTGGTGGTGGAAGCAGTCCACGCGAAGATGGAGGAGAAGCACCTGTCACCTTATAAAGCGGTAAAAGAAGTATTGGGAGAGATCAGCGGCGCGATCATCGCCATTACACTGGTTATGACTTCCGTATTCGTTCCCGTTGCGTTTATGCCTGGCCCGGTTGGGGTTTTCTATCGCCAGTTTTCTATTACAATGGCGAGTTCGATTATCCTTTCAGGTGTTGTTGCTTTGACGCTTACGCCGGTGCTTTGTGCAATGATCCTGAAAAACACACATGGCAAGCCAAGAAGAAAAACTCCGATCAATATGTTCATTGACTGGTTCAACAGAACATTCGATAAAGTAACAGGAAAATATACCGCATTATTACAGTTAATAGTAAACCGCCGTGTAATTACGTATGGAATTTTGCTGGCATTTGGATTTGGTATTTTCCTTGTTAATGAAAAACTACCGGCAGGATTTATTCCGAATGAGGATCAGGGAATGATTTATGCAATTATTCAGACACCTCCGGGAAGTACACTGGAACGTACAAATGATGTTTCCAGACAGCTGCAGAAAATGGCAGAAGGTATAGAAGGTGTTCAGTCTGTTACGTCTCTTGCGGGATATGAGATTTTGACTGAAGGCCGCGGATCCAACGCGGGTACATGTATTATCAACCTGAAAGACTGGTCGAAACGTAAAAATAATGTTCATCAGGTGATCGAAGAACTGGAGCAGAAATCGAAAGATTTAGGCGCTGTGATTGAATTTTTTGAGCCTCCTGCTGTTCCGGGTTATGGTTCATCTGATGGTTTTTCATTGAGATTACTTGATAAAGGCAGCGAAACAGACTACCAGGAATTCGATAAGATCAATACTGAATTCATGGATGCCTTGAGAAAACGGAAAGAATTGAGTGGATTGTTTACATTTTATGCTGCGAACTATCCTCAGTATGAGTTGTTAATCGATAATAACAAGGCTATGCAGAAAGGTGTTTCAATCGGTAAGGCAATGGAAAATCTGGATGTATTGATAGGCAGTACTTATGAACAGGGATTTGTCCGGTTTAATACCTATTTCAAAGTGTTTACACAAGCAGACCCCGAATACAGGAAAATGCCATCAGATGTTCTCAATTTATATATCAAAAACGATCGTGATGAAATGGTTCCTTATTCTGCATTTATGACAATGCGAAAAACCCAGGGACCAAATGAGATCACACGTTTCAACCTTTATACTTCTTCCTCTATCAGAGGTGTTCCAGCTCCGGGATATACCACCGGAGATGCTATTAATGCGATAAAAGAAACAGCGAAGCAAACGCTGCCGCATGGATATGATGTCGCGTGGGAAGGCCTTTCTTATGATGAAGCGGCAAGAGGCCATGAAGCAATTTATATTTTTGCCGTTGTGGTATTGTTCGTATATCTGGTACTTTCTGCCCAGTATGAGAGCTTTATTATTCCGCTGGTGGTAATTCTTTCTTTACCGGTCGGTATTTTCGGCTCGTTCCTGTTGCTGAAAATGATGGGCCTTGCCAACGATATCTATGCACAGATAGGTTTGATCATGTTGGTTGGGTTACTGGGTAAGAACGCGATTTTGATTGTGGAATATGCTGTATTGAAGCACCACGAAGGACTGAGTGTTTATGACGCTGCGATTGAAGGTGCTAAGATGCGTTTCCGCCCGATTTTGATGACTTCTTTTGCGTTTATCGCCGGATTGATTCCGCTGGTGTCTGCTCACGGGCCGGGCTCTGTCGGTAACCATACGATCGGTTCTTCCGCATTGGGAGGTATGCTGTTCGGAACTGTTTTCGGTGTGATTGTCGTTCCCGGCTTGTACTATATTTTCGGAAAACTGGCAGAAGGAAGATCACTGATCAAAGATCAGGATGAGACTCCTCTGAGTGAAGATATTGCGGGAATTCTGGAAAACGAAAGCAAATGGACAAAAAACATTAAGAAATTAATCAAAAAAATAACCAGAAGAAATGAAGATTAAATCAAAATACAGCTTAGTTGCAGTAACTGTGCTGATGCTTGTTGTTTTGGGGTGTAACAGCTCCAAAACAACACTTCAGGATGAAGTGATCAATGACGGCAAAAAATACAGCCCTGTCAGCTTTTCAGATACAACGAAAGATACCGTCACAATTGCTGATGTGAACTGGAAAAAAGTATTTTCAGATCCGAACCTGGTGGCGTTGATAGATACTGCTTTAAAAAATAACCAGGAGCTGAATATTACACTGCAGGAGATCCAGATTGCCAAAAGTGAAGCGAGAGTGAGAACGGGAGAGTATCTTCCGCAGGCAGGCCTGAAATTAGGTGCCGGAGTGGAAAAGCCGGGAGAATTTACCCGTGACGGAGCTGTTGAGAAGCAGCTGGAAGTGGAGCCGGGAAAAGCTTTCCCGGAACCTTTAGGTGATTTTATGGTCGGTGCTTACTTTTCGTGGGAAGTGGATATCTGGAAAAAGCTCCGTAACAGTAAAAAATCAGCCGTTTCCCGTTATTTGGCCTCTATTGAAGGTAAAAACTTTATGATTACCAACCTAGTAGCGGAGATAGCCGGCTCTTATTACGAGCTGGTCGCTTTGGATAATCAACTGGAGATCATTAATAAAAATATAGAGATTCAGTCGAGTGTGCTGAATGTGGTAAAGCAGCAGAAAGATGCGGGAAGAGTTTCCCAACTGGCGATCAACCGTTTTGAGGCGCAATTGTTAAATACACAAAATTTGCAGTACGATATCAAACAGCAGATTGTGGAAACAGAAAACAAAATCAATTTTCTGGTAGGGAGATTTCCGCAGCCCGTTTCCCGGGACGCGGCAACTTTTAACGATATTGAGCTGGATTCTGTTTATATAGGTGTTCCGACGCAATTACTGCAAAATCGTCCGGATATCCGCAAGGCGGAGCAGGAATTGGTGGCTGCTAAATTAGATGTGAAAGTAGCGAAAGCAAGCTTTTATCCTTCTTTGAGCATCCGTGCCAACGTCGGAATGAACGCGTATAACCCGGGAGTCTGGTTTAACCCGCAGTCGCTGCTGTTTAATTTGCTTGGAGATATTGTTGCTCCGCTGATCAACCGGAATGCGTTGAAGGCGAACAGCATGAGCGCGAATGCAAAGCAGGTTCAGGCAGCTTACAATTATCAGCAGACAATTCTGAAAGCTTATACGGAAGTTGTTAACCAGCTATCGGGAATAAGAAATTACACAAGTAGTTATAATACTAAATCGAAAGAGGTAGAGATACTGAATCAGTCAGTGACTATTTCGAACAATTTGTTTTCTTCTGCCAGAGCAGATTATATGGAAGTACTGCTGACACAACGGGAAGCATTACAGTCACGTATGGAGCTTGTGGAGATCAAATTGAAACAGATGAATTCCAAAGTAGGTGTTTACAAAGCATTGGGAGGAGGCTGGAAATAGTAAATTTTTCATGTTTGTTTAATTTAGGTTTAGCTCCGGATATTTTGTCCGGAGCTTTTTTTGTGTTTTACAAAACAAAAAGGGCTGTCACCGACAGGAACAGCCCTTTTATTATTTTAAGTCCGGAAGTCAGAAAGCAATTGTTCCGATACGTTCAATTTTTCCGCCATGAGCGAAGAACAGAAGCATATTGTCGTTATATTTTGAAATTTCATTAATATAGACATTTCCGCTGACTTCGTGAGATTTACAGATATTTTGACGTGAGATCAGAGAACCGTCACTGAAATCAATTTCAGCCATGCACAATACTGTTGCAGAGATGAAAGAAGTTTTTTTGATGTCTTCAGGATTTCCTTTATAACCGGTAAATTTCTGTGAAGCTTCATCATAATTCCCCAGATTATCATTAAAATAAACATACACAATATTATTGGATACGTATATATAATATCCGGACTCTTCGCCTTTAACTCCGTTTTGCTGATCCAAACGAATATTATTGGACCATGTGACATTTTGATTCTGATCTAATTTCATGATTAAAAGGTTCTTGTCTGCTCGATTGTAGCTGATATCTCCTTTACTGTTTGTCGTTGTAAAGATATAATTGATCTCAAATCCAATCAGGGATGAATTATCGTCAAATGTGCGAATCATATAGGGTTTCAGATATTCAACCGTAACGCGGATACCTTTTTTTTCAGCATTCGCTTTTTCTTTATCAAAAGCTTTCTGAGAAAAGAAGTTTTTAAGCATATCATTTGTTAATGGAATTTCCTTTTTTGAGCTTAATTCCATTCTTTCCGTATCAAATAAGAAAGTGGCTGCAGCATCAATATCATTCACTTTTTCGTTAGCTCCGACAGAAGCTGCCACCAATAATTTATTATCATTTGTAATTTTTAATTCTGTGAATTTCACAAAACCATTATCTGACTTAAGCTCTTTGTAAACAGATTTTTTTCCGTCGGCTTTAGCGACAAAATACTGTCCGATCTTGTTAGTACCCATGACCGGCATTTCATAACCATGATAATGTATAAAGACTTCTCCTGAATTGGAGATTACAGGCATGTTGACAGAAATTTTAGAAGAAGCGATCGGTAAATCTATCAACCCTTCATTAATCTTGGTTCCGTCAGCGTCCAGGATAAAATAGCCAAAACGCGCATTGTGATTGTTTTGAGCCGGAATGGTATAATAGATACACGCTTTGGTCTTATCTTCTGACAGTACAACAAAAGATTCGTTATCTGTATTATTTTTATTGACCATTCCCATAGTATTAATACTCGTGAAAGCATCCACTTTCTTAGCCTCTCTTACACCTAACCTGGTTACTCCGCCGACAGGTTTAAGATCTTTGCTGATTTTTTGAATAGCAACTCCTTTCAGGTCTCCTTCCGCCGTAGTCATTAAAATATATAAATCTTCTCCTAAAACGAAAGCGTTGTTAACATAAGCTTTATTCAGATTGACTTTTAATTCATCAAAAGAAACTGTTTTGGTTAGCCGGAAGTTATTATAGACACTCAGATAAAATTTATTATCAATCCATAATTTCCCGTAATCATAAGAGATTTTATATAATTCAGTTTCGTTTTTTTGGAAATATCCGAAAGTAAATCGTTCGGTTGTAACAGGTTCTTTCCATTTTACCTTGTTCTGCGCGAAGCTCAACAAACTGGTGAATAAAAGAAATGCGGTGATTGTTTTTTTCATTTGATATTGTTTTAATTCGCCCCTAATATAGTCGTTCTTATGCTTCTCACAAATCTGAAAAGGAATTTATATGGCAATAAAATAGTAAAATATTGAAAATTAGTTAACTTATTTTTAACCATTAATGCTTTGCTTAAACTGATCTGTTGAATGAATCCAGGCTCCGGTAAATTTTCATGTTCTTCTTTAGGAGAATTATTTATGATAAAAGAAAGCGGCGAACTATGTTCGCCGCGTAGGAGTAGGTGGCAGGTATTAATTTATCAGTGAGTTTGCCAAATGTGTTGCTAACACTTATTTTATTAAAAATTCATTAATAACAAATTTAAAGTAAATGAGTTCATACTTTATTACAGGAAAATCAACACCACGCACGTTTTAATAAAGAAGCGTTTATTCCGGATCTTACTGCTTAAAGAAGCCTGTAATTTTGTCTATTTATTGATTTTGTTAGTGAAAAGATCAGCTTTTAAAACATCTCAACGAACATTTATTGTATTTTTAAAGCCTCGGTTTTGAGCATTAAATACAAAAATAAATGAAGATATCCGCTTCCATCTATAGTGATAAAGACCGTTCGCTGAAAGAAACAATTCAGGATCTGGCGGATCATAATGTTGATATGTTGCATGTTGACTGTAATGATGATATAAGTGTTTTTGAAGATATCCGTCAAATCAGACAATGGTGTACGCTTCCCATAGATTTACATATTATTACGGAAACTCCTTCGAAATATATGAGCCTGCTGGAAGAAGTTCCGGTGGAATATGTGACATTTCAGTATGAAAATCTGAAAGAACCATTGAAAATACCACCCGCGGTTACTGCTAAAAAAGGTCTGGCGATCATTACGCCAACACCCGTAGAGGTATTTGAAGAATATGCTGATTTTGATTTTATTCTCATTATGGCAACCATTCCGGGTCAAAGCGGAGGTGTTTTCGATAAATGGAATTTCAAGAAGATAAGAACATTCAAAAAGAAATATCCCGCTAAATCAGTCCATGTGGATGGAGGTGTGAACGGAGAGGTATCTTTTATTCTTCGGAATATGGGAGTCAGCTCCGCTGTTTCGGGCTCTTATTTATTCAAAGCTCCGAGTGTGGGACAAGCGCTGCTGAACCTGACTAACCGAAGTATTGAATCAGAATTTGAAGTGGAGGATTTTATGGTTCCGCTGGAAGAATGCCCCGTGGTTTATCTGGAAAACCTTGGCTTAAAACCGGCTTTAGAAGAAATTGAGCGCGGGCAATTAGGATTTTCGCTGGTTTTGGATAATGACCGGAAATTACAGGGAATTATTTCCAATGCGGATGTACGGAAAGGCCTGCTGCAACAGTTTGATATGTTGCCTTCCGTTTCCATTGATAAGATGGTGAACCGTAATCCGGTGAGAATTAACGATAAAAATACAGTGATTGAAATGCTTCAGGTGATCAAGCGCTGCCCGTTTCCGGTGATGTACCTGCCGGTTGTGGATGAGCTCGGATTTGCAAAAGGAATTGTTACATTTGTAAACCTGATAAAAAGTGAAATATGATTTTACAATTAACAAAAAATATTGGCAGAGAAGAAGCGCAGCGCATTGCTGATAACAATAAGGCTTTTCTGATAGCTTATAAAAATGAAAGCTACCTGATCACAGGTTCTTCTATGAAAGAAGTGCCACAGCAGCTTCAGGATAAAGTTTCGGAATTTTGGGTATTTGAAAATGATAACCAGCTTGCTTCCCGTAAATTTCAGTCTGAAACAAGAGAGGTGAAATTCGGAAACGTTACTATTGGGGGGTTGACGAAGAATACGATTATGATCGCGGGACCTTGCTCCGTGGAATCAGAAGAGCAGATCGTCCAGTCATCTGAATTGCTGAAATCATTGGGGTTGAGCACGCTGAGAGGCGGTTGCTACAAACCGAGAACCAGTCCATACTCATTTCAGGGCTTAGGTCTGGAAGGACTGAAGCTGTTGAAGAAAATGCGCGAGCAGTACGGCCTGAATGTGATTACGGAAGTACGGGATGCTACGCAGATCAACGAGGTAATTGAATATACAGATATTATACAAGTAGGAGCGAAAGCGATGTATGATCAGGGAATCCTGCGTGCCTGCGCTAAAACAGACAAGCCGGTGCTTATCAAGCGTGGATTTGGAACGACGTTACAGGAATTTGTACAGGCAGCGGAATTTGTACTTTCCGGCGGAAATCCGAATGTGGTTTTATGTGAAAGAGGGATTCGTACTTTTGAGACAGGAACACGTTTTACGCTGGATCTGTGTGGTGTTGCCTGGCTGAAAGAATACACCAACCTTCCGATCGTGCTTGACCCTTCCCATGCGATGGGATATGCTTACGGTATTCCGGATCTGACAAGAGCTTGTGTAGCTATGGGAGTGGACGGCCTGCTGGTTGAAGTGCATCCGAACCCTAAAGTTGCAAAATCAGATGCTTCCCAGCAATTGGATCACGAAACGTTCAGACAATTGATGAATACTTTGAATCCTGTAGCTGAAGCTATTGGTTATAAAATAGTTTGATAATGTTACTTGAACAAAATATTAAAGGAATTTGTAAGAAATTCGGCTTGGATTTCGAAGCATTTTTGTCCGATTTTCAGGTAGAAAACATAAAGGAGCTGACGTTATTCGATGTGGAAGCAATAGCGGAGGAATATGAGCTGGACCCGCAATCGTTATTATTCAAGCCATTGTTTAATTTCTCGGTTTTCAGAGAACGTCTGTCGAAAATCAGGCTGCTGATTCTTGATGTTGACGGCGTGATGACAGATGGGGGAATGTACATGATGATGAATGGTGATCAGATGAAAAAATTTGATACGAAGGACGGTCGTGGAATAATAGAATTAAAAAAGAAAGGGATCGAAGTGGCGATCATTTCTTCCGGAATTTATGATGTGGCAGTAACTGCGAGAGCAAAGATGCTGGGAATCGAACACTGTTATGTCGGAAAACGTCCGAAAATGGAAGTTTTGCAGGAATTATGCGCACAGCTGACAATCAATTATGAGCAGGTAGCGGTCATTGGCGATGATATCAATGATTTGGAGGTCATGCGGTCGGCCGGCTTTAAAGCATGCCCTGTAAATGCGGTTCAGGCGGTAAAAAACGAGGTAAACGTCATATTGCAAAAGAAAGGAGGAGAAGGTTGTGTGAGAGAATTTATAGATAATTATTTACTGGAATACCCTCTTCAGTAAAACAAAAATAAAAAACTGCTAATCAAAAAATAATGCTTAAGATCGGCATCGCAAGAGAAGGAAAAATACCACCGGATTTCAGAGTTCCGTTAACACCTGAACAATGTAGATTTATAAAAGAAAAATACGCGGGGCAGGTAGATATTTTAGTACAGAAAAGCCCTATCCGTACATTTAACGATGAAGAATATTCCCGACAGGGGATTCAGTTGGTGGATGACCTGTATAGCTGCGATCTGATAATGGGAGTAAAAGAATTTCCTGTAGCAGAACTGATTGCAGATAAGACCTATCTGTTTTTTTCGCATACGATTAAGATGCAGGCGTATAACCGTAAGTTACTTCAGGCAGTCATGGAAAAACGTATTTCTCTGATTGATTATGAAGTAATAAAAGATGAAAAAGGGAAGCGCCTGATCGGTTTCGGAGAATATGCAGGAATTGTCGGCTGTTATAACGGTTTCAGAACATATGGCTTGAAGACAGGTCGCTACAACCTGGTGAAAGCGGTGGAAACAAATGACCGCAAGCTGGTTGAAAAAGAATTGAAAAAAGTAGATCTTCCGAAAAATTTTAAAATGGTTCTCACGGGGATTGGCCGTGTTGGAAATGGCGCCAGGGAAATTATCGATCTGCTGCCTGTAAAACAGGTGACAGCAGAGGAATTTCTGACGGAATCATTTGAGGAGCCCGTTTTTACTCATCTGGATACACATCAGTATTATCGCCGTAAATCTGACGGAAAGTTTGATAAAAAGGAATTTTATCAGGATCCTTCCGGATATGAGAGCAATTTATGGGAATATCTGGAATCTGCAGATATGTATATTCCCTGTCATTTCTGGTCGGACAGATCGCCGGTACTGGTGACAAAAGAGCAGCTGCAGACAAATCTTCAGAGCCTGAAGGTAATCGCCGATATTTCCTGCGATATCAATAAGCCGATTGCCAGCACCATCCGCCCGAGTACAATTGCAGATCCGATTTACGGATACAATCGTTTGACCGGTGAAGAAGATGATTTCATGAAAGAAGGAGTTCTGGCGGTAATGGCGGTAGATAATCTGCCGTGTGAGCTCCCTAAAGACGCTTCCCGCGATTTCGGGCGTGAATTTACAGAGAATGTTTTACCTTATCTGTTAAGCACTGAAGTAAGCCCTGTTATTGAAAATGCACGGATTACGGACCAACAGGGGAGATTAACCCCCAATTTCAGTTATTTAACGGATTATGTTTCTAAAGTTGAAATATGAGCGAAGTAAAAGCACTAAAAAAAGACAGAAAAAAGGTCATTCGCGGATGGATCTTCTATGACTGGGCGAATTCTGTTTATAATCTGGTCATCTCATCAGCGATTTTCCCGATTTTTTACGACAGCGTTACGAAAAAGCAATATCTTACACGCGTAGGCAGAGAGGAATTATTGCCAAAAGAAGAAGTGCTGGTCAGTTTCTTTGGTCATGACATTAGCTCGGCAAGCTTGTTTTCCTATGTTTTGTCGCTTTCTTTCTTATTTGTTTCCGTTCTTTCTCCCTTGCTTTCCGGAGTGGCGGATTATCTGGGAAACAGGAAATTCTTTTTGCAGTTTTTCTGCTATCTGGGGTCACTTTCGTGTATCACATTTATGTTTTTCCCGGATATCCCGATTGAGCTGGCGATGGTTTCTGTATTTCTGGCAAGCATAGGTTTCTGGAACAGCTTAGTGTTTTACAATGCTTATTTACCGGAAATTGCTCATCCGAGAATGCACGATCTTATTTCAGCAAGAGGCTTTACAATGGGATATATCGGGAGTATGATTCTTTTGATCATCTGTCTGTTGCTGATTACGCAGATAGGCCCGCATATCACGAAATACTGTTTCCCTTTGGTGGGTATCTGGTGGATATTGTTTGCCCAGATAACTTTTAAAACGTTGCCTGCACCTAAGAAAACAGTTGAGCGAAAAGCTGATGGAAAACAACGTGTAATTTTAAGTGGAATGACGGAATTGCGTAAAGTATTTAAAGAATTCCGCACCATGAAAAAGCTGAAACGCTTTTTAATATCCTTTTTCTTTTACAATACGGGTGTACAAACAGTGATGCTGATGGCCGTTTTATTTGCCAAGCAGGAAATTATCTGGGAATCAGAAGCACAAGGATCTTCCGGGTTGATTATCTCCATCTTGTTAATACAGATTCTCGGGGCTGCCGGAGCGTTGCTGATATCAAGGATTTCAAATAAGATAGGAAATATTCCTACCTTAAAATATGTCGTATTCTTTTGGGTATTAACCGTATTATCCGCTTATTATATCACAAAGCCACTTCAGTTTTATTTCCTTGCGGCAGCTGTCGGCCTGGTAATGGGTGGAGTGCAGGCGTTATCACGTTCCACTTATTCCAAAATGCTTCCGGATACGGAAGATACAACCAGTTATTTCTCGTTTTACGATGTGACTGAAAAAATCGGAATTGTTTTGGGAACGTTCTTCTTTGGTTTTGCAAATCAGCTGTTTGGCTCCATGCGTTATTCCGTGATTTCCATTGCCGTTTTTTTCGTGATAGGCTTGTTGCTGTTACTTACTATCCCCAAGAAAGATCAGGTGATTCTTTATGACGATGAAACTGACAAAAGCAAAGAGAAAGACGGTTCATTTTAACTCATAGCTTTAAGGCTTTTTCTTATTCCTGGTGCTTTTTTCTTCCCTGATTGATATATTCAATTTTTGGGTTGTCGTGGATGAAATATTTGGCATTTACTGCGCGACGATTATCGTTAAATCCCGGAATGTAATCCATTTCCAAAAACATTCCGTCAAAGCCGATGATAACTGTTTTTTCAGGAGATTCTTCGTAAATTTTATTTGCTTTATGGAGAAAAGTATTTGTACGTTCTTGTTGAGTAAATACAGAAGCAGGAATTTCTTTTCCGTAAAGATAATCCCATTGCCATTGTATTAAAAAATCGGTGATGAAGACAGCTTTGGCATTTTTCTTTTTGACTTCCCGGTAAAGCTCTTCAAACGCCTGAGCTTCATTAACCTCTGCTTCATACCACGTCCGTTTCATTTTAGATCCTGTGAAAATACCTGCAAATGAAATAAGAGCAAGGCACAGGAAAGCATATTTAGTGATGTTACTGTTGTAGCGCGTAATCACGACATACATTAACCAGAAGAGTAAGCCGCTGAATAGTCCCAGCCAGTATCTTCCGGCTATAACAGGAAGAGTTGAAATTAAAAACAGATATATTGTGACGGAAAGCCCGACAAATAGATAATAATAGAATTTACGGCGTAATGAAGTCAAAAAGTCCCAAAGCAAAATTCCTGCGCTCAGCACTAAAAAAAGACGAACCAGATGTCCCCACCAGATTGGTCTTTCCAGTTTCATTCCATAATAAAAAAAGTTACTGAACCCATAAGTGAGATTCTTGAAATGAGCATCTAAGTTATATTTTTGATATTCCATTCCTAGTTCCGTTCTGGGGCGGTTCCAGACGGTTTCTTCATAATAGCCGGTCAGGCGGAATAAAGCAACGATAACAACAGTTGCTGCAGTAATGAGCAGCATTTTTTGTAGTTTTTTATCTTGCTTCAAAAACCACATACCCAAAAGAGGCAAAATACCTATTAAAATGAAAATATGGCTCTCAAACGTGATACCGATGGAAATTCCTAACCATACCAGCTGTCTGTAAGATGATTCTTTCCGGAAAATCAGGTAAAAGATAACACAATCGAACAGAAAAGCAGTTACGTAGCCTCCGCGAACCATGGCTCCCCAAAGATACCAGGTAGGGTAGCTGATCAGCAGTACAATAATGATATAGAATAAACCTGAAGAAATGGGGAATTGCCGGATCGCGCGCACAATAAAAGTTATTCCAAGGCTGAAAAGAAGCAGCCCGCCCAGCTTTAACGACCACGGACTCGGACCGATAAAGAGTTCAAATAGCGCTGTGGAGATAACTTCAAAAATGGAAAGCCCGTAATTCTGTCCATAGAAATAAATAGGAAAGGCCTTTCCCGCAAGTAAGTCTTGCGCCATAATACCGATCATGGCTTCATCACCATCGAACCAAAAACTATCCGATAGAAAATTGGGCAGGCGGACAAGGATACAAGCTACGAATAAAATGCCCCACCAAAGGATGAAATCTTTTATTGATGACTTTTTATAAATGAGAGATCCGGTAGTTGATTGCATGAAGAATAGTATATATTGATTTGTACAAATTTATATTTTTATGAATACTATTTACTTATTGATTCTTAAAACCGTCTCATCAATCTGATTAATTGATTATTTTTGCTCTCAGCAGAACGAAAAATCATCATTATTTATGTCAGACGATAAAAAAATCATTTTTTCAATGGTGAACGTTTCCAAAACGACACCTCAGGGAAAACAAATTATTAAAAATATCTATTTAAGCTTCTTTTACGGAGCGAAAATCGGGATCATTGGTTTGAATGGCTCGGGTAAATCGACCGTAATGAAAATCATTGCGGGAATTGACAAATCTTATCAGGGAGATGTTGTCTTTGCAGATGGCTATACTGTTGGTTACCTGCCTCAGGAACCGGAGCTGGATCCGAAGAAAACAGTAAAGGAAATCGTGATGGAAGGTGCTCAGGAAACAGTAGATGTACTAAAAGAATATGAAGACATCAACAATGCTTTCATGGATGAGGAAGTGCTGAATGATCCGGATAAGATGGATAAATTAATTGCCCGTCAGGGAGTTGTTCAGGATAAAATCGACGCATTGGATGCCTGGGAACTGGATACGAAGCTGGAACGGGCAATGGATGCGCTGCGTTGTCCGCCGGATGATCAGCTGATCGAAACACTTTCCGGAGGAGAAAAACGCCGTGTAGCTTTGTGCCGTTTGTTATTGCAAAATCCGGATGTATTGCTGCTTGATGAGCCGACTAACCACTTAGATGCGGAATCAATCGACTGGCTGGAGCAACATTTACAGCAATATAAAGGGACTGTGATAGCAGTGACGCACGACCGTTATTTCCTTGATAATGTTGCAGGATGGATCCTGGAGCTGGACAGAGGAGAAGGAATTCCGTGGAAAGGAAATTATTCTTCCTGGCTGGAACAAAAAGGAAAACGCCTCCAGGAAGAGGAGAAGCAGGCTTCCAAGCGTCAGAAGATGCTGGAACGTGAGCTGGAATGGGTGAGAATGAACCCGAAGGCACGTCAGGCAAAATCAAAAGCGCGTTTGTCTAATTATGATAAGCTGCTTGCGGAAGACATGAAAGAAAGGGAAGCGACATTGGAGATTCCGATTCCGAATGGCCCGCGCTTAGGGAACAATGTCATTGATGCTGTTCATGTAAAAAAAGCATTTGGAGATAAATTATTATACGATGATCTGAATTTCAAATTACCTCCTGCGGGAATTGTCGGGGTTGTCGGGCCGAACGGAGCAGGAAAGACTACTATCTTTAAAATGATCATGGATGAGCTGCAGCCGGATGTAGGTGAATTTACAGTGGGAGAAACAGTAAAAATCGGATATGTTGACCAGACACATAAAGACATTCACCCGGACAAAACTGTATTTGAAGTGGTTGCAAACGGAGCAGAGCTTATTGAGATCGGGAACCAGAAAATCAATGCGAGAGCTTATTTGTCGAAGTTCAATTTTAACGGTGCAGATCAGAATAAGAAGGTCGGAGTGCTTTCCGGTGGTGAAAGAAACCGCCTGCATCTGGCGATGACGCTGAAAACCGAAGCGAATGTATTATTGCTGGATGAGCCTACCAATGATATTGACGTAAATACTCTTCGTGCTCTGGAGGAAGGAATTCTTGACTTTGCAGGCTGTGCTGTGGTGATTTCCCACGACAGATGGTTCCTGGACCGGATCTGTACGCATATTTTGGCGTTTGAAGGTAATTCAGAAGTGTATTGGTTTGAAGGTTCTTACTCAGATTATGAGGAGAACAAGAAAAAACGTCTGGGAGACAACGCACCGAAACGTATCCGTTATAAGAAGCTGGTTTAGGATATTTAGACAGAAGATTTTGGGATATTAAGACGAAAGATACAGACTTGGGATGTGGGAAAAATTAATCATTCTAAATCCACAGCTTAATATTCATTCAATATTCTGAATTCAAAATTCATAATTCGATTCACGACATGTTCAGGCACAAAGGAAAAAGCCGGAAGTTTAAACAGAATTTAGGGATTGCTTCTCTGCTTTCCTTTGTTGCCGGAGTCGTCAATGTTGTTGGCTTTTTGGCAGTTCAGCAGTTGACTACCAATGTCACCGGGCATTTCGCTTTAATGGTGGAGGAAGCTTCCAAAACCCATACATGGCAGGCTGTTTATTACTTCGCGTATGTTTTCTTCTTCTTTATGGGAGCATTTTCTTCCCGGTTCATGATCGAGATCACAGGAAAGCTGAATGAAAAATATGTTTTTGTGATCCCTGTTCTGGTAGAATTTTGCATCATTACCGTTGTGGCGCTGCTGGACTATGATGCTGTTATTATCTATCCGCATCTGATCGCCTGTGCATTATTGTTTGCTATGGGGCTGCAGAATTCTTTGGTAACGACGATCTCTGATTCTGTGGTGAGGACAACCCATCTGACCGGGCTTTTTACCGACCTGGGAATTGAAATGTCACAGTTGTTTTTCAGAAATACAGCCAAGCAGCGAAAAAAGCTGATTTCTTCCATAGAGCTACGGTTAACCATTATTTTTACCTTTTTTGCCGGTGGTGTAATAGCAGGATTTCTTTTCTCTTTTTACCATACCCGGACATTATTGCTGGCTTCCCTGTGCTTATTGGCGGGATTGCTGACAGACTATCTTATCGGTGAGATGAGGAAAAACAGAATTACGGTAACAAAGACCCGGCTTCATGAACAATTAAGGAAACATGATGAAGGCTGAATTTAGCACGATCCGGATTTTTTAAGCACAAAATAGTTCCGATATTCGAGGCTTAATAAAAAGAGGCAATGGAAGCACAGATGACAATTAATTATAACAGGATAGCGCAGGCAATTGAATATATCAAAACACATTTTAAAGAACAGCCTGACCTGGATGAGGTAGCAGCAGCAGTTCATCTGAGCCCGTCTCATTTTCAGCGTCTGTTTACCGATTGGGCAGGAACAAGCCCGAAGAAGTTTTTGCAGTATATCAGTGTGGAATATGCTAAAAAAATAATTTCAGATGATAACCAGCTGACACTTTTTGACATTGCCCATGAAACAGGCCTTTCCGGTACAAGCCGCTTGCATGATCTGTTTGTTTCAATAGAAGGAATGACACCCGCGGAATATAAGAACGGAGGAAAGGACCTGGTAATTAACTATGAGTTTTATGATTGCCCGTTCGGGAGACTTATTGTTGCTTCCACTTCTAAAGGAGTATGTTATATGGCTTTCACTGAAAATGAAAGAGAAGAATTGCAGGTGATCAGAAATAGATTTCCCAATGCTGATTTCCGGCAGCAAACGGATCACAATCAGCAAAACGCGCTTCTGATATTTCAGCATAACCAAGAAGAGTTGCCAATGATCAAATTACACCTGAAAGGCACGGATTTTCAGTTAAAAGTGTGGGAAAGCCTTTTGAAAATACCTATGGGAAAACTGGCAACGTATGGGATGCTTGCAGAACAGATCGGGAATCCGGGAGCATCACGGGCAGTCGGGACGGCTATCGGAAGTAATCCCATTGCTTTTTTGATTCCCTGCCATCGTGTGATCCAATCTACCGGTGTTTTCGGCGGATACATGTGGGGAAATACCCGGAAAACCGCAATTATCGGTTGGGAAGCTGCTAAAGAAAACGCTGCTGATTTCTAATTATATCCCTGTAATTTCAGCCCGTTTCTATGAAACAGCAGCATCATTATCCCGCTGATCAGCATGGAGATAATGGCGATGGACCCGACTCCTACGATATGATTAATCCAGGGAAGAGAAGTCAGCAGCATCCCGAAAGCTCCTAAAGCGGTATTGGTAAAGTTGATCATTGAAGATGTTGCTCCGCCGTTCATGTCAGGCTGCGCTAATAAAGTACTCGTCGAGAAAGCCCGAAGAAAGCTCAGGCTTAGGGTCACCGGCATAAAGGTCAGCAGGAAAAGGTATTCATTTTGCCGGCCGATCGTTGCAATTAGGATCCCGGCTATGAAGATAGAAGAGTAGGAGATCAGCGGGATTTTAGTTGGCTGGATCATTTTCCGCACAAGAATATAAATGTTCGGGCCTACCATCAGTACAAGAGAATTTACAGCAAAAAAGATGCTGTACGTCTCTTCTGACAATCCGAAAAACTGAATATAGATATAAGAGCTGACTGCTATGAAAGCCATATATACCATTGAACAGGAGCCTGAAGCGATTAAAAAATACATAAAAGACCTGTTCTTACCTATTTCTATCAGGCCGTAAAATGAGCTCAGAATATTTCCGCTGACTCTTTTTTCTTTGGGAAGTGTTTCCTTCAGTAAAAAGGATAAGACCAGTGAAATGCCCGATAATGCCGTTAACAGGAGAAAAGTGACTCTCCATGTCGTATGTTTTACGATGAAAGCGCCGATAATAGGAGCCAGAGTCGGGGCAAAGACTGCCAGCATCTGTAAGATTGCAATGATCTTAGGACGTGATTCATCATCAAAAGCATCTCTGACCATAGCTGTCGAGACGGAAACCATTCCGCCGGCACCGGCAGCCTGCAGGACTCTGAAAATGATCAGCATTTCAATAGTTGCAGAAAAGGCGCACATCAGGCTGGCGAAAGAATAAATAATAATTCCAATGGTAAGGATTGGCTTTCGGCCAAACTTATCGCTCATCGGCCCGATAAAGAGCATCCCTACAGAAAAGCTGACCAGAAAACCAATCAACGTATAATTCAGCATGGTTTCATTGGTGATGAATTCACTGATAATTGTCGGGAATGCAGGTAAGTACATGTCAACAGACAAAGGGGCGGTCATATTCAGTAAAAGAAGATAAGCGATCAATCCTCTTTTTTTCAATAACGGCTGATGTACGATAGTTGCTGAATTCATGCCGCAAAATTACGACAAGCTTCAGGATTAAAAACGATAATAACGGAATAATAACGGAACGGTGTTTATTGCTCTTTTACTCTTTTGAAGTAAATACCTGCGTACCAAAAAAACAGCTTTTTTTCTCATTGTAAGTGACCGCAAATCCCGTAAAATAAAAATTGCTGTTCAGTATATTTTCCCGATGTCCTTTAGAGTTTTTCCAAAGCTCAAACAACGAATAAGCAATTGCCCTGAGATCGTTTTCAGAGAAAGAACGGTTCCGTTGCTGATACATATTGCAATTTTCCCCGAAGACCGAGTAATTTTTATGCTTGATATAGAAAATTCGTTCTTTGACACTTTTAAGCTGCTGATTTTTTTGGTAATGGCTTAAACTGTTATTTTTAGAATTATAATCTGACTGAAGTCTGGCAACAGTATTTAATTGTTCGTCTTCGTCCAATGGTGCTTTCCTTTTAGATATCCGGTATTCATTTACCAGGCGGAGAACTTCTTTCCGGATGAGATTTTCTTCTGTTTCATTTATTTGGGCAGTGACAGAGAAAGAAATCAGAAAAAGTAAAAATGTAGTAAATTTCATAACAGTCATTTTTCAGATAACGATATTTTTCTCAAAGTTACATCATTTTGAATGGGGACTGTGTATCGAAAATTGATAAACTATTCTAAAATTAAGTGGAACTGTAGCCGGAAAAAATCAGAAGAGAAACAGTTTAATCAATAATTTGTGCAGAAAAAGGTTTCTTAACGGAAATTTTAGGTATAAACAGGCCTTATCGGAGTTATTTTGTTACTCAAAGAATAAACTTATGAAATTAGGACTCATATCAGCATTACTGTTGATTTTTATGATTTTTTCGTGCAGGGAATCTGAAAAAACAGTTGTAAGCACAGATGGAGTAAATTTTTCGGAAGCAGAACATACTTCTAAAAATTCACTTGACTGGGCAGGAATCTATGAAACAGTGCTTCCTTGTGCTGATTGCGAAGGAATCAAATCCAAATTAACGCTGGAAAGCGATGATTCCTTTTTATTTGAAGAGGAATATCTGGGGAAAGACACTACGATTTTTGTTACCAAAGGCACGTATGAATGGGAAGATAACGGAAACTATATTACGTATTTTAAATATGGACATAAAGAACGGTTGAAAGTGGAAGAGGGAAGGTTGGTATTGAAGTTTGAAGAAGGTATCCGATCTTCAGATTTGATTATTTATTATAAGAAATAATTTGATTTTCAAATGGATAAGGTTAGGTGCTGAACGGGGGTATTTTTGTTTTTTATAATTGATTTTCATCAATACAATAAATACGTTATCAACTTCCTAAAATCCAACCAGTTGGTTTATCGTCAATATCCGTAATTTTAAGTTCATTAATTAATGTATAAAGCGGTTCATCAGGAAAGTTATTTATCCTTAAAAGAATAATTTTGTTATTTTTCTCAAAATAATAATACCTTTCATTTTCTGGATGTTTTTTCCAAAAAATATCTGACAATATCAGATTTTTATTTTCCATTTATATTTATTTAATTCCAGATTTTGAATTTACTCCAGCATTAGGAGTACGAGAACCTTGAATTATTTTTACACATGTTTATAAAAATAAAGTTTTAGTACTATGATAATGCTAATTAAGGCCGGAAGTACAGTAAATAAAATCCCAAACATTTTACCATTTGTTTTTACCGAGCGATTCTGTTGAAATTTTGCATACCTCTCTTTGTGGAAAACTACAAAATAGTCAAATAGCATAAATAGTAAAGCAGGTATAACAAGCATATCTACAATGAAATGATTAAAAATCACCCAATTAAAATCTAATAAAAAAGCAAATGTAGCACATACAGCCAGAGCCCGTAGCCATGCTGACCCTATCAACAGTTTTGCTCTACGTTCAATATATCCGCCGTGACGACGATAGTTTTTATCAAAATTTTCTATCACATCAGCCCATACTTCGAGATACCATCTAAATATTTTTTTCACTGTAATTAACTGAGCTTAACTTTTAAAAATGCCAACCAACTGTCCATTGAACAGATAATATACCTAATACCAAACTTCCAATGTGGAACATGAACAGGTATATATAATGCCAAGATGGAAAAGGCCTATCTTCAAATTCCTTGAAGTATTTCAAATAAATATCTCCTCTTTTAAGAAGAAGATAATTAGTGACGTACGACAAACCAAAAACTGCTATGAATAGATAATATAACATTTTTGGGGGAATGTCGAACTTTGAGAAAAATATCACATTGATAAACAAGATAGCATAAAGAATACTTGTAGTTAGGAACATGTGGCTGAAAGCAAAACTTGAATTTATGCCTAATTTTGGATCATTTGTAAATCTTTCAAGATTCTTTTTCCCCTTCTTCAAGTTTTCACGGAAAAAGGGAACCAAATTAAGTATATGAATAATTGGTTGCTGAATAATTTTTTTAGCAAAACCATTTAAAAATTTCCATTGTAAGTAAAATAAGTAATTCCAAATTCTTTCCATAAACTATTTAATTGCTTTTTCTATTATAGCTTCCGAATGATGTCTCCCCATACGGATAGTACTCTTCTTTATTGACAAGTGTACCATTGGTGTCGAGCACCACCACAGAGGAGCCCAGATGATCTTCGAGGTTATATTTAATGGCAGGAGTCGAATCTCCGAAATCAGCTCCTGTTCTTATCATTGCGATATGGGAAACATCATCCATGATATAGCTTGTCACCTGCTCATTCGTACCATCCGTCTTGTAATCAAATAGGCCGCCTATATAGCTTACGCTTTCATAAGCCCCGCCTTGTGTTCTGACAAGCTTTTTGATACGGTTACCGGCAGCATCATACAGGTATTGTGCGTAAACAGTTGGTTCCGAAGTACCTGCCTGATTATAGAAGCAGCGCATATTGTTACCAGCATCCCACTGGAAGAAGCGGCTGCTATTTTCCTGCACAAGATTTCCTGTATTATCGTAAAGATAATTGTACGTATTAGCACCGATGGTAATGCTATTTAGTTTATTACTGGAGTTGGTATATCCAAAGTTACATTTTTTGTCAGTTAATCTCATTCATCATATCTTCTCTTAAAAGAAGCAATCCATTATTTTCAATACCTATTATACCATTTTCACGATTAAATATAAAAGTTGGTAGATGAGATACATTCATATTTTTGGGTGGTATAAGTCTAAATATGTAGTTTCTTCCTCCTTTCCAAAAAGAGGCATGAGACCAATGAACTGAATAAGAAATTCCTGCCAATTGGACAGTACCAATGTATTTTATATCCTGATTAAAAAACAGAACCCATTCATCATTCACTTTGATGTACCATTGGTTATTTTTTTCTTTTTTAAATTCCCAGCCATGATCAAGATCATTATCAAAAATACCGTCATCTATAAAAGTGGAATCACTATTATATTCTCTTATAGTATTAAATTCATATTCCTGTCCAAAATATAATCCGGCATCATTATAAACAGGATATTTAACTTTAAAGCGGTAAGTAATTATTTTATTTGTTTGCCCGAATACAACATTACTACATAAGAATGTCATAAATAACAAAGTGTTTAAAAAGTGTCTATACATAATATTTATTTTTTATTTTTTACTCTCTACAGGGGGAGGAATATTAATAACCTCTCTTGACTTTTCTTTCCAGACAAGGTTACTTATAGCTTTTTTCCAATTAGCAAATTCTACATCATAAGTTGTGCCCTTTTCTTTCGCTATCCCATTTATATAATCAGCAAATCCACTAGAGTCTTCTAATCCCTCCCAAGAAATTTGGGTTAATTCTTCAATCGTATATCCCAATTTATGATCTGTATTATATTCCTTTAATCCTTCCAAAAGTGTCTTTTGATACTCGGCATGTGTGTTATGTTTCGCATCATCAATTTTAAACGTTGTAGAAATTTTAGCGTGTAATGCTTCGTGTAAGATAGTTTTTACTGAAGCAATTTCAGTTCTCTCATACGTAATAACACTATATGATAGCTGATCAAACTCTTCCCTCTTAATAGTCAATTTACTAGATGAATAATAGGAGTCTGATTTAACGCCGACAATTTCTTTAGATATTACTTTTCCATCTAATGATTTAGTATTCACTTGTTTATAGGAGTATGTTGTCGCGTTGGCCCCAGAATTTACATTATCATTTCCAAAATACAAGGTAAAATTGTACTTATCATTACCTTTGAATTTAGATAAAATGGAATTAAATGTTGAATTATCTTTGAGAAGATTCTCAAGGATTTTTCCATATACTGATTCTTTAAAGGAACCAACAGGGGTTATATCTTTGCCATCTCTATCGATGAACATAATGGGATTATTACTACAATAATTATAAGAACATAGATGCGGATATTTCCCCGCCTTAGGATCCACACTAATAAACCGACAACTCATCGGCAGGTAATACCTTGCTTCATAGTAATAAAGTCCGCTTTCTGCATCCCGTTCCTTGCCTGAGAAGCGGTAGCGCTTTTTTGCATAGCTGCCAAAGGATGTTTCTCCAAAAGGGTAATATTCTTCTTTATTGACAAGTGTACCATTGGTGTCAAGCAATACCATCGAAGAGCCCAGATGATCTTCGAGGTTGTATTTGACGGCAGGTGTTGCGTCTCCGAAATCAGCCCCTGTCCGTATCATTGCGATACGGGAAGTGCCGTCCATAATATAACTTGTAGTCTGATCGTCTGTGCCGTCTGTTTTGTAATCAAATAGGCCGCCTATATAGCTTACGCTTTCATAAGTACCACCTGGTGTACGGACAATCTTTTTGACTCTATTGCCTGTGCTGTCATACAGATACTGTGCATAAACAGTTGGTTCCGAAGCACCTGCCTGATTGTAAAAACAGCGCATATTATTACCAGCATCCCATTGGAAGAAGCGGCTGCTGTTTTCCTGCACAAGGTTTCCTGCATTATCGTAAAGATAATTGTACGTATTAGCACCGATGGTAATGCTATTTAGTTTATTACTGGAGTTGGTATATCCAAAGTTACGGGTAAATAGGTTAGTACCCACGTGCTGCAATGTTAAAATGTTGCCGACACGGTCATATTGGTAATTTTGTGTGTAATCCGTCGTCGTAGAGTCATCGGTACTTCTATACACATCGTCCCACCACGGATAGGCTGTTAGTGGGCTGTTTTCACGTCCATTGCCCTGAATAAGCCTGTACAGCGGATCGTAAGCAAATTCACGGTTCAGTGAATCTGTACCGCCAATGCCACAGTTTGGCGTACGGTCAGAGATAGAAAGGATATTCCCGATAAGATCGTCAGTATAGGCTGAATCCTGCCTTGTCGTTCCCGACTGCGGGGTAAATGTCCAGCCTGTCTGTGCGAACTTTTCAGATCTGAACCGCTTTAAGCGGAACGTAAAGCTGTCATACACATAACGCGTCATGATGTCGTTTCCGTAGGCTATGAGCAAGCGCTGGCCTTTAGCATTGTAGGCGATATGCTTGACGTAATCTGTTCCGTCGAAGGTGACTTTTTCCAAAGCACCTGCCCGGTTGTAGGTTGGCAGTGCGATCTTGCTGTTGCTATTTGCATCTTCAGGATAGGTGATCTGTGTGAGCCTGTTGAGTGCGTCGTATTCGGAATTAGTTTCAAATACCTTCACGTCCAATATGGCCGGAAATCCTGTCCAGTCCACACGGTAGCATTGCACCTGCCAGTCAACGGGTGGCCCGGCAAACACAGACAGCAGCTCGCTATCAGCTATACACTGTCTTTTGCTTGTGAGCAGGTTACCCTTGAAATCATAATCGGGATTTTCCACAAGTCCGGCTTCATCATAATGCTTGTAAGCCTGCCCTTTCAGATTGTGATCCTGTGGATTGGTAAGGCCTGCATCATCTCCGTATTGCAGTACTTGCCGTAAGGTTACAGTTTCTCCTGCTACATCCTTCGCCCATAAACGTACCTGCCGGGAGCCGGCATCGTAGGCACTCAGTATCAATGCACCTTTAGCATCGGTTGTCTGCGTGATGCGTCCCATAACATCGGAGAACACGGTACTTATACCTGCATCAAGCTGTTGAATACGTAGGGGTGGTAAGGGTTGCTGTTCGCCTTTCTCATCTTCCTGTGGTTGGTGAAAATCATACACATACTCAAATACTTTGCGGTTATACGGATCGCGTACTTCCAGCAGATTTCCCCGAATGTCATACAGATACCGTATTTCTATGTTTTCGTATTCTTCCGTATCGCTGTTGTAATGTGCTTTATGATCGACTGTCCGTATAGTTCTGCCCAAAGCATCTACTAATGAGCTTTTTGGAGTGTACCAATTGCTTTGCGGTACAGGATTATTGTTTGGATTAGTCAAAGGCGCCAGGTCGTTGGCATCATAAGAATAATTTTCCCACGGTGTCGGATTAAAAATATCGGGTGTGTTCAAACCATTCGGAATACCGTAAATAACACGTTGCTCACTTTTATCTGGGTTAACGGTTCTGATAAGCCGTTCCAAAGGATCATAATACATTTTGAGCTTTACACCCCGTTGCGGAGCAATAATTCCACCCGTACTGCTTAACTGTGGCAGCGAATAGTCGAAGCCTTTATCAAAGAACGGTTCATATTGCTCAACAACCTTTCCTTTATTGTTGTAGATTTGCCAGCCGCTTACCACTACATTGAGTGGATCGTTTGCGTCCCGTTCTTTTCCCACAGCCGAGGCATTAGCCGCACTTTGATTTGCCGGAAGCCCCGAAGTACCAAACGTCTCATTCCCGAAGATCACATCTTCGGCCTGCGAGCGTGTTTGCAGTAAACGCCCAAAACCATCGCTATATTCTACTTTGACAATGGTCGGACTGTCCGGCTCTTGCTGGTAATGCTGTTCGCGTTGGATAGTTTTTACCCAAACCGGGTTACCTTCATTCTTAAAAGCAAAGAAGTCGTATTCCATGCGCATGGATGGCGCATATTTATCGTAAAAACTACCCGTACTGCTTTTATAATCGCCTTCGGTTCCTTTGCCGATCACGGCTGTTGCTGTCAATAACCCCAAAGGAGAAAAATCAAAGACGGTAATATTGTCGTTTGGATCGGTTATTTTATCAGCCTGTAAAATGCGGTAATTGTATTCTGCTGTTGTTTCCAATCCTAATGGATCCGTAGCTTTAACAGGGAGCAGCTGATAGCTGTCATATTCAATCGTTGAAAGGTTGTCAAATGCATCTTTGCTTTCCAGTACCAATCCTACGGGATTGTCAATAAGATTATCCTGAAAGTCGAATTTCAGCTTTTCGCCCGGAGCATACCAGCCTGTCATGGGATAAGAGGTACCGTTTGCTGTCCTGTAAAGATAGCCTCCTTGCTCAGGATACAGATTGCGGAACTCGACCGGATAATCCGATGTCCATATTGGGCTTTCTTCCAATAGCAGTGGCACATCTCCGTATGCTTTGTCAACAATGTCTTCGGTCAGGATCAGCGTCTCCGTTCGTACAGGTACACCATAATTCCCGATCTGTCCATACGGCAGACCTTCAAAAGCACTACCATCATAAAAGTTCAAAGAACACCCGATTATGGGAAGCGTATTGCTTTCAAAAACAGTATCCCGGTAGGCAAAAATAGTCGTATTGTTCGCTAAGCGTGTGGCATCGTATGAAACCGAGCGTTTTACCCTGTCCACTATATATTGACCGCCTGTAATATCCTTATAAATATACTCGCTCATCCCGTAAGTTCCGAGATAGCTGCCATTACCGCCACCCAGCGGATTGGCTCCGCGAGGTAGCCCAACGCTTAATTGCCCGATGGCGTTGCCATACTGATCGTAATCTTTGGTAAATGAAAAGCTGTGCATCGGGTCGTTGCCCCGTTCGTACTGTGTAGTGCGCTGCGCCACACCAAACGGAAAGAATACATAGCCGCTTCCTGCCCAATAGTCCTGCCCTGATTTTTTCCATCCCTCAAACAGGGCTGGGTTTTGTGACGGCTCAAACTCCATACGCAGCCCCATCATGTTTTCAGTTACGGTGTAAGGCCTGTCCTGCAAAGGGGAGTTATCCAAACCATACGTTTCCGAATGAAGGAGTGTTCCCCGAAGTGTGCGCAGTGCATCCCGTCTTGCTCTTCGTGGCAGTGAAGCCAGTAGTTCGCTGGTCTGCCGTGTACGCTGTAAGATTGTCGTGTCTCCCTGCCAGTACTGATAGGAGAAATCAATATCTTCCCACCGTGCAAAATCCTGTCCTACGGGACCGGGATAAAACCAGCTTTTGGTTAAAACCGGAGGTGAATATTGCTCAAAGGACAGATGCTCCGGTATATTCAAATTGTTTCCGGCTTGCTCAATGAGTGAAGTAGTGGTAAAGCGTTCAAAAGTTTCCGTATCCTGCGCGTCCACTTGCGCAAAGCCACGGAACTCTCGTTCCGCACCGTCCCAATAGCCATTGTGGTAACTGTACTGCGTGGCCAGCTTACCACCGGAAAGCAGGTCTAAGACTTCCACTTTGTTAACGACCAAAACAGGAAAAGGCAGCTGCGTTTTCCAGCGGGTATCCGGTTTGCGGTCATCCCGTAAAAAGTGATAAATGGAAGAACCATATTCCACACGGGTAATGCTTCCTATGTTGTTGTTCATTTCCTGTAACAGATATGGCTTATTGCCCGCCGTGAAATCAAGGAAATACATACGTCCTTTGGATGGCAGAGTTGAAATCTGGCTCCACAGGATGCCTGCCTGCCCGGTTCCCATAATATCGGTGATCCGCAGGCTTTCAACTCCCTGTACTATTGGTGTTCCCCCAATGCGTACACCATCTGAAAAGCCATTTCCACTCTGGTTCACGTACAACATGGTACAGTTGTTCCGTACAAAAGCGATATCCGCCTGTCCGTCACCATCGAGATCGCCCAATAAAACTTGTTGTGGGTGATACTGCTCAGGAAAGCGGGGTGCATTTTTCATGTTGACCATTTTACCGAAACGTCCATAGCCCATGTTCGGCCAGTACTGGACACGTCCCGAAGAGATCAGCACGATGTCCTGCAAGCCATCACCCGTCATGTCAGCAAAGCGGATACGTGGATCGGCAAAGCTGAAATTTGCGAATGTCTTTTCCGCGACACGCATCTTATCGAATCCCTTTTCGGGATCGTTGAGAAAACATTCGAATTTGGCACCATTGCGCAGCACATCTGTAATGCCGTCACCGTTCAGGTCTATAAACTGTACCTCGGGATCGTCAAAGCGGAAAGAAGGAACATTGCGGTATGGACGATAACTCTTTTCGTCCCATACACTGTCAAAGCTACCGGAAAAATAACCTGCCTGAACACCGTTGTTGACCAACAGGTCATTGCGCCCGTCACCATTGGCATCGATCAATCGCACGCCTTCACTCCCTAATTGTATGGAAGGTGAAATCGGGATAGTTTTCGGTGGTGCAAAATCCCCGTTTCCTTTATTGGGCCAGTAGCGTGAGCCTGTTCCGTCCATCTGTAAAAGATCCGGTAATCCGTTTCCGGTTACATCTGTCAGCTCGTAGCCTGGCTGTGCCAGTGAGAGCAGCGGAATCTTTCCCGTGATTTCCTGTAGTGAATGCGCAGAGGGTTTAAAAGCAGAATATCCAAACTCCAAGGGCGGCATCCATTCGCTCAAATCCCCGTCATGTCCTTCCACACCCACGTTTGCCAGTAAGGAACATCCGTTTAATGGAAGCTCCTGTAAATAATTGAAATGACAGGTCTTTACTTTTCGTGTCGCGTCTGTATGCGTATAGGTTTCAATGCTTTTGCACCGTTTGGTGGTGCGCATTTCAAAGCCTTGCCGGTACACAGAGAAAGCGTCGGGACGCTCTTCATAGTGGAAGCGTACTTCGCATGCGTATTTTTTTACACTGTTTTCATGGTACTGGGCATAATGGATCGAGGAAAGATAGAGCTGATCGTAACTGTGGGGCTGTGCTGTATTTGTGGAAACAACCAGCTCCCGTTCATATTCGTAAATGATCTCATTGCCAAAAGGATCAATGGTTTTGCCCAGATGCCACGCAAAGATCGCTTTGCGGTTCTCCGGGTTGGCTACTGTCTGATCGTAGATGCTTATCAGCCCGTCTTTGCTTTTTACTTCCCAATAGTCCTCACTATAATTCGGATTGTTACTGTTTTTCTTGTGATGAATGATGCGTGCAAACAGTCCTTCGGTACGGGGACGATAGTACGTCCGTAGCCAGGTGATGCTTTCATTTCCCGACTGGACGGTTTCCCGTTCCTGCTTGACAGGAACAAGGTCTTCGGCTCCCGATAATAGGAACACATCTTCGTTATCATTATAAACCGGAATACCGCGGTTTGTTTTGCGTGTCACACCGGGTATGCCCAGCGCCCATCCCATCCCGAAAGGGCCGTTTCCGTTTCCGGTACTGTAGCCGAGTGTCAGCTCCGGCTGAAAGCCGTTGCGTCCGTCAGGAACTGCTATCGGAACACTGAAATTTCCCGTACCCGTAAACAGATCGGGAGAGAACTTTTCTCCCATACCGTTCTGCGCACCGCCGCCCGAAGGCGGAACGATTGCTGATGTACCTTTGGTATTTGCCATAAGTAATCTATTGCTGGTGGTTACCTGATTTTATTTATAATACATTACAGAGGATAGATAGGTAAATCTCCTTTACAATTTACCAGCAATATAATATCCGTAATATCTTCATTGGCGAACATTTCCCTGTTTGGTGCGGTATTGGCAAACGCCAGCCGCAGCTTCATAAATGGTGTAGCCGGACTTTGGTTGTTCAACACATTTGATAAAGCCGTTGCGGTAAATGTACCGTTAAGGGTTTCACCTCCCATCGGTTGCGTGTTGGCAGCTGTAGTTACCAGACTGAAATCCGCTATGGTTATCTCATCTGTAAATCCATCTCTACGCACAAAATGTAACCGTAGGTTGGAACCGTCCAGACGGATATTTTGAAGTCCCTGCGGGAACTGTTGCTGTTTCAGCTCAATGTCCACATAGAATGGCTGTGTGCCAGCCTCTGCCTTTTGAAGCTCATACCACTGATCAGGATAGTCCTGCGTGAAGGAAAAACCACGGCTGAAACCAAGTGTATTGTCAATATCCTTCAACACCTGGAAACGGTACTGATAACTATCAAGAGCCGTGTAATCTACTTCTATTAAAACATCGGCAATATTGCTGTAATCCATACGGTTGGAGAACATTGGCATTTTGAACTCCCAGCGTGATTCAATGCCCGTTCCTTCAAACGGATTGAGCATTTCGCCCTGTGCTGGTTGGAACTCAAAAAGCCCCGTTGCGCGGGATGCACCTGTGAGCGCAACCTGTTCTGTTTCCAGACGGCGTATCGGAATTTTTTGGAACGTATTATTGGCATTGATCACCGTATAGGAAGTCGTTGCTGCTGTTAACGTGGCTTTGATATTGTCATAGACAGGAATCAGACCAACTACGGAGACTTTTACGCCGTTGATAAGACGCAGGTAATGCCCCGGGAAATCATAATCGAACTGGCGGTCAGTCAGATCGAAATTCAGGACACCTGTTTCCCGGAAGGTCTGGAACGCATCGGGGTAAAGCTGTCCGAGGGAGATCACTTTGGTCATTTGCAGCTTGCGTTTGGTGTTATCAAAAGCGTACTGATCCAGCTTGGTGATGTCCTGCAATAGTCGGGCACTTCCGGTCATTCCTCGGCGGTCAACACCGCCACCTGTAAGGCTTCCGGTTTGCGGCATTTCCCAATAGTCGTCCAGGATGAACGGCCCGCCTTGCAGCTGCTGCTCGAAGTAGAACTGCCGTTCGGCTGTTTTGGCTACAGCGGTAGCGAGGCTCAGCATGTAGCTGTAAACACGTTCCAGTACATTACCCATCCAGCGGTACAGCTCGGCATTGGTGAACTTGGTCTTTAAAAATTCCAGCGTGTCTGCCGCATTGTCCATTGTCATGGAAGCGATTTCCCGTTCCTGCGATACAATGCGGGTATTTTGCTGTGCGATTTGAATTTGTTGGGTTGCAATTTTAATGTCATGTCCGGCAAGGGCACTTTGATAATTCCATTCGTCTGCACGGCGTTTATAGGACGCTAATTGTGACATTATACTTGAAGTTGTTGCTGCTGCTTGCGCGAGTGATGCCAGCACAGCTACGGGGTAAGCCATGACGAATCCCGATAATCCGGCATTGATTGCTGCAGACGTAGAAAGTAAAGCAATACTTGTAGTTTCATACCCGTTGAGTCCTTCATTGATCCACTTATCATAAGTTTCTTGCACAAACTGTACTCTCTTCAATTGCAGGTTGGCAATTTCTGTTTCCATTTCGGATTGCTTCACCCGCATATCCTGTAATTTGACAGTTGCTTTAGCGGTTTGCAGATCCTGTCGTGCCCGCAATTGGTTGTAGTTTTCGGCATCTTCTTTTTCCATTGCTGCAAGGAACTGGTTTTCGAGCTGCTGTGCCTGTGCCACGAGCTGTTTTGCCCGTTCGATAAGTACGCGGAAACGGTACTGTGACGGCGTAATGGCTCCCGATACCGGAAGTATAAGGTTACCGCCGGCACCAATAACCGGCACACCTGTAGTGCTGTCAGTCGGAGCAGCGTAAATGTCCAATGAGCGCTCCATGCCCGCGATATTGCGGCAGTTCTGGATTTTGAACAGTTCCAGGTTGGCTTTTAGTTCCAGCGAAGAATAAACCGGGTTGGACGGCAGACAGAAGGCGTAGTCAATAAATGGCGTAAAATCGTGCTGGTACAGGAATGAAGTATATAGTACCGGGGCATTCGCAAATACAAGATTGGACTGTAAAGCCGTTACCGAAGGACGAAGAGGGTTGAATGCCACCTTGCTATCCAGTAGCTGAATGCCCTCTTCATCAATAAAGCGGAAGCTAAACGGTGAAGCATTATCCGCAACGGGCTCTTTCAGCCAGTCGATTTTTGTATTTTGTACCACCTCTTCCGGTATCTGGCTGGTCAGCTGTGCTAAAGCAAATCTCAGGTTTCTTTCAACGTTTGTGTTAAAAGTACGGGTGCTTGTTCCTGCCAGCAGGTAGCGGAACGCATCGTTCATACGTTCGCTTTCACCATCAATAAGGCTGGATACACTCTCCTGTTTTGGCGGTGCGGGTTCGATGCCTTGCAGATAGGTAAATGCCGCAGTGAATCTTTGAGTCATTGATTCTTCATCGTCATTGAGAATATCGGCCAGTTCCCCGGCGGTCTGTTCGATCAGCTCCACATTGCCCAGCATTTCCAGCTGATTCTGCATCTGGCTGAAGGAATTGTTCCATTCCGCATCTATTGTCGCGGTAACGGCTGTCTGAAAGCAATTGTGGGATTTGGTATAGCATTGTGACGGCTTTGTTCTAAGCTCGTTTACTTTCAGCAAATCCAGAGCACTCGAATACAGCTTTCGTGCATTCGGAACGGTTTCGATAGTGTCGATGGTAAATTCACGGTCACCGTAAGCCAACATACACTGAATAATGTTCATCAGCGTATATTTGGTATAGGCATTGGTACGCGTCTGTGCGATCAGGTGGGGATTCAGCGGATCTATAAGCCAGTCCGAAGGACGGTCATACACGTTGGTAACGGATTCTTCAAGTACCAGCCCGTAGAAGATCTTACGCTTGGTCGAAAGATTGCTTGTATAGTCATACACGGAACGGTACCAATTGAGTGCCGTAGGATAGTCACCACGCTGCTGTTGGTCAAGTGCAAGAAGCATTGGTACGAAATAATAGGCTTCGTACAGTACTTCTTTAACTGTGGAAGTACGGTAAAAGCTGCCGATAGGATTTCCTGCCGGAGCATTCATGTTGGCCCGCAGGTGCTCTTTGATATTGGCTGTGCGCAGATCAAAATTTTCAATACACTCACCGGACTCGATGGCTACCGGAACCCGTTTTTCAGGAGCAAGGGAGAAGATCAGATCGGCGGTAAGCTTCACCCCGTCAAGCATGATGAAGCGGTAACGTAATCCCGCCAGCGTATTGTCGGTATAAACGGTTACAGCTGTGCCGCCTTCCCAGTTGGATTGGTTATAGCTTGGCGCAATGGATAGCACATTTCTTTCAAAAGCATTGGCAGTATTCGGCAATGTGTAGTTCGATGTAACGGTGATAATGCCATTACTTAGCGTATAGCTGAAATACCCTTCACTGTATCCGGTTCCCCCGGTATTTGTTCTCGCTGCCAGTATCATCCTGTCACGGGAATCCGCTTTTTTAAAGCCACCGATCAGGTTTTGATAATTATTGTCGATCGTAGGCGCTACAGGATTCAGCCCTGCCAGGTTACCATAGTAGCCGGTCTGTATTTCATCTTTAAAGACAAGTGTTACTCCTATCAGTGGTTTGAGGTTGGCTGCATTGCCATAGATCTCATGCCGTAGTGAAGTGACAGGCAGGGATCGGTTATCAAAGAACAGTACGCTTCCTATTGCAGTGTCGAAGAAATCTTCCTGTGCCATATAACGCATCTGCACATGCCGCATGCTTCCGTCTGATCTGCGGTAGGAGAAAATAAAAAATACAAAATCCCATGCTTCTGAATGCTGGCAGATGGACATAGCTGCAAGCTCATCCGTCGGATCCACAATAGCATGTTCTTTTGTAGCAGAACTGAACAGGCCTTGTGCAATTACATCCGAGCCTATAAGCTCAAAGAATTGGTTTGTCAGGTATTTGATCCCGGTTAAATCCGGCAATTCAACTTCCTCTTCTTCTGTCCAGCTGCTTCCTGCCGTCATTAGATCTTTTTTAATATATGCCAGCTTGAATTTACCGTCCTCTCTGTAGGTATAGAACAACCATAAAGCCGTGCTTAGGGGCTGGTTATTTCCATCGAAGTCCCTGTTTAAAGGCAGGCAGCCGATAATTTTGGCGTTTGCCCTAAGCGGAATTTCTTTCCAGAAATCATGCTCGTCGCCATTTACCGCATAGAATGGTTTGTCGGAGATGTAGCCTTTACCCGAAATGTTACTCTGGGCAATGTAATAGGTCATATACTCCTTCATGCTGTTGTTCAGATCACCGCAGCAGTCCAGTGGGTCTTTACGGAAGATATAAGCGTCCGCATTGGCTGTACAGACGATTTTCAAATTCTGTATGTCTTCAAAATACTGCTGATATCTTTTTGCTGCCTGGCAGGTATTGAGCGCTGTAAAGCGGCTGGCGTTCTGAATGGTTTCTGCTAGCTCGATAAATGCGGGGCTTTGCCGTTTTTTGAGTGTCGGATACAGCAGGTTCTCCGGGTAGATATAGGTAAATACCGCAGAGCGCCAAGTAGCGTATGATCCCAGCCATGCCCATTCCCGGTCAAAATTCGGAGCTGTAAGCGTAAAGCCGTTCAGGTAATTGTCATAGACACCGCTTTTCAGAGCAAAAATTATTCCCTGTAAGGTTTCAATAGCGTGGGATACGCGGCTGTGCTTCACGCAGCAATTGTCTTTGGTCTCAATAAACAAGGTTCTTGCCAGACGCTCGGCTGTTTCATTGAGCGATTCGCAATTATTGCGCAATGCCTGAATGAGTGCATCGCGCATAACAGGCATGGTAATATCCTCGCTTTCTTCCAGTACCGACTGCCACTCGTCCAGTATGCTTTGCCTACGGTTGATACGTGTTTCCAGCGTGTCTTTCCACGCTGTCTTATCTGCCTGCGGTGAGCGCCATTGAGTAGTTTCCTGCACCATATCCAGCGGGAAATTGATAATGGCGGGCGTATAGTTTTCGAAATCAAAGCCGTTAAGGACAACATCCTCATAATATTCCTGCTGTACATACGAGAAATAAGTCACATTCGCCATACTTACGCGAATACCTATATTAATTATAGCTTCGTATTCGGAAGGAAGCAGATGGGAAGGTTGGGAAGGCGCTGTTTCATTTTCTGCTTCCAGCACTTCATATACCTGCCGAAACATGCGGTATTCTGTGATAAAGAAATTCAGCTGGCTGAGTTCCGGGCGGATGTCTTCACCGGCATCTTCTTTGGCGAACAGAGCTGTAAAATATTTATAATAGTCATAAGTTGGCGCTTCACCGGAGGACCGCATGACGACCATACTAAGGAAAAGCTTCAGATTTTGAAATAATGTTCCGGCATCCAGCGTGTCATTGAATCCTAAAGCACTCTGCGTATATGCAAAATCTAATGTATTTTTTCTATTCACCCACAGATCATGTGCAGTTTCTCCCTGTACGAAGCGTTTGATATTTTCAGGAGGCATGATGTCCGGGAATACAGTGGGTACACGGTTCCATTTGGCAAGTGTCTGCTGCCATTCTGAACGGTTGAGGATGCTTCCCCTTACCGGATCAAGCTGCATAGTGAGGACGTTGTAATATTTCACGTGCTCATCTATTTCCTGCTCTATCCATCCGGTTTCAAGGCCGTGAGTGAAATAGAACCTTTTTTTCTTGCAGGCAGTGACCAGCAGTGCCGTTACCGAGCGAAGCTCAATTGTTGAAGGGCGTTGCGTAGGATTTCCGTTTCCATAGGCGTTCATAACGGGAACGATTGCCGCGAAAGCCTCCGGCAGAAGGGAAAAAGCATCCTCTAATGCCGTGTTGGCTTTGAGCTGAAGGAAAGGATCGCCACTTTCAAAGTCTTTGATAAGTGAGTTCATATCCGTTCCGTAGTCAGGCCCCAGATCATACTGCTCATCCTTATCCCCGGTATTGATGTAATTCAGGATATGGTCGAAACCTTCTACGTCAAAAGGTACCAGCCATGAAAAGAAAGTGTCAAACTGATCGGCCAGCTGCTTCCTGCGGTCTGCGTAAATGTCCCTGAATTGTTCTGCATCGGGTGATACGAGCAGTCGCTGTACGGGTACAAGCTCCGGATCAATGATCGGAATGTCGGTAGATGAAATTTCCAGTGCCGTAGCGGGAATGGTCTGTAAAGAACCATCCCACGGGCCGGCTTGCGGCTCATGGAGCGCTTTCCAGAAAAACTTTGAGCGCAGCATTAGTTCTTCCGGGTCGGTACCACCTGTCGGGATATACGTAATTTCTTCTCTTACCCAATAATCATTCAGCAGAAACCGTGCGCTGTTCCGGCCAATGGATGCTACCTGGTAACGCTTTTCGGTATCTGGCTGATCGTAGGAATACATGGATTCCAGATAGCGCTCACTTGCAATGAGCAGCTCCATCAGCAGGTTAAAGCTGTAGGCATCCATTCGTAAGTTGTATGAAATCACATCGAGAAGAAACGGATCTGTTGTACCTGCAGAGAAGAGTTCATACAGCTTTTTAAGCTTTTTATAAAAAGTATCCTCTTCATCCAGCGGTGGAGGCCATGATATAGTATTTTGAAATGTTGTATAATTGACCGGGTTGATTGCACCCGCAGGTGCAGGAGAAAGAAGATAATATGGAAAAGAGGTATTAAAAAATGCGTTGCAGACTTTCTCCGGGTCGGGCAGAGTAGTGGTATAGAGATCGACTTCTGCACGGTAAGCGAAGCTGATATTACGGCTAACGAACTCCTCTGATAAAGCAGGTGAAAGTACCAATGTAACTTCTGATTCCGAAACAACAGTGACAGAGGTGATTTCAAGATCCGGCGATACGGAAGCCGATGGGTCATAGATATAGATTTCTTCCGTATTGCTATCCTTACTAATGAGCTGCATGCGTCCATTGGCAACATAGTCAACGATAACAGGAGTATCTCCCCAATTAAGCGTGATAGTGGTTTCATCCTTTAAGAGTGGCTGCTGCACTTCGGTAACACTGTCATACTGCATCACGGGTTCATCTCCTTCCGGCTGGAACATCTCCGGTTGGATGTCAATGGGGTCAGAAGAAGATTGCAGGAGCTTAATGTCGGTATTAGCTCCATTTGTTTCCAAAGGTTTGAGTACCTTGAAAGCTACGAACTCACTGTTGGATGGATCTTTGATATATACCTTATCATCCTGAAATCTAACACTGCTCAGGTCTTTGCCGGGTACGCGCAGTTTTCTTGCCAGAAGGTCGGCAGAAGTGCGTGAAAGAACGGCAGAATTTGATACAAAATAGCTTAAAAAATCATTTGTATCTTCTAAACGGTGGCGCCACAGATCAAGTGCGAATGGTGACGTCTCATAAGTCATATCACTGCGCCCGAAGCTGTCAGGATCAATGATGGGTTTCCAGCCTGCTTTGAACGAAAGCTCATTGTTGGGATCAACATCTTCCCGGCTATAGGCGGAGGATGGAAAATCTATGCTTTTCCACTGTGCCAGCAGATAGTTTTCGTTCCATATTCTCATTAGTGAAAGAGACGGATTCGTTAGAACGTCCCGCTGCGTATTTCTGAATCCGAAGACCATTTCAAGATTTGCCGCCGTCAGCTGTAGGTATGAGTATGGACTGTCAAATGTCAGCCACATACGCTCCGCTGTAAGCATTGTGGGCACATCAGCAAGGTATAAGGGAACACTCAGTTTTTCAGAAAAACGAAAGGCTGCTGCTTCTTTTTCTTTTGGATCTTGCAGGCATACAATATGACGGAGCTCTTCGTAGGAAGTTCCCGCCTGTGTAAGCAGTGTCTTATAGGTTAGCAGGATGAAATTCTTACGGTCGTTTTCAAGACGGGTAAGCACATCCGCAGGAAGTGTTTTTGTAGCTACATATTGTTCCAGAATTTCTGTTACCAGGCGTACACGGCAGTATTCTTTATGCAGTGTTTCGCAGTCAATATCAAAGGAGCCGAACGGCTGGAAGAAATAATCTTCAAGTAAAGTCAGAAACGTGTTGTAATCGATCGGAGTATAGGATGGTGAGCCTGTTTTTTTGATATGCGTTGCACCGTATTTCAGGAGATCCACCAGGTAGGAGAACGGACTTACGGCAGAAGTACAGTCCTCACACTCGCAACGGTTGATGAATCTGGAAAAAGCAGTCTGCGCAAAGCTGGAATCTGCAACGTCGGGAATGAACTGATGTTGTAGCTCATAATCGGCTATTTTACCGGACAGCAGGTTGCCTACCAGCTTGAGGTTCTGCGCTGCCTTTTCGTAGATGGAGGTAGCAAGGAACAGCGTTATACCTTCCGGTGTATTCTCAACATCGTTCAGGAATATTTCTTTCGGTGTGTGGGCAATGGTATAAATGCTGCTGTAACCTTCATCGATAAGCAGCTGGTTTTGTTCGGGATTTTCATTCAGTGTATAGAGATCAACATGGGCCTGCAAAAGCTCTACTTCGCCTTCTGCGATACCTGTTGTCGGGAAGTCATTGATAAAGCGGATCGGCCCTGCTTTTTTTAGCACATCGAGTGTTGTCAGCTCTTTGTCATCCAAGAACTCGGAGAAAGCTGTAGAGAACGTAATTCCGCTGATTGTTTCGATGTCGGACAGGTCAGGGGAAAGGTCATCCGGCCCTGGAAAATCAGCTGTTTCTACAATGATCAAATTTTTGTTTCCGGCAAGGACATTGGTAAAGCTTCCAGTGAAAACAGGGGTTTTAGAAAGCTGGACTTCCAGATCTATAGTTATCGGGAAAATACCCCTGTTTTTCATTTTGATCGAGAACGCTTCAAAAGTTCCGCCCCCAAGCTCACCGGACACAATACTTCCTGTACTGCCATTAGTAGCATAGATACCATCTGCTACCTGGTCAAGATGTTCGGGAAATTCGATTTGATAGAAGGTAAACTGATTTGAAAAATCCCATTCTTCGTCGTTCCCATCATACTTAGCAATAATCCCGGTAGCGGTTACGCCGATAATAGTCACATCTTCTAATCCGTTGGGAAGATCGCTTACGGTATAATAGGTGTCAGCCGCTTTCACGCATAAAGATCCATCATGGACAAGAAGATCTGTAATAAGGGTATAATAATAGCCTGATGAGCCGTCGTCTAAACGGAGATAACAATTCTGTGAAGCCGACTCGCCAGCACCTTCCAGTTGCAGGTTGACTACCAGTTCCGCACCTTCTTTAATGGCTATGGGAGCTTCCGGTAACAGTAGCTGGGCATATCCTTCCTTTTCAATGGTCTGATCGGTTGAAAAAATAGTGAACTCATAGGGAGCTTCACCTATGTATCCTCTCAAATAACAGATAGTTCCTACAGGTGCTGGTCGCTGTGTGGAAGCCTCCCGTATATCGAACAGGATACTGTTAAACAGGTTTTCAGGCTGGCTGGCGATTTCCACCACAGCTCTGTCTGTAGGATATTCGAATTTGGTTATTTCGATTTCGTGTGTACCTATATCATTAAAGCCTTCGTTCAGAGTGATATCCCTGATCGGTCTGTTCGAGAAAGTTTCCTCATCGATATACGGGTTTTCACCTGAAATGAGATTGCCCCTGTAATAGATTTTTGCAAAGACATTTTCAATGGAGCCTTCGGTGAGATAGGAAGTGTCATCACTGACTTCAAAGCTGATGGTAAAATTTCCGTCTGCATCCGTTGATGCTTTGCCCAAAAAGAAAACATTCAGCGGGCTTTTTTGCCAGAGTTCTACCTCAAGATTCGGGATTTCTTCGATGAGCTCAATAGAAGCAGGTGTGAATGAACAGGTAATCTGTCCCCTTACAACAAAACTTCTGTTGTTTACGATGGTGGTTGAAGTTGCCATAATAATAGTTCATGTTCATTAGCTTACGCTTTGAAAAGCTTCTAACTATACTACGAATATCAAAAATTACGTATAAGCAAAATCCAAAGGGATCAGAATATAACTAAGAAGTAAGTCAGGAGCTTTTCGTTGCGCAAAACTGGTTTATAATTTATAATGCCGTTTAAACTTAGCTAATTAATCTTAAAAAAACAAGAATACCCAACAGGTTTATCGGGTAAATAGTTTTATGTTATTTTTTAACCCGGATTTTTTCTGAGAACTTATTTTTAATGCCAGTAAAACAATAATACAAATATAAGAGGGCAGGTTTTAAAAAAATAGAGTAGAGATACCTCTTTTTTATAGGGTATAAATACTCTGTTTTAGGAATTAACAACACAGATTTCTTACCTGTACCCAAAGAATTGATTGGTTTAATTGCGGAATAGAAAAAACAAAGGAAGTCTAAAACTTCCTTTGTTCTATAAATTTTAAGCATGGAATAAATCCGAAATTCCGGGACCTCCGGTTTTATGGATGACTAAGAATAATTTCTTTTACTTTTCTGAATAACCTTCGAGGAAAGCAGTTACATTCTTTTCAATTCGTTCCTTGATGTCAGAGGTGTCGGATTTTACAAATGCTTTACCGGTAATGCGCTCATATAATTCAATGTAACGCTCAGTGATTGTTTTTACAAATTCATCCGGCATATCCGGCATGGTTTGCCCTTCCAGACCCTGAAATCCATTTTCAATCAGCCATTGGCGGACGAATTCTTTGGATAGCTGCTTTTGTGCTTCTCCTTTTTCCTGGCGGTCTTCGTAACCCTCTTTGTAAAAATAACGGGAAGAATCCGGTGTGTGTATCTCATCAATCAGGTAAACTTTTCCATCGTGAATTCCAAATTCATATTTGGTATCAACCAATATTAATCCCTGTTTCGCAGCGATTTCTGTCCCTCTTGCGAATAATTTGTAAGTGTAATCTTCCAGCTGTTTGTAAGTTTCTTCCGGTAGAAGCCCTCTTGCAATGATCTCCTCTCTGGAAATATCCTCATCGTGCCCTTCATCCGCTTTTGTCGCAGGAGTAATGATTGGGGCAGGCAGCCTGTCATTTTCTTTCAATCCTTCCGGCAAAGCAACTCCGCATAATGTACGTTTTCCTGCTTTGTATTCCCTTGCGGCATGACCGGCCAGGTAACCGCGGATCACCATTTCAATACGGATCGGCTCACATTTGAGGCCGATAGCCACGCTTGGATCCGGAGTGGCAATCAGCCAGTTCGGAACAATATCTTTAGTCGCTTCAAGGAAAAGTGTCGCTACCTGATTCAGCACTTGTCCTTTAAAAGGTATTCCTTTAGGTAAAATATGGTCAAAAGCTGATATTCTGTCACTTGCGATCATTACAACTAATCCGTTGCTTAATGTATAGACATCACGGACTTTTCCTTTATAAACACTTACTTGTCCGGGAAAATTAAAGTCAGAAGAAGTTATAGCCTGTTCCATTTATTTGTTTGATTTTCTGGTTGTAGATATTGTTTCTTTATAGTGAGTCATTCCCCCGTTTTCTGCTTTTTTGTCTTCAGCTTCAGCTTTGTCAAAAGCATCGATGATTCTTTTTACCAACGGGTGGCGAACGACATCACTCTGGTTCAGATTGATGATTTCTATTCCCTCCACACCTTCAAGGATTTTTGTCGCATAGGACAATCCCGATTTTTGCTTGTACGGAAGGTCTACCTGGGACATATCTCCTGTAATCACAAATTTTGCGGTTTGTCCCATACGTGTCAGGAACATTTTCATTTGCATCACAGTGGCGTTCTGAGCTTCGTCGAGAATAACAAATGCTTTGTCCAGCGTTCTTCCGCGCATAAAAGCCAAAGGAGCAATTTCTATGATTCCGTATTCCAGCATTTCCTTTAATTTTTCCGGTGGAATCATATCGCGGAGCGCGTCGTATAGCGGCATCATGTACGGATCCAGCTTTTCCTTCATATCTCCGGGCAGAAAACCTAAATTTTCCCCTGCTTCAACGGCCGGACGCGTAAGAATGATCCGTTTTACTTCTTTTTCTTTTAATGCCCTCACAGCTAAAGCGACAGCAGTATAGGTTTTTCCTGTTCCGGCAGGTCCGACGGCAAATACCATCGCATTTTTATTCACAGCTTGTACTAGTTTCCGCTGATTCTGGGTTTTTGCTTTGACTTTCAAACCGCCGTTTCCATGGACGATTGTTTCCGAGCCGTCTTTTTTTTGCTGGTCGTTTTCATCGTGATCTCCAAAGATAATCTGCTCGATGGCGTTTTCGGTAAGCTGGTTGAATTTATGAAAATAATTAAGGATCAGCTGAAACTTCTTTTCAAAGAATTCCATCACCTCGTTGTCGCCTATCAGCGAGAGCTTGTTACCACGGGCAATAATTTTCAGCTTGGGGAAATAACTTTTTATCTGATTCAGATAAATGTTGTTTATTCCGTATAATTCGACGGGATTTATCCCTTCAATCTCAATGGTCTTTTCCAAATGCTTTCTTTTATTTATCGCTTAAATATGCTTATTTTGTTAGAATAAAACCTTATTTTTGGTGCAAAAATAATATAATTTTAGGGCAATTATTTATTGAATGGGAATAATTACATTAACAACGGATTTAGGACTGAAAGATCACTACGTTGCAACACTGAAAGGAAGAATTTACAGTGCCTGTCCGAATGCCGTAGTGGTAGATATTTCCCATCATGTAAATCCTTTTAATATTATTCAGGCCGCTTATTATGTAAATGGTTCGTTTAAGGACTTTCCGGACGGGACTGTGCATGTGATTGGTGTGAAAAGTGAGCCGGTTATCAATATTTTTGATGATTCAAAGAATTCCGTTCCCAGCATTATGAAATTTGAAAATCAATATTTTATTTCAAATGATAATGGCTTTTTTGGTTTGCTGTTAAAAGGAAGACAGCCACAGGGATTCTGGAATATTGATGATGTGCTTTCCAATCCGAGGTATATGAAGGATCCGACGAAATTCATGCTGATCCCTGCCGCATGTAATATCCTGAATCAATTGGATTTTGAGCAGTTTGCTACTCCGTCGAACCGTTATTTCAATGCGCAGCTGATGACTCCCGTTGTTTCTGAGTATTCTATGCTGGGAAAAGTGGTTCATGTGGATAATTTTGGAAATTTGATCACCAATATTTCGAGAGAAGAATTCTATCAGTTCGGGGAAGATGTGCCTTTTGTTATTAAATTAAAGAGAAGCGGAAGAGAGCAGCTCGATCAGATCTCAGGTTCCTACGGAGACGTCGAGATTGGAAATCTTGTGGCTCTGTTCAACCTGGATGATGTTCTGGAAATCGGAATCAACCAGGCTGTGAACGGAAATGGAGGAGGAGCCAGCAAATTATTGGGACTGACGGTGGAAGATGAAATTTATATCAATTTTGTGCCAAGAGGCTCCAGAGAAACATTAGATTCATTATTTTGATATGATTACCCGGATAGTTAAGCTGCATTTTCAGGAAGACAGAATTCAGGATTTTTTAGATTTTTTTGAAACAGTCAAATATAAAGTCTCCTCATTTCCGAATTGTCACGGAATGAAACTTTTGCAGGATGTCCATCAGCCGCATATTGTTTTTACTTATAGTTTGTGGGAGAGTGAAGATGACCTGAATATTTACCGGGACTCAGAACTTTTCGGAAATGTGTGGCCAACTATAAAGCCCTGGTTCGCAATGAAAGCAGAGGCATGGTCGGTAAATGAATATTTTAACGGATTTTCGGATTAGAAATTATTAGATTTATGAAATACCTGCTACATTTTTTGTTCTTTATTTCTTCTTGTTTTGTTGGTGCGCAATCCAATGTCACTCATACAATTTTTCAGGATACCGTCCAAAGAAGTTTTCTGGTACACCTGCCGACAGGTTATCAGCCTGGTACCCCTGTAAGCTGTGTCTTCGTATTTCATGGATCAGGAGCAACTGCTTTACAGCAGCAGGTATATTCTAAAATGGATAATGCGGCAAATGCAAATGGTTTTATAGTCGTATATCCTTCAGGAATTAATAACACATGGCTGGTAGGAACGACAGGGACCTATGCGGGCACTTCCCGGGATGTTGAATTTGTAAATGCAATAATAGATACTATTACCTCACTTTACAGTATTAAAACAGACCGGATATATGCATGTGGATTGTCGCAGGGCGGCTATATGAGCCATCGCTTGGCTTGTGATCTTCAGGATCGTTTCGCTGCTATAGCCTCTGTTGCGGGAGGAATTTCTGACAGTTCGTCCTTTTACTGTAGCTCACAGAGAAATGTCCCTGTTTTACTTATTCACGGAACGGATGACCCTTATGTACCTTATTCCTGGGCAGAACGCTCATCTGACTTTTGGATCACAAGAAATGACTGTGGAGTGGTAGCGGATACTTTCGATCTTAGTAATTCAAATACAACGGATAATTCTACGGTGCAGCACCTTATTTATTCCAATTGCTCGAATGAAGTTACTGTTGAAATATTCCGGATTGACGGAGGAGGGCACACGTGGCCGGGAGCAGCCGCTAATCTTCCGGGTTATGGTGCGACAAATCACGATATCAGTGCATCAGCTGAGATCTGGAAATTTTTCAGCCGTTTTACGCTGAACGGTACAACCGTTGCGACAGATCAAATTATTCTTCAGGATATTACAGTTTATCCCAATCCGGTACAGGATGTCTTAAAAATAGACGGTATTTCGGGAGACTTTACTATCCGTATTTTCAATAATACCGGTATTTTGATTCGTGAAACTGCTAATCTCCACGAATTACAGGTACAGGATCTGAGATCAGGTATGTATTTTATTCAGTTAAAATCCTTGCAGGAACAATGGATCCAAAAGTTCATTAAAGAATGATCGAAAATATTCGCTTGATCATTCAGTCACATGTAGCTTCTTTGTGAAATTGAGATCAGCATTGCTGATATTTAAAATATAGTTCCCCGGCTTCAGACCTTCTAAATCTAATGCAGTGTTTGTGCTTGTATTTTTCAATGATTTGATAAGACGACCTTGTAAATCAAGAATGTAAATATCAACATTCATGGTTTTGTTTGTTTTTATCCGGAATGTACTTTGAGCAGGATTAGGATAAACAGCGATATCCTGATTTTCTTGCATATTTTTTCCGGTTGACAGCGTTCCTCCACGTTCATACTGGCTGAAGAAGCGCCAGATTTCTTTAGTAGCGTTAAAATCCCTGCAGGTGTTTCCGTTAGACGGTAATGAAATTGTGGCATCAGGCCATGTATGCCCGCCTCCGGTTACCTTATAAAATTCAACGGTGTTTCCGTTAGTTCCTCCGGAGTAAACATAATGCTCTGCGGTTGCCCCGTCACTGGTGTTTGTATTCGGAACCTGAGTAATCGCCGGAGTCGTATTGCAATTGTTCTGATTTGCCCAGAAAAGCGTTACTTCTTCTGCTCCTTTGGAAGTGCTGTTTCCTGCATAGGGCACAACATTATCGCTTGTTCCGTGAATGCGGATGGTTGGTGTTGGTCTGGAAGGAGTACATGAATTGTACATTACGACAGACATTGATCCCGTAACGGAGCCTACTGCGGCAAATCTGTCTGTTTCACAGGCAAGGCAATAGCTCATAAAACCTCCGTTAGACATCCCGACACTGTAAACTCTGTTTGGATTGATGGTATAATGCGCTGAAATAGTGTCTATAAGCGCTTCTAAAAACCCAACGTCATCCACGTTAGCTCCCAGGATTCCGAAATTCCAGAAACGCTGGCTGGTTGTGGCTTCGATAGTACCATCAGGATGAGCGATAATAAATCCTGCTGTATCAGCAATAGCCTGGAAATTAGTATAGAGTGATTGTTGATTGCCGTTCGAGGTATATCCGTGTAAGTTGAGCACTAAAGGTGCTGCCGTTCCGGGCGTATAAGATGCAGGGACATAGAAGGAATAAGTACGTGTTAAACCGCCGTGCACAAATGAGCCGTTTATGGTTGTTTGAGAATTGATGTAGAAAGAGGAAAACAAACAGCTGATTATAAATAAGAAGTAGCGTTTCATAAATTATTTTTTCCGAAATTTAGTGAAAAACAATTTACGAAGCATTTTATAGTAATGCTTTTTTAATGTATCATTTAACCGCAGATTTGATAATTTGTGTCATCTGTTTAAAAGAAATCAACTCAAAATCTGCTCTGAAAATTTATGAAAACTCTTTGCATCGGCACATACTTGAAATAATTGCCATGACTGAAATTGAACATGAAGCTATTTTTATTATGTTCCAAACAGCAGAAGAAAAAGGCTTCAGATAATAAAAAGTGTGAACCCGAGCAGGAGTAATTGGAAGGAAAAGAATAAGGCATCACTATCGCAATGCCTTTTCTTTTGTACCCAAGACTGGACTCGAACCAGCACACCTTACGGCGCCGCCACCTGAAGACGGTGCGTCTACCAATTTCGCCACTTGGGCATCCGCATCACAAAAATAGTATTTTCTACATTACAAACATACTTGCTGACGATATTTTTTGTCGTATCCCCGTTTTCAGGGTTCGACAGTTAAAAAATGAAATAGATCTATAAATATTTGTAGCCTCTTTTTTTAGTGCGTAAGTTGGTTTAAGATAGAACCATAATTGATTATTTGTGAGATTGAAATATAGGAGAGAAAAGTAAATTTTATAGGATTGTTCTGTTCTCTCTTTGAAAAGAATCGGGATCATTACTAATCCCGATTCTTTTTTTGTGCCCACGACTGGATTCGAACCAGCACACCTGATGGCACCACCCCCTCAAGATGGCGTGTCTACCAATTTCACCACGTGGGCAATTTAGGCGCAAATATATATAATTCACACCTGATATGTCAAACAAAAAATTATTTTTCAGTAAATTCTTTGACTGTTTTTTCTATGATAGCAATGCATTCCATCAGCTGTTCTTCGTTCATTACCAATGGCGGCGCAAAACGGATGATATTACCGTGTGTTGGCTTTGCCAGCAGGCCGTTATCTTTTAATCTCACGCAAAAATCCCATGCAGTAGAACTGTCAGGAGCATCATTGATAAGGATTGCATTCAGCAGGCCTTTTCCGCGAACGCTGTTAATAAGCGGTGTAGAAGCAATGATGCGGTTCATTTCCTTCCGGAACAATTCACCTAACTTCTGGGCATTTTCAGCCAGCTTTTCTTCCTGAACCACTTCAAGTGCTGCAATCGCTACTTTGGCTGCTATCGGATTTCCTCCGAACGTAGAACCATGTTGCCCCGGTTTGATAACCAGCATGATATCATCATTGGCTAAAACTGCCGACACCGGATAAACACCGCCTGAAAGCGCTTTTCCGAGAATCAGAATATCCGGTTGCACATTTTCATGCTGTACCGCCAGTAATTTTCCTGTACGTGCAATTCCTGTCTGTACTTCATCTGCCATAAAAAGCACATTTTTGGCTTTGCAGAGCGCGGCTGCTTTTGAAAGAAATCCTTCTTGCGGAACGTAAACACCTGCTTCTCCCTGAATGGGTTCAACCAGAAAACCAATAACGTTCGGATTTTCAAGGGCTTTTTCCAGGGCAGCAATATTATCATAAGGAATGGAAATAAACCCAGGTGTAAAAGGCCCGTAATTTTTGTAAGCATCGGGATCGTTTGAAAACGAAATAATGGTAGTTGTTCTTCCGTGGAAATTCCCGTCACAAACAATGATTATTCCCTGATTTTCTGCTATCCCCTTTTTTTCATATCCCCATTTTCTGCACAGCTTTAACGCCGTTTCAACTGCTTCAGCACCAGTGTTCATAGGTAATACCTTGTCGAAACCAAAATAGGAAGTGACAAATTTCTCATAATGTCCTAAGCAGTCGTTATAAAATGCTCTGGATGTCAAGGTTAATGTTTTGGCCTGTTCAATTAATGCATTGACAATTTTCGGATGGCAATGACCTTGATTTACTGCAGAATAAGCAGAAAGAAAGTCATAATATTTTTTGCCTTCAATATCCCATACATATACACCTTCACCTTTGGATAATACTACCGGAAGCGGGTGATAATTGTGTGCTCCGTACTGGTCTTCGAGTTGGATAAGGGCTTCTGAATTCATAAAATTATAATTTATTTGAAATACTCTGTTTTTGTGCTTTCGGGTGAAAATCGAACAAATATAAGCTTAAAAAACTGTTTCATCAAGCCCTCCCTGTTTTCAAAAATATTAAATTTGGGGATGCGTTTTTGGCTGGTACTTTTATTCATCATCGTTTTTAATTCGGGATTTACCCAGATGGAGCAGGTTTCTTTACCTGCTGATACGCTTAGCCCGGAAACTAATTCGGAACCGTTGGATTCGCTGAAAAGTGATAAAGTGGACCAGATGATCGGGTTTGCCAAAAAATACCTGGGAATTCCTTATAAGTACGCAGGGTCTTCGCCTGCGGGATTTGATTGCTCCGGGTTTATAAATTATGTTTTGAAAAAATATAATTTTGACATCAGCCGGACAAGTGCTTCAATGTCTGCTTACGGAAAACGCGTGAAGCTCGCCGAAGTGAGAAAGGGAGATCTGCTGTTTTTTAAAGGAAGTAAGCTTTCTTCAACGGTCGTAGGGCATGTCGGAATGGTAATAGAAAACGAAAACGGGATTATTAAATTTATTCATTCTGCAAACAACGGAGGCGTGCAAATTACTACTTTTAACGGAAGCAGATATTACGTTCCCCGGTTCATCATGGCGAAACGTTTGGAATATTAATGTAACTTTGTAATAAATAAAAAGAAGAATATGGCTAGTAAAAGATTAATTAAAAAGAATTTGAACAGCATGATTATCGAAGTTCTGGAAGAATCATTCGATGTTCAGTTCTTGGACGAGTCTAAAACCGAAAAAACAAACGCTCTGATCAATGAAGCTGTTGATTACAGAAATTCCATGATCGAAAAAATCCACGCGGCAAAAACAAAAAAAGATTTTGCACCGATCGTAAGTGACCTGGATGATAAAGTAGATTACTTTATCAATAAGCTGAACGAATTATAATCCGTTGCTGATATAAAAAAATGGAGGTACCATCTGATACCTCCATTTTTTTATTTACTTTATTTCGAAAGAAAATGATCTAGGCTGTATTTCCCGGGGCCAAGAATCAGGATGGAAAAAAAGCCGAGCATAAAAGCCGGTACGAGATCATAGTCACCGAATAAGATCCAGTTGTGAAAATTCATAATTACAAATGTTGTAATAAGCAGAGGAATAGTCGCAAATCTACTGAAAAGACCTATTATTAAAAGCGCCGAGCAAATTAATTCAGCGAAGATGCATAACGCCAGAGAGAAAGAGCTGCCTAATCCCATGAACGAAATGAATTTTTCACTGTAAGCACCGAAGTTTTGCAGCTTTCCCCATCCATGGGGAATCATTAATATCCCGAATCCGAGCCGTAGAATTAAAGAAGTCCAATCATTAGCTGTTTTGGATACATTCGTGGAAAGAAGTATTTTTTTTAATTTCATATTTCCTTGTGTTTTATCACAAGTTATACTGTTTTTTGCAGTATTTGTTTCAGATATAAGGTAAAGCGCCGGGATTTATTTGTAATCTCCGGTTTTGTAGTTTTCCCAAATGGCAATAGCCTGCTGACTAAATGAATCATCCAGCTCCGCGAAATTTTCTGATAGCTCATAACTGCCTTCCGATTCGAATTCTTCATGTTCAGTGATAGCTGTCTTTCCCTGAAGTATATACTGTTTGTTTCTTTTAAGCAGTAAAACAATAATATTTTTTGGTCTTAGCTTGTTGGTTTCTCCGGAACAGGATTTATAATAAGCGATCCAGAATTCAGCGATCCTGTCCTGATTCAGGTCTGTAATAAGAATTGATTTTTTGATTGGATACAATTCTGTTGAGAAAGGGCATTCCAGGATTTGATCATGATATTCCTGCACCTGTTTTTTATCATAGAGCAGTGAATCATACATCCGGACAGATAATTCACGTGTTTCTGTTTGTTCTTTGTTATCTAAATGCGGGACTGAATAGTTCGTGGAAACTTTTATATAATGTACACCCAGATCATCTTTGAAACGCCCGATGCAATGAACTGTTTCATTTGTATATTTACTGGAGTCTGAAACGAAATTTACTCTTCCGACCTGCTCAAATTTCAACTTTAAAGGATCTTTTCCGGAATCATCTGAGCGATTTTTAGTGCAGGAAATCAATCCGGCTGTAGTTAGTATTAAAAGCAGGGAATATCTTTTCATGGCGTTTTGATAATTATCTCATTGTTCAACTAAAAATACAAGGTTAGATTTTTACCGGCAACTCTGTTTGGTTAAGAATTCATAAATGAAAGTTGCTGTTAACGGATTGCTTATATCCTCAAATAAATGTATATTTATAGTTAGTGTATTTATTGATAGTTTATGAAGGAAAAGAAAATCGAAATGCTTTTGAACGAATATGCGGAAAGCCATCAGAATAAAACCAACAAGCTGATTCACTGGATCTGCGTTCCGGCTATATTTTTTTCTATTTTCGGAATCCTCCGGACGATTCCTGTACCGGCGTTTTTTGAAGATATTTCATCTTATATGAATTGGGCGAACCTGATCCTGCTGCTTGTATTGATTTATTACCTGTTTTTATCTGTCCCTTTGTTTCTTGGCTTTATTATCTGGGGATTGTTCGTTTCCCTTGGAAATGAATTCCTGTTTCAGTTATCAGGAGCAAAAGGATTGTTATGGCTTTCACTCGGAATTTTTGCCTTGGCCTGGGTAGGCCAGTTTATCGGGCATGGAATAGAAGGGAAGAAACCTTCTTTTTTAAAGGACCTTCAGTTTCTTCTTATTGGTCCGGCATGGTTGATGAATTTTATCTTCGGAACAGTAAAGCTGAAAGCTCCTGGGACAACGTCAAAATCAGATTCCGGTGATATTTTATAATTCACTTATTGTCTGAAAATGAGTTTAGATGAGTTCAGCATATAGCACAAAAACAACAACTTGTTTATCTGTAATTATAAAACAAAAAATGCTCCCGGAGTGAGAGCATTTAAAATATGGAATGAAAAAGTAATTATAAGTGCATAAAATCTTTTTTTGCTAAAAGTACTTCTTGTGACTCTCTGTAATCCGGATCATCCACACAACAATCCACAGGACAGACAGCCGCACATTGGGGTTCGTCATGGAAACCGACACATTCCGTACATTTATCAGTCACAATATAATAAACATCCATGCTGACCGGCTCGAAAGATTCGTCTGCATCTGCTGTTTTACCGTCCGGCGTTGTTACTTCGCCAACCAGTGATGTACCATCTGAAAACCTCCATTCCGCACCTCCCTCATAAATTGCATTATTAGGGCATTCCGGTTCGCAGGCTCCGCAATTAATACATTCATCGGTGATCATTATCGCCATAGCGTTTTCTTTTTTTGGTGCAAATATAGTCAGTTATAAAGCGTTTGATGCTTTTTTTGATGAATTAATAACGAAAAACCAGCCTTTTCAGAGTAATTTATATTCAGTCTAAATTTTGGAGAAGTCTATTCCAGTGTTGAACGAATGAGTGTTACGTGTCCTGTTTTGCGGATTTCTTTTCCGTTGCCGTCCAGAACCGAAACCTGATATCCATATACTCCGAATGGAGCCTTCATACCATTTAGCATCACACCATTCCAACCAGTCTGAATATCTTCCGAAATAAAGATAGTATTGTTCCAGCGGTCGAAGATCGTCAATTTATAATTGTTGATCTCCGCAAGATTGATTACCGGGTAGAACACCGGATTAAGGCCTCCCGGAGTAAAAGCATTCGGAATATAGATCAGAGGTTTGAAGACATAGCATGCTTCATTTGATAAGCTTTCTTCTTTAAATCCGTAGATGTTCTGGCCTTCACGGGCAGTGATGCGGTAACAGACTTTTCCATCCATAACCAGCGATTCATTCAGCTGATCTTCAAAATTGAGCTGATTACTGGCTGAGATATAAACCGGCGGCCATTCATATACATCATTGATTGCCCGGTTCACTTCATAACGTGTTACTCCACCGGCAAAAATCGAATAAGGGCTCCAGTCTATATTTAGTGTTAAAGTAGCTTCATCTGCCTGAATGATCCTCGCTAAAATGGTTGTTACTTCGTTCGCCGGATTGACAGGCATTCCACAGCTGTCAAGATACAGCACACGGTACGTGTAAGAAGATTTATCGACATCTATGCCGGATGAGTCGATATATTCTACATCATTTCCTGTAATAGCTGTCCTCCCGATTTCCACAAACTGATTCTTGTCTTTTCTTTCGATAACGAGATCAGTCATGTAAGGAAGTGCTTCAATATAATGTTTGATCAGGATATTTTTCCCCTGAACAGTAGCCGTTTTTGTATAATGAAAAGCAGGGAGCTGGCTGGAAATTTTTGTCAGCTTCAGAATGTTTGAAAAAACTTCCACTCCTTTATCATTGATTGCTTTGATCACAATTGAAACTTCATCGTCATCTTTCAGGGAAATATCAGCAGTATTTCCGGTCAAAGTAGCGACCTCTGTCCAGCCGTTTTCCGTCTTTTTATAAACTACATAAGTAATTGCTTTGTTCCATCCGATGTAATCGCTCCATCTTAATGTAGCAGTCTTTGAACAAGGATCGTACGTATTCCTTACGAAAACAGAGGTGTGCAGAGGTGATTTCGCAGATGTCTGGAAGGTGATCGGTGTTGTTTCCGTATAACAGGAATCAAATGCGGAAATAGAGTAAGTGACAGGTCCGTCTGCTGTGTTGGTGACGTGGGTATAAGTGGTGTCAAGACGGCCGTAAACAGTGTCTATCTCGTATAAAATTCCAAGGCTGTTTGTTTTATAAATAATATAGCCGTAAGTATCTGTTTCTGGATTAGCATACCATGATACAACAGCATTTCCTGTTATCGTGTCAATGCTTACTCCGGCCAGCTGTGGCATTAACGGCGCTATTTTATCTTTTAAGGTATCACCTTCAATATCAGATAGATATTCACAACTCCCTTTTTTGATTCCGATTTGATAATTGATAAACGCTTTACAAATAGTAATCGTATCACGATAGAACGTTGTGGTTACCGGAACGCTGTCGTGAAGCGTCCAGTTTCCTGCCGGATATTCTCTGTAAATATAATAGTGGGTTCCGAAACCATTCATGTTGGAAGACGGCGCGTTCCACTGGAGCAGCGCTGTTCCGTTCTGAGGATTCTGCAAAACCAGGTCAATTACAGTTGCTGACGGCCCGGCAGTTAATGTTCCCGAACCGGTACAGGAGCTCGTATAAGCAATGTGAAAGCTTGTATGAGTTCCGGGAGGAATAGTTACTGTTGTCTGCGTGTTCGAGTTAATCGTAGCTACGACCGTGTTCTGCTGGTTACGGACATAAAAGGGAAGATTAATAGTGCCTGTGTTTTTGAAAGTTAGCAAATACGATCCGTCTGCCATCACCTGAATACATTCCACTTCCGGTAAAAAGCCCGCTTCCGGGTTTTTAACATTGATCTGAATGGTTTTATAAACGAATTTCGGTACCTGGCAATAATCATCAATTGCCTGGATAACAAAAATGTATGTTTTTTCATTTTGCATGACACCATTGTTCATCAGGTGAGCGCAGGATGTCTGCCAGTTAAACGAAAAATTTTTGGTTCCGTTAAATGATACCGGAAATGTCTCTGTAAGTGTGGCGCATGGCGGATTCGTACAGCCCGAGGCAGATGTATAATTTGCTCCGAACATCTGGCCACTGGCAGAAACTGTTACTGTCTGCGGCTGACCGTCCTGAAGCAGATCGTTATCCGTTACTGTAAAATTGATGGAAATGCTGCTTCCAGCCACCACATCAATCGGAATATTGACCGGAATGCTGGAAGTAATTACCGGTGCATCATTGTCCGGTAAGCAATTTACGACAAGCACCTGGAATTCACGTTGTACCACAGACCATTTCTCACCGTTCTTATAAGAGGTGATTTCCACCTTTATGACGAAATTTCCGATTGTATGTGAAAGGAAATAAACTTCCCCTGACAGCGGGTTTATTGTGAAATTCTGGTTCTGGCTGTCAAAGCTGGCATCGGGAGTCGGAGAAAGATAGGAGAAATTGGTTTCAAACTGCAATTCTGTCGGATCAACCGGAGGGTTGAAAATATTATTCTGGATGTTGTTAAGTGGTTTCCCCAGAGAAAATACCAATGAGTCAATATCCGGATCAAAGGCATTCATATTGTACGTGAAAGGTGTTCCTTTGCAAACTATAATGAACGGATCTTCGAGGAATTGCGGAGAACTGTCAATACAGCTTGAGTTTTGTGTCTTAAAAATAGTGGCGGTGATGGTAATACCGTAATTTGTCGGATCTACCAGGTTTGTTATAGACGCGTTTCTTGAAAAGCTGTCAAAGGTCAGGATCCAGCCGTTCGCAGGCGGAACTCCTAATAGTGTAACGGGATTGCTTCTGTACACCAGCTTTTCGATAGCACCGGCGCCGTTACCGGCAAAGCTTCCGCTTCCGCAGGAAAGTTCCGGAGGTGAGCCGGCGACAGGCTTGCAGGACGGAGAAATGTCCACGCGCTCAACAAAATATACCGGAATTGTGCTGGTGGAAGGGTGATTCCATATCTTTAGAGATTCCTGGGAAGTGCTGATGTTTGTCTGGTTGCAGTCCCTGTAGATGGTTAATCTAAAAACGTACTGATTTCCCTGGCACTCCCATGTAATCTCACCCCCCATAATATGAGTTGCCTGCACAAAATGTACAGAAAAAAACATCCCTATCAGAAGTGCCCAAAATTTCATATACTCATATAACGTTTAAAACCCTTAAAAGTATGCTGTAAACCGCAAAAAATATCTAAAAGTACGCAATATATCCGAAATGGACTTTTCCGTCTTTCAGGTTTATGGTGCTGTTTTTTTGTTTTCCCAATGCGTAGGAGATTGAAAACGAGCCGATTTTAGTTCCAAACGTAAAGCCTGCACCGAATCCCAGCGGGTAATCCTCGAAAAATGTGCTTGCCCGGTTTTGAAAGTAGCTCTGATCGTAGAAAGCAAAAGCGTACGAATTTTTATCTACCAGAAAACGATATTCCAGTGTAGCTGTTACAAAGGCGGTGGCATAAAGCTGCTCCTCATTGAATCCGCGTTGAATCAGCTGTCCGCCAAAGCGATATACCTCATTCTGATAATAAGCAGGTGCTCCCATGTAGTTTCCCGTCAGACCGGCGCGAAGCACATTTCTTTTATGCAGTGTGATAAAATGCTGATAATTGACGTAAAATTTATAAGTGACACTTTTGTCAAATTCCAGGGAATCCGGATGTTTTGTTTTTCGTTGCCCCACCGAAGCATCTACCGTTAATACATAGCCTTTGGACGGATTGGGTAAATAGTTCAGTGTTTGCTTGGTCAGTGCAATTCCGTAATAGTTGGTTTTGCTGTCCCTCAAATTGGCAAAAGCGGAATTATTCACTCCACCTTTCAGGAGAGAAGAGCTCTCATTCCGATAGTAGAATTTTACGTAGCTTCCGTTATTTAATGCATATTGGACGCCTACCTGAAATTTTATTTCTAAGAATGAAGTGTCTCTTTTGTATAAATTGAAATTTCCGTCGAATCCGAAACGCGTCTGGAACAGGTTGGGAGTATTTAATAAAATGGAAAGTGACTGTGTCTGATACTGGATACTTTTCCAGTTTAAGCTGAAGGTTTCGGCACGTTTTAATTCATTGACCAGTTTCAGCTGCAGCTCGCCTGTCAGCATATATCCTTTCCCACCGGTTTTGGGCTGCAAGCCGACAACTCCATTCGCCAGGCTGACCTTTTTTGTCTGCAGGTATAAGAAGAGCTCTGCTCCCCAAGGTGTAAAAAGTACTTCAGCAGGTTTTATTTCCTGAATAAACGGCAGCAGCGAAAGCCGGGAGGAAATTAAATCCAGCAGCTCCTGATTGAAAGAATCACCGGGCTTTATCTGAATGTAAGAGCTGATCAGCTTTTCAGCAATCCGCTGATCTCCACGGATGTTGATCTTTGTCCATTTTATTTCCGGACCCTTTTTTATATCTAACCGGGCGTGAAGTGTTTCCTGATCAAATTCAATGCTGTCGAGCTTGACGGAAGCAAAAGGATAGCCGTTGTTTTCCAGTGACTGGTGAATGCTGTTTTTTAGCTGTGTTATTTCCGTTGGTGTAAAGGGATAATTGGACAGGTATTTTTCAGTTAAACGCGCTTTCTTTCGCAGGAAATGCAAATCTTCTTCGGGAATCCTGATTTTAGCGGCATTGAAGCGGCTTCCTTTATACAGCTGATAAAATGTGTTGCCGCCACTGTCAGGATTGTTGATAACGCTATCGACAGATGCAAGTAAAAAACCTTTTTTCTGGAGTGTTTTTATCTTTTTTCCGATATAATGGTGTGCCTGAACAGAATCTTTCACTTTGATCTTTTGCATTTCATTGTTTCCGGAATCTTTAAAGCCAAATGAAATAAAATAAGAGCGTTGCGCCCAGCAAAAAGGACTGAGTGCTAATAGAAAAAAGAGCGTAAAATAGTTGATTGATATTTTCTTCAGCACTTGTGAAAACAATTTAACGACGGTATGTTAATAATTTTTTAATATGACAAAAGAGTATTTTTCGTATTTTTGATTCTATCGTTTAAAACAATTATCTATATCAAATTATGAGAAGCAGATTGACCTTAGTATTAGTTGCTACCATTGCGTTAGTGGCTATTTCGTGTGGCGGCCCGAAAAAAGCTAAATGTGAAGCTTACGGTGCCAAAACCACTCACTCTAACGAGTTAGCAAGTAAATAAATTAAGGTCAACCATGTTGACCTTTTTTATTTGGATAAATTTGCTTTGATCTCTTTCATAAACTCAGAAGCATAAACGAATTCATTTACTTCTTTATTGTCAGTATTCGTAATTGTTTTATTTGTACCTGTCCACCAGTTTTTCCCGTTATAAATAAAATTGATATTTTCGCCAATTTCGATCACGGAATTCATATCATGCGTAATTACAATGGTCGTAATATCATATTCATGTGTAATTTCCCGGATCAGATTGTCAATCAGGATAGAAGTTTGAGGATCAAGGCCTGAATTGGGCTCATCACAAAATAAATACTTTGGTTTCATGGCAATAGCCCTTGCGATGGCGATACGTTTCTGCATACCACCGGAACACTCTGCCGGAAATAAATGGTTTTTGTCTTCCAGATTTACACGTTTCAGGCAGAAGTTAACACGTTCAGCCATCTCTTTTTTTGTCATGTTCGAGAACATGGAAAGCGGAAATTTCACGTTTTCTTCCACGGTCATTGAATCAAACAATGCCGAGCCCTGAAACAACATCCCGATTTCTTTGCGGATTTCACGGCGCTCTTCTTCGTTCATTGTCACAAAGTCCTTTCCGTCGTATAGGATTTCTCCTTCATCCACTTCATGGAGCCCCACTATACATTTGGCTAAAACAGATTTTCCCTGTCCCGAAGCACCAATGATCAGATTCACTTTTCCCTGTTCAAAAACAGCAGATACGTCATCTAATACTAAATGCGTTCCGAAGCTTTTTGAAATATTTTTAACCTCGATCATAATAGCATAATTTGAGTGATAATGAAGTTGGCGATCAGTACAAAAATACTGCTGGTAACAACTGCTTCCGTAGAAGATTTACCTACGTCGATCGATCCTCCTTTTACATAATATCCGTAATAAGAAGAGATGGTGACAATCAGAAAGCCGAAAACAACGGTTTTGGTAAGTGCATAATATACGTCATAAGCGCGAAAGAAAGAGCGTATTCCCAGAACATACGTGTCTGTATCACAGAGATTGGATAGCAATAGTGCCAGCCAGCCACCGATCAGCGCGAGTGTCATTGAAAATATGATGAGAATAGGAAAGAAAAGCAATGCAGCAATAACTTTTGGTAAAACGATGTAGCTTAAAGAATTGACGCCCATTATTTCCAGTGCATCAATCTGTTCCGTGATCCGCATTGTTCCGATCTCCGATGCGATATTGGATCCGACTTTCCCTGCAAGGATCAGGCTAATGATAGTGGGTGATAATTCCAGGATGGTGCTTGAACGTGTGATATAGCCGACCGTGTAAGCAGGTAAAAACGGATTGTCCATGTTGGAAGCAGTCTGTAAAGCAATTACACCTCCGATGAAAACAGACATTAAAGCAACGATCATGATGGAATCAATACCTACTTTCTGAATTTCTTCGAACAGCCGTTTTCTGAAGATCCTGAATTTTTCCGGCCTGGAAAATACAGTTCCGATCATTAAAAAATATTTTCCGATGTGTCCAAGCAATTTCACGCGTTATTTTTTGGGATATTGAGATGTAAATTTAAGTAGAATTCTGTCAAGTAACTTAGAAACTCTTTAAATTTTACCGACAGCAATTATATAAATGAAACTATATCTACTGTTTTTGCTTCGTTTTTAGGATTTTTTGGACCTGTTTTTCACTTTCTATCTCTGCTTTAGCCCCTAAATCTGCTGATAAAAGGCAAAAAACCGGCTTTAAAATTCCTCTAAAGCTAAAGCGATAGAATTAAAAACACTTTCTTATTTTTGTATTATGAATCCGGAAAAGGAAGCCAGAAAAGCTAAAAGAATAGCTGTTTTAAGGAAATATCTTCCTGAGGGATTTGAGTTATTTGTCCTCCAGCTGCTGGAAAAATATCCCGTGAATTTTAAGATTGTTCCTCCACGGGCTACGAAACTGGGAGATTTCCGGGTGGATAAGCTGAAAAACCTGCTTCAAATCACTGTAAATGGTAATCTGAACGCTTATTCCTTTCTTATAACAACAGTTCATGAATTCGCACATCTGATTACCTACAAGAAATACGGCTTTAAAGCGAAACCTCACGGGGAGGAATGGAAGCGTGAGTATTCCGTGCTTGTTTCGGAAATGCTTCACTATCATTCTATTCCTAAGGATATAGAAACGGCGCTGATAAATTCTCTTGTAAATGTTAAGGCCTCTTCATGTTCCGATTTAGGGCTGATGCGTGTTTTAAAAGCTTATGACACGGATAAGTTATCGGGTAAGAATATAGAAAGCCTCACTAAAAATACTATTTTTGTTTACCAGAAAAGAAAGTTCAGACTTCTGGAAAAAAGGAGGACAAGGTATTTGTGTGAAGAATTAATAACGCAGCGGAAATATTTGTTTCATGCGTTGACTGAAATTGATATGTATGAATAATAACTATTGTATCATTATGGCAGGAGGAATAGGCAGCCGTTTCTGGCCGCTTTCCGTACCTGAAAAACCGAAACAGTTTTTAGATGTTCTCGGAATAGGTAAATCGTTGCTGCAGATGACTTTTGAGCGATTGAACCACGTTTCTCCTGTAGAGCAGATTTTTATTGTTACGAATCAGCTGTATTTTGATCTGGTAAAAGAACAATTACCGGATTTACCGGTTGAAAATATCCTTTGTGAACCATTGCGTAAAAATACGGCTCCGTGCATTGCTTATGCAGCTTCTAAAATCTATCATCTGAATAAAGATGCGAATCTGATAATAGCTCCTTCTGATCATTTGATCCTGAAAGAGGACTTGTTCTTGAAAATAATTGAAACGGCAGTTAAACAAGCCATTTCAGATGACCGTCTGGTGACTTTGGGGATAAAACCGACGCGCCCTGATACGGGATATGGTTATATTGAATTTGTGGATAAAGGAGATATTATTCCTGGGCAGGTAAGAGAAGTAAAGCACTTTGCAGAGAAGCCGACGCGTGAGCTGGCTGAAATATTTTTGAAATCAGGGAATTATTACTGGAATTCAGGAATCTTTATCTGGAGAGCAGAAGTTATTTTATCCGCTTTGAGGAAGTTTAAGCCTGAATTATACGAGCTGTTCAGTGTTGAAAAAGGTTTTTATAATACTGCAGAGGAGCAATCCTGCATTTTGAGAGCTTTTGAAACGTGCGAAGATATTTCAATTGATTTCGCAGTGATGGAAAATGCTAAAAATGTAGATGTGGTGCTGGCCAACTTTGACTGGTCTGACTTGGGAACATGGGGAAGCTTAAATACGCATCTTGAAAAGGATTATAATGGAAATGCAGTTATAGGCGGAGCAGAAGTGCATTTGATTAATTCTTCGGATTGCATTGTTAATCTTCCAAAGGATAAAGTCGCCATTATCGATGATATGAACGGATATGTGATTGTAGAAGATCAGAACCGTTTGATGATCCTGAATAAGAAAAATGAGCAGAATCTGAAAAAATACCTGGATTTGTTAGAACGATAAGGCTGAAAAGCAGACCGTCTCCATTCTGTGCTAGGATATCTTCTTTGCTGTCACTATCGTATGTATATCGAATGTTGTTTCGGAGGTTTTATATTTGACTTTGAATATTTGTAATTCCCCAAATTTTGCTTCGATAAGCTGCTTTTTTAATCCTTCAAGCGTGTGGAAATGAAAGAACACACGGCCTCCGCTTCCTGTTTTAAAACCTGATTCAGCCGGATCTCCTTCTACAAAACTTAAATAGATCAGACCGTTTTCGTTTAACAAATCGTAAGAATTGGTAATTAGCTCCTTGCTTTCAGCAAGGGATAAATAAGACAGGCAAAAGCCACCCACAATTCCGTCATATCTGGTTGTAAGAGAACTGATTTTTCGGGTGTCCATGACGATGAATTCTGCTGCCGGGTTATTCTTTTTAGCAAATTCAATCATGTTGGGGGCGATATCAATTCCTAAAATGTCAAAGTCAGGTCTTTTAGATAAGAGATATTTGGTGATGTTTCCGGGGCCGCAGCCGATTTCTAATAATTTTGCGTTGGGCTTGGCAGAATTACAGATGTAATCGTAAGTGTCATTGTACAGGTCTAAATCCATGAACTTGTCCTGATATACAGCAGCGACGTTATTCCATGTTTCAAATGTTTCTTTATAGCTGTCCATGGGTGATTTTTTTGAGGTTTTTCTAGTTGTTTATTGGTGTACTTTTAATGAATTGGCTTGTTGTTTTATTTAAGAAGTAAAAAGTATCATTAAAGGAATAAAAAAGATAAAGTAAAAAACAGTGTAAAACAATGCTCGTTTTCGATATTTTGAATTTTTCCAATTTCTAATTTGGTTAAATTCATCTTCGATATTAATTATTGTGGTCTTGAATAATTTTAAAACGATAAATCTTATTAATACGAATATTATAGTTACAATTATCACAAATTTTAATTTCCCTAGTTTTTCTATGTAATTAATGTCTAAATTGAATAGTTTAACACAACTAAAATATAAAAATAGACACCAAAGAAAAATAATCAACATCGTATAAAATTCTGCTACCACAGTTTTTCTTTCATTATTTAACGTTTTTGTTCTTTCTTGCCATTTAATAAAGTTATAGTAAAGGAGGTAAAAATGTCTAATCATATTTTTCATTATTGGGATTCGAAGTAAAATTTTAAGTTTTTAGTATTCCACTAATCCGAACCGAGATTTTTGTCGAGCAATTGTGTACCTCTTAACATATAGGTCTAATTTTATCAGACTTTATTTGGCTAATATAATGAAATTCCTTTCAAAAGGATTTCCAACATAGTCGTGAAGTGCTTGCAAATCAAAAATGAGATCGAACTACCCAATTTTATTGGTAATAAACTGTAATTGTGAGCGTTTAGGTGTCATGTTAATTAACTGTTGATCGGGTATAGTTCAAAAAAGCCTCATCCTAACAAGGACAAGGCTTTAAAAATATCTTAATCGTAAAAATAGAGTGAGTTGGAGAGCGAGAGAAGAGTATATCACTCTCACTCTTCACACTCACTCTGCTCGTGGAGTCGGAGGGTTTCGAACCCTCGTCCAAACAAAGTATTCCCAAGTCTTCTACATGTTTAGTTCATTGTTAATTTTCGATTTTGCAACGGGAATGAACACCCAATACAAAACTTAGCCTCTGAGAATCTCACGCCTTCCACGAAGCAAGGTCAGCGCCAGTCCATTTAGATGATACCACTAAATCCGGGTCCAACGGACGAAAACACCGGAGTGGTACTTGTCCCGCTTACTATACTTCGGCTGGGATTAAGCTTTGATCGATCCTTCGATTAAGCCGCAAGTGCGTATGACTCGTTGTCATTTATTGTTCGAGACAGGATATTAAAGAGCTCCACCTCAACGCTCTACATGCTTACACCTGACAATCTCATTTGCTGTCAAATCCAATACGACCCCAAAGAACTTCCACAAAAGTAAGGAAATTCACGCATTTACACTAAATTTGTGTTCCATTTTCAGTAAAAAATAACGAGAGATCATGCAGGAGTTCGAAAGTTTAGGAGTTAAAAAAGAGCTTATTAAGGCTCTGAAAGAAAATAATATACTTACTCCTACACCTATTCAGGAGAAAACTATTTCTACGTTATTAAAATTTAAAACGGATTTTGTCGGGCAGGCACAAACAGGAACAGGAAAAACCGCTGCTTATTGTATTCCATTAATTGAATCGATAGATCCGAAAACAGAAAAAGTTCAGGCACTGATCATTGCCCCGACCCGCGAGCTTTGCCAGCAAATTGCAAAGCAAATCTTTAAATATACAAAGTACACGGAAAAAATTTTTATTGAGAAAATAACGGGAGGTGTTCCGTTGAATTTACAGATAGAAAATTTAAAACGTCCGACACATGTGATCGTAGCTACGCCGGGTCGTTTGCTGGAACTGATAAATAAGAACATCATCAGCCTGGATACAGTCAATACGGTTGTTATTGATGAGGCAGATGAAATTATCACTATGGGATTCAAACAGGAGCTGGATGCAATTTTAAATGTAACGAATCAGAAAGCATTTACCTGGATGATCTCGGCTACTTATCCGGATGATCTGCATGCAATGGTCAGAAAATACCTTTCTAAAGATTACAAAAAAGTGCATATTGACGGTGGAAATATGCTGAACACTAATATTTTGCATCAGTATTTTATCTGCCCTAAAGAAGAAAAAAAGGATTTTATTCTTGATTTTATCTGCAGTCATTCAAAAGTAAAAGGAATTATTTTTTTACGTACACAGCATCAGGTGGATGCGCTGGCCGCTTTTTTAGCAGAAAACGGAATATTGGCAGGCGTGATGCACGGCGAGCTGGCTCAGAGAGATCGTGAAAAAGCGCTGAGAATGTTCCGGACGAATAAAATAAAAGTATTGGTGGCCACGGATATTTCTTCCAGAGGATTGGACGTGGAAGATATAGCGTATGTTATTCATGAGAATGTTCCTGAAAAAGTAGAGACGTATGTGCACCGGAGTGGAAGGACTGCGAGAGGGAACCGGAAAGGAATTGCAATGAGCTTTGTCGCACCGGAAGAATTAGGAGCGTTGAAAAAAATTCAATCTATGCTTAATTTGAAATTTAACAAAGTCGAATAAAATATTCATCAAATTATGACGTTTATTTATCAAAAGCACGCCTATGATAGATAATGTTACTAAAAATGCTGCTCCACAGGCCTTGGAGTTGAATGCAGGCCCCTCTGAAGAAGTTATCCTGGCAATTTTAAACTATAGTAAAAGTGTAGAGCCAATAGAGATAGATAATCAGAAAATATTATTAAATTTTAATTAGCTTTCAAAAGCCACTTTCACGAGTGGCTTTTTTGATTTTGCTCCAAATAAAAAAGCCACCCCGAAAAGTGAAGTGGCTCTCTTTAATTATTTTCTGATACTTTTACTGAACTGCGTCAGCACGTTTTTTGTATTCTATTGCTTTTTCGTTGTTACCAATAGCCCGGTAAATCTTCGTCATGTTCAATAACGTTTGTTTATCATTCGGGTATTTGGAAAGATATTTCTCAAGCGGCGCGATTGCTTTCTGAATAGTTTCCTTCGCTTCTGTCTCCAATTCTTTTACTTTCGGATCACTTGTTTTCATATTATCCAGCTTTTCATTGATAGCCGCGTATTTATTGACATAAACAGCTCCCAGCTGATACTGGGCATCATAGTAATCCGGTTTAATTTCAACTGCTCTTTTTAATGAAGATTCCGCTTTATCAAAATCACCTTTGCTTAAGGTAATCGTACCAATGTTATATAATAAGATGTGATTGTTCGGATCCTGCTGAACTGCTTTGTCAAGCAGCTGTTGAGCGCTCTCCATATCATTTACATTGAAATAATAATTTACTCCGGCAATCAGAACATCTTTGTCATTTGGATATTTTTTAATTGCTTCTTCGATCAAGCCTTTTACTTCGTCTAATTTTTTTGCATCTACTAAATTTGTAATAGCATTTGCATATGACTCGCCTGGTTTATAACCGATTTCAGCTAATTTTTTGAACTTTTCTGCAGCTTCTTCATGCTTTCCGGCAGCCTGATAAGCGATCCCGGAGTTATATAAAGAAGTACTGTCCACTTTACCGGTCACATCATTGAAACGGTAAGCCATTTCATAAAGTCCGCCTGCTTCTAAATATTTCTTTTCGTTAAACATTTGGGAAGCTCCCATGTTAAACTGAAAAACATACGTACTTACATAATCAGTAACTTCCTGCTTGAATTTTTTATCCTGGTATGCCTTTTTTAAAGATTCAATCCCGGTATTTAAGTTTTTCTCTAAATTTTCCTTTTGGTAGACTGTATCTGTCGCGTATGCCATCATAGAGCCAATATATATTTTTCCTTTGTAGAACAAAGTTTTGGCACTGTTCATTGTTGTTTCATTAGCAGCAGCTTTGTCGATATAATCTTTCGCTTTATCGTAGCTTTCACGACATTCAAGCATTGCTTTCTCATTTTTTGCCTGAGCTGCCTGCATAAAGCACATTTCAAATGTATTGTACTCCAGCGCCGCAGAAGTCTCATACATTTTTTGGGCGTGCATACCACCCGTCGTAAACAGCGCCGCAGCTAAAGCTAATTTTAAATTTCTATTTTTCATAATCTTTATTCTTAGCGTTTTTAATCTTCATTTTCTTCAATTGCCGTGCCATTATCCAGGCCTTCTTCTCCGTCATAGTTCTCATCGTCTTCATCTGACTTCGGAACTCTGGCAATAGCAGCGATGCTTTGGTTTCCTTTCAGGTTGATCAGACGGACACCCTGAGCAGCACGTCCCATTACACGTATAGTATCCATGTGCATACGGATGGTGATACCATTTTTGGTGATGATCATCAAATCATCTTCATCGGTTACACTTTTCAATCCGAGCAAAGGACCTGTTTTATCCGTAATGGAAATTGTTTTAACTCCTTTTCCTCCGCGGTTGGTGATACGGTAAACCGGCTCACCATCTTCAGGATCATTCAGGAAGGAGCGTTTTCCGTAACCGTTTTCAGAAACAACTAATACTGTTTCGGCGTTTGCATCTTTAATAGCAATCATACCTACAACCTGATCGTTCCCGCCTGCCAGAGAAACTCCCCGTACTCCGGAAGCATTTCTTCCCATCGGGCGAACCTGGCTTTCGTTGAAGCGGATCGCACGCCCTCCGTAAGTCGCAATTACAATCTCATCATTCCCGGTTGTTAACAATGCTTCCAGCAACTCGTCATTTTCACGGATTGTAATGGCATTAATACCATTTGCTCTCGGTCGGGAATAAGCTTCCAGGGAAGTTTTCTTGATAACTCCTTGTTTGGTACACATGATAATGTAGTTGTTTTCCACATATTCACGGTCTGTCAGGTCCTGAACTTTCACGTAAGCTTTGATCTTATCGTCCTGTTCAATATTCAATAAATTCTGTATTGCTCTTCCTTTTGCAGTTTTATTTCCTTCCGGAATTTCATAAACACGCATCCAGAAACACTTCCCTTTTTCAGTAAAGATCAATAAATAGTTGTGGTTGGTAGCCACAAATAAATGTTCCAGGAAGTCTTTATCACGGGTTGCAGAACCTTTCGATCCCATTCCGCCTCTGTTCTGAACTTTGTATTCCGCTAAGCTTGTACGTTTGATATATCCTGCATGTGAAATGGTAATGATCACCTCTTCATCCGGAATCAGATCTTCCATTCTCATTTCGCTTGCGCTGTATTCAATAACGGAACGTCTTGCATCACCGAACTTATCTTTTACGAAATTTAATTCATCTTTAATGATCTGCATTCTGCGGGATTCGTTTTCAAGAATGTCCTTTAAATCCGCAATTAATGCCATTAAATCCGCAAATTCAGCTCTTAATTTATCCTGCTCCAGTCCGGTCAGCTGTCTTAAACGCATATCGACGATCGCACGGGACTGAATCTCGGAAAGATTAAACCGTGCAATTAATTTTTCTCTTGCGTCTTCCGGAGAATCTGCCGCACGGATAATTTTGATTACTTCGTCAATATTATCAGAAGCAATGATCAATCCTTCTAAAATATGCGCTCTTTCTTCTGCTTTCCGGAGATCATACTTTGTTCTTCTGATCACTACTTCGTGACGGAAATTAATAAAGTGCCTGATCAGGTCGCGAATGTTCAATAATTCCGGCCTTCCGTCAACAAGAGCAATATTATTAACTGAAAATGAGGTTTGAAGCGTAGTGTATTTGTATAATTTATTTAATACGACATTGGAAATGGCTTCCCGTTTTAATTCAAAAACGATCCGCATACCATTTCTGTCAGATTCGTCACGAATATCGGAGATTCCTTCAATTTTCTTATCATTAACCAGCTCAGCGGCTTTTTTAACCAGCTCAGACTTATTAACCTGGTAAGGAATTTCTGTTACTATGATCTGCTCTCTGCCGTTGTATTCCTCAATTTCCGCTTTAGCGCGCATTACCACACGCCCGCGGCCGGTCAAAAGGGCATCACGTACACCTTCATATCCGTAGATAATACCTCCTGTAGGAAAGTCCGGAGCTTTAACATAATCCAGTAATTCTTCCGCTGTGATGTCCTTATTATCAACATAAGCGATACAGCCGTCCACTACTTCGGAAAGGTTGTGAGGAGCCATATTCGTTGCCATACCTACCGCGATACCCGATGCTCCGTTTACCAGCAAGTTTGGGATTTTTGTCGGCATTACGGTCGGTTCCTGTAAGCTGTCGTCAAAGTTAGGAGAGAAGTCGACTGTTTCTTTATCCAGATCTTCCAGCATTTCCTCTGAAAACTTTCTGAGGCGCGCTTCCGTGTAACGCATTGCTGCCGGGCTGTCACCATCGACAGAACCGAAGTTACCCTGACCGTCTACCAGCGGATAACGTAATGACCATGGCTGTGCCAGACGAACCATTGTATCATATACGGATGAGTCACCGTGCGGGTGGTATTTACCTAATACTTCCCCGACGATCCTCGCGGATTTTTTATGTGGTTTATTAGAGCTGACCCCAAGTTCCTGCATCCCGTAAAGTACACGTCTGTGGACTGGCTTGAAACCATCTCTCACATCCGGCAAAGCACGGGATATAATTACGGACATTGAATAATCAATGTACGCGGACTTCATTTCATCCTCTATATTTATTTGTATTATTTTTTCTCCTTCTGCCATAATGTCAGTTTTTCTCTATAGTTTAATGCACCAAGTTTAAAAAATTGCAATCCCCAAAGTTAATCATTTTTCTGTATTTGAAAAGGCAAAAAACCTTGAAAAAAATTCATTTATAAACAAAATTATGTGGATAAATGAACGTTTTGAATTAGTATATATTTTTAATTGGAACTATATTTGTTATGTTCGGGTAATTGTGTCGCAATTGCGATGAATTTATAAAGAAACAATAGTTATTATGGAAGCAAAATTCTCACAACGTGTCAAGGATGTTATGAGTTTCAGCAGGGAAGAAGCTTTGCGCCTGGGAAATGACTTTATAGGCGTAGAACATCTTTTGCTGGGAATGATCCGGGAAGGAGAAGGAAAAGCGATTTCTATTCTGCGGGATAATAATATCGACTTGCCACAAATCAGACAGGAGCTGGAGCAGGAATTATTAAAAAATACGACTGTAATATCTAATATTAAAGGGAATATCCCTTTGGTAAAACAAGCTGAACGTGTTTTAAAGTTCATGTATCTTGAAGCTAAAATGTTCCGGAGCACTACGATCGGAACAGAACATCTCTTGTTATCTATTTTGAAGACAGAGGATTGCTTTGCCTGTAAAATCTTAAATAAATACGGAATTATGTACGAAAATATTTCAAGCGAAATGGATAATTTCTCCGGTGAATCAGACAGCATTAACCTTCCGAAAGCGGAATTCCCGTCTTCAGATGATGAAGGTGGAAGCGGGGATTTCGGAGCTGCGAAAAAACCGGTGGATCCTAAATCAAAAACACCTGTTCTGGACAATTTCGGTCGTGATCTGACCAAGCTGGCAGAAGCTGGCAAACTGGATCCGATCGTCGGGCGGGAAAAAGAAATTGAGCGTGTCAGCCAGATTCTTTCCAGAAGAAAGAAAAACAACCCGATTTTGATCGGTGAGCCGGGCGTGGGGAAAAGTGCCATTGCGGAAGGCCTGGCATTGAGAATCGTTCAGCGAAAAGTTTCCAGGATTCTTTTTAATAAACGTATTATCTCCCTTGACCTTGCGTCTTTAGTTGCGGGAACAAAATACCGCGGCCAGTTCGAAGAACGGATGAAGGCTGTAATGCAGGAGATTGAAAAAAATCCGGACATTATCTTATTCATTGATGAGATTCACACGATTATAGGTGCCGGAGGAGCCAGCGGTTCACTGGATGCTTCCAATATGTTTAAGCCGGCTCTGGCAAGAGGAGAAATGCAGGCAATCGGTGCAACTACTCTGGATGAATACCGTCAGTATATTGAAAAAGACGGGGCATTGGAAAGACGTTTTCAGAAAGTCCTGATTGAGCCGACAACCATTGAGGAGACCGTTCAGATTTTGAATAACATCAAAGAACGTTACGAGGATCACCACATGGTAACTTATACACCAGAGGCAATAGAAGCGTGTGTGAAGCTGACAGAACGTTATATTACGGATCGTCACCTTCCGGATAAAGCGATCGATGCGTTGGACGAAGTAGGTTCACGGGTTCATATTTCCAATATCAATGTTCCAAAAGAAATTATTGATCTGGAAAAAGAGCTGGAGGAAGCTATTGCCAAGAAAAATGAAGTTATCAAACAGCAACAGTACGAAGAAGCAGCAAGACTGCGGGACGTTCAGCGTCAGCTGGAAGAACGGCTTGATGCGGAAAAACGCAAGTGGGAAGAGGACAGCAAATCTCACAGAGTGATTGTAACGGAGGAGAACGTAGCGGAAGTCGTTTCGATGATGACAGGCGTTCCGGTTACTAAAATTGCTCAGAAGGAAAGCGGACGACTTGTAAAAATGGCGGAAGAGTTGCGTGGAAAGGTGATCGGCCAGGATGAAGCGGTAGAGAAGGTTGTAAAAGCGATCCAACGGAACAGAGCCGGATTAAAAGATCCGAACAAGCCAATCGGCTCCTTTATTTTTCTTGGTCCTACAGGTGTTGGTAAAACACAGCTTGCAAAAGTACTGGCGAAGTACTTATTTGATACGGAAGATTCCCTGATTCGTATAGATATGTCCGAATATATGGAGAAATTCTCTATTTCCCGGTTAGTAGGAGCGCCTCCGGGATACGTAGGATATGAAGAAGGTGGCCAGTTGACGGAAAAGGTCAGAAGAAAGCCTTATTCAATTGTATTACTGGATGAGATTGAGAAAGCGCATCCGGATGTATTCAATCTGTTGCTTCAGGTGCTTGATGACGGCCAGCTGACAGATGGTTTGGGACGAAAAGTAGATTTCAAGAACACGATTCTGATAATGACTTCCAATATCGGGGCAAGACAACTGGCGGAATTCGGTACAGGAGTTGGCTTTGGTACGAAGTCCAGAGAAGAGCAGCGTGATGAAAATGCTAAATCTGTAATTCAGGGAGCTTTGAGAAAAGCTTTCTCTCCGGAGTTTTTAAATCGTATTGATGATATGATTATGTTCAAATCCCTTGGAAGAGAAGAAATTCATAAGATCATCGATATTGAGCTGGATAAATTGTACGGAAGAATCAAAAATCTGGGCTATGGAATTGAATTAACTGAAAAAGCGAAAGACTTCATTGTGGACAAAGGATATGATGAACGGTTCGGAGCAAGGCCATTGAAACGTGCAATTCAGAAATACATTGAAGATCCGTTGGCAGAAGAAATTATCAAAGCAAATCTTGTGGAAGGTAATAATATACTAATGGATATAAATGATGATAATACCGGTCTGATTGTTAAAATAACAGATAATAATCAGATTAAAGAGATAGAGTAAAATAATAAGAGCTGAATCACGGAAAAAGGCTGTTTCATTTTTGAGGCAGCCTTTTTCTGTTTTCGTTTCTTCTTGTGATAGAGCTATGCTTTACTATTTATCCGGAAAAGAAAAACAGATCTCTTGTGAAAATTTATTATAGATTCGTCTATTAATAATTATTGACTCATGAATATAGAAGCGATCATAGAAGAGCATTCACATCATTTTCTGCAAGGCATGAAAACGGAATATGAAGGAGATAAAAAAGCGGAGATTATAATACAAAGCTATTTGAGAACAGGAACGATTACTGAAGATGAAGAACATTTGCTGAAAACTCAACTGATAGATTCGCTTAAAATCGTGGGTATCGGTATTCCTTTTGCCTTGCTTCCCGGAGCATCGGTTTTAATACCTATTTTGATAAAGGTTGCCGATAAATATAATATTCAATTACTGCCGTCAGCATTTGATACAAATGGTGATAAACCGGAAAAATAAGATAAACAGTTCTGAGATATACGTGTGTAGGGAAGGTGGGAGCGAGAAATTGATACTCAAAATTGAAGCTTATTAGTATAGTGAAAGTCTTATTTTAAGGCATATAAATAGTTAAGCTTTATTGATATAATTATTTCCTCAGAAAAGACTTGCAGAAAAGAAAAAAGTCCTTATCTTTGCCCCCGTCTATAATTCGGTAGTAGATACCGGATCGAACAGCGAAGACGAAGATTCGGTAGCTCAGCTGGTAGAGCACAACACTTTTAATGTTGGGGTCCTGGGTTCGAGCCCCAGCCGGATCACAAAGCAGAGTAAAAGCACATCCAAAGATGTGCTTTTTTTGTTTATAATCAGTATTTTAACAAGATCAAATTAGTTCAGGTAATTCATGACCTGTTGCGTGACCTGTTTTTAATTTTCAAATTCAGGTCACGAATGAATTCTTTTTCTGTAAAACTAATCAGTGTATTCATTTATATATTGTCTTTCCCTCTTTAGTTTTACTATTGTGTTGGACAATTTTATTTGCCCATTTTGATCCAATATATTCAATAGTTCAATCAATTCAAGATCAAAATGGTCTTGTGTTGAATTCGGAAAGAGAGTATTTTTGGGCCATCTCATTGATATTAAGGCTTCCCAATTATTTGATTCTTGCAGCATTTCCAAGGTAAGCGTATTAGTAGTCAGGTGGTATCTGCCACAATATTGTTTGCTACCTATTGAGATACTTAAACTATCATTTGGAAAGAAAGTGATTTTGGTGTCATAATGTTCATAAACAGAGTCAATTACTTTATCCCCTTTATCAAAAGGGATCATTTTTTCTTTTACCCAAGTTCCAAGGAGCAAAGATTGTATTCGTTTTATATTATCACCTTTACATCTACACTTTCCATAAGGGACTTCATTGATAGGCTTTATTTGTGTTTTCAGAGATATTTTCAATTCTCCATTTTTTTTGTATTTTTCTTTCGCTACTTTTATTGGTTGAAAGAGTAATGTCCATGCATTCACATCATCTAAAAATCCTTTTTCTTTCGTTTGTCCATTTCTATAGTATTTTTCATAAATACCATATAAAAAACCATGGTGATAAGTTTTAAAAGATTTTGGGTTCCCATTAGGATAATACTTAAATACTTTTCCATGAATACAATAATTTGAATCCATCTCGTTTGTATTGAAATTCTGTCCAAAACAATTAAATAAATATTGAGTTGAAATAAACAGTAAAATTAGATGATACCTCATTACTTATAACATTTGGTTCCTAATAACTACTTACAGCAAATTTAAAATAACATATTTTGTTCCCTGATTTTTCAAATTGTAAAAATATAAAATGTTTATCAAGTCAAAACCCTCCATGTTAAATAGAAAAATAATTCCTCTTTATTTCTCTTTAATTAGGTTAATGAATTTCTCTACATCATTTCTGAACTCATGTTTGTTATTGTAGTAGGTGACGATGAGTGTACCTCCCTGTTCAATAAATTTGTATCCGTTATTGATGTACCACTGAATGGTAGATGCTGTCTTTTGGGCGTACTCTGGATTCTTAGCCATCCCAACATGCTCCCAACGGTAAACAGTTTTAGTTTCCATATTCTGAATTGTAAAATCCGGGTATTTTTTTTCTTTTTTGATCTTCATTGATGTTTCGTAATAGACACGGAATGTTTTTTCGTTTAGTAGCCTATTGTAGATATATTGTTCCTGTTTTGATCTTGTCATATCCCCGTTATTTGCCCTGTCTTTTCGCTGGTCTCTAAAATAATTTAGATCGCTTTTGAAGGATTCTGCCTCTACTTGATGTGATAGCTTTTGCTCTTTTCTGTAAAAGTACCACTGATAATAATTAGGATTAGATATATCAACTGATGAATTTGATATTACTACCTTTAATGTTCCGTTTTTATATGTCCTTCTAAGAAAATGACTAAAATCTTTACTGGTTGGAAATTCGTTACGTAAGAGTTTACGATTTTTTATAAAATCATATATATCCGCAGCACGGGCATTGGCTCTCATATAAGACACTTTGAAATACTCGTCTATTTCTCTGGAAAGCCTTTGAAGCAATTGGATATCTTGGGTAATTAATATCTTTTTTAAAAATCCCATATAACAGTTTAAAAATAATTACTCTATTATACAACTCTTTTATACTTAATTATCATAAAAGCTACTTTTTATATTACCAATTAGACAACCGCTTTCTTATTGAATAGTAATTATCGTCAATAATTATTATGATATTTAAAATGACTTGTCTTTCTGTTAAAAACGTATCAAAGGAACTAGATACATGGAATAAGAAAGGAGAAAAGGGAGCTAATTAACATTAAGATTATAATGTAGTTAAATCAAAAAAAGCCCTGATAAACAGGGCTTTTTTTGATTTAACTTTCATGTTTCCGCGGTCTGGACGGGACTCGAACCCGCGACCCCATGCGTGACAGGCATGTATTCTAACCAACTGAACTACCAAACCAATTTTCTAACTCTTTCAAGTTTCCAGCAAAAGCTGAATTCGAAATTGTGTATTGCTTAACATTGAAAGCAGTGCAAAATTAGTGATTTTTTTGAGTATTCAAATAAAAAAGCCTGAATTTTAAAGCGAATAATATAATATTTTGATAATCAGTAGTTATTGGGGATTGAATTCAAACTTTTTCAACTTTAATCCTTCTTTTTTAACAGACAAGCTAAAATCTCCGGAACCGTTTATCAGGATCTGAATATCATTTTTGTTCAGCTTTAAATCGATGTTATTAATAGAAATATCGTTGATTTTAACGTCGTTTTTTATTCCGAATTTAGTATTACCGACACCATTTTGGGCAAATGTGGTAATGTTATTCATAATATCACCTATTTCGAAGATGAGAGCGTCGTCGATTAATTCACGGAATTCCTGATTAAACATGTCTGCGATTGTAGCAAATACTTTATTATTGAAAACCGTTTCAATATCCACATTTTTAATATTCAATAAGGTATTTTTACGGGTGAGCTCAGGTATTCCCTGTACCCAGACATTTCCGGATAAATCTCCTGAAATCTTTGCATGAAGGTAAAGGTTTTTCTTTCCGATAATAGCTTCAATTTTCTTTATTTTCAGGTGATACCCTTTGATGGTGAATGTTTTTCCTGCCAGCTGCTTTTCAAGGGTTTCGTTTATTTTTTTCAAAGGAACGAGCAGATGAATGGATATTTTACTGGTATAATCATGATCGTAATCCTTCTGAATATCTACTCTCTTAGGCAGAGGAACTTTTGGAATATCCATAGTGTCTTTTCCGAAGCGGGAATAAACTTTTGAAAGAATATGCAGGTTTAATTTTAAAGAGTCGGAATTGGATTTATCAACATGCACCGTCACTTTCTCCGGTTTGATCCTGACAAACAAATCCGGTTGGTGTTTGGTTGCTCTGATCGATTTTTGCAGATTTCCCCAGATTCTGGTAATTGGCTTTTTCAGATTGATTTTCGACGCGAGAATTTCATCAAGTCGTTTTGTCAGCTCATCCTGCCGTTGCTGAAGAATATCTTCCACAACATTTTTGAGATTAATATCAATACCGGCAATTTTTGCATTGGGCTCATTGATCCAGACAATTTCACTGATCACTGTTTTGGTTTTTAGCTTTATAGAAGGATCCAGTGAAAAAGATGATTTCGCACGAACGATAAGATCAAAAGAAATGGGATTCTTGTTTCCAATCTTGATACTGGAATTCCCGATGAATTTCTTGATTATGCCAATATCGGCATGCAGAGGTAATTCCGAATAAATGTAATCACCATCCATTTTCAGCTTTAAGTTCCCCGTTCTTTTAAGGTAAATAATTAATGAGTCCTTCTGATTTTTTGCAGGTACTGTTTTATTAATCAAAACGGTTTTTAATTTTCTGTTTGCCAGCAGCTCAATATCTTTTAAGCTCAGATAGACCGGGAAATTAAATTCTGATATTTCCGGCTCATACAAAACATGAGAATGGCTTTTCTCGATTTTCATTTTGTGGTGGGGAAGCAGAAAGCGGTAAACGAGAAAACCAACGATAATCGTAGTGATAGCCAGGAAGATAATTTTTCGTTTGCTCATGAAAAGAAGTTTGACACAAATTTAGAACGGGGAGCGATGCAAAAAGGTTAATAAATCAAAAATCGGAGAATAAATATTGAATTGTGTAACACAAGGTGCCCGTATTATGATAAGGAAAGACGGCTTATAAACAAAAAAACGTCACTTGAAAAGTGACGTTCTTCATATTTCATTTAAGATTTCTTATCTTTTTTTGTCAACTTCTACATGAGCCAGCTCTTCTGACTGGTATTCACCGTTGTCCAGCTTTGATTTCAGCTTTTTGAATGTTTCAATAGTATAGGTAACATCTTCCAGGCTGTGAGCAGCTGTAGGAATGATACGTAACATGATCACATCTTTAGGAACCACCGGATAAATAACGATAGAGCAGAAGATACCGTAATTTTCACGTAAGTCAAATGTCAGGTTGGTTGCTTCTGCCAGGCTTCCTTTCATGAAAACAGGAGTTACCGGAGTGTTGGTTTTTCCGATGTCAAATCCTGCAGCTTTAAATCCGTTTTGAAGCGCGTCTGTAATTTCCCACAGCTTCGCTTTTAATTCCGGTTTCGTTCTTAGCAGCTCCAGACGTTTTCTGGCACCGATCGTCAGTGCGATAGGTAATGCTTTCGCATAAATCTGCGAACGCATATTGTATCTGAAATATTCGATGATGCCTTCTTTTGCGCAGATGAAACCTCCGATCAATGCGATTGATTTTGCGAATGTACCGAAGATCACATCAATTTCATCCTGAACTCCTTGTGCTTCGGCTGTTCCCTGGCCTGTTTCTCCTAATGTACCGAAACCGTGAGCGTCGTCCACAAAAATACGGAAGTTATATTTTCCTGATTTTCTGAATTCAACAATCTCTTTTAGTTTCCCCTGATCACCTGCCATTCCGAATACTCCTTCGGTAATTACAAGAATACCTCCGCCTGTTTTCTCTACCAAAGCAGTTGCATTTTTCATCTGCTTGTCGAAAGATTCCATGTCGTTGTGCTTGAAAACGAAGCGTTTTCCTGCGTGCAGACGCATACCGTCCAGAATGCAGGCATGAGACTCACTGTCGTAAACGATCACGTCATTTCTTCCCACTAATGAATCAATCGCGGAAACCATTCCCTGATATCCGAAGTTCAAAAGGATACAATCCTCTTTCCCCATGAAATCAGCGATTTCATTCTCTAATTTTTCATGTTCGCTCGTCTGACCGGTCATCATACGCGCTCCCATCGGATAAGCAAAGCCGTACTGAGCAGCAGCATCTGCATCTGCTTTTCTCACTTCCGGATGATTTGCCAATCCTAAATAGTTATTTAAAGACCACGTTAAACACTCTTTTCCCCGGAAAATCATGCGAGGCCCGATTTCTCCTTCTAATTTCGGGAATGTAAAATACCCGTGAACTCCTTTAGAGTATTGACCGATAGGTCCTCTGTTTTCATAAATTTTATCAAAAATGTCGTGTGCCATTTGACAGATATTAAAATTATTAAGTGCAAAAGTACATAATAAATCGCAGAATAGGACAGAAGAACGTATTGACTTATGAACAGTTCATTGTGCTTACTTTCGGGAATTCTAAGAAAAACGGAAGTTTTTAAGTGCTTTTGAATTTCTAAAAGAACTCTTTTTAATTGCAGATTGTTTGTTCTGTAATTTTTAAGATCTCTCTTACTTCTTCCAATGTAGGCGCTTCTGCGTAAGTACGTAGTACCGGCTCTGTTCCCGAAGGACGGATCATCATCCAGCGCTGGTCATCAAAGAAATATTTAAAGCCGTCCGTCGTCTGAATTTCTTTTACGGAATATTTCCCGAAGGCTTTATAATTTCCTGCTTTACAGTTTTCAATGATGCTGAGTTTTAAATCTTCCGTAATGTGTAAATCGTTGCGCTCGAATTTGAATGCTCCAACAATTTCATAGACTTCATTGATCAGATCATCCAGTGATTTCCCTGATTTAGCCATGAATTCCCAGATGATCAGCCCCATCCAGATACCGTCGCGTTCCGGAATGTGTCCTTTTACGGCGATTCCTCCGGATTCTTCTCCTCCGAGCAACACATCTTCTTCCACCATAATTTTAGCAATGTCCTTGAAGCCAATCTTAGTGGTCTGGTGCTCTAAACCGTAATGAGCTGCCATTTTTTCGATCCGTGGCGTGCAGCTGAAAGCTGTTACTACTTTTCCGGACATATTTTTATATTTCACCATATAGTGAAGTAATAACAGGATGATGTGGTGTGAATCAATAAATTCGCCTTTTCCGTTATACAGACCGATTCTGTCTGCGTCGCCATCCGTTGCAAGAGCGCAGTCAATATTTCCTTTGGAAAGAATGAACTGCTCCAGCTCTTTCAGGTTCTTGGCAATCGGTTCCGGTGCCTGTCCCATAAAAGAAGGATTGTAGTCAGAATGCAGGAAATCTATTGCAGGGAAGAGCTTCTTCATTACGTTTTGCCCGGCGCCATACATAGCATCATACACAAATTTTAATCCTGATTTTTTAATTGCTTCGATATCAAAATTCGCGTAAATGTGATCAATGTAATCCTGTTCAACCGGCAGTTTTTTCAATGTTCCGTTTTCCAGTGCCTTTTTTATATCCGTTTTGGTATAATCAATTGGACAGGTTTCCGGAATGATATCTTCGATTTCCTGGACATACTCCGGCTGTAAAGGGCCTCCGAATGCTGCCTTTACCTTATATCCATGATAAGAAGGAGGATTGTGGCTGGCTGTCAGTATGATTCCCAGCTGGCATTTATATCTGTTTGCAGCCAGAGAAAGCATCGGTGTGGAAGTAATACCTTCTGCGTAGCTTACTTTTAGCCCTTCATGTAAGAAAACCCTGATAGCTGTATCCATGAACAATTCTCCCGCAAAACGGCAGTCATGACCGATCACGATAGAAGGATTCTCAAATTTACTTTTCATCCATTGTGCAGTAGCATAAGCTACTCTGGACACATTTTCTGTTGTAAAGTTTTCGGCAATGATCGCTCTCCAGCCATCTGTGCCAAATTTTATTTTATGTGACAAAGTACTTGTATTTTTAATTTAAGGTTGAGCGCAAATATAATTCATTTTCATTATCTGTCTATAAAACAGCAGAAATACAGCCAATTTCCGGACATAGAAGCTCTTTTTTGGCTGTTCCGGTTTTATAATTTTATAAACCGGTGTATGGCAGACTGATTCTTATTGTTTGTTATTTTGAAGATATAAGAGCCATTCGGATACTGTCTTACAGGCAGTTGATAACTGTTTGTGAATGTTACGGATTCAACAAGTGTTCCTCGTATATCAATTATTTCGAGTGTATAATTGTCATTTCCACCTTCGATGGTAACATAGTCAGAAGCAGGGACCGGGTAAATTTTGAGTAAATCCGCTGCGTCTGTTATTTCGGAAGCAGATAGAATAAGTGCTGTATCTTTTTTGATGTAATTGATTTTATTGATGATCCAGTTGTCAGGATCCAGCTGAACAATATTGGTGACATTTGCCAATCCCTGTATAAAAATATTTTCGTTGTTACTTGCAATCGGAACGCGAATCAGTGTATCTGCTTCTCCCGTTCTTGCTACTTTTACAACTACAGGATTGGTAAATAACGGTGTTGTATTTTTTGAAGTGAAATGTTTGATATTCAAATGCAGGTTGTTTCCGCTGTTATTCCAGTTGACAGTATAAGTAGGGTAGCCCTCACCGAAATACCATTGGTCAAAAAAGTCATTCAGAGAGATTCCTGTTACTGATTCCATTACTTCCTTGAAATCAAGCGCTGTTGCTGTCTGATTTTTATAAGTATCCAGGAATGTTCTCAGACCGGAGAAGAAAAGTGAGTCGTTGTTTATGATAAAACGTAATGTATGAACGATCGCGGCTCCTTTATTGTAAACCAGACGGCTGTCAAAAATGGCGGATTCATCTGTTGAATCTGCTACCCAGACGCTGCCTCCGGCTTGTGACATGATATTGGTATGACGCTGCTGCATATCGCCTGCGGCCTGGCTTGGGAAGAGATTTTGCAACATGAGATATTCCGAGTAAGATGCAAATCCTTCGTTGATCCAGATATTCGCCCACGTTTCACAGGTAACATAATCTCCCCACCATTGATGAGCGAGCTCATGGGCAGTCAGTGATTTTTCAAAAAATCCCTGCGTTGTCATTGTCTGGTGTTCCATTCCTCCGCTGATCGGAGCCATGCAGTGGCCGTATTTTTCATTGGCAAAAGGATACATTCCATATAAATCGGAGAATAATTCTATAAAATCTGCCGTATTTTCAATTTCAGTCTGGAACTGAGTTAATGTCCCCGGATTATTGTAGATGTAATTCTGAATGAATATTTCATCCGGCGTTCCCTGGAAAGCGTACACATTGTATTCTACATATTCCGCTACGGCAACAGAGATCAGGTAATAAGCAACAGGATGCCGGTGATACCAGTGATAGGTTGAAGTTCCGTTCCCATTGTCGGTAATGCTGTCTAAGATCCCATTGGAACCTGCTTTCAGGGAATTATCTACTGTGATATTAACTGCACAGGAATCTGCTTTATCTTTTAAAACCTGCTTGGCAGGAAACCATTCGTAGGCAGAAAACGGTTCGCTCAGAGACCACGTAACCTGATTTCCCCAGCTTGGAGAGCTGTCTGTGGTCATTCCGGATCCGCCGAGTGGATTAGATGTAGCGGTAGGAGGAGTTCCGTAATAAAAAACGGTAATTTCAAATTCTTCTCCGGGATTCAGATTTGCAGGTACTTTCAGAACCGACTCATTTTTGGAAAAAGTACTGTTTGCACCATTGAAATAAATGCTGTCAACAGTGAATGTCTTAAAGAGCTCAAATAATACGGAATCTGTTGTTACCAGCGCTTTTCCTTTAATGGTTCCGCTACCTTTCAGATAAGTGGAAATATTGCTCATTTCCAGATCCAGCTTGTAGAAAGAAACATCGTATTTTTCTGTTTCTGAAAGCTGGGCAGTTGTCAGAGTTGGTGTTTTAGCGGAAACACTTTTGGATTTTAAGTGAGAACAGCTGTACTCTTTCTGCTGTGCAAAAGCGTTTGCTCCGGCAAGGATCAGGAAAGATGAGATGAAAAGTTGTTTTAACATACCGTATTTATATTTTTATTCAAAAGTAAATTAATTAATGGAAGATCACTTTTTCAGGCATAAAAAAAGGCCTTTATTCAAAAGACCTTTTCTTAAACTGTATTTTTTATTTAGTGTTCTAAACCAGAGAGGTAACGTTCTGCGTCTAAAGCTGCCATACAACCCGTTCCGGCTGCTGTGATCGCCTGGCGGTAATTCTTGTCTGCCGCATCCCCTGCAACGAAAACGCCCGGAACATTTGTAAGAGAAGTTCCCGGCTGTGCATATTTAATATAGCCTGTTTCGTCCATATTGATCCAGCCTTTAAAGATATCCGTATTCGGCTGGTGTCCGATAGCGACAAAGAATCCTGTGCATGGGATTGTTTTTTCTTCTCCGGTCACATTATTTACAGCCAATACGCCGGTCACTCCGTTATCGTCACCTAATACTTCTTTTGTTTCCGTGTTGAACAAAATTTCGATGTTTGGTGTATTCTTTACTCTGTCTGCCATAATTTTTGATGCTCTGAACTCATCACGGCGTACGAGCATTGTTACTTTTGAGCACAGCTTTGACAGGTAGTGTGCTTCTTCACAGGCAGAATCTCCTGCGCCGACGATTACCGTCTCCTGGCCGCGGTAAAAGAAACCGTCGCAAACAGCACAGGCAGAAACTCCTGCGCCCATTTTCAGGTATTTTTGCTCGGACTCTAATCCTAAATATTTAGCAGAAGCTCCGGTTGAAATAATGACTGTTTTTGCGTGTATTTCCTTTCCGCTGTCTGTCCAGCACTTATGTACAGGGCCGGTAAAATCCACTTTTTCAATGATTCCGAAACGAACGTCTGCCTCAAATCTTTTTGCCTGCTGTTCCAGCTGGAGCATCATTTCAGGGCCTGTAATTCCTTGCGGATATCCGGGGAAATTTTCTACCTCATTGGTTGTCGTTAATTGTCCTCCGGGCTGAATTCCCTGATATAAAACGGGTTTCATATCAGCTCTTGCAGCATAAATGGCTGCTGTATAACCTGCAGGGCCGGAACCGATGATCAGACAGTCTGTTGTTTCAATTTCGCTCATATTATCTTTGTGAATTAGTTATTCTCAACTTAAAACTGCTGCAAATTTACAATTTCATCCAACAAAAGTCCTCCGTTATTGAAAATAGATTTGTTAAGCATTGATTAATTTCAAGAATCGCTGTGAATTTCTTTGTTTTTCCGTATTTGTGCATTACTTTTGTAGCCTGATTTTTCAAGATGATAAGCGAATTTAAAGCGGTAAAGCAATTGTACCCATTTCAGGAAAAGACAGTTAATGATATTTTAACTGAATTTGAAGAGAATGGAGAAAATTTCAATTTGTTGTTTCAGTTACCTACAGGCGGCGGAAAAACGGTGATTTTTTCCGAAATAGCTAAAAGGTATATTCAGAAATGGCAAAAGAAAGTGCTGATTCTTACGCACCGCATAGAGCTTTCACAACAAACATCCCGCCAGCTAACCGCTATTGACGTGAAAAATAAGGTCATCAGCAGTGAAGTGAAAAAGTTGGAAGACGATGAAGATTTAGACTGTTATATTGCGATGGTCGAAACGCTGAATAACCGTCTTCAGGAAAATGAAAAATTCATTGACGGTGTGGGGCTGGTAATTGTCGATGAAGCCCATTACAACAGCTTCAGAAAGATTTTCCAGTATTATAAGGACGCGAATATCCTTGGAGTAACTGCTACACCTCTAAGTTCCAATAAGGCGCTTCCCTTAAATGATAACTACAATAAGCTGGTCGTTGGTGAGTGTATTTCTTCTTTAATTGAAAAAGGGTATCTTTCTGATGCTGAAACATATACTTATGATGTGAATCTTCACGGGTTGAAAATAGGGTCCAATGGTGATTTTACCATCAGCAGCTCTGACCTGGTGTATGGAAATTACTTCATGCAGGAAAAATTACTCTTCGCTTATGAAGAGGTTTCCGTCGGAAAAAAAACACTGATCTTTAATCCCGGGATTGAAACGTCATTGAAAGTAGAAGAATTATTCAAGAAGCGTAATTATAAAATAAGACACCTTGATTCCACATTCAGCGACAGAGACCGGAAGGATGTGCTGGAATGGTTTCGGAATACGCCTGATGCGATCCTTACTTCCGTTGGGATCCTTACAACCGGATTTGACGAACCGACGGTAGAAACAATCATTATCAACCGTGCAACACGCTCGCTGACACTTTATCATCAGATGATCGGCCGTGGTTCCAGACGTTTGGAGCATAAAGAACGGTTCTTATTGATTGATCTCGGAAATAATGTCCGCCGCTTTGGATTCTGGCAGGATTATATCAACTGGCAGGACGCGTTCCGTTTTCCGGATCGTTTTCTGGAAGCCCGCCTGGCAGATGCGGATGACATTGAGTTTGAAATCGAATTTGAGTATAACCGCTATCTTCAGGATTATTTAAATACAGACAAGCTGAAATCTTTTGATTTAAAAGAGCGCTATTATCATTATCTCGATATGGGAGAGAAGGGTAAAAAGGCTGTGGATGATGCAATGCAGTTGCATGCTGAAGTTCTGCTGGAGGCATCCGAAAATTTAGATGAGGCATTTGAGTATCTGAAAGCGCTTGACGAGCATGTGGAACACACGCTGAAACAATATACGAAGTGCATTGCCAAAAGCACACCTAATTATTTCAAATTCCTGAAAGAGACTTATTTGCGCCAGATCGGGCAGGAGCTGAGAAAAAGCCTGGATTGGGGAGATGAGGATGAATAGTTTCTGAACAGCTTCAGAAAAGCAGGGAAACGGTAGTTCCGTTTTCCGGCCCGGAATGAATCTCCATTTTTACGGAATGCAATCTGAAAATGATGTCAGCCATTGATAAGCCGATTCCTTTGCCCTGATAACCATTAGTATTCTGGCCTCTTACGAAGTTTTGCTTTATGATCTGAATGTCCTGCTCCAAAATTCCGATCCCTTTGTCTGTAATGTCTATTTTTAAATGCCCGCTTTCTAACGACAGGATAATTACTATCAGCTTGTTATCAGAATATTTTATGGCATTTTCAACCAGATTGCTTATAGCAAGCTCCAACAGCTGCTGGTTAGCCGAAACGATCATTTCTGAAGGTGCTTCTACCCGGATATCCACATCAATAGTTGCATGATGATACAATACCGCGTTTTCAACAACCTGCCATATAACTTCATCGATCCGGATGGGCTTGAATTCAAAGCTCGTTTTGGCACCTGACAACAGCATCATATTATCAAGTGTTTCTTCCAGGTCCTGAACGTATTGCTTTATTTTATTGATCTCCAGCTGAATTTCTTCTTGGCTTTTCGCCTGCGGGAAGGTCACTTCGATTGTTCCCAGCAATGCGGTGATCGGTGTGCGAAGCTCGTGAGAAACGTAATCAATGAAGTTTTTCTGGACATGAAACATTTCGGATACACGGGCAATAAATAAGTTGTACGTTTTTACCAGATCCTCAATTTCCGCATAGGAATCGGTAATGATGACCGGTGTATGAAAGTTCTGATTGTCTCTTTCTTTTAGCTGGTTGACAATATTGACAATCGGAACATAAGCGAATTTTCCCAGAATGATAGAAAACAGATAAATAACCACAACTCCGCCAATACATACAAAAATCAGGATGGTCAGAAGAGATTGGAGCTGCTGATTGAAGTCTGTTTTATCTTCCCGTGCAATCACCACGAAATCCCCTTCGTTGTCGTGATAAAAAATTCCATTGTAAAAGTAACCGTCTGAGATAAAATGATCCTGATTCGTTTTTCGGATGTTGTTCAGGATCTTCTTTGTGATATTGTCATCATCAGGCATGCTGCCTTTCACCTTCTTATTCTCAAAATTAAAAATGGCAATATCTTTTCTTGAAATGGTTTTCCGGAGCTTGTCTTTTATCGTTTCATGCTCTGAATGACTGATTTCGTCTTCCTCCAGGTAGTAAAGAGCAGCCAGTAGTGTTTTATTTTCCAGTGTATGAATTTCATAATTTTCCATCCATTTATGGAATAAAAAATAGATTGCTCCGGAAGCGATCAGTATTACGATGCTGAAAACAGTTACTAAATAAAGGGAAAGTCGGTGTCTTAGCTGCATAAATTACTTTTAAAACCGGAATACATAACCTATTCCCTTAACAGTGAAAATAAACTTTAAATCTTCTTTTTCAATTTTATTTCTCAGATAGGAAATATAGACATCTACTACATTTGTCTGGTTATTGAAATTGATTCCCCAGACTGCATTTAACAGCTGAACACGTGTAACAGCCTTATTTTTGTTCTCGACAAGATAGAGTAGCAGTTTTAGCTCTTTCGGAGATAATTCAACGATTTGCCCGTCCAGAAAAACCTGGTATTGCTGCATATCGATAGTAAGCCGCCCGAAGCTGAGCATGGAAGAAGTATTTTGTGTCTCCTGAATGTGGTTTCGCCGGGTCAACGCCTTTATCCGTGAGGACAGCTCATCGAAATGAAAAGGTTTGGTTAAATAATCGTCCGCGCCGGAATCCAGGGCGTTCACTTTGTCATTTACTGAATTTAAGGCGCTCAGCATCAGAACGGGAGTGAAGATCTTTTTATAGCGAAGTGTCTGTACCAGCTGTATTCCGTCAATTTTCGGCAGCATGACATCAATAATAAAGAGATCAACAGGTGTGAAAAGATAGCTTTCCAGAACTTCTTCCGCGGAACGGCACAAAATAATGGTATAACCCTGCTGTTCGAGTCCGGCGACTAAAAAATCACTGATACGTTTGTCATCTTCGGCAATTAGGATCTGCATTTTTCTTTATGCCCGCTTAAAATAATACTGTTTTTTATTGAATTGAAATCTGAATTATTCAAAAACCAACTCACTTGACTTGAACACTTTGCTCCATTTCTCGATGAATTCAGAAGAAAGCTTTTTCTCTTTTACCGCAACAAAATTGGAATACAGCGAAGATTCTCCCTGTATGATATAATACAATTGTGATTCCGGTGTTTTATCTCCCTTAAAAGAAGGTGATTCTATCTTGAACAGCGCCCAGTGGTTCTTACCAGTTTCGCTTTTCTCAATTACTGTCAGCTGTGCCTTAGGTGCGGAAGCTTTTGTCTGCTCATACATGAGACTGATGGCTTTATCCATCGGAATACCTGTCGCTCCTTTTATGGACATCATTGTTCCTATAATGGTCCAGCTGTCTACACTTTCATTTCCGGGAATGATTTCCATGAAATGAATTTGCTGTGTTTCCTGATTGGATCCGATCTTCCATTGGTATTCCTCTGGCCAGTTAATTTTCAGGTTTTCAATTTTTTCCTGTGAAAAAGAATTGAATGCAATCAATAAAATAAATAATTTAAAATTTTTCATTTGATGAAGTTTTTATGTTTTTAGGAAGAGATAAATTCGTTTTTTTGATACCGTACTCATTTTTCAAAGGTATCATTTCATAAAATAAGTATTGTGATTATTTCTTTATTTTTTATATACAGATAGGTTCTATCCGTTATGTCTTTATAAATTTCAAAGTTTTAATCTGTTTATTATCTTTTAGCAGATTAATGAAATATATCCCTTTATTTAATTCTTTTATTGAAAAAGGAGCAGTGTATTTTTCTTCCGGAATGATTATTTTTCCCTGCACGTCTGTGATTTCGAAGCTTATTTCCTGACCATCCGGAATATTTAAAGCAAGCTCATTGCTGGCTGGATTCGGAAAAACGCTTATATATTCGACGTAAGACAGTTCATTTGTATGTACGATGCCCTTTTTTTCAGCCAGGTGCAATAGTTGGGTATTTGTAACAGGATTTTCGGTAAAATCACCGCCAATGATCAGATTTTCCGCTTTGGAATTTACAGCAAAAACAGTATTGTTGAAATATCCCAAAGATGTGATTCCACCACTGGGAATATGATAGTTGAACAAATTTTTTCCATAATACATGATCATAGATCCGTTTTCCATATGGCTCAGATTTCCGCCAATGGCAATACTTTGAGAATTACCATAAACGGCCATTGAGTAAATCGCTGACTCAGTGATTACCTGATTGTTTAAAAGTATCAGTGGCTGTGCAACATTATTGATAATGCCGGAAAGTAAAATATTGCTCTTTGAAGAATCTGTGCTCGCACTGCCGCCGATATAGACATTCATGAAATTGGAGACGGAAGCAAAAACCGTGTCCGGAACATTTTCCGTGATGCCTGTCCACTCAGCAGGTTCGTAATTATATGCCTGTTCATTGAAAATGGCTATATTTTTAGTAATAATCGTATCAAAAGTAAGCTGAGGAAGCGAATTGACAGAATCTGTTTTGTGAGATATGATCTGATCAAACTTCCCTCCGTGAACGATCTTTCCATTTTCTGTACAGGAAATAGTATAAACCGGACCGTTAAGCTCTCCTGTAAAATCCCACTCATTCAAATTGGGATAAAGCTGATAACGGAAGTTCAGGTATTTCCCCTGAGAATCAATCCCGCTGACGTATAAAATCGCACCATCCCATATTTCTAAAGCAGTAGCTTCTTCAATAGTTGAATTCCCGATTTTAAGATAAGTCCATTCGTTATTTTCAAATTTTGCTAACGGGTAAACGGTATTGTTATGTTCCAGCCTTCCGGCAACATATATGCTTTTTGTCGTAAAATAAGAAGCTTTGATGACATTTACTTTTCCCTGTATTCCGCCTCCAAGGCAAGAGAGCTGCCCTGATTCATAAGCAGCGACGTTGAGGCAGGGCAAATCTCCCAGCATAGTAAAGTCACCGGCAATATAAGTTGAAGCTGTGGAATTGGAGTAATCATATCCGTAGTCAATGGACTTCACACGGCCGTTTGTTCCTGAACCGATTTGCTTGTACGCTGTTGCATCCGGATAGGCTGGCTGGATCCACGCCAGCTCATCGATTGTAAAGCCGTAATCAATGCTCCATTGAATCAGCTCAGCAGAACGGATTTCACGTACATACGCATAATTCTGAGATTTGGAAATCTCCCGTGCTGTTTTGCCATGACCTGATTTCAGCAGCAGGTAGCCGACCGCGCAATGTATCCCGTAAATATCAATAAAGTAGGGTTGTCTGTGTGAATGAAACGTGTTTTGAGGGAATTTTCCTTCCAAAGTATATTGGCGAAGGACATCCAGCATTTTCAGACGGTTTTTCAATTGCTCACCTGATAAATCGCGGGAAGTATTTTTCCGCAACGTTGCTTCTACGTTCAGTAAATGATATTGAATACGTTCTGTGTCATTTCTGAAAGCCATCCGGGCGGAAGGTGCGCTTTTTGCATGTGAAAGCCATTCTTTGTTCACTTCTGATAAATGATAATACGCCGGAAGATACTCTTTTGGTGAAAGTGCAAAAATGGTATTAACGGCAAACAGCAGGAGAAGTACGACAATTTTCATAAACGAGTTTTTAACGTCTTTGCAAGTTACGGGAAATCATGTGATTTTGCAAGGCTTTCTATTTTTGCAAGAAGAAAAAATATTTATACAGGTTTATAGTTCGTAATCAGACGGAACAAAAAATGAATGGATCAGTTAGCCATTATAAGCTGTCAGAGCCGTTTTGCCACCTGAATATCCTGTTTATTTTAAGCTTATAAAATTAAATTTGTACTATTACAGTATCAAAAAATAAGATCAGATGAAAGAGGTAACTTCATTGCTGTTGACTACAGGAGTAAGCTTTCTTGTGTTTTTAGTGGTTCTGTTGATCGGAATTATAAAGAAGCATCTGAAGCTGGTCATTATTTCCGTTTTTATTTTTATTGTTTCAACAATATTTGGTGTCTGGAGTATCATTGTGATAACAAAAAAAGCGTGTGGCGTATTTTCTGAATTATCCGAGCCCAGATTGGGAATCACCATCTATACAAGCCTGTTTGGTCAGTCTCATTCCGATTGCCTTGAAAATAATAGATTATAAGGATCAGGTAATTCCAAGGATGGATGTTGCTATCTGGCTGCATTTCAAAACCTGCCCGGAAGAGCTTGAAAGAATACTGAGCCGGAAAGAATTTAAAATGGAAAAAGCCGCTGCCGGAAACCTTTACTTTGAGCCGCAGCCGAGCGCAAATGAAAAATGGTTTAATCCTAAAAAACTGGGAGATACTGTCTTAATTTTCACTTGGTACGATGAAAGAAATAACAGACAGGAAATTTACTGTTCAATGGATAGTACGGAAGTGTATTTAAAAGATATTTTTGATTGATTATTTTTAAAAAATCCCCTAAAAACGCTTAAAAATGATTATTTTCGCTCGGCTCAATAAAATGAGCGTTACTAATCATTAAATTATGGAGAAAGTACTTCCTTATCAACCTAAAAATAAGGTCAGAATTGTAACGGCAGCATCTCTGTTTGACGGGCATGACGCTTCTATTAATGTGATGCGCCGGATTATTCAGGCAACCGGGTGTGAGGTGATCCACCTCGGGCATGACCGTTCTGTTGAAGAAGTGGTAAACTGTGCTATTCAGGAGGATGCGCAGGCAATCGCGATGACCTCTTATCAGGGCGGGCATACGGAATATTTTAAGTATATGTATGATTTGCTGCGTGAGAAAGGAGCGCCGCATATTAAAATAGTTGGCGGCGGCGGTGGAACGATCCTTCCTTCGGAGATAGAAGAGCTGGAAGCTTACGGGATCACGAGATTATACCATCCGGATCACGGAAGAGCAATGGGATTGCAGGGAATGATCAACGATATGATTGAACGCTGTGATTTTCCTGTTGGAACAGGCCTTACGGACGAGATAACGAAAATTGCTGATAAAAATATCCCGGCGATTGCACGACTTATTTCTGCAGCGGAAAATTTCCCGAACGAAGCGGAGCCGTTTTTTGAAAAGATTCACGAAATGGCTGCTAAAAATCATGTTCCGGTTTTGGGTATTACAGGAACAGGTGGTGCCGGAAAATCCTCTTTAGTAGATGAGCTGGTTCGCCGTTTCCTGATTGATTTCCCTGAAAAGCAGATTGCCGTGGTTTCTGTCGATCCGTCAAAACGCAAAACAGGCGGAGCGTTGCTAGGTGACAGAATCCGTATGAATTCCATCAAAAATGAGCGTGTTTACATGCGTTCACTGGCAACACGTCAATCGAATCTGGCATTGTCGAAGCATGTTTCCGAAGCTGTTTCCGTTCTGAAAGCGGCGAATTATGACCTGATTATTCTTGAAACTTCCGGTATCGGGCAATCAGATACGGAAATTCTTGACCATTCGGATGTTTCATTGTATGTAATGACACCGGAATATGGTGCTGCGACACAGCTGGAGAAAATTGACATGCTGGATTTCGCAGATGTTATCGCATTAAATAAATTTGATAAAAGAGGTGCATTAGATGCGCTGCGGGATGTGAGAAAGCAATATCAGCGGAATCACAACCTTTGGGACAGCAATGTGGATTCCATGCCGGTTTTCGGGACAATTGCATCGCAGTTCAATGATCCGGGAATGAATACGCTGTACAAGGTTATTATTGATAAAATAAAAGAAAAAACAGGTGCGGATTTGAGCTCCACTTTTGAGATAACGAAGGAAATGTCGGAGAAAATTTTCGTTATTCCTCCGGACAGAACACGTTATCTTTCGGAGATCTCTGAAAATAACCGTGCTTATGATAAGTGGGTGGAACAGCAGGTTGTGGTAGCAGATCAGCTGTACGGTCTTCATACTTCCATTGAAACGCTGAAAGCATCAGCTGTTGAAGATAAAGACCGTCTGATTAAAGGGCTTCAGGAAACATTTGAAAATGTAAAGCTGAATTTTGACCCGAAAAACTGGGCGATCATTGAAAGCTGGGATGCAAAAAAAGAATTGTATAAAAATCCGAAGTTTGAATTCAAGGTACGTGATAAAATCCTGACACTGGATACACATACGGAATCTCTTTCTCATACGCAGGTGCCGAAAGTGGCGCTTCCGAAGTTCAGATCCTGGGGAGATATTTTAAAATGGAATTTACAGGAGAATGTTCCGGGAGAATTCCCTTATACCGCGGGATTGTTCCCGTTCAAACGTGAAGGAGAAGATCCGACGCGTATGTTTGCCGGAGAAGGCGGGCCGGAGCGCACCAATAAGCGCTTTCACTACGTATCGCTGGGAATGCCGGCAAAACGTCTTTCCACTGCTTTTGACTCCGTGACACTTTACGGAAATGATCCTGATCCAAGACCGGATATTTACGGTAAGATTGGTAATTCCGGTGTTTCCATCTGCTGTCTGGACGATGCGAAAAAATTATATTCCGGGTTTGATCTGACACATCCGCTGACTTCTGTGTCCATGACGATTAACGGGCCGGCGCCGATGTTGCTAGGCTTCTTTATGAATGCTGCCATTGATCAGAACTGCGAAAAGTACATTAAAGCAAATGGGCTGGAAGCAGAAGTGGAAACGAAGATTAATGCTATTTACAAGAGGAAAGGAGTGGAGCGCCCGCGTTACAACGGCGATCTTCCGGAAGGGAATGACGGTTTGGGGCTGCTGCTGCTGGGAGTTACCGGCGATCAGGTTTTACCAAAGGAGATTTATGAAAAAATCAAAGCGGAAACATTAAGTCAGGTTCGGGGAACGGTTCAAGCAGATATTCTGAAAGAAGATCAGGCGCAGAACACCTGTATTTTCTCGACGGAATTCGCTTTGCGCTTAATGGGCGACGTACAACAGTATTTTATTGATAAGAAAGTAAGGAATTTCTATTCCGTTTCCATTTCCGGATATCACATTGCTGAAGCCGGCGCAAATCCGATTACACAGCTGGCATTTACACTGGCAAACGGCTTCACGTATGTGGAATATTATTTGTCAAGAGGAATGGACATCAACGACTTCGGCCCTAATTTATCTTTCTTTTTCTCAAACGGGATTGATCCTGAATACGCGGTGATCGGCCGTGTGGCAAGAAGAGTCTGGGCGAAAGCCTTATCGAAGAAATATAATGCAAATGCCCGTGCACAAATGTTGAAATATCACATTCAGACTTCCGGGCGTTCCCTGCACGCGCAGGAAATTGATTTCAATGATATCCGTACAACTTTACAGGCACTTTACGCGATCTATGATAACTGTAATTCGCTGCATACAAATGCGTACGATGAAGCAATTACCACTCCGACAGAAGAATCTGTAAGAAGGGCAATGGCTATTCAGTTGATTATCAACAGAGAGTTGGGATTGGCGAAGAATGAAAATCCGCTTCAGGGATCATTCATTATTGAAGAGCTGACGGATTTGGTGGAAGAAGCGGTGTTGGCTGAATTTGACCGTATCACAGAACGCGGCGGAGTACTGGGAGCGATGGAAACCATGTACCAGCGCTCAAAAATACAGGAGGAATCGCTGTATTATGAAACACTGAAACATACGGGTGAGTTCCCAATCATCGGTGTAAACACGTTCCTGAGCTCAAAAGGTTCACCTACGGTAGAGCCCAAGGAAGTAATCCGCGCTACGGAAGAGGAAAAGCAGTATCAGATCAATATGCTGCGTAATCTTCAGAAAGCGAACGAAAAGGAAACTGCCGAAGGACTTGAAAAAGTTCAGGAAGCGGCTATCCAGAACAGAAATATGTTTGAAGTATTGATGGACACCTGTAAAACAGCATCTTTAGGGCAAATAACTAAAGCATTGTTTGAAGTAGGAGGGCAGTACAGAAGAAATATGTAATTGCTGGGGTTCCGAATGAATAAAATATGATTTTGAGCTTCCCTTTAATAAATTATTGGAGGGAAGTTTTGTTTTTGTGCTTGTAATTGATGGATGAATTTCTATTTCTTCTCCAAAATTTCTGCTACAAATATTCCACTTTTGTCTTTGTAAACTGCAACTAAAAGATTTTTTTCACCCTCTTGATAGAATCTTTTTATTTTAAGTAAGTATTTTTTGTCTTTTTTATCAATGTTTAAAATTTGGTCATTCGCTCCATCATCATCTTTAAGTTCAAAGTATGAATAGTCACTTTGGTAATATTTATTCTTGACCATTTTAACAAGTCCTTCGTATTTTGCATTCTTGTCCGAGAAAATAACTGGTGTGTTAATTGAACAACCTGTTAAGCCGTCGTCGTCTGAAATACCAATACCGAAATATGACGTAGCAATAAATGAAATTTCATTGTTGTCAATCTTTACAATCCTGTTTTGTAAATTCTTTATTGGTGTATATAGTTTTCTCCCGTCAACATAGCCTTCAAAATCTTTTGTTTTTATTTTGACATATTTGAACTCTTTACAGTAATCGTCAGTAGATTTGGCTTTATAATATTTGTCGCTTACTTCCGTAACTCCAACAAATTGTCCATTTAAATACGAGATATCCTTAATTTCTTTAATGTCTTCGTCTAGGAGTTTTATGTTTTCACCAATTAATATTGCTTTGCTATTAACTTTGTAAAAGGTAATCTTGGTGGCTGTTATATCTTGGCTAATATTAGTGTGTTCTGCGTTTTCAGAATTAGTTTTTACTTTTTGCTGTACGCAAGAAGTGAGTAAAGCAATATTAAAAATCAAAATAAGTTTGTCCATAAAAAAATCAATTTTTGTGCCCAGTCATCTGGTGTAGAAATCTCGCTAGTAATTGTTATGTTACGGTACAACGTCGTATCTCGTTTCTACTTTATTATTGAAAATATCTTCTTGAATTTTTTGCCCAATTTCAGCGGTTTCCTCAAGATTTGAATTTGTTAAGATTTTCAGTACAGGAGCTTCGGGAGCATTGTATTGAGGTTTATTTCCATAAGTAATCATTTGTATTTCATATCCATTTTGGCTTGCAAATATTTTTAACTTGTCGATATATGGAATTTGATTTTCAGTCATCGCTTCAAATTCAATTTGGAATTTATCGTTATTTTTCACGAAATAAATGCAATCCATCCCATTGGAAGTTATTCCAATGAAATTAAATTCAGTTTCATTCTGTTCCAAAAGTTTAAGCTCTTCTTTTAATGACGTAATTTCAATTTGCTTCGCTCTTTGGATAAAATGCCCGGATTTATCATTTTTATTCCCACAACCAAATAGTGATAATATCCCACTTAGTATTCCCATAATTATTATGGATTTCATAGATTTTAGTTGTTCGTTTATGATTGCCAATAATGGTTTTTGGGTTTTAGATTATTCGTATAAATTTCGAAATGCAAAACATCAATTAAAGCCTTTAAAAAATTCCTGATCAATTTCAAATACTGTCACTGGTTTAAGTCCAAGCGTATATTTTTCAAACAATTCGACTAACCTATCTCCATCAATTAATTCTATTGGTGTTACGCCGTCACGATTAGCTTCACCTTTGGCTTCTTTCGTAAATCGTCCAGTTGTAATAATTAATCCTTTCTCACCACGTCCTTGCATGGCTCCACGGAAGTCTCTTACATGGTGTGGAGAAACAGTTTCTTTATATCGTTTGCATTGAAAAACAATATTCAAACTAACAACGTCATTTAGTTTTACAATACCTTTTCCGTCTATTCCTTGGTCTCCTGAACCTCCTGTAATTATGATTTCATTTATTCCTATTTCAGTCAAAAGACGCTTACATAGTTTCTCAAATCCAGAAGGTGAAAGATTTTGAATAATATTGATCAACCCGATAGAATGTTCTTCATCTTCTGTCGGTGTATTTTCAAACTTCGGTTCAGCTTTTTTGGGTTTTGATGATGTTTTTTTTACACTGTCTTGAACGCCTTTAAAAAGCTCATAAACATCATCACTATTTAGTTTGCGGTCAAGCCCTTCATTTGTAAGGCGCCATATTCCACGTTGAGCATTATCAATAAGACCTGCTTTGAATAGGTAAAATCTTGCCCATTGTATTTGATTTCTAATTCGGGATTGTCCGTTGGACGTTGTTTCTTCGAGTTCATTTTCTGTAATCCCTAATTTATCAATAACCTGTTCAATAATATCTGAAGAATTGCCAGCGCCACCATTTGCTTGAAGTGCTGTCAAAACAGGATTTATATATTTTAAAAATTCGGGTCCTTTCATTTAGTTGTTATCTTTAATGTATTCCCACTAATCAATCGTATATGCTATCTTTACTATTGAATTTATTTTCAAGCATGTTGTATTATATGAGGAAAATTATGTATTTCTCTCAACCAGTAAAAGAGGTTATCCTATCTAAACAACCTCTTTTTATTACTCCCTTTAAATCAGTTTCTTATATAATGAAATAATTTCCAGTAAGATGAATCTCCGATTTTTAAAACATCTCCTTTTACGAAGTCAAATGAGATGTACAAATCCGTTGCTTTTGTATTTTTTTGTTCAGAAAGAACAGTTACTTTGTTGTATTCCAGCTCTCTTGCGGCTTCCATGGCGTGCAAAACCAATTCCTTTCCGTAACCTTTTCCCCGGAATTCTTCTTTAACAGCCAAAGCATCAATGTAAAATTCTCCAGCCTGCGTTTCTGCGGGGATGCTTATTTTTTGTCCGTGAGCGTTTAAAATCGCATTTCTTCTTTCTTCAAACAATAATCCGTTGTAAGCCAGAATAGCGCCCATGATCTGATTACTTTCTTCTTTCACCCAGATATTTTCATAACCGTACAGATAGTCATCCGCTGCGATGCTTTTTTCCAAAAAAGACAATTGTTGTGCTTTATCGGTTAATCCTGTGTAACATTCGATAATTTCAGGCATTGCTTCCAGTAATAACGGGGCGATAACAGCGGCTTCTTCAGATTTTGCTTTGCGGATCATGACTTATGTAAATATTAACATCCAAAATTAAAAACTTTTATGAATCTGTGCTCGCTAAAAAAGAATTTTTCAACAGATAAATACTTTTGATTTTCAGGTTCATTGTGTTTTCCGGTAAGCATAATAAAACACTACGGGAAGAACGGTAAAGGACAGGATGAGGCAGATCAGCATTCCGCCGACGATCATGATGGCAAGCGGTTTTTGTATCTCTGACCCCATGCCGTGCGACATGGCAGCCGGAAGAAGCCCCATTGAGCCCATTAGTGCGATCATTACGATTGAACGGATCCTTAGCTTAACTGCTGATGAAACAGCATCTTTCAGCTGCAGCTTTTTCATTTGCTCCCGCATGACTGCTATCAGAATGATACCGTTAATGGTGTTTACACCAAACAGAATGATAAGCCCGATTCCCGCGGAAATGCCGAAGATAGTACCTGTTATCCAGAGAGAAAGAAAGCCTCCGATGAATGCGAAAGGAATGGTGATGGCAGAAATAAGCGTATCCCTGATATTGCCGAAATTACTATACAGCAATACGAGAATCAGGCATAAAGATACCGGAATCACGGTCATCAGCTGCTTGGTCGCCCGTTCCTTACTTTCAAATTCCCCTGCCCATTCCATATAGTTTTCTTTAGGCAGCCTGATTTCTTCCGCTACTACTTTTTTCGCTTCCTGAATGGTCGTTCCCAGATCGCGGTTTTCAATGCTGAACCCGACACCGATATAGCGGCTGCTTCCTTCTCTGTAAATGAATGCCGGCCCTGTTTTATACTGGATGGTTGCTATTTCCTGTAAAGGAACGCTCCGGCCGTTACTTGAAGGGATCAGAATGTTTCCGATCTTTTTAGGTGTGTTTCTGTAATCTTCTTCAAAACGCAGCATGATGTCAAACTGGCGGTCGTTTTCAAAGAACTTTGTAGCGGACTGCCCGCCGATCGTCATGGCGATTACCGCCTGAACATCTGCTGTATTTACGCCGTACTTAGCCATTTTTGAATCATGTAGCTGGATCCGCAATTCGGGCAACCCAATGTTCTTAAATACTTTTATATCTGTAATTCCCCGTACTTTCTTAATAGAAGCTGCAATGTCATTGGCGTGCTTTTCCAGATCATACAGATCGTCACCAAAGATCTTGATGACCAGCGAGCTTTTAACGCCGGCAACATATTCTTCGACATTATCCTGGATCGGCTGGCTGAACCCGAATTCGATTCCGGGATAATGCTGCAGTTCAGTCCGGATTTGCTGAATGATCTCTTCTTTGGAAACTTTTCGTTTCCATTGGTCTTCGTCTTTCAGCTGTACGTTAAATTCAATATTGAAAAAACCGGTAGGATCAGTTCCGTCATTCGGGCGGCCTGTCTGTGTGAGAATAAAATCGATCTCATCGAATTTTGACAGCAGGATTTCCTTCATTTCTCTGGTCAGGCGGGAAGATTCGTCCAGGCTGACACTGTTCGGGAGCGTTGCCCTGATATAAATAGCACCTTCATTAAGCTTTGGAAGAAATTCGGAACCGTAATTGGCAAAACGTATGACACAGAGCAGAAGAATTACTATGAAGCTGATCAGTGTTATTTTCTTGTGCCTGAATGAAATCTGAAATAAACCTGAGATTGTCCGGTTAAAGAACCGGGAAATCTTATTTTCCCGTTCAACAATATTGCTGGTAAATAACAGCTTACACATGGCGGGAACGTAAGTAAGGCTGAGCAATAAAGAGCCGATGAGCGCATATCCGAGCGTAAATGCCAGTGGAGAAAACATTTTTCCTTCCACTTTCTGAAAGGAGAATATCGGAAGCAATGCTACAATTAAAATCAGCAATGCAAAAAAGATATAGCCGGCAACGCTTCCCGCGCTTTTTTTGATAATTCCCATCTTGCTGATCTTTGAAAAGCGTTTGTTGCCAATTTCATGATTTTTTTCCGCCAGCGCGACAAAGACGGTTTCCACAATGACCAGCGTACCTTCCAGTAAAAGCCCGAAATCCAGTGCTCCCATGGAAATCAGGTTGGCCGGAAGTCCCTGGATTTTCAGCATGATAATGGCAAATAAAAAGGCAAGTGGAATAACGGAAGCTACGATCAGTGTTGATTTCCAGTTATAAAGAAAAATGAATACGATTACAGATACGAGAATAATTCCCTCTACCAGGTTTTTGGATACTGTTTTGACGGTGCTGTTGACAAGCTTCGTACGATCCACGACAATTTCTATCTGTGTCCCTTTCGGAAGCTTTCGTTCGTTCAGTTCCTGGATCTTGTCTTTCAGCCTGCTGATTACATCTGACGGATTTTCGCCGCGCAACATGATGACAATACCTTCCAGGATGTCATCGTTTTCGTTGTAACCGGCAATGCCAAGGCGCGGTTTGTGTGTAATCTTTACATCCGCAACATTTTTAATGAGAACAGGAGTGGAGCCGTTTAAGCGAATAGTGATATTTTCGATATCCTGCAATTTGTCCAGCAATCCGACGCCGCGTACAACATACGCCTGGTCGCCTTGCTGAATGATATCTCCTCCTACATTGATGTTTGATTTGGAAACCGCTTCATAGACATCCAGAGGGGATAAGTTATAATTTTTCAGTTCAGTAGGATTGATCTGGATCTCGTATATTTTCTCTTCACCTCCGAAGCTCACGATATCTGCGACACCAGGAACGCCTAAAAGCTCACCTTCGATTGTCCAGTTTTGTAAAGCGGTAACTTCTTTGATCGGCATGTCGCTTTTGATGACATAACGCAATATTTCGCCGGTAGCTCCGGAAGGCGGTTCGATAGCTGCGTCAGCACCTTCCGGCAGATTGACAGAGGCGAGCTTGTTGGAAACATACTGCTGCGCATAAAAGTCTTCGACACCATCTTCAAACTGGATGGTTACTACGGATAATCCGAATAAAGAAGTAGAACGGATGGAGCTCTTTTTCGGAATGCTGTTCATGACCTTCGTTAGTGGCAGTGTGACCATTTTTTCCAGCTCTTCGGCGCTTCGTCCCGGCCATTGAGTGATGATCCTTGTCCGTGTGTTGGTCACGTCGGGAAATGCTTCTACCGGTGTATGAATGTACGTGTAAATGCCGGCTATCAGCAAAACAGCTGTGGCGAAAAGGACGAAAACAGCATTTTTCAGTGAAAATGCGACAATATTTTGTACCAGCTTGTTCATAATATCAGTTGTTTAAGACTCCTTCGTAAATCAGCAGGGCATTTTTTGTAATTATTTTTTCTCCCGGCTGAACGCCTTCTTTTGTATAAATAAAGCGCTCATTTTCAGCGACAGGAGTTATTTTTCTGATTTCGAGGTGATGATCGTCTATATAAGTGACAACATATTGTTTGTCATTATTGAAAATAACTGCCTTGCGCGGGATAGCAACTGCTTTTGCAGCCTGAATGTTCTTATCGATGAATATGTCCGCGCTCAGCCCCGGCAGCAGCTTCAGGTTCTGATTCTGGAGAATCACCCGCGCTTTTAAAACATGCTCATTATCATCGAATACATTGTAAATTTTGTCTATTTTTCCGTCATAATAAACATCCGGATAAGCAATGGTGCGTACTTTAACTTTGCTTCCTTCCCGGATATATTTCAGGTTACTCGCATAAATATTTACCATCACCCAGACTTCTTTAAGATTGGAAATGGAAAACAGTGGTTCATCCTCCATGCTGACGGTTTGTCCCACGCTTATTTCTTTCTGGACGATATAGCCGTTTTTCGGGGAAATGATATTGTAAAGCCCCGCGGAAGCTCCTGCGCTGTACATGGATAATGTTTCATTTATTTTCTGGATTTCCACGCGTACCTGCATCAGATCGGTTTCCAGCTGGTTCACTTCCGGAAGTGTGGCGAGTCCGTCGTTAAGCATGTCCTGTTTAGAGGAAAGCTGTGATTTCAGAAGCTTTTTCTGATTTTCAAAAATGCGTTTCTGCTGATTCAGAACGATGATGTCATTTGATTTGATGACAGCAAGAACCTGTCCTTTTTTAACAAAATCTCCCAATTCAAATTTCACTTCCTGAACAACTCCGTTTAGCAGGCTTTTAAAGGAAACCAGATCGTTCTGATCGTATTCGATCTTTCCTGTAAGCGTCAGCTGCTCTACGATCGGCTCTTCTGAAGCCACAGAAATTTCCGTATTTTTTTTCAATGCTTCATTCATGAAAAAATGCGGGTATTCTACATCAGCTGCCGGTTCATTTTTGGTTTTGCATGCAACCAGCAGGAGCATCAATTGCAGGTATAAAAGCTTGTTCTTCATATCTAAAATTTGTTTTTAGTGATTGAAAGCGAAAATCTGATTTACAGGTCTTTTCCTATTAAATATTGTAGCTCTTCAAAAGTCCGGAGGTAATTTTTTTCAACGCTGAAATAGTTCCCCTGTGCCTTTACGTAAGCATCTGTGAAATCAATGAATTCGAATAGTGAAACCTGCTTGTTTTTTAAATGCCGGATATAACTTTCAATGAGTGACTGAAATTCGTTAAAAGAAGTTTTTGGGAACTGGGAGAGCAATTCTTCATACGATTTTAGCTGTTGTACGAGCTTGGTAATACTTGTTTCTAAGTTGATTTCTACAGATGTTAACCGGTATTTTTGCTGTTCCAGCTGTGCCCGGGCAGATTTGATATTTCCCTGGTTCCTGTCAAAAAAAGGAAGATCAATCCCGATTCCGATTCCGAAAAAATCACGCATCATGCTCCCGCCGCGATCGTAATTCATAAGAATTTTTACATCGGGACTGGCATTTGCCTTTTCTAATTTTAGTTGCTGTTCAGCGAATAAGAGCTGTTGTTGGGCGTATTGTTTCAGGATACTTGAATCTTTTGCCGATTCGATGATGTTCTCCGGGATTTTCCGGCTTATATCAGGTGCTGTGTATTCCCCGAATTCAAGCATATCAGTTGTCAGGTCAGGGATCTGTGTCAGGATCTTCAGCTGTTGCAGGGCTTCTGATTCTTCTGTGTTCCAGCTGATCAGCTGCTGCTTTAAGTCGATATAAGCAGTCTGGATCCGGTAGTATTCTGCTTTGGAAAAATTTTGCTTTTCCATTTGCTTCCGGAAATGCTCGGAAAGCTCGCCATAGTAATCTAATAATACTGAAAGCTGCTTTTTCTCCTGTGTAATTTGCTGCAAATCAATAAAGGCAAAACGCAGATTCATTTTCAGCTCACGTACCAGCTGCTCAAACTCTAAAAGAACAGTATTCTTTTCGGTAGTTTTCAAATCAATTCTTTTTCGTCTTTTCCCTGCGGTTTCGATCACTTGTTCCAGGTCAAAAGCGAATTGCTGGTGGTTGCCGTAATTTCCAAAGAGATAAGGCATCTCGTCAGCAGAATTGTTGGACCATAAATTAACCTGGCTGAAGCTCAGGCTTGGGTTTTTCCATAATTTGCTTTGCAGAATTTCCGCATCTGCTTTTTCAATAGAGTATTTAGCTGCTAACAGCTGGTAGTTTTTTTGAATGAACTGCTGTTCTAAATCGTTGAGGGACAGCTTTTTTTGCTCCTGAGAATAAATAGCTGAATAATGAAATCCATGGATTATGAACATCAGGAGAAATAAAATAACTTTCTGCATATCCTGTAAGTATTCTGCAAAAGTATCTCTCGAAGTTTAGAACGACATTTAAGATAGATTAGAAATAGATTAGAATGCTGCTGTATACGATCAGGAAGGATCTACGTCAATGCTGACCCGGATGGATTTGAAAGGAAACTGCGTGTAAAACAGGTCTATTATCTCATCGATTTTCAGCTTGATCTTTTTAGGGGATAGATCCCGTTCTATTTTAATAGTGATCTGTTTCAGGTACAGATTATTAATGCGCTTGATGATAGGATATTCAGGTCCTAAGACACGGTTTCCCAGAAGTTGCCTTAGTTCTTTGGTGATGAAACTAGCGCCGTCATTCAGATTTTTTTCTTCCTTGTGCTTTAAGGTAATGGTAATGAGCTTGAAAAAAGGAGGATACATGAAATTCTTCCTTTCCGTGATCTCATTTTTATAGAAACCGTTATAATCATGTTCCATCACCTTTTGTATGATCCAGTGATCGGGTTGTCCTGTCTGGATGATAACGGTTCCTTTTTTGTCTTTACGACCTGCACGTCCCGCTACTTGTGACATCAGCTGGAAGCTGCGTTCAAATGCACGAAAATCCGGACGGTTCAGCATCATGTCTGCATCCAGGATTCCGACCAGTGAAACGTTTTCGAAATCCAGTCCTTTGGACAGCATCTGTGTTCCGACAAGGATATCTGTTTTTTTATTTTCAAAATCTTCGATGATAGTCTGATACGCGTTTTTGGAACGTGTAGTATCCAGATCCATCCGTTGAATCACCGCTTTCGGGAAAAAGACGGCAAGCTCGTCTTCTATTTTTTCGGTACCGAAACCATGCATGTTCAGCCGGTTGCTTCCGCAGTTTTTGCAGGAACCGACAGGAGCCGCCACATATCCGCAATAATGGCATTTCAGCTGGTTGGAAAATTTATGATAAGTTAAAGAAACATCACAATTGGTACATTTTGGCGTCCAGTTGCATATTTCACATGTCCATGCCGGTGTATATCCGCGGCGGTTCTGAAACAGAATGATCTGGCTTTTGTCTTCCAGAGCTTTGTGAATGTGATCGATCAGCATGGAAGTGAAATGCGATTTCATAGAACCGTTTTTTCGCTCCCGTTTAATATCCGCACATAAAATTTCAGGAAGTTTCGCGTTTCCGTAACGTTCTTTCAGCTCTACCAGCGCAAATTTCCCTGTTTCTGCATTGTGGTACGTTTCCATTGAAGGAGTTGCGGAGCCTAACAGGCAGCTTGCCTTAAAAAGCTGTCCTAAAACAACCGCCATGTCCCGTGCGTTATAGCGTGGCGAAGGGTCATACTGCTTGAAAGAAGACTCATGTTCTTCATCAATAATGATCAGCCCGAGATTCCGGAACGGAAGAAATAACGAGGAACGTGCTCCGAGAATGATCCGGAAGCGTTGCGGATGGTTGTTCAGCACATGATTCCAGATGTCCACACGTTCATTCTGATTGAATTTTGAATGATAAACACCGATCAGCTCTCCGAAATAAGCTTCGAGGCGTTGAATTAATTGCGTTGTCAATGCTATTTCCGGCAATAAGAAAAGTACCTGTTGTCCTTTTTCTATTGTTTCTTTGATGAGCTGGATGTAAATTTCCGTTTTTCCGGAGCCTGTAATTCCGTGCAGCAAGGTGATCTGTTGTTGCTCAAAAGCGTTTTTTATCTGCTGATATGCCTGATTCTGTGCTTCGGATAATCGCAGGTCTTTTAACGAATGTTCCTTCCTGTTTTTATCAAAACGGTCAATTTTTAATTTTTCAATTCTGAAAATGCCGTTTTTGACCAATGTATTAATGGTGGATACGGAAACTCCTTTTTCTTCCAGTGCTTTTTTCATGACCGGCATTCCCAGCATTTCATGATCAATCATTCCTATGAAATGCGTGATCGCTTCTGCCTGCTTTTGCTTTGCCTTATTTTTATCCAATTGGTCGAGTAGGAGCGCCAGCTGTTCCAGATCCTGGAAATCCTGCTCTAAAAAAATAAAAGAAGCCGTTTTGTCAATGTATTTGTAGGAAAGCTCTTCAACGGAAATAACGATCTTTTCATCGATCATTTTTTTTATAAGAGGCTGGATGGTCTTTATATCCAGTAAATCTGAGATTTCTTTCAGGTCAAGGACTTCTTTTACTTCCAAAGCGTCAATAACGGCAATATATTTATCGTTGGAAAGGGGCGCCGACAGGTCAAAATCGGGATGTAAAGTAATTTTGGATTCGGACGCAAGCTTTAAATTGGAAGGCAGAGCTGCATTCATCACGTCTCCGATAGCAGCCATGTAATATTCTGCCATCCAGAACCAGAGTTTCAGCTGATGCGGAGTTACAATCGGGGTATCGTCCAGAACAGTTTCGATGTATTTTGCCTGGTATTCGGTAGGAATTTCTTCGTGAACACGAGAAACTATTCCGGAATAGAATTTTGATTTACCGAATGGGACAACCACCCGGACACCGGTTTGGATCAGCTCATTCAGCTCATGAGGAATGCGGTAAGTAAAAACATTTTTTACGGATAAGGGTAAAATAATATCTGCAAAAAACGTCTTACGTTCATTCATGATAAATAAAACACGGTTATTTTAAATTAATTACAGAAGAACTGCTGCGACTGGTACTGGACATCCGGTGTACAGAAGTTTAGTAATCCGGTAATGCTTCCTAAGCAAAGCTCCCGCATGGAATTCAGGTCAAGGGCTGTCATCTGGTAGCCGTTCACATTGACATTTTCCTTTTTGGAACGGATAACAGTTGTTCTTGAGGTGAAGATTCCCAATACATTTCTGTCATTGGTAGCCGTCAGATTCGTATAAGTGATTTTATTCTGAGCGATTGAAGAGCTTGGTTTTGTCAGTGAAATATAATTGTACAATACTTCAGATCCGGAAGTAAGTACAATGTCAATTCCTAACAGATTACGTTTGATAACGTTCGGATCATTGGAAACATTGCTTTTCATCAGCTCATAAAATGTTTGTCCGTTTGCGCTGGTATTGATTTTTTTACTTGCAAGGTCACTGAAGTTTCCTGTTCTTATAATCCAGTCGAAAGACCTGATGACGGAATCAGAAGCGCTTGTAAACTCAGCAAAGAAAACCCGCAATCTGAGGTCAAACATAGAGCCTGTTCCGTAATTGCCTGTCAATGGCTGGCTTCTGTAACGTTCATTGTTCGTTATGGCATTTGCAAAAGCAAATTTTGCAACGTTGTTCGCTAAAGAAGTTATCTCTACGTCACGGACTAACTCCGTTGCTCCGTTTACATAAAATTCGCCGTTGTTAATGTCCAGCTCCAGACGGTATTCGTAGCCTGCTTGTGCTTTCAGAGGGTCCGCTTCCGTTGTCTTGAACATGTACACTTTTTGGTAAGGATAGTAGAAAACACCGCTTTCCTTGTTCTCAATCAGAGTATCAACGAGATTGAATGTTCTTTTTAAAACACCATTCTGGTATTCTTTAACAGTTCCCACAACGGATTGAAAATAATTGGAATCTGCAATTGCAGCTGTTGTAAGATTGTTATCCGACGTAACAAATGCCCGGTTTACCTTTACGAAATGTGTCGATTCGTTAGGGTCAAGGACAGCGTAAACGACTGCAGAAGGTTTTGCAGAACCTGTGATTTTGATATCGTCATTACAAGCTGTCAATGTTAACACGATTGCAACTAGTGCTATAAAAGAAAATTTCATTTTTTTCATTCGTCAATATTCGGAAGACCAAATTTACAAAACTATCTGATTGCTGTGCGTCGTTTCAATCAAGGTTTTGGCTATTTTGCTCAATTTATATAAAAATCAATCCTTAACGCGGTTAAATTTCATTGCTTTCAGCATCCAGTTAGGAAGTGATTGTCCCGGCTTTTTGCCGTTCAGGTTGATATACCAGCCTAACTTTTTCATTACCGGAACTTTGTGGGTTTCTACAAATTCAATCCATGTTCCGTCCGGATCTTCAATATAAGAGAAACGTCCGCCGGCTTCGCCCATGTCGAATGTTTTTCCGGAATCTACCGTAAAGGGAAACCCCGCTTTTTCACAGGCGCTTTGTAAAGCGTCCATTCCCTGAACGTCAAAGCATAAGTGGATAAATCCCCAGTCGCCCCAGAAACGGTTCTCGAAGATATTTCGTACATCCGTTCGTTCCACTGCCTGAATCAGCTCAATTTCCGTAGGACCCAGCAATTTGGCGAACGGCCCTTTACGTTCCTTGCTGTGGCGTAGTAAAACACGGCGTACTGCTTTATTTCCGCCAGGAATATTCTTATAAGCGTTGAATACTTCTGTTACATCGTAAACGATCTGGTCGTATTCCAGAACGTCCTGGTATAGTTTAAGAGAATTTTCAATATTGCTGACACCAATGATTGTTCCTGCGACACCTCCGGTTTTTCCGGGAGACTTCGTGTCGGAGAAGAAGCCAAGCCCTTCCACAACCTCAAATAAATTTCCGTTCGGATCTCTTACGAAGAAGTGGTCTTTTCCTTCCGGTGTTTTTTCTATCTCTGAAACAAGGTCAAAATTCAGCTTTTTGTAATAATTGTAAGTTGCCTGCACATCGCGGGACTTAATCTTGCAGGCATACAGCCCGTAGTCGCCTAATTGTACTTCGAAAGCGGGCTTTTCCGTATTGCGGGAAGTATATTGCCAGATCTCGAAGCCTCCGCCTCCCTGCATGCTCAGCGCTAAAGTAGCTGTTCTGCTCTGAACTTTGCCTCCTGTATATTTTGTCATTAACGGTGCTTCGGCAGCTTCTTCAAAAACTCTTACGTCTGTACCGAATGCTTTACGGTACCATTTCCATATTTCCTGAACGTTGGGAACACCAATTCCCATTTGCTGAATTCCACAGATAATTTTTTCCATTTTCTAATAATGAATTTTTACAAAGCTAATAGAAATTGATTTACGGGCAAGTATAGGAATGGATATTGACATTCAATAGTAATTGCAAAGGCGGCTATTTTCATAGTGCTGAAATTTATCATTACCCGGAATGCTATTGCTTTAAAGTGCAGATTGAACAATAATTAACGATTTTATAGTGTTGCTGATGAATGAAAAATACTATTTTTAAGACTGATCAATAATTTACAGAGAATATGAAAAGGATAGTTTTAAGTTTAGCGGCAATAGCAATTATGTATGGTATCTCTTCCTGTAACAATTCTGCTCCTGCCTCCGGAAAGGCAATGGAAATGAAGGAAGTTTCCGAGGAATCAACTGAATACAAAGTGGATCTGGACAATGCGAAAATCGAATGGTCAGGAAGCAAAATTATAAGTGGCGGCCATCATGGGACAATTAAATTAGCCGATGGTTTATTTTTTGTGACAGACAGAAAAATTGAAAAAGCTTCTTTTCTGTTTGACATGAATTCTATTGATGTGAAAGACCTCGAAGGGGAGATGAAATCCAATCTGGAAGCTCATTTGAAAGGCACAAAAGAAGAAATGACCGATGATTTTTTTAATGTAAATAAATATCCGGAAGCTAAATTTGAGTTCGGAGATGTTGAGCTTAAAGCCGGAGAGCAGCAAATAAAAGGAAATCTTACACTGAAAGGGATAACCAAATCCATTTCTTTCCCGGCAACTGTGGTGATTTCAAATGAAGTTATCACTTTAAAAGCTCCGAAGATCACATTTAACAGAACAGAATGGAACGTGAATTTTGGATCAACAATGACAGGTGCTGCGAAAGATAAGGCGATTTCCGATGAAATTGTTTTAAGTGTTGAGCTGACAGCCCGTAAGTAGATTTGACATAGAGATTCCAAAAATAATCTGTGCATCTGCAGCTAAGATTATGCTTAGGATAAGGCAATAAAAAAACTCCGGATTTCCGGAGTTTTTTATATCAGATCGTTATTATTAATCTTCTTTTTTCTTTTTTGGAGCTGCCGGTTTTTTGGCAGCAGTTGTTTTACCTGCAGCCGGCTTTGCAGCTTTAGGCGCTTTTTCCGTTTTTGGCTTTTCTTCCTTCGAAGTATCTTTTTTAGCCGCTGCTTTTGTTGTTTTCTTCGGTTTTTCCTCTGCTTTAGGTTCTTCTGCGGCAACAGCTGCTTCCGTTTCTTCCTCTTCCATTTTGATAAATCCTTTTTCGTTCAGCATATTATACCACTGAAATATCTTGCGGATATCAGAAGGGTAAACACGCTCTCTGTCGTAATCAGGCAGGATTCCTGCAAGGTAATCCTCCAGCTTTTTTACATCTTCTTTATGAGAAATTGTATTCTGTCCATTTTCTTTTGAATAAATGGAAGCAAAAACATCTTTTAACGGAATGTCGTCTTCATAAGTGTAAATGCTGATATCCTCAATAGCAGATATCCGATCCGTGGCATACGCAGGTACTCTTTTGTTATTGTCCAGTGACTCGACAATAATGCTGTTCTTGCTTTGCGCGATTACTTTATAAAGTCCCGGTTTACCTGAAATCGAAATTATTCCTGTTAGATTCATAAATTTTCAAAATTTGCCCAAAAATATAAAGTTTGTCCTACTATCCAAATTTAATTCTTCAATATTTTAAAGGTTTTAACGAAAAATGCATTTTCCACTTTTATAATGTAAGTTCCATTTGCTAATTTTTTCAGGGAGACAGGTGTGTCTTTAAAACGATCCGATTCTATTAAAACTCCGTCAATGGAATAAATGCTGTAATTTTCGATCTCCGCGTCAGAGCTTATGAAGAGCAGATCTTCTGTGGGGTTTGGATAAATAGTTGTATGCTTCCCTATTTCACTGACAGACAGCGTAGAATGGTAATAGTCTGAATAGTTGGAGCAGCCTGCACTGTCAGATACTTTGACCTGGTAATTTCCTCCGGTCACAATGGTTAGTTGCTGGCCGGTTTCGTTTTCTAATTTCTCTCCGTTCCGGTACCATTGATAACTATGCGCAGAGGTGGATGTTAATATATTCCCGCTGGCGGAAATAAGCGGCTGAATAGGAGGAGAGCCGGCTTCAACTACTTTGGTAAGCGTTGAATAGCAGTTTTCTCCGTATTCGAAGCTCACAGAGTAAGTTCCGGGAGAAGATATAACAATCTGTTCGGTAGTATCTCCGGTGGACCACTGGAAATTCCGCAGAGAATCCAGTGAAGTGATTCCCAGATTAAAATCTGCGCCACAATATCCCATATTATTTGAAAAAGTTCCGTTATGTGCTACTAATTTATACGCATTGATACGTCCCGGGCCATACGTATAGTTCGGAACGGTTCCATAATGAATATAAGTGTCCGTATTGTTCATTGCATCCCGGATAAAGTCGCTGTAAGAGCTGCCAGGGCATTTTTCCAGGTATAAAGCGGCGATCCCGGCAACAACAGGAGATGCCATGGATGTCCCGCCGTTCCTTGCATGCCATCCTCCGAGATCCAGTGCCGTGTTATAGCTGCTGCTCGCTCTCATGAAGGCAGGCGCTGCTCCCAGCATCATGTCGCCGTTGGAAGTGACATTCGGCTTTAGAACCCCTTTTCTGGAAGGCCCGCGGCTGGAATGATGCGCGATGTACCCAACCGGAGGATATGGATTGTACGGATTTTCAACACCGTTATTATTGATATGCGTCAATCTGTTTCTGATGTTTCCGACTGTCATTATTTTTTCAGAGCAGGCCCAGGATGAAACAAGGGTGGAGAGCGAATCCGGACGCATGTATTTTGCTATTCCCGGAAAAGTCGCGGCGTCTGGTAAAGTAGTGATCATATCATTCAGATCTGCCCATTTGCCACTCCACAGATCGAACTGCCCTAATCCGCTGACAGCAAGCTGATAGAAATATCCCAGGGAATCGTAATTCCGTATTAAGGCTTCAATATTATAGCTGTCGCCAACAAGTGTTTTATAGATTTCTACAACGGCCAGTTGAGCACCGTTGACGGTACGAAGCGTATCCTGAACGTAGCTTGCCATTGTTTTAAGATTGTAGAAAGTCGAGTACGGAGTTTGGGAAAATGTCAGTGAATCATTTGCTGCAAAAGCGATATTTAGCTGATTGGAAAGAGCTGTATCAGACCACCAGTCAAAATAAACGGAATTTGCCAGGATCTGATTGGAAGGATTGTTTCTGAACCAGACAAAATTGGTATCGTTATAAATTTTTCCTTTTAAGTGGTAATTTCCTTTATCGCCGCTGTTTCCGGCAGCTCCCACGATAATGCGCCCTTTTTTGGAATCGATCATTTGCTCCATGAGCTCAGAAGCGGGATCATTGCCGTCATGCGATCCGAAATAAGAGCCTACGCTTAAATTCATTACAGCAGGAATTCCCAGACTGTCCGCGATCCTGAATAAGTAATCACAGGCATCCGCAACGGTTAACGTCCAGTTTGCTTTGTTAAAGTCTGTTTCAATTACGACAATTTTGGAATCAGGAGCCATGCCTTTGTTTTTTCCGTTGGCACGCCCGTTCCCTGTTGCGGTTCCGGTAACGGTTGATCCGTGATAAGTGCCGGATTCTGTCAGTGTGCATGTTCCGTTGGCAATGGAAAGCGAGTCGCAGCTTTGCCCGTAATTATAAGGTTGTGGAGCTGTTGTGTTGGTCGGTGCACTTTGATCCCAGTAAGCGATCACCCGCCGTACTCCGTTTTCATCAATAAAGTCGGGATGCGTCCAGTCCAACCCCTGATCGACAAAACCTATCAAGACGTTCTTTCCGGTATAACCGCGTATTAAGTCGCCATAACCGTCATGCACTTCCTTTACATGCTGAACAATCCTTGCTGTATCTGATAACGGCTGCCCGTTGTGAAACTCAAAATAGAATTGTTCGATTTCCTTATTCTTTGATAGACTGTTAATAATTGTTGGAGTTGTCTGGATAAATACCCAATTCGGAGTAATGTGTTTAATATTTATATTATGTCTGTGCAATGTACTCAGCGTTTTTTCTCCTTTGTACGCAACCGCAAAAGCAGTAGGCTCATTCGGTTTTTCCTGAAGGTATTTTATAAACCGGAAATTATCAGATTGTGAGAAGCCGGCAGAGGAGAAAAGCATGATGAAGAGAACGAGCAGCGATTTTTTAAATACCATTTATCCTTATTTTAAGTTAGTTCAGAAAGAATTTAAGACGAAAGTCACTCTTTCTGCCATTAATTATACATAAAAATATACTTTTATAAAAAAAATTGAACGAGAGCATGAAAAAAATTATTGTGAGATTAACGTTTTCATTCTTTGCACTGGGATTAACAAACGTAGTGTTTGGTCAGGTTGACAAGGATATTTTAAATTGGTACAATACACATAAGGCCGGATTACAGACTGAAAAAGCATATAAAGCTTTGAAAGGAAAAACGTCCAAAACAGTTATTGTGGCGATCATTGACTCAGGAATTGATATTGAGCACGAAGATTTACAAGGTAAAATCTGGGTGAATGAAAAAGAAATTCCCGGAAACGGAATAGACGATGATAACAATGGTTATGTAGATGATATCCACGGATGGAACTTTTTAGGTTCTCCGGACGGAAAAAATCAAAAATATGCCCGTTTAGAGAAAACGAGAATTTACGCTAAGTATAAAGCGGAATTCGAAAATGTGGAAGCTGCTCAGGTTCCTGCTAATAAAAAAGCGGAATATGAACTGTTTATTGCAGCTAAAAAATCCATGGAGGAAGATAAAGAAAAGTATTCCATGTATAAGGAGCAAATGGCACAATTGCCAATGATCCTGGAAATGGTTCCTCAGATGGTCGGGCAGAAACTAGGAAAATCAGACTATACGCTGAAAGATCTTGAAAAATGGAAGCCGAAAGATGCACAGGACGGACAGATCCGCCAGCTGGCAATCGCCATTAAATCAGGGGAATTGAATAAAGAAGTGATCGACAGCCAGATGGATCAGATCAACTCTATGCTGGATTATTACTTAAATCCTGATTTTAACGATCGTGAATTTATCGGAGATAACCCGGATGATTTTAACGATGTTAAATACGGAAATAACGATGTTGAAGGACCTGATGCACTTCACGGAACACACGTTGGTGGTATTGTCGGAGCAGTTCGCGGAAACGGAAAAGGAGGAGACGGTGTTGCTGAAAATATTAAGCTGATGTCTTTAAGAGCTGTTCCGGATGGTGACGAATCAGATAAAGATATCGCTTTAGCTATTCGTTACGCAGTTGATAATGGTGCTTCAGTGATCAATATGTCTTTCGGAAAAGCGTTTTCAATTCATCAGAAAGAGGTTTATGAAGCATTGAAATATGCGGACGAAAAAGGAGTACTTTGTGTACATGCGGCTGGTAATGACGCTAAAAACCTGGATGTAGATACAAATTATCCGACAGATAAATATTCTTTTCAGGATAAAAGCTTCACAAACTATCTGACAATCGGAGCATCTACACGTTTTCCGAAAGGAAAATTAGCAGCTTCTTTTTCTAACTACGGTCAGACAAAAGTAGATGTTTTTGCTCCTGGTTTTGAGATTTATAATACTGTTCCTCAGTCAGATTATAAAAAATTACAGGGAACTTCAATGGCAGCTCCGATGGTAACAGGTGTGGCGGCATTGCTGAAATCCTACTTCCCTGAGCTGACTATGACACAGATCAAAGATGTGATTTTATCAACTGCCAAGTCTTATAAAGGGACACAGCAGGAATTGCCTGGTGCTGAAACAAAAGTGGATTTCGGTACTTTAAGCGTAACCGGTGCAGTGGTTGATGTAAATGCAGCCGTGAAAAAATGCATGGAGCTGACGAAATAATCAGTTTCAGGAATAAATAAAGAAAAAGCGGAATTTCAGATTCCGCTTTTTTTGTTTTGATACACGGGAAGCAGATCAATGCCGTTTTTTCCTTTTCCTCTGAACTTCTTTTCAAATGAGTGAAACAGATAAAAGCTTCCTGTTCCGATACCGAACCCTACAATGCCTGAGCCTGCCGTAATTAAGTAATTTCTGGTTTTATCAGCATCATTTGATGCAAGACTTACGATCGGAGCAATTACAAGCGTGGTTATTGCGGAAGCAGCAGCAAAATAGAAGCTTGTTTTCATTCCGATTGTCGAGACCGGAGTATATACTTTCTGAATATTCTGCTTCATGATCTCAATCGTTGCCTTTTTCCCGCTGAACAGTTCCAGGTGGCGCTGCACGGAATAATTTTTAGTGAAGTTTTTTTCGTGAATCAACTGTGGCCGGATCCAGATGCTGGTATCTGTAATTTTTAAAATTTTACCCTGGCTGCTGCTTGTTCTCTGGATATATTTGTCAGAATAGCTGTCCGTTTGAGAGACGAGCGTAAAATATGCCGACCGGTATTTTTTTGTCAGGCTGTCGCTGCCGGCAATCAGATAATAGTGCTGGACATCAATGACCCTGTTTTTTCGCTCCTGCTCTGCAAGATATTCAGCATAGTCATCATCGAATGAACTGGTAACATCCTGCTTTTTATAGCGTTTCTGAAAGTCACTTTTTTTATATTGGTCGGTGAGAACCAGGTAGTTTTTATTGCTGAAGAAAACAGGGAATTCATTATAAATCGTTTTGACACTGATATCTTTCTGATACCGGTTCTGGTCGTTGAACAGAATGATTTTGGAGCTGTCTTTGGCAACGATCCATTTTCCTGAAACTGTCTGACTGATCAGTTGATGATTGATATATGTATTGAATTGGTGTTCAAAAGAATAATCTTCCGAAAGTGTCAGCCTTTCCTGGTTCCAGCTGTTCGCATTATAAAATGTGCCGAACATTTCTGCTCCTTCAAAAATCCATTCCCCGAAAAGGTTTTTCTGTTCTGTTTGCGAAAATACACTGAAAGAGATCAGCATACAGAGAAATACGATGCGCATAAAGACGTTAATTTGAGAATTTTATTTTGTTTTTTGTCGTCCGGTGATTTTTTGTTTTGAACCGGTAGCCTCCCGTCAGCTTAATATTAAAAAGTGCGTTCCGGTAGGTGAGGTCATCAAAATTGATCTGCTTGTAGTCCAGCTCTCCGCCAAGCATAATAAACCAGTTTACCGGATTATATCCGACATTGATTTTTGCATCTATCCGTGGTGAAGCACCCAAAAAAGTCCTGGTGTAATCATCTATTGAATAAAATTTGTGCTGGATGGAAATTCCCAACCCGAAAACTCCGGAGAACTGCCAGTTTTTCTTCCGGTTTACATAAGCGATACCGGGCAGCACGCCGAATTCCAACGCGCCGATCCTGTTGGATTTATTACGGTTTGTTTCCTGTGAATTGAGGAAAACTTCCGGAACAATGGGCTCTCCGTGATTTGATACGCCTGTATACCCGAAGTTTCCTTTAAGATACCAGGAAGTAACCTTTTTTTTGTAGTGGCCGGAACGCCCTTTCATTGAATTTACCTCAAATTCCGGGTTGAAAAAGTAATATGCGGCAATATTCAGGTTGAACGTGGAAGCTTCCGGGAAAAGCATGGTTTTGGATGTTGCCTGTGGTACTTTCTTGCTTGCGTTCAGCAAAGCATAGCCGCTGAATCTGAAAAGGTCAAATTCGGTGTAAACCCGTTTGATGGGAAGATCCAGCTGTAAGCCGAAATATTTTGTTTTTCCATAAACTTCACTGTTTTCAATATTGCTCAGGATCATGTAGCTGAGCCGTACTGCAAACCATTTGTACGAACCTCCTATACCAAGCATCAGTCCGTGATTGACCCGGTAGGTCAGTTCGTGCATAACGCTGTTGGAATCTTTGAATGAGAGAAAGAAAGGAGAGGAGATAAACCCGATATCTCCGTAAAGAACCAGGCGGTTTTTGAACAGGATATATTTATCAATAGTGTCCGTATCATTCTGATCTAAAAGGCTTATGTCCGTTTCTTGTGCGTGCGTATTGTAAGGTACACAGAGAGAAAAAAGCAATAAGATAAACAAAATGTGCCGCATCAATATGAATAAAACTACAACTAATTATAAAAACAGGCTGGCTGATTATCACAGCAGTGAGCCCGTATAACAGAACCTACGAAAATAGTGAATTAAAAGGTTATTTTTGTAATCAGATTAAAGTTTTTACCTGATAAATGTTTGAAGAGAGAAACTTATTTTTCAAAATGATGCTGTTAGTGCTTATTACTGAAGTATTTTCAGCTTGTACGAACGAATGGAACCAATACAGCGCGTTGCCGTTGAAGCCGGTTGAATATCTTCCGGAAGGTACGATTGAAAGCGAAGATGCGTTCGTGTTTGGAAGAGCCCTGTTCTTTGATAAGCGATTGTCCCGGGATTCTTCCGTTTCCTGTGCTGTCTGCCATAAGCCGTTCCTGGCGTTTTCAGACGGCCTTGATTTCAGCGACGGGGTTTTTGACCGGAAGTCGAAAAGAAATTCTCCGTCTATTGTAAATATGCGTTACAGCCCTGTATTCATGTTTGACGCGAATATCTCCACCCTTGAAATGCAGGTGCTTTCTCCCGTTCAGGATCACAACGAGATGGATATGACGATGAAAGAAATCATGGAGCGTATTCAGGGTGACAGCTTATATATTGCGTTAAGCCAAAAAGTATATGGGAAAAAAGTGGAACCTTATACCATTACCAGAGCTTTGGCCGCTTATCAGCGAAAACTGGTTTCTTTAAATTCTCCGTTTGATCAGTATTATTACGGGAAAAATCCGAAAGCAGTGAGCGCAGATGCAAAAAAAGGTTTTCTTTTGTTTAAAGATAAATTCGGGTGTGTGAGCTGTCATCCGTTGCCGATGTTTACAAATTATAAGCCGGAGAATAACGGGCTTACTGTTATGAACGGAGATTACGGGCGGTACCGGTCAACGGGAGATTCCTCCGATTTTGGTAAGTTTAAGGTTCCCAGCCTGAGAAATATTGGCATTACATCCCCTTATATGCACGACGGAAGATTTAAAACGCTGGAAGAGGTTATACAGCATTACAGAAAAGGTGGGGAGCAAACAAAATACAAAAGTGAGCTGATAAAACCGTTGAAAATTTCCACAAAAGAAGAAAAGCAACTCATAAAATTTCTGGAAAGTTTGCAGGATTTGGATTATTTTGTTAATTTTTGAATCATAAATGTTAAAGTTCATTTTTTTGGAACGTTTCTGGATATGTGAATTGTAACTTTTGGAGATTTCAAGCTTATAATATAAAATGAAGTCTGCAAGCTTTGTTTTTAAAAACCAAAAACCAAGAAATTATGAGAATGAACCCGTATTACCATCAGACGGATTTTCAGCAGATCAAAGAGCTGGAAATTGTTGAGCTTGCTAAAAGCGATCCTACAAAGTTTGAAGCTTTGTACAAAAAGTATTATGAACAGATCTTCCGTTACATTTATCAGCGTGTGGAAGATAAAGAAACTGCTTTTGATCTGACTTCACAGGTATTTTTAAAAGCGATGAACAACATTTCCAAATACGAATACAGAGGAGTCCCGTTTTCTTCCTGGCTATACCGTATTGCCAAAAGTGAGGTTTATCAGTCTTACCGGGATTTAAAAACGAACAGAGTGGTGAACGTTGATGTTTCAAATATTTCCAATTTGATGGAAGAAATGGAAGATGAATCCGGCCGGGAAGAGCGTGTTTCAAAAGTGCTTCAAAACCTGAAAAACTTAAAAGAGCAGGATTTGTCGCTGATCGAGCTGCGTTTTTTTGAAAAACGTTCGTTCAAGGAAATCGCGGACATGTTGTATATCACCGAAAATAACGCAAAAGTTAAGTGTTTCAGAGTGATCGAAAAACTTAAAAAAATGATGTAAAAACAAAAGCCTTGTATCTTAATCAGGATACAGGGCTTTTTTAATTATAAATATTAATGTAACTGCTTATGAGCAAAATTTTATTCATTGAAAAAGAAAGGCTGACTTCTGAAGAAATTTCCGGATACATGGATTTTCAGCAGTTGTTTCAATTCAGGGAAGCATCAGAAGTGGCAGAGGAAGAGTTATTTGACATGGTTCCTGTGGAGAACTATGAACAAATTGAAGTGGAGTTGAATGTAATTAACAGTATTTCTGAATTAGAAAATAAAAAGAGATTTTTGAAATCATCCATTAATTAATATACCGTCTGAAAGGTTTGAGAATGACGTAAATTGTTAACAATTATTTCTTTATATTTTTTCAATATTTAATACTATTATCACTTTGATAAATAATTATTTATTATAACTTTGTCATTCAATTTGAATATAACTCAAATTATATGAAATTTTTAGCAACTACATTCTGTTTAGTCTCCATGTTGTCGGTTTTTTCCCAGGCATCAAATTTTAACAGCCAGGGAGCATGGTCAAGAAATAAGAAAGAAATCGTAATGAGCTTGGGAGCTACTCAGTTTTTAGGTGATTTGGGAGGAAGAAACCGGATAGGAAAGGACTATACGATGGGAGACCTGAACTGGAAATCAACTAATCTTAATATCGGAGCAGGATTCAGATATCGTTTCCATAAAAATTTCGCCACAACTACTATGTTGAATATCGGTATGCTGAAAGGTGATGACGCTTTAACAGATGAGCCGATCCGTAACGCAAGAAATTTACACTTCAGATCACCATTTATTAACCTTAATCAACGTATCGAATGGATTATCTGGGCGAATGACAAAACAGGAAGCCGCTATGGAATGAAAGGAGGTGCTAAAAATCATAATTTCCAATTATATGCTTTTACCGGAATAGGAATAGCGTGGTTTAACCCTCAGGCTCAGTATCAGGGAAAATGGGTTAATTTAAGACCATTGAAAACAGAAGGACAAGGAATGGAAAACGGTCCTAAAAACTATCTTCCTATTACAGCTACGATTCCTGCAGGACTTGGTGTAAAATTCGGTATCTCTAAAATGTGGACACTGGGTATTGAAGCCATCTATTTAAAAACATTTTCTGATTATATAGATGACGTTTCAGGTTCTTATTATGATCCTGCTGTTCTGGCAGACAGAATAGGACCGGCTTCAGCTTATCTGAGCAACCCTTCTTCGACACCGAGCTTATTTAATCCGGGGTCTCAAAGAGGAGATAAAGACAAAGATGCTGTGTTCTACCTGAATATCATCGCGACTAAAAATATTACCTATAAAAATTATAGCTCTTCATTGAAAGTTAAGAGATATAAATACAAAAGATCTAAATTCTGATATTCATAAATTAATTATATTCAAAGCGAGATTTACTTCTCGCTTTTTTTTTACTTAAATGTCATGTATAAAATAGTTCGTTTTTTCTTATTCTTTTTTGACCCTGAAGAAGTACATTATTTTACCGCAAAAGCATTGAATATTACTCTGAAAATTCCGGTTATAGGAAGTATCTGGAAAAAGGTATTTGTTTTTGAAGATCCACGGCTGGAAAGGGAAGTTTTTGGCTTAAAATTTAAGAATCCGGTTGGGCTGGGAGCAGGCTTTGACAAAGATGCTAAAATGTATAAGGACCTTGTTCAGTGCGGGTTCGGATTTGTGGAAGTAGGGACGCTTACGCCTGTAGGACAGGAAGGGAACCCTAAAAAGCGCCTTTTCAGATTAAAAAAGGATAAAGCGATTATAAACCGGATGGGATTTAATAATGAAGGAGCTATCGCCGCTGCTGAGCGCCTGAAATTACGAAAACGCCAGATTATAATAGGTGGGAACATTGGAAAAAATAAGCTCACTCCAAATGAAGAAGCGACTTCTGATTATCTGAAATGCTTCAATGTTTTATACAAGTATGTGGACTATTTTGTGGTCAATGTTTCTTCTCCGAACACACCAAATCTCAGAGAACTACAGGAAAAAGAACCGTTGAAACAATTGTTGATAACGCTTGTTGAAGAGCGTAAACGCTTAAATATTACCAAGCCGATTCTGCTTAAGATCGCACCCGACCTGACAAACAACCAGCTGGATGATATTGTTGAAATTGTTCTTGAATCAGGAATTGATGGAATAATCGCAACAAATACGACTATTTCCAGGGAGAATCTTAAAACGCCAAAACAGGAGGTTGATGCAATCGGAGCAGGAGGACTTTCAGGAAAACCTTTGGCACAAAGATCAACAGAAGTGATTCGTTACATTTCAGAAAAATCAAATAAAGCATTTCCGATTATCGGGGTCGGTGGAATTTCTTCGCCGCAGGATGCAATTGATAAACTAAAAGCGGGAGCTTCTTTAGTGCAGATCTATACCGGATTTATCTATGAAGGTCCCGGTCTGGTCAAACGGATTAATAAACGAATTTTAAAGGAAAAATTATAACATGGAGAAATTGAAGCTGATTGAATGCCCCAGAGATGCAATGCAGGGGCTTTCGGAATTCATTCCGACAGAAGTGAAGATAAAATATCAGAACGTCTTGTTGAAATGCGGATTTGACACACTGGATTTCGGAAGCTTTGTTTCTCCTAAGGCGATTCCTCAGATGCGCGATACCGCAGAGCTTTTAAAAGGCTTGGAGCTGGACAATACAGCTACTAAGTTGCTGGCCATTATTGCGAATGAAAGAGGTGCAGAAGACGCATTGCAGTTTGATGAAATAAGTTATTTGGGATACCCATTCTCTATTTCAGAGACGTTTCAGATCAGGAATACGAATGCTACTATTGAAGAATCCTGGTCAAGAGTGGCTAATATTGCTGAATTAACATCTAAAAAAGGCAAGGAGCTGGTGGTTTATCTTTCCATGGGCTTTGGGAATCCTTATGGTGATCCCTGGAATGCTGAAGTAGTCTTTAAGTGGGCAGAACGCCTGAATAATGAATTGGGGATAAAAATATTAGCGCTGTCTGACACAATAGGAGCAGCTTCCCCGGAATTAGTGTCCGATTTATTCACAGACATCATTCCCGCTTTACCGGATGTGGAATTCGGAGCTCACCTGCATGTTAATCCGGCAAATGCTGAAAAAATTATTGCAGCGGCCTATAATAGCGGTTGCAGGAGATTCGACAGTGCTGTAAAAGGTTTTGGAGGATGCCCCATGGCAGAGGATAAGCTGACAGGAAATATGCCGACTGAGATTTTAATTTATTGGCTGGAAAAAAATAAAATTGACACCGGAATTGATAACTTTTTCTTCGATGAAGCGTTACAGTTGAGTACAACCGTTTTTCCAATACATTAAAATATGAAGAAAACAGCAAATATTTTTTTTATCTTTTCTTTACTGGCATTGACAGTTTTGACAGCATGTAAAGAGAATTCAAACGATGGAGAAGATGATGTGTCCGGTGATCCTGGTTCAGGTTACGAATCTGCTCCCATCAAGCCAAAGGAATATGAAGAAGAAATAGAAGTGATTTTTCAGGATAGTAAAGCAAATACACCTCTGGAAGATTCCCTGCTGAAAGCTGTAAATCTTTGTAATCCAAGTCAAAAAGATTTAAAGAATTATATGTCTCCGGCATGTAATTCTAAATTTTTTGAAGTATTTCCGTTAGTAAGCAAAGCAACAATGCGTGACCGTTTTTTAGTGCTTTGCAGATCAGGTGTGCACGGTTTTCCTGTGAGAAGAGTGATCGTTTTTGAGAAAGAAAATGGTATTTATATGACGACTAATACCTTTGTGGCAGATTTGGTGGCAATGGAAAAATCAAAAAATTCAGAATATAAAGATTTAATTCTTCAGTTTATGGATACGGATGAAAACCGTTTTGAATGTCGTTATACATGGCGGGAAGGTCGTTATGCATATGATAAGGTAATGAAAATTAACGGGAACCGGATTAAGGCACAGTATCTGGATTCCATGAAAGTGGAGATAGGAAGAGAAATCAGCAGGCTGAGATTATCTTATTAAGAATCAGTTTTGTATCTTTAATTCTTTAGTAAAGAAGTTTTTAAGCTTACTTTCCCGACTAAAATTTTTGCCTGGCTGAAAGTGGTATTTAACCGGTCAATAATGATTTTAGCTTTTTCCCGGTCAAAATATTCTCCTGCTTTAACATTCAGCTCTTCCTGCAGCCTGAACAGAATCGAGGCTGTTCTGTATGCACTCAGGATCTGATTGTATGTAAGGTTATTTTTGTTTTTCATATCTGCCACACTTTGATTCGTAATCTCAAATTTACTTCTCACCGGATCAGTGAAAGAATTGATCTCCATAATAATAGTGCGGTCAACAAAAATATTTACTTCAGATGTCCGTAAACGTTTAAATGTACTGTCTTCTTTTGAAGTAGGGTAACTTTCCAGCTCTGTCTGAGAAGCATTGTAAACAGCAGCGAACCCGTTCCATTTTCCGATACCGTTTCCTCTGGTGATCAGCCTGAATTCCTTTTTCTTATCTAAAAGCTGCTCCAAAAATACGCGTACGCTCAGGCTGTCTTCCGCCTGCAACACCGGACGGTCCAACTTCCAGCTGTTAGAAGCAAAAACGTCATTAAACCTTAGCCGGACACGGGCGTTATAATCCGGTTCTGTAGAAGTAACATTGATGTGCATCATCACTTCATCTGCCTGATTAGTGGTAGCTGTATTCGGGATAGCCAGCAAACGGATCTCAAATTGTTCAGCTTCTTGTTTTGCAGGAAATCTGAATTCCTGCGTAGTTATGTCAAAAGTAGTGGAATCTTCGTAGGTATATAACCCTTCGTTGACTGTAAAAGGAACCCAGTTTCTTCCGAATGCGTCCACTGCGTGATCCAGCTTGCTTTGCAAAACGCTTCTTTTTTCCAGGGCGGCTTCTTTCTCTTTTTTCAGTGCCTGTATTTTTCGTTTGGTATCTTCCAGTTCGCCGTTCTTCTGAATATACAGCTGCTGCTTTTCCTTCCTGGTTTTCTTGTCATAATATGTTTTATCCAATTCTCCCGCGACAGCTTTTTTGCTGTTCTTCTTCGTATGGATGGTGTAACTCGTAACATTGGCAATATCGTGCTCAAGATTGAATATCTGGGCTTTTAGATCTTCTTTTTTATTTTCATAAAAATCAATCCAGTAGTCATATCCTTTTTTTCCGTGTATTTTCTCATCGATCGCTGCAATCAGGGCTTTCAGCTCATTAATAATGTGCTGATAAGTGGTTCCTTTGACGAAAGTGGAATCCGGAGAAAGAAAGCGGGTTTCATTTGATCCGAAAAGATGGTAGGTACGTCCGTTTTTTTCGATAACGACAGTAGTTTGCTTGTCGGTATTATATCCCCAGATGTCCAGATGGATATTGGTGATTTTATTATTTCCGAACGTCTGGAAATCATTTCCTGCGACGCGTCTTGGCTGAATAGGCGAGATGTCCTTTTCCTTCTGAGGAATAAGCTGCAGCTGATAGGGGAACAATCCGATAGCTTTAGGCAGTCCTTTGTTCCAGCGGCCGTTTTCGTCTTTTTCACGCTCTTCCAGCAAGCCGGCGGTTAAGCTTCCGTCACCGGCAGCGACAAGAACATTCTGGAACTGGTCGCTTCGTCCTCCTAAATGCTGAAAGATCTCTTGCGTACGCTGTTTAACATATTCATTGATGGATTTGTTGATAGCGTTCAGTGTCGTTAGCTGGTCATTTTCATTCAGAAAATGAAAAGATTCTACCATCTTGATCTTATCATTCAGGTGCAGGCCGGGATTCAGCAGCTGCTCGGTCTTTGGATGAATAATCCTTCCTCCGTCCTCATCTTTCAGCGCTGCTGCAGGGAGGTGAAATAACAGCAGATTTTCGAAACGTTCATAGCGGGACTGATAGATCTTAAAGGTTTCGTCATCTTTCATCCGTTTTGCCAGAAGTATTTTATTGAGTTCCCAGATAGCCACTTTATTAGATGCTTCCGCCAGAAGGCCGATCGGAGATTTTTGAATTTCAGAAGTATAGATCGTGAGAAATTCAGGATTGTTGATGATATGTGTTTCGATAGAGTCGTAGTTCAGCTTATTGTTGCCAAACGTAATTTCAGGACCGGTATAATTAAAATAGCGTCCGATGTTATTTTCCAGAATCGGGCTTTTTCTAACGATGTGGAACAAGTAAGCCCGTTCCTCTGCCGTTAAAGCATCTCCCTGCGCGGAAACATACAATGGCAGTATAAATAACAATGTAGTTAGTAATCGTATCATCATGAATGTAAAAATAGAAAGGATTTTGTTTTGAAAAACTCCTGCCTTAAAATAATGCACAATATTTTTTTGGTAACAAAAAATAAAACGGAAAGGTGTTAATTCAGCGTAATCTTTTCTTCTCCCAGGAAACGGATGGCATCTCCTGCAGGTTTCAGCTTGATTCCTTTGTGTTCACTTGCATACTTTGCAATGTGTTGTACCACTTCCTGAACGTCGTCTGAAAACAGGAATAGTTTCAGGTCTTCCGGACTGATGGTTTTTTCTTGTTCCATCTGCTCAATATGCTCCTGGATATGGCGGTGATATTCAACGCCCATGATAACAATGGGAAATTTTTCAATTTTGCCTGTCTGAATAAGTGTAACTGTTTCGAAAAATTCGTCCAGTGTCCCGAATCCGCTGGGAAGCACGATGAAAGCAAAAGAATATTTCCGCAGCAGCTCCTTTCTGACAAAGAAATATTCAATTGTCACAAATTTATCCATGTAAGGGTTTTCTTTTTGTTCATGAGGCAGCAGGATATTACATCCGACAGAAAGCCCGCCAGCATCTTTTGCGCCCCGGTTGGCTGCTTCCATAATTCCTGGTCCTCCGCCCGTCATAATTGCAAAGCCTTTTTTCGCCAGCTCGGCCGCCACTTTGCGGGCGAGGATATAATAATGATTGTTCTCACCGAAGCGTGCGGAACCGAATATGGTAACTGTCGGTCCCAGAAAGTGCAACGCCCGGAAGCCTTTTACAAATTGAGCAATAACTCCCAGTGTATATTTTAATTCCTGCCAGCGGGTGCGTGCTCCGCTTAAAAAACTTTTTTCTTCTCTTGAAAATGGATTCTGTCTGTTTATTTCTCCGTTTTTCATTTTAAATAATAGGTGCTGTTTGTGTAAAAAATAAAAAAATCCGACATTTCTGCCGGATTTTGTCTTTATTGTAATGTCAGTTTTTTCTCTAAATCCTCCAGATAGCCTTTGAACTGCTTATCTGTTTCCGCTAAGTTAAGAACGGTTCTGCATGCGTGAAGAACTGTGGCGTGGTCTTTCCCGCCGCATTGTGCTCCGATGCTGGCCAAGGACGATTTTGTCATTTTTTTGCTGAAGAACATCGAAATCTGGCGTGCCTGAACCACTTCACGTTTCCGTGTTTTTGATTTCAGCATGTCAATTGATAAATCGAAGTAATCACAAACGATCTTCTGGATATAATCAATTGAGACCTCTCTTGCAGTGTTTTTAACAAACTTATCAATCATCTGCTTTGCCAGATCCAGTGTGATCGCTTTTTTGTTCAGTGAAGCCTGTGCAAGAAGAGAGGTGAATGCACCTTCCATTTCACGGATATTCGTATTGACGCTGTAAGCAAGGTATTCCACTACTTCATCCGGAAGCTCAATACCATTATTGTACATCTTCTTTTGAAGAATGGCAATGCGTGTTTCCAGGTCAGGAGTTGTTAAATCAGCGGATAATCCCCATTTGAAGCGTGACAGCAGGCGTTGTTCCATTCCCTGCATCTCAACAGGAGGCTTATCTGAAGTCAGAATGATCTGCTTGTTGTTTTGGTGCAAATGGTTGAAGATATGGAAGAAAACATCCTGTGTCTTTTCTTTTCCGGCAAAAAACTGAACGTCATCAATGATCAGAACATCGATCATCTGGTAGAAATGAATAAAATCATTGGTGGTCTGGTTCTTAATTGCATCAATGAACTGGTGCGCGAATTTCTCAGAACCGACGTACAGAACGGTCTTATTTGGGTTTTGTTTCTTTATTTCAATACCGATAGCATGTGCTAAATGTGTTTTTCCCAGACCTACGCCTCCATAGATCAATAAAGGATTAAATGCAGTTCCGCCGGGTTTGTTTGCAACGGCAAAACCCGCAGATCTTGCCAGCCGGTTGCAATCTCCTTCTACAAAATTCTCAAATGAGTAGGAAGGATTAAGGTTGGAATCAACATCCACCTTTTTCAATCCGGGAATGATAAAAGGATTCCGGATCGGATTATCACCCAGATTGATAGGCATATTCATCGGTTCATTTTTCAATGAATTTTTGTCAGATGTGGGAAGCTTTACCGTATAAGGTTTTGTGTTCCGGTCGCTGTTTTCCATAACGATGCTGTATTCCAGTCTTGCTTCGTGTCCGATTTCTTTTTTAATAACCTTTTTCAGTAAAGTAATATAATGTTCTTCCAACCATTCGTAGAAAAAATGAGAAGGAACCTGGATCGTCAGGATATTGCTGTCAAGCCTTACAGGAATAATTGGTTCAAACCAAGTCTTGTAAGCTTGTAAAGCAATATTGTCCTTGATGACTTTCAGGCATGCATCCCAAATTTCTGTATGGTTTTTGCTCATTATTTTGTGGTATTTATCAGTTATTTTATATTTTGGTTTTTGTAATCGGTCTCCTCTAAAAGGGGAAGACAAATATTTGGATAAATTAGTTTAAAAAAAAATGATTTACCTATTGATTTTTAAAAATATTTTACTTGTAACGAAAAAACAGGGTTTCGGTAAAATGATTTCCTGATATGTAAAATATTTCTGTAAATCAAGGGTTTTAGTGAAAAAAAGTTAAAAATAACCGGCGAGATGAATATCAATTTTATTAATCAGACAACATTAAGAGTGAGATACGGGGAAACAGACCAGATGGGGTATGTTTACTATGGTAATTATGCACAATATTTTGAAGTAGGTCGTGTTGAAGCGATGAGAGAAGCGGGAATGTCTTACCGTGAACTGGAAGAAACAGGATATATGCTTCCGGTGGTTAATTTGCAGGTTAATTATTTGCTGCCGGCTAAGTACGATGATCTGGTTACCGTAAAAACAGAAATTGTGTCTTTAAAAGGAGCTCGTTTACTGTTCCATTATGAAATACTAAAAGAAAACAGTGTTTTATGCAAAGGTGAAACTACTCTTGTTTTTGTGAATAAGCTGACGATGCGGCCAACGCCGCCGCCGAAAAATTTTATTGAATTAATAGAGCGTTTGAATAAATAATCCTGCTTGTTTGTATTTTCATTGATTTAAAATGTATATTTAAGAAAGTAAGCATAAAGTTATGGACAGTCAAAATAAGCGATTTGAATTTGTACCGTTTACGGCACAGGTACTTCAAAGAAAAGTTTTTCCCAGAGAAGGAGAAGTAAAGCTGGGAGAACGGTTAAAAGCTCCGGACAATCACTCCGGGTCACGTTATTACCTGATCGGAATAAATGAAGATATCGGCCCGCAGGCGAATCATGGAAAATCAGGTAGTCTGGGAGCATTTGATTCTTTCCTGGATTATTTTCTGAACATTCAGTCCAATGAACATTTAGTGGGAGATAATATCTGTGTGCTCGGTCAGGTAAACCAGATGTACAGCCATGCCGATGTTGAAACTTCAAGGCTGATGGTCGAGGAGCTGGATAATTTTGTTTTACAGATCTTGAATGAATATTTACCGGAGAACGCAGTTCCTATTGTGATCGGCGGCGGGCATAACAATGCTTATCCGCTTATAAAGTGGTCCTTTCAGAAGCTGTCGAATCCGATAAATGTTATCAATATTGACCCGCATGCTGATTTACGGCCGCTGGAAGGAAGACACAGCGGAAATCCGTTTTCTTATGCGATAAGTGAGGGAATGCTGAATAAATACCATGTAATGGGATTACATCAGTCTTATAATTCACAATATATTCTGGATGAGCTGAGGGCAAAGGAATGTGTTTATTCTTTTTTTGAGGAATATGTAAGAGGAGAAAGCTTTTCCAAAGATCTGGAACGTTTTTTTGAGTCAGTGAGCCAGAGAGAATACGGAATTGATCTGGATTTGGATGCTATTGAAAATATGCCGACAAGTGCGATTACTCCGAGTGGGATTTCCATTCAGCAGGCAAGAAAGTATATCTGTAAGATGGCGAACAGCCCGAAAGTACAGTATTTTCACCTGCCGGAAGCAGCTCCCGTAGCTGTGGACAAATTGAAATACCTGGTAGGGAAGACGCTCAGTTACTTTGTTTCTGACTTTATTAAAATGAATATGCAGGCGGTTAATCACAAGAAATGATTATTTTAAGGAAGACGCGTAAATTTTTAGAATGTTTTTTCCCTTTGAGATTGCTGCTGGCACATCTCAAGTACAATTTAATCACCTGTATTTACTGGGTGATCTTGTTTGGGATCGTAGCAGATAAATTTGCGACGGATTACGGAGTTCCTTATTTATTCCTTTCACCGGAATATAACGGTACGGTCAGCTGGCTGTCATTTTTATTTATCGGTTTTGCTGTAGGAGGCTTTTCCATTGCTTATAACATTTACAGTTATATGATCATGGGAAAAGTATTCCCCTTTATATCTACTCTGTCAAAACCTTTTTATAAATTTTGTATCAATAATGCTGTTTTACCTATTTCATTCTGTATTTTTTATCTGATCCGTGCTTCGAAATTCCAGCTGGAAGAAGAAATGGCGTCAGGCATTGATGTATTTATATTCAACCTGTCTTTCATTGCCGGTTTTCTTCTGTTTGTGCTATTGTCATTTTTGTACTTTTTCCCCACCAGCAAGGATGTTTTTAAGCTTTCAGGAGATACTTACGCTGATTTGGAGGAAGAGCCTGTAAGCTCGTTTTTTCACAAACAGGAGGACTGGACCAAGATCCGGAAATATAAGCAGAAAACCTATATTTATCTCCAGTCATTTTTCTCACTTAAATTGAGCAGACCGATTCAGCATTATGACAAAATGCTGCTGGAGAAGGTTTTTTCACAGAATTATATCAATGCGACCTTATTCGAAATAGCTACGCTTATAGCTTTCTTCGGTCTTGGCCTTTTTAAAGAAATTTCATTTTTACAGCTGCCTGCCGGGATGAGCATCATTATGTTGCTGACAGTTATTTTAATGTTATTTTCCGTCTTTTCTTCGTGGTTCCGGAAATGGACCTATCCGTTCCTGATCATTCTGTTAATCTGTTTAAACTTTTTATCTAAGAATACAGCGTTATTTCGTTATAATACTTATGCTTACGGATTAAATTACCAGGTTAAAAAGCGTAAGAATTACTCATGGAAGACTATTCAAAAGACGGCGGATGATTCTTTGCTGAATCTGAAGACCATAGAAAATGCGAAATTGATTTTATCTAACTGGAAACAATGTACACAGGTTGAAAAGCCGAAGCTGATAATAGTAATGACTTCCGGCGGAGGATTGAGAAGCTCTTTGTGGACGTTTGAAGTTCTGAATTACCTGGATAGCATTTCAGGACGTAAGTTTAACGATCATTTACACATGATTACCGGAGCTTCCGGAGGAATGATCGGAGCAGCATACTACCGGTCACTGCTGCTGGAAGAAAGCCTGAAAACCAATTTTAAATGGAATACACAAAAGTTCAGGGAAAATATTTCGTCAGATTTATTAAACAATCTGTCCTTATCAGCTTCTGTCAACGATTTGTTTTTACGCCTGGCAAAATTTGAATACAAAGGAAAATTGTATTCAAAAGACAGAGGTTATGCTTTTGAGCATCAGCTGCATAAAAATACGGGAAATATTCTGGAGCATCCGCTTTCTTATTTTGCACCGTATGAAAAAGCTGCAAGAATACCATTGATGATCTTTTCCCCGACTATTGTGAATGACGGCAGGAGGCTGATTATCAGTTCTCAGTCATTGAATTTTATGAGCCATGCAACAGGCGAGGACCGGTTGACAAGATCATACGAGAATATTGATATCCATTCCTTTTTTAAAGGAAATAATGCGGGACAGTTGCGGTTCAGCAGTGTGCTGAGAATGAGCGCCACCTTCCCGTATATTCTTCCAATGACAAGCTTACCGACTTATCCTGAGGTGGATGTGATGGATGCCGGGATCAGGGATAATTACGGAGGAAAAGTAACATTAGAGTACTTATACGAATTAAAGGACTGGATAAAGGAAAATACCAGTGGCGTTATAATTGTGCAGATTCGTGACAAAAAGAAATTGCTTGTTGATGAACGAATGGCACAAATTTCCCTTTTTGATAAATTGACCGTTCCTGCGACAACCATGATGAGAAACTTTACCAAAACGCAGGATTATGATATTGATGAAATGATGAAGTTCGCATTGGGAAGCTTTGACTTTCCGACGGATATTGTGACTTACAATCTTAAAGAAGCTGAAAACATGCGTATTTCTCTTTCATGGCACCTCACTAAAAACGAAAAGAAAACCATCAGGGAAGCTATTTACAGCAAGGACAATCAGGAAGAGTTCAGTCATTTCCTGAACCTGTTTAAGTAAATCATTTTTTTACACGTACTCCGATCACATTCGGTAACGGCCAGAATTCCCCGTTTGCATCCGTAGGGTAAGTATTGGAAACGTAGCTACCTAATTTTTCAATACGGTGCTCTCCTATGTTAACATACAGGCTGGTTTGAGGTCCTCCTTCCATATAAACGGCATTACGCAATCCCATATTGACCATGAAATTGATCATGTAGTTCTGGCTGTAAGGAGAGCGCGTAAAAATAAAATAAACCATCCCGTCCTTATCTTCCGCAACGATCAGCTGACTGCAATACTGAGCCCGCTTGTTCCAGCTCATCGGCCTGCCTTCCGCATCAATCATACGTAAGCCTTGTGAAAAGCTGCTGTATTTAGAGCGAATAGTACTCCATGGATGAAAAGTTAAATCGACCACATTGAAATTAGAAAGCCCTTCTTTTTTCGGATTTGCGCAAATCATCATGTTGTAGTTGGGGTAGAGCTGAGGATTATTAGCATGTTCAGGGTTATTGATGAGCAAGCCTTTACTTTTGTAATAGTTCCGCAGATCATACATCCCGGCATTGATGACGATGTTATAATCAAATTTTTCTGCATAATCCACTACACAAAGCATTTCCTTGTTATTTTGAGTGGCAGACTTAAATTCAAACTCTGCTACGGCCGGATCAATTTTTAAAATGCTGATTTTAGAATTGTTGACGATTGCTGAATCCGGCGCAGTCCGTTCTATATAGGAAATTCCTTTGGTAAGCTCGATCCATTTGTTGTCATATCTGGTGTAAGAAGAGTTTTTGAACGGAGAGATAATGGCTGTATCCTGAGGAATAGCTAAACTGTCAGCCTGTTGCACGATATTCTCTTCTTCCACCTGAGAACATGCAGTAAACGAAAATGTTAAGGTCATTGTTCCGAAGAAAATCAGCTTTTTTATCATCTCTTTAGTTTTTGCTAATAAACGAATTTATTATCAAATTTCTTACCATGAATCGGAAAAACGTTGGATAATTCGCCCGAATAATAAAATTCGTATGTGATCATTCCGAAGGTATAACGCTTTCCATGGACATCAATTCCCGAACCTCCGACCTTAGGATCCTTTTTCGGGACACTTTGCGGATAACCTACATTAAACAATGTTGTCAGTATTTCCGGGCGGTCATCAATCGGGAAGCCCTCACGCTGCCATTGCATTTTTATTTGTTTCACAAATAAAGCAGCATACAGATAGGAATAATAATGATTTCTGTAATCCACCAGGCGATTCATACGTATGGCGTCTTTTCCGTTTAAAGTATCCAGCTTGTCTCTTACGGCCGAATACTCACTTTCCGAATAAGTGCTGTCATCCTCTCCGGGATAGGTAATCAGCTTTTCGTATTCCTCTCCCAGGTAATAAGGAGATGAAGCATCTTTCAGATAATACTCTATTTTCTTTGCAGTATTTTCTTTGATTCCTGTTACTCCATAAGAATACATCGATTCCACAGAAAGAATTTTCAACGGCCCGATCACCTTTTTGTAAGTTTCACGATTTGAATTGAACAAACGGATCTGTTCCCCTACAAGGCAGGCGACAATTAGCCGGGATTCCACACCTGTAACTTTCGAAACAGAATCAATCAGGTGCTTGTCCTTGATAACTGCCTGCTTAAAGTCTTCCCATTCGATATAATTAACCCAGTCAAAAGCATTTTTCTTACTGATCTTCTTAGTTCCGTAATCGATGGATTTGCTTTTGTTATAGTGGCGGACTGCCCGGATATACGGATCATTTCTGTCTAAGGTCAGCTCGATAACATCCAGCATTTTGTATAATTCGGCAATGTCAGCATTTTTGTGATATTGAGCAAGAATTGTGTCTGCATTGACGGGATAGTAGTTATTCAGTAGCGTGACACGGCGAAAGAAATCCATTTCTTTGTTTTTAGAAAGCTCAAATTCACGTTCTTTTCCTTTGTATTTCTCATTGATTTGTGCCAGATGGCGATTGTTGATGTCCACTTCTCCTTTTTGATTGGTGAATCCCAGCATGATGGCGAAGTAAGAAGCGCACAGGAAAAATCCGATCAGCGCAAACAAAATAGTAATAGTGGTGATGGTTATCCTAGCCCATCTTTTAGAGAAAAATGCTTTCACGTATGCTTTAAAATTTGAGGTCAAATTTATTGCAGTTTTTGATTGGGAATACAAAAGCTTAAAAAAAATATTGCAGAATTCTGCAGAAGGGCTTTCATGTGTTTACTGAATTCGAACCGCTTGTCATAATTTGCAAAAAAATAAGTTTACCAATGCAAATGGATTTGCTAAATTTGAACAAAAAAAATTATGGCATTACAACATATCGAACCGGCTTCATTATGGAAATATTTTTCTGACTTGAATGCTGTTCCAAGACCTTCCAAAAAAGAGGAAAGAGTTATTCAGTTTATGATGGATTTTGGTAAAAATCTGGGACTGACAACCATCAAAGATAAAATCGGAAATGTGATTATTAAGAAACCGGCGACACCGGGAATGGAAGACCGCCAGATGGTTATCCTTCAGTCACATCTGGATATGGTACATCAGAAGAATAATGCCACTGTCTTTGATTTTGATAAGCAGGGGATCGATATGTTTGTTGACGGTGACTGGGTGAAAGCAAAAGGAACAACCCTGGGCGCGGATAACGGAATCGGCGTAGCTGCTATCATGACTATTTTAGCTTCTGATGAAATTGAGCATCCGGCTATTGAAGCAATGTTTACCATTGATGAAGAAACGGGAATGACCGGAGCGATTCACCTGAATCCTGAGAATTTCAGCGGAACTATTTTACTGAATCTGGATACGGAAGACGACGACGAGCTGTCAATAGGATGTGCGGGCGGAATTGATACGAATACTACTTACACTTATAAAACGGTTCCTTTACAAGGAGATAACACTTTGATAGCAATTGAGCTGAAAGGGCTTGTTGGCGGGCATTCCGGAATGGATATACACAGGGGAAGAGGAAATGCCAATAAGCTGGTAAACAGAATACTTTATCATCTGGTTTCCCTTTTCGACGTGAAGCTGGTGGAATTTGACGGAGGAAGCCTTAGAAATGCAATTCCCAGGGAAGCAATAGCAAAGATCGCCGTTCAGAAAAGTGACAGGAAAGATGTTGTTGTGGAAATTGAAAAGATCGCAGGTATTATCAGAGAGGAGTTCCTGACGATTGAAAAAAATCTCGAAGTCTTTGTAACGGCGGAAGGAATCGTCGAGGAAGCATTATCTACAGATGATACGATTAAAATTATCAATACACTTTATGCTGTCCATAACGGAGTTTTCAGAATGAGCCCTGATATGGAAGACTTGGTGGAAGCCTCTTCCAGCCTGGCAAGAGTAATTGTAAAAGACGGAAAATTTATCACACAGTCGCTTCAGCGCTCAAGTGTGGAGTCAACCAAAGCTGATGTTGCGAATACGATCAGGGCGGCATTTGAAATTATGGGCTGCGGAGTAGTTCAGAACGGTGATTATCCGGGCTGGAAACCGAATCCGAATTCACCGGTTTTAAATCTGATGGCTGACCTGTACCGGGAGCGATTCAAAGAAGAACCGAATATCAAGGCTTGTCATGCAGGATTGGAATGTGGTATTCTTGGAAAACATTTTCCCGATCTGGATATGATTTCTTTCGGTCCGAATATAAAGGGTGCACACTCACCGGATGAAAAAGTTCAGATCTCATCTGTTCAGAAATTCTGGGGATATTTACTGGAAACCTTAAAACGAATTCCGAAAAAATAATGTTTGATCCCGCGAATGCAAGAGAGCAGCTGGTAGAGCTGGCCAATACCAAAATTTATTTCGGAAAGTATGAGGGACGCTATCTTATTGAGCTTCCCGAGCCTTATCTGGTATGGTTTAAGCAGAAAGGCTTTCCGCCGGGCAAGCTGGGTGAGCAGCTGCAACAAATTCTGGAAATTAAAATCAACGGGCTGGAACAGTTAATTTACCCGTTAATCAAAAGATAATATAAATGGAAAACAGGGTTTATAAAACAAAAGTACTTTGGTCACAAATGGATCCGAATCAGCATTTAAGACATTCAGCGTATGCGGATATTGCAGCATCAGCCCGTCTTGATCTGCTGGAAGCCGGAGGTATAGATATACCTGTTTTGGCGAAAATAAAATTCGGTCCGGTACTGTTTAAGGAAGAATTGGTTTATCGAAAGGAAGTTCACGGAATTCAGGAGATTAGAGTAAAATCTTATCTGAAGCGTATTGAAAGAGCTTTTTCGAGATGGGCGATTGTTTCGGAAATATACCGTCAGGATGGAGAGTTAGCCTGTATCGTGTCGGTTGAAGGTGCGTGGATTGATTTGAAAATAAGAAAAGTAGCTTCTCTCCCTGAAGAATACAGGGCTGCATTTCTGGATATTCCAAAGACAGAAGACTTCCAAATTATCGATTAATTATGAGAAAAAGAATAATGTTTGCTGCGGTGATGCTGATCGTAACTTCAGCATGCGCACAGGTTAAAAAAACGGGAATTATTGGTTTCTATAACGTGGAAAACCTTTATGATACTGTTAATGATCCGGACAAAGATGATGAGGAATTTTTGCCGGAAGGAAAAAATCAATGGACGCAGGAGCGCTATAATGACAAGCTGCAAAAAATGGCGCAGGTGATGAATGATATGGGGAATATTCTGGTGCTGGGTGTTTGTGAAATCGAAAATGAAAAGGTTTTAAGAGATGTTTTGAAACAACGTACGGATAATAAGCTGGCGATTGTTCATTACGATTCGGATGATGCCAGAGGAGTTGATGTAGGCTTATTTTACGATTCGACGCAATTAAAACTGAATAATTCCGGGTACCTCCGGTATCGTACTGTGGTGGAAGACAAGCCAACACGGGATATTCTGTGGGCAAAATTTACTGCGGGCAAACAAAATGTTTATTTTCTTGTGAACCATTGGCCAAGCAGAAGAGGAGGAGAAAATGAGTCTGAGCCTAATCGCCTGAAAGCGGCAGATGTGGCAAGAGCATTTATTGATTCCGTGACACTGGCAGATAAAAAGGCAGCTTTTGTTTTTATGGGGGATCTGAATGATTACCCGGTAAATGCTGCTCCTTTGAAGATTGCTGAAAAATTAACACCGATGATTACCAAAACATCCGGAGAATTTGGAGGGAGCTATAACTATCGTGGTGAATGGGACGTTCTGGATCATATCATGGTCAGCCCTTCCTTGTTCAAAAATAAAGGATTTACAATAATCAGCAATTCCGGTAAGATCCTGTCTTTTCCTTATTTGATTACGGTTTATAAAGGAAATAAAGTTCCTAATCGTTTATACGCCGGAGATAAATATTTGGGTGGATATTCAGATCATCTTCCGGTGAGTATTGAAGTGCAGTTGAAGTAGAAAAGATATTATAGTGTCATGTGATTTTTCTTATCAGATCAGTTAATTTCTCAATTTCTTCATTGGTATTGAAGCTGTGAATACAGATTCTTAACCGTTCCTGGCCTTCGGTAACAGTCGGGCTCATAATAGCTTTTACCGCAACCCCGTTTTCCTGCAAGAAAAGAGCTGCTTTCTGAACGTTTTCATTTCCGGGAAGAAGTAGGATCTGAATTGGAGAATATTGGTCGCTGATGAGATCTGAATTTTTCAGGTTTGCTCTGAATAGCTTAATTTTATCTTTAATTAAATCTATTTTAACTCCTGATAAAGATCTATTTATACATTCTTTGATATGATCATATTGATAGGGTGAAAGCGCGGTTGTATAAATAAAGGAACGTGAGAAATTTACCAAAAATGTTCTCACGTTCTCACTGCACAGGACGGCAGCTCCGTGCGTTCCGAACGCTTTTCCGAACGTGATCAGCCGAATGAAGATCCGGTTCCGGAACGATGGAGCAAACGTCAGGCCTTTCTGCTCTTCGCCGTATATTCCAGCGCTGTGAGCTTCGTCAACAATCAGTAAAGCATTATACTGTTCACACAAATTGATAACAGATTCAACAGGAGCAAGGTCACCATCCATGGAATAAAGCCCTTCAATAGCGATAAAAACGGTTCCCGTTGCATTTTTCAGACGTTTCTCAAGGTCTTCCATGTCGTTGTGCCGGAAGGAATAGCTTCTGGCAAAGCTCAGCCTTATTCCGTCACGGACTGAAGCATGAATGTATTGGTCGTAGAGAATGGTATCTCCTTTTTGTGGCAAGGAGGAAAAAATACCCAGATTGGCATCGTAACCGGAGTTATAAACCAGACAAGCTTCTGATTGAAAGTGGGATTGGATGAAATTTTCACAATCAATGGCTTCTTTACTGTTTCCTGAAATAAGACGTGAGCCGGTGCTTCCTGAAAGCCGGACTGTTTTTTCAGTGCTTTCCTTTGCTATTCCCAAATAATCATTGGAATAAAAGTCTGTAAGCTCCGGAAATGAAAAAAGGGAGCGTAAACTCCCATTTTCTATTCGTTCATTTAATTTTTTTTCAAATGAATTCATATTGAAATATTATGAAACAGTTACTTTTCGCGGTGCGAAGCCACTTTTCCGCGCTTCTTCACGGCGCAATTCTTTCTCTGCTTCTTTACGCTTCTTCTCTTCAATGATCTGATCCGGCTGGGAAACAGGTTTTTCACCGTCAGCAAATGGTTCTTTTGGAATTAACCCGAGAATATTGAACATTTCTTTATCTTCATTAAACTCCGGGTTTGGAGTGGTCAGCAGCTTATCTCCTGCAAAAACAGAACTGGCTCCGGCCATAAAGCACATTGCCTGCGCTTCCATGGATAATTTGGTTCTTCCGGCGGATAAACGTACAATTGACTGTGGAAACAAGATTCTCGTGGTGGCGATCATCCGGATCAGCTCCCATTGTTCAATCGGCTTTTGCTGTTCCATTGGTGTTCCTTCAACAGCAACCAGCGCATTGATAGGAATGGATTCCGGAGGCGTTTCCATGTTCATATACGACATCAGCATGCCGATACGGTCTTCCACCGCTTCACCCATCCCGATAATTCCTCCTGAACATACGGAAATACCCGCTTTTCTGGCATTGTCAATTGTCTTTAAACGATCCTCATATTCTCTTGTGGAAATGACGTCGCCGTAATATTCTGGAGATGTATCCAGATTATGATTATATGCAAATAAACCTGCGTTTTTAAGACGAACCGCCTGGTCTTCATTCATCATTCCTAAAGTACAGCAGACTTCCATGTCCATGTTGTTTACAGCCTGAACCATTTCAATAACCGTATCAAAATCACGGTTATCTCTTACTTCTCTCCATGCTGCACCCATACATAAACGGGAAGATCCGTTCGCTTTCGCATTTTTTGCCTGTTCAACAACATCTTCTACTGTCATCAGCTTATGAGCGTCCACATTTGTGTGATATCTCGCTGCCTGAGGGCAGTAACCACAATCTTCAGGACATCCTCCGGTTTTGATGCTGATGAGTGACGACATCTGTACTTCTCGCGGGTTATGATATTGTCTGTGAATTGTAGCTGCCTGAAAAACAAGTTCCAGCAATGGCTGATTATACAGATCGATTAATTCCTGCTTTGTTTTATAATTGGGGTTTATCTTCATAAAATGCCGTTTACGGGAAACAAATATAATTAAATTGACAAGAGCAGTGCTATTTCACAAATGGAAATTACCAACAGCACTTGTTTAAATATATTCGGAGGATTGTGCCGTAGTTTATATTGTTTTGTGACAAATGTTTTCTTGCTGCTGTGTATTTTTAACATATAACCGGGATAAAATCAGCCGGAAAAATTAATTTTGGAGATCTGTTTTTAAGAAAAATGAGCATGGAAAAACACAGAAAGGGAATTCCTTTATCCGGATTATATCAAAGTAACCAATGGATTTTTCCGTTATTCTTTTTTGTTTTAAATTTCATCCTGCGTTTTCTCCGCCTGACGGAAAATCCGCTGAGTGGAGACGAACCATTCTCTTTGTATCATGCACAAATGTCACCCGGAATGATTATCTCGGAGCTGACGAAGGGAAATAATCCGCCTCTATTTGAGCTGTTGCTTCATTATTGGGTTTCATTGAAGGATATTTCGATCGACTGGATCCGGTTGCTTCCTCTGTTTTTCAGTGCACTGACGGCTCCGTTTTTATTTTTGCTTGCCAGAGATATTAAACAGGGCTTTTTTCCATTTCTGGTGGTGTTGATCTATACATTCTCATCCTACCATCTTCAATTCGCTCAGGAAGTAAGAGTTTACAGCCTTTTTGGATGTCTGGCAGTAATTTCCATGTGGCTGTTTTTAAAAGTATGGCGTGATCAGTTGGGATTAAGATGGTGGATTGCTTTGACAGTGGTGAACATACTGATGATCTATGCCCACTATTTTGGATTTATTCTATTGTTGATTCAGACCGTACTGATTGTTTCAACAGCAGAAAACCGCCTGAAGAACTTAAAGAAATATGCCGTTTATGTAATAACAATGATCATATTGTACATGCCACTAATTCCCGTCTTATTGCAGCAATTTATCTTTTCCGGTGGAAAATCGAAGACCTGGCTGGCTCCGCCGGATTCTGCTGAAGCGCTGTACAATATGTTGTGGAAGTTTTCCAATAAACCGGTTGTCACTGTGATTGGAATAGCCATTTTACTGGCAGCGATAATAAAATTCCTGATTTCAAGGAATAAAAGGCTGTCTGTTGAAGTGAAGTTCCTGCTAGCATGGTTTATTATTTCATTTTTCGGAATGTTCGCCATTTCGTTTAAAATCCCGATGTTTTTAGACCGGTATCTGATTTACGGCTCTTTTTCGTACCTCCTTTTACTGGCTTATGCACTTCAGTACTTATTTCCGAAGAAAATATTTTTTATCATCTCAGGAAGTGTGCTTGTTGCTTTATTCGGAATAACATTTTCTTTTTTTGTTCCTGTTCGCAGAGATGCGCCGTTAATAGCTGATGCAGTTCGAAAGGCACAGTTAAATGGTTATACAATAGTTATTTGTCCTCAGGTATATGCTCCGAACTTTACTTATTACTATAATCAGGCATATTTTAAATTAGCAGGAGAAAAGACACTTTATAGTGAAATGCTCCGCCAGTTACGGAAAGAAAACATATATTTGGTGTACAATTACATCGAAATTGAACAACTGAAACCTGATAAATGGCTGTACATTGACGTGGCATCATCACTGATCGTACCGGAAAATCAGATTCTGGAAAAGCTGCAGTCCAATCATACTTTGAAAATACAGGAAAATTTAGACGAGATTACGAAAGCGTATTATTTTGAGTAAATTATGAATGTAGCAATAGAAAAGGTGGGGTACCATCTGGCACACCCGAAAGGTGAAGACGGGATTAAGGTAGCAGAGATGATGGCGCATTCCAATTATGGAATGATCGAAAAAAGCTTCCAACAGTTAAGCGGGAAAGATAAAGCTGTACTTGAGATCGGGTTTGGAAATTCCAGCCATCTGGAATCGCTGCTCTCTGAGCATCCGGACACAGTATATGTAGGAGTCGAGCAATCGGAAACAATGATCCGGTTTGCGAGAGAATTATGGAAAAATACACCCCGTTATAAATTCATTCATTCAGAAGATTTTGTTGCGAATCAGTGGCGGGAGGCTTTTGATGCTGTTATAAGTGTCAATACGCTTTATTTTCAGGAAAACCCTAAGTCTTTCGTGGAGAAATTTTATCCTGTTTTAAAAGATGGCGGCTGTTTTATTCTGACCTTTGCAGATAAGGAATTTATGACAAAAGTTCCCTTTGTCAATGAGCTTTTTACGCTCTATTCACTGAATGACGTTAAAATCATTTTTGAGGAAACCATTTTTGCTAAAACAGAATACCATACTTTTAATGAAATTCTTACCAGTCCTGACGGAGAACAGTTTGGAAGGGATTTTCATGTGGTATGTTTTTATAAGTAAAGATGAAAGTACATTTTACAGCGATAGGAGGAAGCGCAATGCACAATCTGGCCATCGCACTGAGCAGAAAAGGCATTGAAGTGAGTGGTTCTGATGATGAGATCTTTGAGCCATCACGATCCAGGTTACAGAAACAGGGAATTCTGCCGGATACAATTGGCTGGGATGAAACAAAAATTACCGGTGATCTGGATGCAGTCATCCTTGGAATGCATGCGCGTGAAGGTAATCCGGAATTGCTGAAAGCGAAAGAGTTGGGAATCCCTGTTTTTTCTTACCCTGAATATCTGTATGAGCAGTCAAAAGATAAAAAACGTCTTGTTATCGGAGGCAGCCATGGAAAAACAACCATTACTTCTATGGTTTTGCACGCTGCTAAAGCACTGAATGTTAATGTTGATTATATGGTTGGTGCACAGCTGGAAGGCTACGATTGTATGGTCAGACTTTCTTCAGACGCGAAATTCATGATTTTAGAAGGAGATGAATACCTTAGCTCACCGATTGACAGAAGGCCTAAATTCCATTTGTATCAGCCGGATGTTGCGCTGATCAGCGGGATCGCCTGGGATCACATCAATGTATTTAAAACATTTGAAGATTATAAGAATCAATTTGAAATTTTTGCCGGTCTTGTCACAGATACACTGATTTACAATGAAGAAGATGAAGAGGTGAAAAGTGTAGGCGAACGCGTAGCCAGACGGATAAATGCCATTCCTTATAAAACGCCAATATATAGAACAACCTCTTCAGGAACAGTCATAGAATGGGATGGAAATTCCTATGAGCTACAAATCTTCGGTAAGCACAATCTGCAAAATTTAATAGGAGCGATGCACCTGGCCTCATTTCTGGAGATTGAAGCACCTGCTTTTTTTGAAGCGATGAAAACATTTACAGGCGCAGGAAAAAGACTTCAGAAGGTAGCGGAAAGTGATTCATTTGTGATGTATAAAGATTTTGCGCATTCTCCTTCCAAGTTAAAGGCGACGACATCGGCTGTTAAAGAGCAATATCCTGAAAGAAAGGTAGTTGCTTGTATGGAGTTACATACGTTCTCCTCTTTGAATAAAGATTTTCTGCCGCTTTACGAAGGAGCAATGGAAAAAGCGGATGTGGCTATTGTCTATTTTAATCCTAAAGTAGTAGAGCATAAAAAATTGCCTGCTTTGGAAATCGCGGAAGTACAAAATTTTTTTGGAGCAAATGTGAGGGTGGAAACAGAAACGGAAAAAATTCGTTCCTTTCTGATGAATGAAAACTGGAATAACAGTGTTTTGTTAATGATGAGCTCCGGAAATTTTGACGGAATCGACTTTGACCAGCTGGGAGAGCAGCTCATTAAATAACAGCATTTATAGATTTGTTCAATTTTTCTCGTGAAATAAACAATCAGAATAGAGTATCCGGAGAATTGTTAATAAAATATTATCATTAGTTGTAGTTGATTAACAATTAATGAATTATATTTAGTTCAATAAACTACTTTTAAATTGTTTTTTTATGAAGAAAAATTATTTTGTCTTGCTCCTTTTACTATATGTATTCGGAGCGAATGCACAGCAGCAGCAAGTGAATATGCTTCACGGTGGTCTGCAGCAACTATCCAAGCCGAAGATTTTACAAAAAGCAGATCTGGCAGGGCTGAATCTTAATAATAAACTAAGTACTTCTAAGAAGAGTTTAGTCAGTAACGAGTTTATTTCTAAAGCTATGGGATGTACTGATACATTAAGTTATCCCTACTTAAAACAACAGCTAGACAATGATGATAATTATTTTATTAATCCTATTGATAATATTAATTTGACGAATCCTGTATATGCTCAGGTATACAAAACAGGAACGACACCTCTTCAAATTACCGGGTTAGAAGTTGTTTTAGGAAAGGTTCAGGCAGATTTAAACAATGCGGTAAGTGTTAAATTATCCATTTATAATTTAACCGCAGGTGGTGCTCCAAATACAGAGATAGGATCAGTAAATTATCTGATTCCTGATGTAAACCTTTCGGTACGTTATGTTTCTTTTCCTTCTCCTATTAATGTAAGCGGTGGATTTGCAGTAGGTATCTCTATTATTACTGCAGGTAAAGAAATACAAACACTCATCAATGATGAGGCCGTTAATACAACTTATGATGAGGAGCTGCTTTATCTTAAATTCGGAACAAATTCTTTTGCAACTCTTAAATCATTATACGCAGGTGCCGGCTATAATTATGATTTCGATCTGATAATGCATCCTATTGTTTCTTATAATGTAGATACTCCTTCTTTAACGGCTACACCAACAACGGCATGTACGAATACCCCTGTTAATCTAGTTGGTACTTATACTCCTACGGATGCTGCAACCAATCGATTTTTAAATCTTTACGCATTTGCTGATTATTTTAATTATACATATACTAATGAAACATTTGTGATGTTACCTCAAGGGGTTGCAAATACAAGTATATATAACTACTCTTCCAACACTTCTTATACTTATACTACAGCAGGTAGCTATACGCCTATTTTTCAGTATACTTTAGGTTTTCAATCAGAGGATTGTTATTCTAATATAAGCACCAACATAACAATTAACACCCCGCCTAACGCTACTTTCTCTTACTCAGGTACTAATTTCTGTCAGTCTTCATCAAATGCAACACCAACAGCAACTACACCGGGAGGTACTTATTCTGCAACACCTGCCGGCCTGTCAATAAATACAAGTACTGGTGTAATCAATTTCACAGCTTCAACAATAGGAAATTATGTTGTTACATACAATGTGACAAGTGGTGCATGTCAGTCATCTTCAACACAGAATGTAGCCGTTACTGCTGCTCCGAATGCTACATTTAGCTACGCCAATACCTCTTACTGTTCGAACGGAACCAATCCACAGGTAGTTCTGGGTACGGGAGCATCTGCAGGTACTTTCTCAGCTTCTCCTTCAGGTTTATCAATTAATGCTTCTACCGGAGCGATCAATCTGTCAGCTTCAACTGCAGGTAGCTATACTGTAACAAATACCATTGCGGCCGCAGGCGGATGTGCAGCAGATGTTAAGACATTCAATGTATCCGTAGTTGCCGCACCGACAGCTTCAATTGCGGCAATTCCTGCCGTATGCGAAAATGCAGGAAGTGTGACGTTATCAGCTACCCCTGCAGGAGGTACCTTTTCGGGTACAGCAGTTTCCGGGAACTCATTTGATCCCGCTGTAGCAGGAACAGGAACTTATACGATCACTTATTCCGTGACACAATCCGGCTGTACCTCAACTGATTCAAAACAAGTAGTTGTTGGTGCACCGTCAAATGCTACATTTAGCTATGCGAATACTTCTTATTGTTCGAATGGTACTGATCCACAGGTAGTTTTGGGTACAGGAGCATCTGCAGGTACTTTCTCAGCTTCTCCTTCGGGATTGTCAATTAATTCCGTAACAGGAACTATCAACCTGGCAGCTTCAACAGCAGGTAGCTATACTGTAACCAATACAGTTGCCGCAGCAGGCGGATGTGCAGCAGATGTTAAGACATTCAATGTATCTGTAGTTGCCGCACCGACAGCTTCAATTGCGGCAATTCCTGCCGTATGTGAAAATGCAGGAAGTGTAACATTATCAGCTACCCCTGCAGGAGGTACTTTTTCCGGTAATGCAGGAGTTTCCGGGAACTCATTTGATCCCGCTGTAGTAGGAGCAGGAACTTATACGATCACTTATTCCGTAACACAATCCGGCTGTACCTCAACTGATTCAAAACAAGTAGTTGTTGGTGCACCGCTAAATGCTACATTTAGCTATGCAAACACTTCTTATTGTTCGAATGGTACTGATCCGCAGGTAGTTCTGAGCTCCGGAGCGTCTGCAGGTACTTTCTCAGCTTCACCTTCAGGATTGTCAATTAATTCCGTAACAGGAACTATCAACCTGGCAGCTTCAACAGCAGGAAGCTATACTGTAACCAACACAGTTGCAGCAGCAGGCGGATGTGCAGCAGATGTTAAGACATTCAATGTATCCGTAGTAGCTGTTCCGACAGTTACATTAGATCCGATTCCGTCGGCAGTTTGTCAGGATGCAGCTGTTATAACACTTTCTGCAACTCCGGCAGGAGGTACTTTTTCCGGTAATGCAGGAGTTTCCGGGAATTCATTCGATCCATCTGTTTTAAGTGCAGGAACTTATACGATCACTTATTCCGTGACACAATCCGGCTGTACGGCAAGTGATTCAAAATCAGTTAATGTCAATGCACCATTAGACGCGACATTTAGCTATGTGAATACTTCTTATTGTTCAAACGGAACTGATCCGCAGGTAGTTCTGAGCTCCGGAGCATCTGCAGGTACTTTCTCAGCTTCACCTTCAGGATTATCGCTTAATCCAGTAACGGGAACTATTAACCTGGCAGCTTCAACAGCAGGAAGCTATACTGTAACCAATACAGTTGCTGCAGCAGGTGGATGTTCAGGAGACGTTAAGACATTCAATGTAGATGTAGTGGCTGTTCCGACAGTTACAATAGATCCGATTCCGTCAGCAATTTGCCAGGATGCAGGTGTTGTAACACTTTCTGCAACTCCGGCAGGAGGTACTTTTTCCGGTAATGCAGGAGTTTCCGGGAATTCATTTGATCCGTCTGCTTTAAGCGCAGGAAATTATACGATCACTTATTCTGTAACACAATCCGGCTGTACGGCAAGTGATTCAAAATCAGTTACTATCAATACACCGTTAAACGCGACATTTAGCTATGCAAACAACTCTTATTGTTTGGATGATCCTAATCCGCAGGTAGTTTTGGGTACAGGAGCATCTGCAGGTGCTTTTACAGCTTCACCTTCAGGATTGTCAATTAATGCTTCTACCGGAGCTATCAATCTGTCAGCTTCAACAGCAGGTAACTATACTGTTACCAATACAGTTGCAGCAGCAGGAGGTTGTCCGGCAGACGTTAAAACAGCTACGATCACAGTAGACGAATGTTTGTCTGTTAATGAAATTGAAAGTATTAAAGTTCAATTATTCCCTGTTCCTGCAGGAAATGAGCTGAATATCTCCGTAAGTGAGGATGTTACTGCTGAAGTATTGACAATTGAAGGTAAGCTTGCTTTATCACCGTTCAATATTTCCAAACAATCGACATATACTTTGGACACACGACCTTTAGCTAAAGGAGTGTATTTATTGAAACTTACGACAAATACTTCTGAGCTGGTGAGAAGAATCATTCTTGAGTAAGATATTTTTTCTTACAATTAATAAAAAATCCCTGTTGATGAATTTCAACAGGGATTTGTCTTTCTGCCAATTCGTCTTTATTTTTGTATGGCATAAATATTGAAAATACCGTCACACAGGTTTTCTAACCTACAGAAACGTGAATACGCAAAAAATAACGGTATTAATGACAGTTTGACTGTCAGCTATAAAGATTTGAAATGGATAGAAATAAAGAAGAAGATATATTGAGCAACTTATCTGAAGCGCTTGTTCAGGGGGAAGCAGAGCTAATTCCTTTATTAACGTCGGAAGATGAAGAGCATTCAGAGAATGGAAATTACCCCGAAGATTTATCAATACTGGCTTTAAGAAATAATGTATTATTTCCTGGAGTTGTGATACCAATTACTGTCGCAAGAGATAAATCATTGAGAATTATTAATGAACAAAATAAAAAGGACAAGCTGATAGGTGTTATTTCTCAGACGGATCCTGATATGGAAGATCCTGATTTTGAACACCTATATGAAGTAGGAACTTTGGCTAAAATCATGAAAGTGATCAAAATGCCGGACGATTCCACGACGGTAATCTTGCAGGGAAAAAAGAAATTTAAAATCGTTCAGCCTTTACAGACAGACCCGGTTTTAAAATCACAGGTGGAATATATTACGGACAAGAAATACGAAGTTATTTCCGAGGAACTGGATATGCTGTACAAGACGATAAAAGAAAAAGCTCTGTACATTATCAAAGAAAATCCGTCTATTCCCAATGAAGCGTCTTTTGCAATAAGCAATATTGATTCCCCGGCATATCTATTGAATTTTATTGCTTCTCACATGGATACGGAAGTAGATAAAAAGCAGGAAGTGCTGGAAATCCAGGATCCTTTGCTGAAAGCTTACAAGATCCTGGAGCATCTGAGTGTTCAGGCACAGGTGCTGGAATTGAAAAACGACATACATAATAAAGTACGGAAGGATTTAGACCGCCAGCAACGTGATTATTATCTGAATCAGCAGATAAGAACAATCCAGGAAGAATTAGGAGACAATCCTGCTGAAATGGAGCTGGAACGTTTAAAAAAGAAGGCCGTTGAGAAGAAATGGACGGAGAAAGAATCCAAAATTTTTGAAAAGGAACTGATGAAGTTCCAGCGGCTGAATCCACAGGGAGCAGATTATTCCGTGCAGCTGAACTATCTTGACTTATTGCTGGATCTGCCCTGGTTCGAATACACTTCTGATAATCTGGATATCAAACATGCGCAGGAAGTACTGGACAGGGATCATTACGGATTGGAAGACGTTAAGCGCCGGATCTTGGAATATCTCGCTGTTTTGAAGCTGAAAGGAGATATGAAATCCCCAATTTTATGTTTTTACGGCCCTCCGGGAGTTGGTAAAACATCTCTTGGAAAATCCATTGCAACCGCACTGGATCGTAAATATGTGCGGATGTCATTAGGCGGGCTGCATGATGAAAGTGAGATTCGCGGACATCGTAAGACATACATCGGTGCAATGCCCGGAAGGGTGATTCAGAATCTGAAAAAATCCGGTTCGGCAAATCCGGTATTTATTCTGGATGAAATAGACAAACTGGGGCGAAGCAATCACGGCGATCCGTCTTCTGCTTTGCTGGAAGTACTTGATCCGGAGCAAAATGCTGAGTTCTATGATAACTATGTGGAAACAGAGTTTGACCTGTCAAAAGTAATGTTCATTGCGACAGCAAATTCACTTCAGACAGTTCAGGGGCCATTAAGAGATAGAATGGAGATCATCGAAGTGTCCGGTTATACCATTGAGGAAAAAATTGAAATTGCCAAACGTCACCTGGTCCCTAAACAATTGGATGCTCATGGTGTTGATAAGAAGCAATTTAATTTAGAGAAGAAAATCATTGAAAAAGTCGTAGAAGAATATACACACGAATCGGGAGTTCGCGGTCTGGAAAAGATCATTGCGAAACTGGTGCGTAATCGTGCGAAGCAAATCGCGATGGAAGAGGAGTTTGATCCGAAGCTTACTTATGAAGAAGTCGTGAAAATTCTGGGGCCCGGTCATCCAAGAACAAAATCCATCTCGAATGATGTTGCCGGTGTGGTGACAGGCCTGGCATGGACAAGTGTGGGCGGTGATATCCTGTTCATTGAGTCGTCTATTACCAAAGGAAAAGGAAAGGTGACACTGACAGGAAATCTGGGTGAAGTGATGAAAGAATCCGCGATTATTGCATTGGAATTTCTTAAAGCGCACAGCAGCTGGATCGGGCTTGAGCAGGAAGTCTTTGATAAATATAATGTTCATATACACGTGCCGGAAGGTGCAACGCCAAAAGACGGACCAAGTGCCGGAATTACAATGTTGACCTCACTTGCTTCCTTATTTTCCCAGAGAAAAGTAAAGAAAAATCTTGCGATGACAGGAGAAATAACATTGCGGGGAGAAGTTTTGCCGGTAGGAGGAATCAAAGAGAAAATATTAGCTGCTAAACGTGCTTCCATCAAAGAAATCATCTTATGTGAAAAGAACAAAAAAGATGTGATGGAAATTAATCCGGAGTATATCAAAGGTTTGGTTTTTCATTATGTAACGACAATGAAAGAGGTAATTGATATTGCACTGACAAATGAAAAAGTAAAATATCCGATAACAATTGAATGATAAATGGTTGATTCATATAAACATAAAGGATTAAGAAAAAAGCTGATAGAGGAATTGAGAACCAAAGGTATTTCCAATGAACGGATCCTCGATGCCTTTGATAAAGTTCCCCGTCATTACTTTCTGGATCTGGCTTTTGAGATGCAGGCTTATTCCAATATGCCTTTTCAGATCGGTGCAGGCCAGACGATTTCCCATCCTTTTACAGTTGCTTTTCAGACACAGCTTTTAGAGTTGAACAAAGGAGATAAAGTACTTGAAATAGGCACCGGATCAGGTTTCCAGACTTCTATCCTTTGTCAAATGGGAGCGAAGGTTTTTTCCATAGAAAGACAACGGGAATTATTTATAAAAGCCAAATCTATCATTGATCAGCTCGGGTTTAATCCCAGGCTATTTTACGGGGATGGTTACAAAGGCCAGAAAGCGTATGCACCTTACGATCATGTGCTGGTAACATGCGGCGCTCCTTTTGTTCCTGACACATTATTGGAACAGCTGAAAGTCGGCGGAAATTTGGTTATTCCGCTTGGAGCAGGGGCAAAACAGCAGATGAAAAGGATTACCAGACTTTCTGAAACAGAATACAACGAAGAAGATTTCGGGGAATTCAGCTTTGTTCCGATGCTGGAGGACAGAGCAGACCTTAAACATTAGCCGGTAAATTATGAATAAAGAGAAACAATTTAAAATAGACGTCGAACAATTGATTTCCAGTAAGAATCCGAAATTGCTGAAATGGTTACCGCGTTTTGTTGTTTCCTATCTGAAAAGAATAATTCACCAGGATGAAGTCAACGATTTTATTCAACGAAACAGAAATAAGAAAAATCAGGAATTCTGTGCAACGGTTGTAACTGAATTTGAGCTGGATATTACTATTGCTAATTTAGAACGAATTCCCAAAACAGGTCCGGCAACAGTGGTTATGAATCATCCGCTGGGAGGAATGGATGCTATTGCTTTTGTTCACGCTTTAGCAGATTACAGAACAGATATAAAATTTGTGGTTAATGACTTGTTGCTGAATCTGGAAGGGATGAAAGAAATGTTTGTCGGAGTGAATAAATACGGAGCAAATTCTCTTGTATCCAAGAAAAAAGTATCAGAGCTTTTTGATACGGATCAGCTGATCTGTATTTTTCCGGCGGGCCTTGTTTCCCGTAGAAAAGGAGGTAAAGTAGTTGATCTGGAGTGGAAAAAGACATTTTTGACAATGTCCAGAAAAGCCAAAAGGCCGATTATTCCTGTTTATATTGATGGTAAGCTTTCCCGCTTTTTTTATAGATTTTCCAATATCAGAACCTTTTTGGGTATTAAAATTAATTTGGAAATGTTATATTTAGTTGATGAATTGTTCAAACAACGAAAACAGAAGATCAGCTTTATTGTTGGAGAACCTGTTGAAATCGATTTTTTCGATAAGTCAAAAAGCGACAAAAAATGGGCTGAATGGATGAAGCAGACGGTTTATCAGTTAGGAGAAAATAGATGAAGCAAGAAGAAATTATACCGGCAGTTGATGTCAGATTACTAAAAACGGAATTAAACCCATCCACTTTTTTACGTAAAACACGTAAAGGAGACAATGAAATTTATTGCGTTAATATTCATAATGCTCCGAATGTAGTACGTGAGATCGGACGTTTGCGGGAAATAACTTTTCGTGATGCCGGTGGCGGAACCGGAAAATCATTGGATTTGGACGAATTTGATACAAATGAGATCTGTTACGATCAGCTGGTATTATGGTCACCTGAAGATGAGGAAATTATTGGCGGCTACAGGTACATTTTGTGCAAAAAGGCAATTCAACCGGACGGTATTCATCTGTCTACTACCCATTATTTCCATTTTTCGGATGAATTTATAAATGAATACCTTCCGTTTACGATAGAACTGGGAAGAAGCTGGATCCAGCCGAAGTTCCAGCCGTCGAATAATCCAAAGAAAGGATTGTTTGCCTTGGATAATATTTTTGACGGTTTGGGAGGTTTGGTTAAGCAATATCCGGAGATCAGGTATTTTTTCGGAAAATTTACAATGTATCCGAGCTATGCTACGGAAGCACGAAATTATTTGCTGGAATTTTTGAATTATTACTTTCCGGACGAGGAAAAGCTCGTGATTCCTGTAAGACCGCTGAAAATAAAAGAGAATATATCTTTTGTGGAACGTGATCTGGAAGGCCTGGAATACAAGGAAGGATATAAAAAGTTGAATTCTTATGTCAAGCAATACGGAGAATTCATTCCTCCTTTGGTAAGTGTTTACATGAGCCTTTCACCAACAATGAAAACTTTTGGTACTTGTATCAATGAAGATTTCGGGGGCGTGGAAGAAACAGGAATCCTGATTAAGATCGAAGATATCTACGAAGAAAAAAAAGAACGGCATCTGCAGTACTGAATCAGTACAGTCTGGGATTTATTATTTTCTGATTCAGAATGAAATAACTTGTTTGTAGGTTTTTGCAGGAATTTGGCCATTACAGAAGGCCGTGGAAAGTACAAACAATAATAATAAGTGACTGATATCAAGCCGGAACAGGAGCTTCCAGCTTTTTCTTCCCGAAAAAATACTGTATCGTTTTTTCATCTGTAAAGTAAATATCCCTGAAGTAAAAGATTTGTTCTTCGTATTCATCCGGCTTATTTTTATGTTTTTTGATGAGAACGGGCGTAATGGAAATGGAACTGTATTCAATGTAAACAGGAATGCTTTTTTTAAGGCGGATCAGGTATTGTTCTTCTCTCGAAAGCAGTGTATCCAGAGAGTCGGGAATAATTTTATTTTCATCAATTTCAAGGATTTTTTTTGCCAGCTCAATTGGATTCTGACACCTTACACAACCGTGTGAATACATTCTGTTCGGTGTTTCTAAAAGTCCTTTTTGAGGTGTGTCGTGTATATACACATCATACTTATTATAAAATTCAAATTTGATGATGCCCAATGAATTTTTGTGTCCCGGAAGCTGGCGAACCTTATACGGAAAATTGTTTTTATTGAGTTTTTTCCAGTTGATCAGATGCGGATTGACGACTTTATCGCCTTTAAGAAGCTCCATTTGGTTACGTTCAAGGTAATCGGGATTATTTTTTATTGCAGGGAGCACTTCCTTTGTAGCGATCGAATAAGGTACATTCCAGTATGGGTATAATTGAATTCTGTTTAATTTGGATTCCAGCACCGGTGTATTATTTTCCACTTTTCCCACGACGACATTGTGTATCGAAGCTATGGTGTCCTCATTGAAATAATAAAGCTTAAATGCAGGAATGTTCACGCGTATGAATTTCTTCGGATAGCTTTTTTCATAACGCGTTTTCTCCATGTACCAGGCAATACGTTCCGCGAGATCTAAAGGAGATTCTTCCAGAATGTGCTTGGTAGCCTGACCGATAATGCCGTCTGCCCGGACATTGTTCTGCTTCTGGTAGCGCTTAATGATCTCTACCGGATCTTCGTCTTCCGAAAAAGGGAATTCCTTTCTTTTGAGATTCTCCAGTGCATTTTTATAGGCTAAAGCTGAATCTTTCTGTGAAAGAGGAACTTCAAACAATTTCAGTGAAATATCAGCAGTATCCAGATGGTTCTTCAGCGCTTCTGCCAGCATCAGATAATGTTTGTTATCAGGAAAAAATGATTTTGCAGTCGCGTAAAAAACATTTCGGTTAGAGATAGTTTTGAATGTGCTTAGATATTTGAAGTCAGCCAGATCGAATGTCCGGTTTTTCAATTTTAAAGAATCGCTGAATCCGTTTGCCAGATCGCTTAGCAGCCGTAAGGAACCTATTGTAAGTTGTATATCGGATAAAACAAAGCGTACATTATCAGGTATGTTATTATCACTTTCAGCCGGAATATAAATCCGGTTTTGAGGCAATCCGAAATGTAGTGTATTTGTAAGGACACTGTCTAAAATCTGTCCGCTGGCTGTTAAATTTCCTTTTTTATCGTGGAACAGACAAGCAAAATCATTTTGTCGGTAAAATTGAACAATTTGCTCTTTATCAGCAGCTGAAAGCGAATCATAAAGCGCAATATGGCCGGTCCCTTCATGAAATAATTCTTCAGTCGTTTTGATTTTTCCGTTAGTTTCAGAGTTTTGTCCTTTTTGAGAGCAGGAAAAGCCTAAAAAAGTGAGTATGACAGCAAAAAATAGGTGATAGGTCATGTTTTTAGAAGGGTTTTGTTTATGTTTGTTGTTCAGGACAAATATAAAAAAATATATGTTTATTGTTACCTATTTGCTCATTGGTTTAACGGCATTGATCTCTTTTTACGGATTTAATAAACCTTCACTGATAGACCGTTTTTCTTTCAATCCATACAGGATAAAACATGACAAGCAATATTACAGGGTCATTACACATGCTTTTTTTCATGCTGATTCCATGCACCTGTTGTTTAATATGATGTCCCTGTATTTTGTAGGGAGATATATGGAAGCCGTTCTGGTTTATTCATACGGTATAGCGATAGGTGAATTTCATTTTCTGGTTATCTATCTGGGAGGAGCAATTGTCGGAACTATCCGTTCATATATGAAAAATGCGGATAATTATAATTACCAGTCTATCGGAGCCTCGGGAGCCGTCAGCGCAACCATTTTCGCATTTATTCTCTGGATGCCCAATATTGAATTCCTGTTTTTCTTCGCAATTCCGATGAAAGCATTCATTTTCGGTTTTCTTTATCTGGCGATAGAATTTGTTGCAATGAAGCGTGCCCAGGGAAGGATTGCACATGATGTACACATTATTAGTGCTTTATATGGTGTCGCTTACGTTTTATGTATTAATTTTGACAAAGGAAAAGAATTTATTGACCTGATATTAAGAATCAATGGCTGAATTATTCATTAACAATAACGGAGCGATCCTCCCTGCGGATAAGCCGACCATTCAGACGGGCAGCCGTGCTTTCATGTATGGAGACGGTCTTTTTGAAAGCATCAGAATCATTGGAGGAATTCCTATCAACCTTGCAAATCATTTCAGGCGCCTTGAAGATGGGGCAAAAGCGATTCATTTGCGTTTGCCGGTATATTTTACGCTTGATTTTCTGAAATCAAAAATTGAGGAGCTGATTCAGAAATCGGGAATTACAGAAGGAGGGAAGTGCCGTGTTTCCGTTGACCGTATGAACGGAGGAACTTATTTTCCGGAAACCAATGAGATCAATTACTTCATTGAAGTTGTTCCCTATACTTCCAATTTTTTTGAGTTGAATAACAAAGGACTGGAAATTGACATTTATCAGCCGTTAAAAAAGCAGAATAACTTTTTGGCGAACTATAAAACCAAAAACGGGCTAATGTATATCATGGCTGCGATTATGGCTAAAGAAAAAGGACTGGATGATTACCTGATAACAAACGAAAAAAGTGTTATTCTTGAATCCAGCAATTCAAATCTGTTTATCGTCAGCAACGGAGTTCTCTACACACCAAGCCTGGAAGACGGATGCATAGCAGGAACAATGCGGATGCAGATCATCAATCTGGCAATAAAGCATGGAATTCGTGTGTATGAATGTTCTATTTTACCTCAGAATTTACTTTCTGCCGATGAGATTTTCTTTACTAATGCTATCCGTGGAATTGTCTGGGTGGGTGGTTACCGTACTAAACGCTATCAAAATACGATTGCCAGAAAAATGCAGGCTTACCTGAATGATTTTTGGGAAAATGAATTGGGGATCCAGTATTAATTTGTCGCTTTTATAGCTCTGTTTGATAGTTAAATTTTCAGGATTTCTGCTGCATTCTGTTTGTTTAGCCATCTGTCAATTTCGGAATTTGCCTGTTTGTCAGATAAAATTTTTCCTTTCGAATATTCTTCTCTTGCTTCAAAAACACGTTGTTCCTGCTCTTCAGATAATTTATAGGTGTCTTCCTGAAGCTCAAAGTCGAGAAGTCTTTGGATTTGTTCAATAACAGCAATATTTTTCAGATTAGCTATCTGATTAATAATGTTTAATTTTAATTCAGCAGAAGGCATTTTGAATTTTATTTCTCTCAAATATACGATTTTGGAATGAATTTTAAAAATGAATTTTAGGAAAATGAATCCGGAATACATCTTTGATTTGTTGCTTTTTTCTTACATTTGTCGCTGATGGAAAAGCAGGTCATTTTAAACTCAGAGCAATTTCAATTAACCCTGAAAAGGATTTGCTATCAATTAATTGAAAATCATGATGATTTCTCGGATACTGTTTTAGTCGGCTTACAGCCGAGAGGTATTTACGTTTTAAGCAGGATAACTTCTATTCTTGAAGAAATCACAGGTCATAAAATCGTATGTGGACAGTTGGATATTACCTTTTACCGTGACGATTTCCGCCGTCGTGAAAAACCGCTGGTTCCCAGTGTGACGAATATCGATTTTATCATCGAGGGTAAAAAAGTAATTCTTATTGATGACGTCTTATTTACGGGAAGGACCATTCGTTCCGGAATAGACGCATTAATGGCATTCGGACGGCCTAAATCAGTAGAGCTTGCAACGCTTATCGACCGGCGTTTTAAGCGCGATCTGCCGATTCAGGCGGATTATGTCGGGAAATCCATTGATACTCTTATTTCAGAAAAAGTATCGGTCGAATGGAAAGAAATTGAAGGAGAAGATAAAGTAATTTTATATACACCGGAAAGCAATGGATAATTTAAGTGTAGATCATCTGACAGGAATTAAAAATTTAACGGAAAACGACATTCAGTTAATTCTTCAGACGGCGGAAAGCTTCAAGCAGGTTATTAACCGCCCGATTAAGAAAGTTCCTTCACTCAGAGATATTACCATTGCCAACTTATTTTTTGAAAATTCAACGCGTACAAGACTTTCTTTCGAATTAGCGCAGAAACGGCTTTCTGCTGACGTTATCAACTTTGCTGCAGCGAACAGCTCCGTGAAGAAAGGAGAAACGTTAATTGATACGGTTAACAATATTCTTTCGATGAAAGTGGATATGGTGGTAATGCGCCATCCGAATCCGGGAGCAGCTGTGTTTCTTTCCCAGAAAGTAAAAGCGAGAATTATCAATGCAGGTGACGGAACACACGAGCACCCGACACAGGCTTTACTGGACGCATTTTCCATTAAAGAGCGTCTTGGAGATGTAGCAGGAAAAAAAGTGGTGATTGTTGGTGATATTTTACACTCACGTGTAGCGCTTTCCAATATTTTATGCCTTCAGAAATTAGGAGCAGAAGTAATGGTATGTGGTCCAACGACACTGATTCCCAAATATATTGACCAGCTTGGAGTAAAAGTAGAGCATAATTTACGCAAAGCATTGATGTGGTGTGATGTAGCAAATATGCTGCGCATTCAGCTGGAGCGCCAGGATATTAAATATTTTCCTTCTCTTCGTGAGTATTCGATGCAGTACGGTCTGGATAAAGAGCTACTGGATTCTTTAGATAAGGAAATTATAATTATGCATCCCGGACCGATTAACAGAGGTGTGGAAATTACTTCAGATGTTGCCGATTCTGAGCATTCCATTATTCTGGACCAGGTAGAGAACGGTGTTGCGGTCAGAATGGCGTGTACTTATCTGTTGGCCGGAAAAATCAAGGTATAAGCTTATTTTCAGCTTTCAAAAACCTTTAAATCAAAAGCAGATTTTATTTCCTCTTTCGAGAAACTGAACCAGGAGAAGGACAATCCGTACATTTTGTTGAATTGCCGGAATAAATAAAGAAACATTCCAAAATAAGCTGCGCTGGTTGCGATTCCTCCTGCAAGAATTCCGAAATGTTGAATGGTTAAAAGTCCGGTGATTACCGTGACGATGTTCCCAAGTAAAGAGGCTTTTACGTTTATCATGTTTTTTTCCACTCCGGAAAAATGGTGATTGAAAATAGTAAAAACTGCCAGAAATAAAACGCCCGGAGCTAATGATAAAAACAAAGGCCTGAAATCTCCAAAGCTCTTTCCAAGAATCCAGGAAAACAATTCATTTGGCAGCAATAAAAGAATTAATAACGAAGGGACAGTTAAAATAAGGCTCATTTTGGAAAGGCGCTGTGTCAGCAAGATCCGTTTTTCCGTTGATTTCAAATTAACAGATTTACTGTAGTGTATAGAACTGATACTCTTGCAAATAATCCATATTATCTCAATTAAAGATGTGGCCACCGAAAAGATGCCCAAAGCAGCCAAACCTAACGTTTTTTCAATCAGGTAATAACAGAAACGGTAATTGATCATCTGTGAGATGTTGTTCAGCTGCATCTGAAATCCGATTTTAAAAAATGCTCCCAGAAAAGAACGGTGTTCACTCTCGGTAGTTGATTTTTTCCGGGTGATTCGGGGAAATAAAAAAAGTACCGCTAAAGCTAAGGTTACTGAATACGACCAGTAAAACGATTCAATAACTGCTCCGGTAAAATGTTTTTCCTGCAATACAATTAAAAATACCATAGCCGTGACGGAACTGAATGACTTTGTTATTTCAATCAGATTCTGACGATTAATTTCTTCTAATCCTAAAAGGGAGCTTTGAATTAATGAAATTGATCCCAGAATAAAGGAAAGCACTATTAAATCAAAGTGATAGTGTTCGGGAAATAAGCCCGAATACACTAAAATAAACGGTAAAACAAAAGCCATGAGCAGGTTCCATAAGCTTGCGGTTGCCAGCAGCTTTACGATCTGAAAACGGGGAACAAGATAGGTGAGGACTGCTCCTGAAAATATATTCTGAAAAATCCCGACAATTGTGATTCCCAGAACAATGACAGCCATTTCTCCACGGCCGTATGCTCCAAGATATTTGGCTGTAATGAGTAATATCAGCAAATTGCAGACTGCCGTAAAACCTTTGCTGAAAATGGTTTCCAGAATTTTACGAAACATGGCTGCTCAGTATTTCGTTGTAAACTTCGTCAAACTGCCTGCCGACAGCTTCATAGCTGAAATGCTTCAGCGCGTATTTTCGAATTTCATCCGCATCGAAAGTTGTTTTTTGCTGAATGACGGACAGCATCGCCTCCGTCAGCTGCTGCTCATTTTGAGCATCAATTAATATCCCGTTGTCCGGATTGACATGCTCTGGAATACCGTTAACAGCCGTTGAAATAACAGGCTTTCCAAGCATAAACGCTTCAGGAATAACGCATGGAAAATTTTCATAATTGCTGAACAACGCCAAAGCAGTACTTCCACCGATTGCTTCCGCTATTTCCGTGGTGGTTTTCGTTCCTTCAAAAGATAAAAGCGATGTTGGTATATTCAATTGATTGTAAGCTAAATCGATGAAAGGTTCCAAAATACCATCGCTGACAATTAAAAAATGAAAATTGACCGTAAGCTGAGACAATTTTTTAACACTCCGGATAATCCCGGAAACATTTTTATGTTCGTCTATAGCTGTTGAAATATGAATGAACTGTATCTTTTCAGGTTGATTTTCAGTTGTAATACGAAAGATATTTTCATTTACAACATTTGAGATAATGTGCATTGGAGTAGTTACTCCGTGCCTGATCAGTGACTTTTTCAAATCCTCGCTGACAGGTAGTATTTTTGCTGCTTCATTCATGGTACGGATTGCCATTTTTAACGGCAGCGCAGGCATTTTATTTTTTCCCTCATGGAAAGCAGTGGAATGTTCAGTGACCACAAACGGAATATTGAGCTTCTGCTTTATTCGCGTTGCGAAATATCCAGCCGGATAAACCACATTCAGATGAACCAGCTCCGGTTTCTGGCCGGATTCCAGATATAGTGAGAAAGCCCTGTTAAATGCTTTCCGGGTTCTGTAAAGCTGTAAAAGCTGCTTTAAAAGCGGAATGGAAAGCGTAACTTTTGGATAATAGCAGGTAATGCTGCGGACATTATTCTCAGTTACATCTACGATTTCGTAAGTATCCGAAGTATGGGAAAATACAGATATGACGGTGATTTCATTAAACAAAGCTGCTGCTTCTGCGTGCTTCTGAACAAAATTCCCCAAAGTCGGCGCGTTTTTGTTCGGATACCAGGAAGCAAGGAACAGGATATGTTTTTTTTTCTGCAAAATGTTATATCAGTGTTTTTTCAAAGATAGCAACCAGCTGTTGTATTGCGAATTCAATCTCTTCTTTTGTTGTGTAGCGGGAAAATGAAAAACGAACATTTGGGCGTGAACCGTCCGCATTGATTCCTTCCAGTACATGAGAACCTTTTACTGCTCCGGAAGAACAGGCGCTTCCGCCGCTTGCGCAAACTCCTTTCAGGTCGAGGGTAAACAACAGCATTCCTGCTTTGCTTGTTTTTGGAAAGCTGACATTTAAAACAGTATATAAGCTGCGTTCAGGATCCGTGTCACCGATGAAGCAAACGTCGTCGATCTTTTCTTTCAGCTCCTGCATCATGAAGCTTTTAAGCTCCTGAACGTGCTGCTGGTGGCCTTCCACGTCCTCGTAAGCCAGCTCCATTGCTTTTGCAAGTCCTGCTATTCCGTAAAGATTTTCTGTTCCTCCTCGAAAACCACGTTCCTGTGCGCCTCCGTGAATCATTGGCTCAACAGTGTTTCTTTTGTTGGCGTACAGGAATCCGATTCCTTTCGGACCGTGAAACTTATGTGCGGCACAGGTAATAAAATCAATATCCAAATCCTGTAAATCAAACGAATAATGCCCCATGGTCTGAACCGTGTCGGAATGGAACAACGCATTATATCTGTGAGCCAGCTCACTTACTTTTTTTAATGGAAGAAGGGTTCCGATCTCATTATTGGCGTGCATTAACGATACGAGTGTCTTCTCCGTGGAATCCGCCAGAAGCTGCTCCAGGTGATTCAGATTCACATGCCCTTTATCATCCAGCCGGACGTAAGAAACAAGTACATCAGGATATAATTCCTTCATAAACTCCGCTGTATGGCCCACAGCATGATGCTCAATCGGAGAAGTAATGATATGACGTGCTCCTAATTTCCGGACAGCGGTATGAAATGTCATGTTGTCTGCTTCTGTTCCTCCAGAAGTGAAAATAATTTCGGAAGGAAGGCAATTCAGCTTTGAGCTGATGGTCCTTCTGGCATTTTCAATAATCGCTTTTGCCTGACGGCCAAGATAATGAGAGGAAGAAGGATTCCCGAATTCATTTTGCAGCAGGGGAATCATACAGGCTGCAACTTCGGGAGCAATTGGGGTAGTAGCGGCATTGTCCAGATATACTCGCATTTTGATTTGAATTTAGACAGTTACTGTTTCTAAAATTGACACTTTGAATATTCCGTCACGGTCAATTTCATCCAGCTTTACCTGAACAATCTGATTGACCAGCATTTCATCGTAAGGAATCTTCACTTTTATGTAGTTTTCCGTAAAACCATACATTACGCCTCCGTCTTCTTCTGCTTCAAAAAGAACCGTTCTGACGGAGTCAATATTCTGCTCATAGAACTGACGTTTCTTTTTATCGGACAGGATATGGAGCATTTTACTGCGTTCGCGGCGCTTTTCCATCGGGACACGTTCACCTAATTTCGGAGCGCTGGTATTGGCTCTTTCAGAGTAAGTGAATACGTGCAGGTAGGAGATATCCAGCTCTTTGATGAAGTTGTATGAATCCATAAAGTCCTCATCTGTTTCTCCCGGAAAACCGACAATTACATCGACGCCAATGCAGCAATCGGGGCGCAGCGCTTTAATACGGGCTACGCGGTCAGCATAAAGTGAGCGTTCGTATTTACGGCGCATTTTTTTCAGAAGATGGTCATTGCCGACCTGTAGCGGAATATGAAAATGCGGAACAAAACGTTCGGATGCTGTCAGGCAGAAATCAATGATTTCGTTACTTAGCAAATTCGGTTCAATAGAGGAGATGCGGAACCGGTCAATTCCCTCGACTTTATCAAATTCCTGAATCAGCTGGTAAAAGTTCTCATCGCTTCCCTGGCCGAAATCCCCGATGTTGACACCTCCGATAACGATTTCTTTTACATCTGTCTGTGCCACTTTTTTCGCTTCATTTACTGTTTCTGCAATGCTTGCATTACGGCTTTTTCCTCTTGCCAGCGGAATGGTACAAAACGTACAAAAATAATCGCAGCCGTCCTGAATTTTCAGAAAGGTACGCGTACGGTCGCCGAGCGAAAATGAAGGAATGAATTCTTTTGTTTCCTTGATATTTTTAAAAGCCACTTTTGCAGCTTCTTTTTTCTGAATGTCTTCGATGTATTGAAGAATGTCAAATTTTTCGTTTGCGCCCAATACCAGATCAACTCCCGGAATCCCGGCAATTTCTGTTGGTTTCAATTGTGCATAGCAGCCGATTATGGCAACAAACGCATCCGGATTTATCTTCAATGCCTTTCGAACCAGCTGTGCACATTTTTTGTCTGCAAATTCAGTTACAGAACAGGTATTGATGACGTAAACATCCGGCTGATCTTCAAAATCAACCCGTGCAAACCCGGCGTTCTCGAACAAACGGGCAATGGTTGAAGTTTCTGAAAAATTCAACTTACAGCCAAGTGTATGAAAAGCTACTTTTTTGTACTGGTTCATAATCTGTGCAAAGATACATCAATTGGCGGAATTTTTGGACAAAGTTTGAAAGTTAGAAACTTTTTAAAAAGTGGAATGGTTATTCCGTTATTGAATTTAAAACAAAAAAATCGCCGGAGTTACCCGGCGATTTGTATCATTATTTCCTAAAAAGTTGATTTATATCAACGTAGCATATTTTTTTCCGTAATACAGCATCTGTTCCACAAATCCCTGTTTGTTGATCAGCTTCACATCAGTGATTTTACCATTCGCATCTTTTACCAGCTCGTAAGTTGGATTCACAAAGCCGCTGTAAGGTGCGATATTCAATGGCTTAACACGCTGTAATACTTGTTCGTGTGTTGCTTTGTCCACTTTTGTTCCGTAATTTTCTACTAAAGCTTTTCCGGCAGCGTAATCACCTTCCGATTTGATGCGTTGAATTTCTCTCAGCAGCTCACCGAAAAGGGTACGTAACTTATTGTAATCTTTGATGTCGTAATAGATTTTTCCGTCCTTTATTACCTTTTCAATCACTTTGTCTTTCTGTCCTTTTTCAAACACCCATGCGGCTACCAGCTGACGGTTCTGCATGTGCTCTTCTTCCAGCTGATTACCTAATTCCAGGCGCTGTAATTGTGTTAACAGACCATTTCGGATGTATGAGTCATATTCTGCTTTTCCGACTTCAAGTGATGGCATCAGGCCGATGTCCACCAGCTTTTGATCAAGCAAGAAGTACAGGGCAACCAGATCAGCACGGGCTTCTTCCAATGTGCTGGCAAAGTTTTTCAATGTTTCGTTGGGCTGTCCGACACCTTTATTAATTTGTCCTGAAGCGTGGCCGATCACTTCGTGCAGCGCAGTATGTAATTTTCCTGCCAGGGCAGCATATTTTTTGCCTCGCTCGATTTCTTCCTCATCGTGAGCAAATTCGTTCAACATTCCCGGTCCGCTTGCTTTATCGTAAGCCGTGATGATATTTCCTAAGCTGACAGATTTGGAACCGTGCTTTTCACGAATCCATTCGTTGTTCGGAAGGTTTACACCGATTGGAGTGGAAGGTGAGCAATCTCCGGATTCACTCGCTACCTGTACTACTTTGTAGCTGACACCTGTTACTTTCGCTTTTTTATGTGCAGGAAGAATAGAGGAGTTGTCTTCGAACCATTGTGCATTTGCTGCTACAACGGACATTTGCTTCGACGCTTCAAAATCATTGATTTCAATCACACTTTCAAAAGTGGCTCTTTTTCCGATCGCATCTCCATATACTTCAATGAATCCCAGGATATAGTCAATATCACCTTCGGTTGCATGTGTCCAGAGAATATTGTATTCGTTCCACAATTTCAGGTCACCTGTTCTGAAATAATCAATCAGTTTCAGCAATGCTTTTTTCTGAGGTTCATTTTCGCTATATTTTACGGCTTCTTTCAGGTTTTCGATCATTTTATCCATTGCTTTTCCGTAACGACCGCCGCTTTTCCATACATCCTCAGCCAGCTTACCGTCCTTCAGGATCATAGTGGAGTTCAGTCCGTATTCAATCGGTTCATGGTCATTTTTGTCGATTACTTTTGAATAATATTCCTCAACCTGCTTCTGAGTGACGCCTTCTCCGTAAAAGTTATTTGCAGAGGCAGCGATCATGTCTTTATTACTGTCTTTTACTTTTCTTTTCGCATAAAGAGAAGGATTAAAAATCGCTTCAATGGCTTCGCTGCTTAAAGAAGCATTGTATTCTTCCAGGAGCTTCTGAAAGTATTCCCTGCTGAATTCAGGCTTGAACTTATCCATTCCGTAATGGTGGTGCAGGCCGTTTGCAAACCAGAATTGCTTTGCAAATGTCAGGAACTTCTGATAATCCTCATTTTTTTCGTCGCCTTTATAGTTCCCTACGATAGTTTCAAATGCTTTCCGTATTTCCAGGTTGTATCTGAAATTCTGATCGTAATGAATATCGCGGCCGTAATGCCCTGCTTCCGAAAGGTAGTAAACCAGCAGCTTTTGATTGAGCGAAAGGTTTTCAAATCCGTTGATGTCATAACGCAGCACCTGGATGTCTGCAAACCGGTCAACAATAATATCACTGTTGTTTTCCGCGGCTTCTTCTGTTTCTTTCATATTATTTTGTTCTGAATGTTCATTTTTACAAGCGCTTAATGTCAGTGTAAGCGCCAAAAAAGAAAAGGGGATGATAGTTTTTCTCATAGTTCACACTTTTGATGAATTTTCCGTTTAAAAATAATTATTATCGTGGTGTTAAGAGAAAAAAAATGAAATTGAATTGAAAAAAGAGGTTGAAAGGTAAAAAAAGGGGATGGCGGAGTTCAATAAGCGGAAAACAACAACAAAAAACCGGGAATTGCTTTTTAACCCGGTGTATAACAATTGTTGAAATCTTTTCTTAAAAGGCATTTAACATACCAAATAATAGTTAACTTTGTGCTTTACCTAGAGAGATGTTGACAGAAGATTTACAGTCGAGAGTTAAAGACATTTTTTCAGCTTATCTGGAGCAGAACGGTCACCGCAAAACTCCGGAGCGTTTTGCAATTCTTGCTGAGATTTATAATTACAGCGGTCATTTTGATATAGAATCACTTTATATTAAGATGAAAAACAAGAATTACCGTGTTTCCCGTGCGACTTTATACAATACTATTGAATTGCTTCTTGCATGCAGCTTAGTGCGCAAGCATCAATTTGGTAAAAACATTGCTCAATTTGAAAAATCTCACGGTTCAAAACAGCACGATCATGTTGTCTTAACGGATTCAGGCGAAGTTCTGGAATTTTGTGATCCCCGGATCCAGCAGATAAAAGCAACGATCGAAGAGATTTTCGACGTTAAAATTTTACACCATTCACTTTATTTCTACGGTGTAAAAAATAATGAGCAAAAACCGGAAGGAAATACGGTTCACCAATAAAATCAGTTTACAGTGGATTTTGAAGTAAAGTTGATCAGCGATGACAGTATTGTTTGTGAAATCAGAGGCCGTTTGCTGATCGATGACGAGGTAAATAAAATTCTGGAAACACTGGAGCCACACATTGAAAATAACATTATTCTGGACTTAGGGCAGCTGATGTACATTTCAAGCGCAGGACTTTCTCTCTTTATCAGGTTGTTAACCCGTACCCGTATCCACAATAAAAAGATTGTGCTCGTCAATCTTCAGGAAAATGTAGAAAAATTATTCCGGATAGCAAAGTTAAACGATATTTTTGCGATTTCGGATTCCATAGAAAACGCAGTAACTATTATTAAAAACAAGTAATGAGTGTAGATGTATTATTAGGTCTTCAGTGGGGAGACGAAGGAAAAGGTAAAATTGTGGACGTTCTGACGCCTCAATATGATATTATTGCCCGTTTCCAGGGAGGACCGAATGCAGGACATACGTTAGAATTCGAAGGCAACAAGCACGTGCTTCATACAATTCCTTCCGGAATTTTCAGAAAAGAAGCAATCAATCTTATCGGTAACGGTGTTGTTATTGACCCGGTTGTTTTCAAGAAAGAGATAGACAAGCTGGCTCCGTATAACCTCGATTTGAAAAATGTGCTGCTGATCTCTAAAAAAGCACATTTGATCATACCGACACACCGTTTGCTGGATGCTGCTTCTGAAACTGCAAAGGGAAAAAACAAGATCGGTTCCACATTGAAAGGAATCGGGCCTACTTATATGGACAAAACGGGAAGAAATGGCCTGCGTGTCGGTGATATTTTCTCGCCGAATTTCAAAGAGAAATACCAGACATTGGTGGATAAGCACACTTCCATGTTGAAGCATTATGAAGATTTTGAATACGATTTATGTGATTCTGAACCTGAATTTTTTGAAGGAGTTGAATTATTACGCTCATTAACGTGTGTTGATTCAGAGCAATATATTAATGAAGCGATCAAATCCGGAAAGAAAATTTTAGCGGAAGGAGCACAGGGAACCATGCTGGATATTGATTTCGGTACGTATCCGTTTGTAACTTCTTCCAATACCGTTACAGCCGGAACCTGTACAGGACTTGGTATTGCACCGACCAAAATCGGAAATGTAATAGGCATTTTCAAAGCGTATTGCACACGTGTCGGTTCAGGGCCTTTCCCTACAGAGCTTTTCGATGCAGACGGAGAAGCAATCCGCCAGGAAGGAAGAGAATTCGGATCTACTACCGGGCGACCACGCCGTTGCGGCTGGATAGATCTTCCTGCAATGAAATATGCCATTATGATCAATGGTGTAACGGAATTATCCATGATGAAAGCCGATGTACTAAGCGGATTTGATACGATAAAAGCTTGTACGGCATATAAAATCAATGGAGAATTAATAGATTACATTCCTTTTGATATCGCAGATCATGAAATTGAGCCAGTTTACACAGAATTGAAAGGCTGGAAGCAGGATCTGACAGGGCTGAGCAGCTACAATGAAGCACCACAGGAACTGAAAGAATATGTGTCTTTCCTTGAGAAAGAGCTGGAAGTTCCGGTAACGGTTGTTTCCGTTGGACCGGACAGATCTCAGACGTTAAACACAAAATAAAATTGACCGGCAGTTCAAAAATATCATTTATTAAAATTGCGCTTTTCATCGGCGCAATTTTTTTGCTTTTCCCGGTTGGGGTGAGAGCGCAGAAAGGTGTTATTGAATTGTTGCCGGGAACACAAAAGTTGACGTATGACAGCAAATCCGGCGCTCAGAAGCTTTTGGGTGGCGGCGTTAATCTGAATTACGAAGGAAACAAAGTATATTCCGATTCTGCTTATTATTATGAAAATAAAAAGCTGATCAAAGCTTACGGACATGTGCACGTTACCAAAAATGATTCTTTGAATCTTTACTGCGATTCACTCTGGTATTATACGGATACGAAAAAGGCAAAGCTGTTCGGCAGAGTACGTGTAATGGATAATGAATACCGCCTGACAACCAACCTGCTGGATTATGATGCAGGAAGCGGACTCGCGGTGTATCAGACAAGAGGAAAAGTGGAGAATCTGCTAAAGAATGAAGTGCTTACAAGCATCAGAGGTTACTTGTATCCGAATGAAAAAAACTTCCATTTCAGCGGAGATGTGCGCTACAGGAGTGATTCGCTGGATATGGATACCGATACGCTTCAATATAAATACATAGAGAAAAAGGTCTATTTTTTCGGAGAAACGGTTATTAAAACGGCTGATGCGGACATGTACTGCAACAAAGGCTGGTATCATACGGAAAAGCAGGATGCCGTGCTGGAAGACAATGCGTTTGCCGTTCAAAACGGAAAGCAGATCTGCGGCGATAGCCTTTATGTGAGTGATTCTGAAAAAATGGCTATCGGGCGAAAAAATGTTCATTTTATAGATACGGCAAATAAAATGGAATTCCTGTCACAAATGGCCTATTTTTCTGAAAAGCAACGAAAAGGATTTATAACGGACAGTGCCTGTATCATTTACCAGCTGAAAGATGATACGCTGTACATTCACAGCGACAGTATCTGGATTTATACTGATTCGGCCAATAAGCTGGAACGCGCGGAACTGTTCTGGGATGTACAGATCTACGGAACGAAAATCCAGGGCTCCTGTGATTCCATGACCTTAGATAAACCGATTGAACGTATTACGCTTCACCGGGAACCGATGATGTGGAACGAAAATTCGGAACTCAAGGCAGACACCATGTTTGTTTTTATAAATGATTCCGTTATCCGGAAAGTTGAGCTGATCCAGCGCTCGACAGTCGTCATGGAGCTTGATTCGGGCAATTATTATAACCAGGTAGGAGGAAAGCTGATAGAAGCCTTTTTCAGAGAAAATAAGCTGATACGTGTGGAAGTCAATCAAAATGCCCAGACGAATTTCTTCCCACAGGATACATTGCGTAGTGACACACTTGTTGAAATCAAGCGCCAGGGAATGTCACGCCTGTATGCCAGCAGTCTGAAAGTCTATCTTGACAGCGGAGAAGTGACAGGAGTAACGTATTTCGGAAATCCGGACGGCGCTTTTTACCCGATTCCTTTAATTCCCAAGGAAGAGCAGTTTGTCAAGAACTTTTCTTTTAACCCTGAATTCAGGCCTAAGACCCGGAAGGATATTTACCGCAGAAAACGTATGTTTAAGAAATAGGCTTCTCAAAAGTAAAATTCCGCTTATGCTATCGGTTCGGCTTTAAAGCCTTTACTTCTGATAAGAGCAATAACTTCCTCTTCAGTAATACCTTCCGATTTTACAGTAAGTAGCTTGTCTGCATTTTCAATGTCGACTTTCCATTCGGAAATTCCTGCCGTATTATCAAGAGCATCTTTTACTTTTGATACACAACCACCACAATTAAGGTTGGTTTTAAACTGAAATTCTTTATTTTCCATTGCTTTAAAATTGATATTACAAGTTTCGGTACAATGTCGTTAGAAATTGTTGTAGAATTTCCATTTTGATTTGTGAGATTTACAGTGAAAATAAATCCAAAGGCCTGTTTACCGGTTGTTTCATTTCTGATTGAGCAGCCATTTTATCAGCTCGTTGTTGTCCACGATGCTCCAGGAGTGAGGATGCCGGATATTGCCGGGTTTTCTGTATCCTTTGTTTTGTGTCAGAATTAATTCGGCTTTTTTGTTGCCAAGCCTGTTCAGCTCATTGATAAATGCGGAACACTCTGTTACATTCATGGATGTCAGATCCGCGTTTCTGTTTGCTAACCACCATTGGATATCCGGTTCAGAGTATATTCTGACGGGAGTTTGCAGCATATTTTGTAAAGCTCTTTGTGAGCTGTCCGAAAATGAATAGGGCGAGAGCCGGTAATAGCTTTCAATGTTTGTTTCGGGTGTGCCGTTTGCCTCCTTTTCAATTCTGCCGATCATGTAAACATTCTCTCTGTTAACGTCCGTATCTTTAGGCAACCTGACATCTCTTTTTGCGGAATGGTAAAATCTTTCGAAATCAAGCGGCGGATCAATTGCAAAAACAGCAACAGGTCTGATCGTTGCATTTTCAGCATATTTGATCGCACAGCTTCCCCCGATTGAAAAGCCTCCGATGAAAAAACGCTGGTCCATCAGCTTGTGCTTGCTGGTCACATCCTTTAAAATGGCATTGAGTGACTGCTGGCTTAAGCTGTCAACACCAAATGACAGCACTCCGTCCTGAAAGGTAGGAATAATTGTAAGCAGTCCGTTTTGTGCGGTTAATTTCGGGAGGTCGGTTTGTTGCAATACATTTTCCGCAGTTTCTCCGAATCCGGGGATGATAACGATGTATCCTGTCCAGGGTAGCTTAGGTGGATAAATCAGAGTGTAACAGTTTTTGGTGCTGTCTGTTTTATCCAGATAAATTTTATCGATTTTCTGCCCGTAAGCCGAAGTCAGAAAAAAAGCCAGCACAGTTAGTAATATACTTTTCATTGTTTGTGTATTTACGTTGCAGTTGATAAAGATAAAAAACGCAGCAAGGGGTGAATTATTCGAAATTCTCTTTTATATTTTCTTTTGAACGCTTTTGGAGCTTGAACGGATTTTCTATTACAATATCAAACGCTAAGTAGTGAACGTCACAGGGATTTTTTACACCAATCAAATTGTTCATATAACCTATGCTGAGAATAAAAGGATACGTTTTTGGGGAATAGGAATAATACAACGAAAAACGGCTTTCCCGGTATTTAAAATCAGTCCATTTTCCAGGTAATGTCTCCTGGCTGATTGAAAATAATTGTTCGGATCCTGCAATCAACCGGTGCACTTTTTTTCGATCGATATTTACGGTTAATTGTAACCGGAAGCGGGAACGAAGCTGGAAGTTTTCGTTTACATTTTTAAAGCCGGGTGAATAAAATTTCCTGAACTCCTGGCGTAAGGTCGGCACAAGTTTGATCCGTGGAGTACTGAATATGCAGGATAATCTTCCGTAAGCACGAAATTCCTGGTTCAGCCTCGGAGTATCATGGCCGTAAGGCGGATTGTCCAGGTATTCATCCTGCCGGCGGTAGCTCAATGCAAATGAATATTGCCAGACGTTGTGAAATTGATGATAAAATTCCTGGTTAAGCACCCAGATCGCCTGTTTGTGAAGAAGATTGTAATTATCAGGATTGCTTTTCCTGCCAATCCCGAAATACGTCATGGATTGCCAGCCTTTTCCGTCGACCGTATCTAGTTCCTGACGAATGCCAATGGCAAACCAGCCCGCCGTTTTGGCTTTGCCTAATCCCGGTGGGCTGATTTGTGAAAAGCTGTTACCCGTGAGTAGAAAAAACAGCACTATATTTGCAAAATATTTTTTCAACTCAGTCAGCAATTTTACTTAAAACTTTTCCTTCAGGGTCAAATGCCACTTTCCATTCTTCTGTAAGGGATTTAAGTTCAAGAGTGTAGGTGACCTTTCCGTTTTCCGTGATCATATTTACATCATCTACACGGTAAGAGCTAAAATCACTATTGATTTTTGCCAGTACTTTTTGTGGCAGCTCGCTTTTAGAAATTTCCTCTTTGTGCTTTATCAATTTCCCCGTTTTGTCATACCATGCTTTATGATCTGCTCCCGCTAAGCCTGTTTCAAATTCCACCTGATACAGATCGCCTTTCAGCTCCCATTCCACATCAGAGGCTTTCGGGAATGCTTTTTGAAAGCCGTTTACCACCAGCGAAGGAACCTGGCTTTGCGGAATATCCTGTCCGAGGACTGTGTTTGCAAAGGCCGCCAATGCAAACAAACCGATTAAAAATTGCTTTTTCATCTTTCTGAAATTTTAAATTATACAGCAAATTAAAAACGGTAATCTGGAAAGATTTGGGAATCGAAAAATTAGCTGAAATATAATTCAAAATGATGAAGATCATTTTCAAAGCGATAGGAAACAGAAAAGCCATACAGATCACAGACTGCTTTTACAATTGCTAATCCAAGGCCTGTACCGTTTATGTTATTGTCGGATTTGTAAAAGCGCGAAAACAGCTTCTGCTCGTTTACAGGCATTTTTATCCCTGTATTACTTACTTTAATTGTTTTTTCTGAAATTTCAACGTTGACAATTCCGTTAGGAACATTGTGAAAAATAGCATTTCTCAATAAGTTTGAAATAACAACACCAGCGAGAGAGGCATCCATATTCGCAGTCAGGTCTGCGGTTTCAGAAACTGAAATTTTTATATTTTTAAATTCGGCGATTTCTTCCAGGTCGCTGATCGTTTGGTGAACAACTTTGTTGAGAGGAACAGCTTGATTGTCTAAAAACAGCTTGTTTTCTATTTTGGTTAAAAGCAGCAGCGATTTATTTAACCGGATCATCCGTTCAATTATTTGCATTACTTCGGCGATGCTTTCGGCCTGCTCGTTTTCCAGGCTTCCTTTTTCTATCAGCAATTCCAGCTTGTTGGTAGCGATTGCCAAAGGAGTCTGCAGCTCGTGTGAAGCATTTCCAATAAATTGCTTTTGTTGTTCATATGTTTCAATAGTGTGCTGCAATAATATATTTACGGCATTTTGCAAGTCGGTAAATTCTTTTGTCTGAGTCTTGACCTCCGGAAATCTTTTACTGTTTCCGATCCGGTAATTCTTCAGCTGGCTGAGAAATGAATAGAAAGGCTTCCAAAGCCGCTTCAGTACAAGGTTATTGATTAAAACAATGCTTATAATGAGGAGAATATACAGAGTGATCGTTTCCTGCAGGAGCTCTTCTATCAGGTCGTCTTCTTCCACCATTGAATTAATGATGTTCAGCTCGTAGTAATGGCCGTTATTTTCAAAAGCAGTTGTGAGCATACGAACCGGTTCTGATTCAGGTGCTTCATCGTCCGCGTCCTGCATATACATTAATGTATCAATGTAGGTGTCTTTTATGGAAATTGCCCGGGATTTAGAAATTTCACGAATGGCAAAAAAGCCTTCATCGAAATTACTTTTTGAAATGACGGTAGTATCTTTTTGTAATTGGTAAATTATCTGACGTTTGTAATTATCCAGGCCTTCATCAACGCTTTCTTTAATTTCATTTAGCATGTTAAAATAGAAGACAACCGACCAGATTCCAATGATGAAGAACAAGGAAACAGAAAGGTAAATAAGCGATTTGTTCAGTAATTTCATATATTCATAATTTACTTTTAATCAAAAAGATAATATTTGATTATTGAAGTAATAATTTATATTTCTATCAGTTTGTAACCAATTCCGTAAACGGCCTCGATCTCAATCTTTGCTTCTGCAGCCTGCAGTTTTTTTCGCAGGTTTTTTATCTGGTAGTAAATAAAATCGTAATTGTCTGCCTGGTCAATGTTGTCGCCCCAAACGTGCTCCGCTAATGCTGTTTTCGTTACCAGCCGGTTTTTGTTGAGCAAAAAGTAATTCAGTATGTCAAACTCTTTTCTGTTCAGCGGTACGTTATCGTTGTTTACAGTAAATGTTCTTTCTTTTAGGTCCAGAAGGATGTTAGCAATTTCAATTGTATTTTTTCCGTCTAGTTTGTTCCTTCTCAAAACGGCTTTCACCCGCGCGTTAAGTTCTGCGATGTGAAAAGGTTTTGTCAGATAATCGTCGGCACCGAGCTCAAGTCCTTTCAGCTTGTCATCAAGGGAATCCTTGGCAGAAATGATGATGACGTTTCCGGATTTCCCCGCTTTTTTGAGCTGTTCCAGCAATTGCAACCCGTTGCCGTGTGGCAGCATAATATCAAGCAGAATGCAATCATAGCTGTAAATTTCAATTTTTTCACTGGCAGAATAGAAATCACTTGCCGTTTCAATAACGAAATGTTCTTTTGTTAATGAAGCAACAAGCGTATTTAGCAGTTCTTTTTCGTCCTCAACAATCAAAATTTTCATACTGCAAAGATAGTTATTGAATTTGGGAAAGAATCGGGAATCTTCAACGATCGGTCATCGTATTGAATCATGCTTTAATCACTTTCAAACAGGCGTTTCCTGCTTTATCAGTTTATCTTTTTAACGTTAACAACAACTCGTCCAACTGATTGAAGTCTGTTGTCATTCCTTCTTTAAAGCCCATTTCCAGGGTAGTCTCAAGGTCTGCCAATGTGTCGAAAGTGAGCAGCATATCTACCAGTACTTTGTTTCCCGCCTGGCTAAAGCTGTTTTCCAATAAGTTTTGAGGGCATTCAGGGTCCATTATTCCGTTTTCATCACAAAATCCGTCTTTTTGGGTGAAGGATTTTTCTTTGATGATAGAAATATAATGCGCTTTGCTCCAATGTTTTTCACCTTCGGGTCCTACCATTGCATATAGCCAGAACCCGCCTTCCAGAAAATCCATTGTTTTAGTTTCTGCACGCCAGGGCTGTGGTCCCCACCATTGATCAAGAAGCTCAGCTGTTGTCCACGCTTTCCATACCAATTCAAGATCGGCGTTAAATTCACGTTGAATGTGAATAGTGTTGTTTTCCTTGTTTACGGAAAAATCGAATAAAAGATTACTGTTCATTTTTTTGTGTTTTTAGTTGTTTAATCATTCAGAGAATCAATGCCTTGCTCTCTTAATTTTTCCAAGCCCTCTTTCATGGCTTTCACTTGCTCCGGTGCGTGGCTTTGCCAAAGGGTAACTTCGCCAACAACTCTGAACGGATGTTCTGAGCGATAGGATTTTGTAGGATTGCCCGGGAATTTCCTGTCCGTTACATCCGGATCGTCCTCCATCTCGCCAGTCGGTTCTACCAAGTAAATTCTTTCCCGGCCTTCTCCGGAGGCAAGCTCTGCGCCCCAGATAGCAGCGTCTAAAGTAGCGGTAAGAAATATATATTTTGCATTTTTCCTTTGCCCATAATTCGAATTGAAGCCGGTTTCAATCAGATCGCCAATTTTCAGATCTGCTTTTGTCCCGTGAAAATAGGTTTGCGAAAAAGGACGATGTGCCAATATACCTGAATTGTCATTTTTCATTTTCATTTCACTGTTTTCTTTGTGCTTATTGCAATCCTGTTCCATGCATTTATAGTAACAGCGGCCATTATGATTTGTGCAATATAATTTTCGTCAAAAAGCTTTTTTGCTTGCTGATAGGTTTGATCGCTTAGTCCGTTTCGACTGATTAAAGTTACTTCTTCCGTTATAGCTAAAACAGCTTTTTCTTCTTCAGTAAACAGTTCTGTTTCCTGCCATGCATTGAGCAGGAAAATCCGTTGCGGGCTTTCACCTTGTTTTAATGCGTCCGAAGTATGCATATTGATACAAAACGCGCAACCATTGATTTGCGAAGCCCGTATTTTAATCAGCTCTAAGTGTGTTTTTGACAGTCGTGCATTCTGGAGATAGTCTTCTAAAGCAAACATTGCTTTATATGCTTCCGGTTCAATTTGTTGAATATCTATTCGGCTTTCCATTATTATTTTATTTGGATAAATTTATTTTTCTGTCAGCAGGCCGGAAATACCAGGATAAGATGGTTACAAGCAATAATATCAATGACGGAACGGCAGCTGTAAAAGGTTGTCCAACGGCCAGATGAGAAATGAAAGCACCTGACATTGCAAAGAAAAACCCCGCATATGCCCATTCTTTCAATAACGGAAATTTCGGAATGAGAAGAGCAATAACGCCCAGAATCTTCCATACTCCGAGAATGCTTAAGAGGTACAACGGATAGCCAAGACCAGTTATTATTTCGTTATAACCGCCTATCTGAAGCATTTGTTGTGTGCCGCCTGCCAGCATTCCGACAGAGAGGAACAGGGTAGTTATCCAGTAGATAATTTTATTTCGTTTTTCCATATCTTATTCGTTTAATTTAGTGAAAATTTCCTGTAATCTGTTATGTGCCTTATTGATGCCTTCAGCAAATGGCATTTGCAAGAGCTGATTTCTGAACTCAACTGACTTAAATACAATGTGTATTGTGAGCTTGCTTGTACTGTCCGTTAGCTTTTCAAATTCCAGGTATTCAAGCTGAACGGGAAACAGTGTATTTTCCATTTCGAAAGTTCGTGTGATTTTTTGGTTCGGCACAAATTCATGTATAGTTCCGTTTGCCCGAAAAACCACGTTGCCGTTATATGATGTTTCAAACGAGTAGGAGCCGTGTTTTTTGTTTTCCAGTTTCAGTACTTTTGTACCCATCCATTGTTCAAAAAGCTCCGGTTCTTCATATGCCTTAAAAAGCAATTCCAAAGGCAAATCGAATGCTCTTGTGATGATAATTTCCTGCTTGCTTTCGTCGGCATTTACTTTCGTTTTTCGTTCCATATCCTTTATTTTTCCTGTATTTTTTTCAGTAAGCTTTCTAATTTGTCAAAACGGTCTTCCCAGATCTTTCGGAACTGTTCCAGCCATTTATCTATTTCTTTCATTTTGTCAATTTCGAGAGAATAATAAATTTCCCTGCCCTTGTGTTCCTGCTTGATCAGTTCACACTCTGTCAAAATACGTAAATGTTTGGAAACCGCTTGCCGGGTAGTGTCAAAGTGTTCAGCAATAGCGTTGGGCGTCATTGCCCGTAATGCAATTAGAGTGATAATTGCCCGTCTTGTCGGGTCTGCGATCGCCTGAAAAATATCTCTTCTCATTTCTTTTGACTTATTTTTAAGAAACCAATGAGTTGCAAATTTAAATGCAACTTTTCGGTTTCGCAAATTTTTCTTGATTTTTTTATTTAATCCGGATCAGGTTCTGTAAAAGTTATCTCATTTTTCTATCTCAATATCAATATATTAACTTGTTTTTTTATTTTAATATTTGGAAGAAAATAAAAAAGCCTCGGAATCGGGGCTGTAATTATTATTTTAAAAATGTTTTTTATTTCAAATGATCTTTAAAGAATGTTTCTAGCTTGTCAAATGGAATTACATCTAATTTGTCATATAAATCCACATGAACAGCGCCAGGTATTATCATTAACTCTTTTGGTTCGGAAGCACTTTTATAAGCGTCTTCACTGAAATAACGTGAGTGTGCATTTTCCCCTGCAATTAAAAGCATTGGTCGTGGGGAAATCTCTTTTATGTAAGTCAAAATAGGCATATTCATAAATGATATTGGAGTGGTAATTGTCCATGCATTTCCTGAATTAACCGAACGTTCGTGATAGCCTCTCGGTGTCATATAATAGTCGTGATATTCAACTAAAAACTGTGCTTCGCCACCACTTAATTTATTGTACGGTGCTTGATAGGCAGGTGTACCGTTTTCGGTATCTTTCCAACGTTGCTCACCTAACTGCTCTAATGTTCTGGTACGTTCTTCCAATGTTACCACATCGTTATAACCTTTTGACATTACTCTTGTCATATCGTACATACTTGTTGTGGCTACGGCTTTTACACGTTTATCAATAGCGGTGGCGTTTAATGCAAAACCTGCCCAACCGCAAATACCAATGATGCCTATTTTATTTCTATCAACAATTTTTTGTATTCCAAGAAAATCAACTGCTGAACTGAAATCTTCGGTATTGATGTCAGGCGATGCAACGGCACGAGGTTCGCCTCCGCTTTCACCTGTATAAGACGGGTCAAAGGCTAATGCCACAAATCCACGTTCTGCCATTTGGTTAGCATATAATCCCGATGATTGTTCTTTTACTGCTCCGAAAGGTCCGCTAATGGCAAGTGCAGGTAAGGGTTCGTTACCGTGATTTTTCGGAATATATAAATCGCCTGTAAGCGTAATGCCGTAACGGTTTTTAAAAGTTACTTTTTGACGCGTCACTTTATCGCTCAACTCAAAAGTATAGTGTTCTGTTTGCTCTGTTTGTTTCATTTCTTTTTTTGGCTTATTTTGCTGACAAGCTCCCAATGTTAGTAGAGCTGTAGCCATTAATATTGATATATTTCTCATTTACAATGATTTAAAATTTGTTTTTTCTTACTGTTTTTCAAATGTAACGGTTATATTACCCGTACCTAATGCATCTGCCAAGCCTGTTGTATCATCAACCACTCCTAATTTTGTGTAGTTATATGATGTGGGAAAGGTTTTGTAAAACAGTACCAACGTTTTTGAACCATATACCATTAAATCACCATTTTTTATGGTTTTCGGATTGGATAAATTTGTTGGAAGACTGTTCTGTAAATCAACGTATTTTTCGTTTCCGTTCAGTTCAATCATATTGAGCTTTAGAGGTAGTATTTCCTGAAAAGCCTTTGCTGTGGCATTGTCGTAAAGCGTAGCTATAAAAGTTTGTGAATTGACAGTTATTTTGATTTTTTCGCTTGTCATAGGTGTATTGATATTATCATTTTTATCGCAAGACGAGACACTGCACATAAACATTGACATAAAAGCCAAAAACATTAAAAATAGTTTTCTTTTCATTTTTATTTCTGTTTTAATGGAATGCAGATAACATTGATTTTTTATGATTTTTTATCTATGTCAATCTGCTTAATCTGCGTTATCAGTGTCTAATTTCTTTAATATTTTCGCAGGAATACCGCCTACAATCGTATTATCTGGAACGTCTTTTGATACTACCGCACCCGATGCTACAACCGCATTTTCGCCAATGGTGACACCCTGTAAAATGGTTGCTCCTGCACCAATCCAAGCATTTTTTTTGATGTGAATAGGTTTCGGTACTAATGCGTGTCTGGTTTCGGGTTCTAATGGGTGTCCCTCTGATAACAAGTTGACTTTTGGTGCAATCAGTACGTTGTCTTCTATGGTAATTCCTCCCAAGTCAAGGAAAACACAATCAAAGTTTATAAATACGTTTTTACCTATTTTGATGTTCTTTCCGTAGTTGAGATATAGCGGTGTAAATACGGCAACGCTTTTGTCAATTTCTGTACCTGTGATTTGGATCAACAATTCCTTTATTTCTTTCGGGTCTGTTGCGTTATTCATCTGTACTAATAATTCTTTCGTCTTGTACGATGCTTCACGCATTTTATAAGCTTCGGGGTCGTTTGGCAAAATGGTTTCGCCATTGCGTAACCGTTCAAATATATCTGTTGTTTGCATTGCATTACTTTTTACAATACAAAGTTAAAGACAAAGCTCTATAACTGTTTTGTTATAAAGCTCAAATTGTTTTGCTGTAAAGCTCAATTATATAAAATGTTATTCTTCTTTCATTTATAATTAGTCAATTCCTTAGGTTCTAGAAAAACGGATAAGTATTGATTATCATAATTGGTTTTATTTACAATTATCTGAAATTTAGCATTAATTCTTTCCGCAAAGCTAATTAGAAAGTCAAAAGCTTCAATCTTTAAACCTCTAGGTGTTAAATCAAATTCTTTATTTAAATCGATATAGTGTTGTGCATGTTGCTTGGAAAGAAATAATAAAATGGATTGAGGAGTATTATTAAAACTGACAATATGGTATGAGCCTGTCAACACTTGATTTATATGCTCCATTAAAATATAAAAAGGTTCTCCTTTTATATATTTATTGGGTAAATATATTTGCTTAATCCTTTGACCGATAAGATTTATAAAATTGGGCAAATCCTTTGTTTCCATTAATATTATACCATTTTCATCAGCATAATTTTTTGCACCACTCTGAAATCCTGAATTGGAAACAACTACTCCTGTCAAATCTTGATTTCTGATTATTTTAGAATGGAAATCACGAAGTTTGCCAATTTCTAAAGGAGTGGATTGATTTTTACATTCTATGGCTACTTTATGTTTGATTTTAGCTTTTGTAAATTCATAATAGATATCTATTTCATCAGTATATCCGTTTCTTATTAGCTTTACATTTCTTGAAATAATGATTGGCTCATCATCTTTATTTGCCTCTAGGTCTAGTAAAAGCCTGTATATATATTCAATATAATCTTCAAAAAGATTACCTTTCACAAACTGATTCATAATATTATTAACTTATACTTTAAATACTTAAACTTCCGTGGGTGAAACTCCATACCGCTTTTTAAATGTGGTCGAAAAATGAGAAAGATTTTTAAATCCGACTTCGGTACAAACGTCCTGCACTTTTTTGTTTTCTTCTTTCAGCTTTATGTAAGCCATTTCCAAGCGTTTTTTTATCAGCCATTTTTGTGGTGTAAGGTTGCTTATTTTTTTGAAATCTCTTTTAAATGTTGCTAAACTCCGCCCCGTAAATGATGCGATTTGTTCCATTGAAAGGTCGTCCATATAATTGTCATTAAGAAAATCCAAAAGGTCGATTTTCCACGGTTCGGCAAAGTCGAACAGTATCGGGTAAAGCATTTCATTATTATTTAGCAAGGCATAAATTCCCTCCAATAATTTCAGATGAATAACACCCTCTGTTGGTTTTATGTTACTGTCAAAATACGGAGTAAGCGACTGAAACAAACTTTCTATATCAGGTGTTTTATTTAGTTTGAAAACGTTTTTGTCGGAAATTTTTAGGTCTTTCGGAATTTCCGATTTGTTCATTTTGCTGTAAAACTCACGCAATACATTACGCTGAAATACAAGTGAAATTCCTTTATACAATTCCTTTCCCTTGCTGTTCTTGTACATTGCCAATCTGTGGTCACGTCTGATAAAGGCACATTCTCCTGCCTGTAATTTTATCTTTTTATTTCTGTCTTCGATAACTTGTTCGCCTGAATAGAGGTATAACAAAACGTGTTGGGGCTTGGAATGAACACAGTGTGTACCACTTTCGGAAAAACACGAAAGGAATATGTCTGAATAGCTAATAGTTTGTAATGTATCTTCTTCTTGTATGGCCATAATGTCTGATGTTATTCAATATACAAAGTTAGGTTTTTTGCTGCTTCTTTACTTTGTTGCAAAGTTCATTTCTCTTTTCTTTGAGGCTCATCTTTTGTGCATTAAAAACTCACTTCTTCCATTTCAATCTCAAGCTGTTACTCACCACACTCACACTGCTCAATGCCATTGCTGCTCCTGCAATCATGGGGTTCAGCAGGAAACCGTTGATCGGGTAGAGGATACCTGCTGCAACCGGAATGCCTATAAGATTATAAATAAATGCCCAAAATAAATTTTGCTTGATAGTGGCTACAGTTTGTTTTGATAAACGGATTGCCTGTGGGATCTTAGTAAGGTCAGAAGAGATGATCGTCATTTTGGCTACATCCATAGCGATATCTGAACCTTTTCCCATTGCTATGCTTACATCGGCTGTTGCTAAAGCTGTACTGTCATTGATGCCGTCACCGACCATTGCAACGATTTTGCCTTGTTGCTGCAATTCTTTTACAAAATCGGCTTTGTACTGTGGTAATACCTCGGCTTTGTAATGTTTGATTCCTGTTTGCTGTGCAATGGCTTTTGCTGTGGCTTCGTTATCACCTGTGAGCATATACAGATCAATTCCCATATCCTGCATTTCCTTAATGGCTGCTACCGATGTTTCTTTTATCTTATCAGAAACAGCAATAACAGAAAGGGCTTGCTTACTATTTGAAAACCAGATAACTGTTTTGGATAGTTTGCCCCATTCATCTGCCTGCTGCTGTAATTCTTCTGCAATAGTGATATTGTTTTCGGCCAATAGTTTTTTGTTCCCCACGAAATAAGTTTCATCATTATAACTTGCTTTCGCGCCTTTTCCTGTGATGCTGTCGAACATTGATAAATCAGTTGCTGCAACATCTTCTAGGTGTTTTATTACGGCTTCAGCCAATGGATGCTCAGAACTCTTTTCAATACTTAGCAGAATGTTTTTAGCTGCATCATTATTATTGAGCCATTGAATGCCTGTTACCTGTGGTCTGCCCTCGGTAATCGTTCCTGTTTTATCTAAAATAATGGCATTTACTTTTTTGGCTGATTCCAGACTTTCGGCATCTTTTATCAGAATACCGTTTTCAGCGCCTTTACCAACTCCTACCATTATTGCTGTAGGCGTAGCTAGTCCCAAAGCGCAGGGACAGGCAATGACCAATACGGTGACAGCTGCGAGCAATCCCTGTATTATTCCGTTATCACCTCCAAAAATCAGCCACGAAATAAATGTGAGAACAGCGATTCCCATCACTACCGGAACAAAAATACCGGCAATCCTATCTACCAGCTTTTGTACGGGAGCTTTGCTTCCCTGTGCGTCCTGTACCATTTTGATGATCTGGGAAAGCATTGTTTCTTTACCTACCTTAATGGCCTTGAACTGAAAGCTTCCTTTTTGGTTAATTGTTCCTGCAAATACGTTGGAGCTCTCTTTTTTCAATACAGGAACAGGTTCTCCGCTTAACATACTTTCGTCCACGTAAGAACTTCCGGAAATTACCGTACCGTCCACCGCGATTTTTTCTCCCGGTTTTACAAGAATTACATCGCCTGTACTGACATCTTCAATAGCTGTTTGTTTTTCCGTTCCGTCTGCCTGTATGACAATAACAGTCTTTGGCTGCAGGCCCATAAGCTTTTTAATAGCGGAAGAGGTATTGCCTTTGGCTTTTTCTTCCAGTAATTTCCCTAAGAGGATAAATGCGATAATAACGGAAGCTGCTTCAAAATAAACGTGTGCATGTAATCCTCTCTGATACCAGAAATCCGCAAACAGCATATTGAACAGGCTGAAAATATAAGCAATACCTGTGCTCAGGGCGACCAGTGTATCCATATTTGCAGACCGGTGCTTCGCCTGCTTCCAGGCATTGATGAAAAAATCCTTTCCTAACCAGAAAACTACAGGAGTTGAAAACAGCCACATGATCTCATTTCCGTAGGGCATATCCATAAAGAACATACCAATAATAACCACGGGTAAGGAGAGCAGTACTGCCCAGATCGTTTTGATTTTTAATTGCTGGAATTTCTTTTCGTGAATAGCTTCCAATGTTTCCTGCTGTCGGATTTCTTCTTCGATTAACAGATCATATCCAACGCTTTGCACTGCTTTTTTCAGCCGGACAGCATTTGTCATATTGGGAAAGTATTCAACCGTAAGGTTTCCGGTAGCAAAGTTGACGGATGCGCTGACAACTCCGGGCTCGTATCTGACAATGCTTTCAGCGCTTCCGGCACAGGAAGCGCAGGTCATTCCCAAAACGGGAAAGATACTTTTAACTGTGGTAACGCCATATCCGAGGTCTCTGACAGCCTTCACTGCTTCCGCTACTGTTTCGCTGTCATTTGCCGTAATAGCTGCTCTGCGGTTATTCAGCTCCACTTTGGGACTCTCAATACCTTTTACCTGTGAAAGTCCCTTTTCAACGATTAATGCACAATGCTCGCTATCCACGCCTTCCAACGGAAGATAAATGATTTCTTTATTGTTATTTGCTGCCATATTTTGCTCGTATTACCGTACAATACAAAATTCGCAATAAAAAGGGAAGGTGCTATTGTAGTTTTATGGAATTGATTTGTAAGATTTATGGCAAGAGATTTATTTGATAGCAATAAAGATCTCTGCTTCCGAATTTTCTCCGTTGTGTGATTTCTCTCCATATACTTCAAAATCATAGGTGTAACTTCTGTTAAGCTCCTTGTCTTTTGTCCAGATTTCTTTCCATGTTTTGGCTATTGCATCCGGCATTGGTCCTTTAGCTGTAAACTTCCTGAAGTTTTCACCTTCAAATATTCTTCCGATGAGTCCTTCCGGAATTACATCAAGGGAAGAAACCGGTAAGCCGATTATTGCAGTGTATTTTCCTGTGTGATCACTTTCATAATCGGTATAGACAGAATAGACTTCATCACCTGTTCTGTTGGGGATTTTTTCGATTATATTTTCAGCATAAAACTTTCCCCAAAGCGCTCCTAAATCGATGGCTGCCTGTCCGTTTTTGTTTGTTGTTTCGATGGAGATTCCGATGATTTTGAGGTTATTGCTCATATTGACTTGATTTATTGCATATTACCATCTTTATATATTATAATGGTACCGTCAATATCCGTAAATGTACCATTATAATATTGTCCGTTCACAAATTCACCCTTATATTCACTTCCATCAGCAAAACGATAAGTGCCTTTTCCATTCATTATGCTTTTGGAAAATTCCCCTGTGTAAATATCTCCATTTGCTAAAATAAGCTTTCCGGTACCTTCGAACTGACTTTCTTTGAATTCTCCTTCGTACACTTGTCCGTTTGAAGAGGTAATTTTTCCTTTTCCGTCCGGCTCACTATTTTTAAATTCCCCTTCATATTTTGTACCATCTTCAAATAACAAGATCCCTGTGCTATTCATCTTATTATTAGAGAATTCCCCTATATAGATATTCCCGCTTTTAGAAGTATACTTACCGGAGCCTTCAAACTGGCCGTTTTTGAAATCCCCTTCATATTTCCAGCCTTCCACAGAAGTATATATGATCTTTCCGTAAGCAATCCCCTGAGAAAAGTCCGCTTCAAGAATATTTCCATCAGGATAAATTAATTTACCGTGTCCGTTCAGATCATCATCGCTGAATTCACCCTCATAAACGTGCCCGGTTGAGAATACTAATTTTCCCTTGCCTGATCTTTGGTTGTCTTTATATTCCCCTTCATAACGTTCTCCTTCAGGAGAAATAGTGATTCCGTAACCGTCTCTCAGTCCTTTTTTAAAGTGTCCTGAATATTCGGATCCATCTTCTTTATGTTTTCCGGATCCGTTGTAATAACCGTCAAGAAATTCTCCTTCATAATATGTACCTCCATTATGAAAGAGGAGGGCTCCATATCCGTTAAAATTACCGTTTTCTACCTGCCCGGTGTAGGTCGCGTAGAGCAGCTTTCCTGAAAAGATTTTCAATGTCCCTTTACCCTGAATATAACCACCCCGGCACTTACCGTCCCATTCTGTACGTACGTTTTCTATTCCTATTATGTAGGCGTCTTTTAAGCGGCATTCCGCTTCCGGTTTTACAGCTGAATTCTGACCATTTAAGTTGAATGAACAGATAAAGCAAAGCACGATGAAATTCTGCATGCTTCCGTATGCTTTTTCAAGACCAAAAGAATTGATTATCTGGCTATATAACTTTTTATTTTCCATACTTTCCATAGTGTTATACCCAAATTTACGAAAAAATAAGATGGATTATGCAGCCTTACACTTCATCTAAAGGTTTTCTTTTGTTCCCGCGTATTTGCTTGAAGTGACTTGGAGTCAGCCCGGTTACTTTTTTGAACTGGTTGCTCAGATAGGCTACACTTGAGTAATTTAAACGAAATGCTATCTCACTCAGGGACAATTCATCATAGACTAATAATTCTTTTACCTTTTCTATTTTCTGAGCGATAAAGTACTTTTCAATAGTAGTCCCTTCAACCTCTGAAAACAGATTGGATAAATAATTGTAATCGTGGTTCAGTTCGTTGCTCAGCACGTCTGACAGATTCGTTTTTATTTTATTGTCCTGATGATGAACAAGGTCAATAATTATATTTTTGATCTTCTCAATGATACGACTTTTCTTATCATCAATAAGCTCAAAACCTAAGGAGCTCAGTACTTTTTCCAGATTTTTCTTCTGCTCTCCGGTCAGTTCCTTATCCAGCAGCACTTCTCCCAGAGTTATATTTTTAACATTGATGCCCAGCTTCTCCATTTCACTCTGTACTACCAGAATACAACGGTTACAAACCATATTTTTAATGAAGAGTGTGCTCATATTTTGGCTTATTTCACGCAGAAGCGTCACTTTCCGGAATTCAGACGGTTATTCTTCTGCATCAGGTTTTCTCTGCTTTTTGATTTTGTATAGCTTTCAAAACGGGTAGGTTGCTTTTGGGGCGGCCAGAAGTTATTGTCCAGGTCGCAGTCTGCTGTTTCGAGATAAGGATCCAGGCGGAATTGCTTTACCTTTTTATTGAAAATAAAAACTTTTGTAATCGTCTGGTCATTCATCCGCCAGATTTCTGCCGGAATGTAAACTGTTTCGTACGTGTCATCTTCGAATATTGCCTGCACAATGACCGGCATTACCAGACCGCCGACGTTTGTGAATGTCAGCTCATACAGCTGAATGTTCTTCGCCAGCAGCTGCTTCTGATTTTCAGACAAGCTGCTCAGATATTGCTCGTATTCTTCGTAATCGATTTTATCTGCGACGTAGATATCTTTTTTTGCATAGAAATCATTTATCGTGGAATCAAGCTCATTAATAGTTTGAGGAATACTTGTCTTATTACGGAGTTCGGAAATATAAACATCCCGTTTTTCGCTTTGAGCCTTTTGCTCTTTTTTTATTTCCTCCGGATTGGAAGCCATTAACTGTTTATGTGCAACTTTATCCAGTGAAATATCCACAAATTCGGTGGTGTAGAACCATCCTCTCCAGAACCAGTCGAGATCAACGGCAGAGGCATCTTCCATTGTTCTGAAAAAATCCGCCGGGCTCGGATGCTTGAATTTCCAGCGTTCACAGTATGTTTTGAAAGCATAATCGAATAATTCCCGTCCCATAATTGTTTCGCGAAGGATATTCAAAGCAGTAGCGGGTTTTCCGTAAGCATTGTTTCCGAATTGCTTGATGGATTCGGAATTCGTCATGATCGGATTGATATTTTTCTGATCACCTCTCATATAGTCAACAATCAGTGGGGCAGGGCCGCGCCGTGAAGGATAGTTACGTTCCCATTCCTGCTCTGTCAGGTATTGTACAAACGTGTTCAGACCTTCGTCCATCCATGACCACTGGCGCTCATCGGAATTAATGATCATCGGGAAAAAGTTATGTCCGACTTCATGGATAATCACTGACCACATTCCGTATTTGGTTTCTGCGGAGTAAGTTCCGTCCGGTTCAGGACGGCCTCCGTTAAAGGAAATCATCGGGTATTCCATTCCGATATTCTTGGAATGAACGGAAATAGCCACCGGATAGGGATAATCAATTGTATATTTGGAATATGTTTTTAGCGTATGTGCCACTAATTTTGTCGAATAGCGTTCCCAAAGCGGATTTCCTTCTTTCGGATAATAAGACATCGCCAGGATATTCTGATTGCCGATTTTTACATTCATAGCATCCCAGATGAATTTTCTGGAGGAGGCAAAAGCAAAATCGCGGACATTAACTGCTTTAAAAATCCAGGTTTTTGTCTTCGTTTTTTTCTCTTTTTCCGCTGTCCGGGCTTCTTCCTCTGTCACAATAAGAACAGGCTGGTCTGACGTTTGTGCCTGCTTAAAACGATTGCGCTGTTCTGCTGTCAGCACGGAAGCAGCATTTTGCAGCTCGCCTGTTCCGGCGACAATATGATCTTCCGGTACGGTAATGCTCACTGTGTAATCACCAAAAGGAAGCGTAAATTCTCCCTGTCCTAAAAACTGCTTGTTCTGCCAGCCTTCCACATCATTGTAAACACACATTCGCGGGAAAAACTGTGCAATGGTGTACAGGTAATTGTCTTCTTCTTTAAAATATTCCATTCCTGAACGTCCGCCGACTTTATCACGGTCGTTGATGTTGTACCACCATTTTATCCGGAATGAAACACTTTGTTTTGGGCCCAAAGGTTTTTCCAAGTCAATGCGCATCATGGTTTTGTTGATGAAATAGCGCATTTTTTGCCCGGTAACAGAAGTAACTTCTTCAATTTTAAAGCCACCATCAAAATTGATCTGACGGTGTTCATATTGTTCAATGCTTTTAAAATCATTCATATCATCCACATGGATCAGCCTTGAATCAGAGTTTTTATCGTAGATGTTCTGGTCCAGCTGAATCCATAAATAGGAGAGCAAGTCCGGTGAATTATTAGTATAAGTAATTGTTTCTAATCCTTTGATCTGCTGTTTTTCATCATCTAAAATGATTTCCATTTTGTAATCAGCCTTTTGCTGGTAATACTGATGCCCCGGAGCTCCGGAAGCAGTACGGTAAACATTCGGAGTCGGCAGCAAATCATAGAGCTGTGCAAATTTGTCCTGCGAAAAAGCAAGGCTGGCTGCACTCAAAAAAGCCGTAAGAATAATCTGTTTTACCATGATATTGTTTTAATACATGAGCCAGGAAGAAATACTTCCGTTATTTTTTTATCCTCAGCAACAAAGGTGATTTTATTTTGTTGTTCGCTGAAAACGTCCATTAAATTACAAAAAGCAATTTCAATTTCATGTTTTTCAAGCTCAATTTTATCTGATTCAATGTAAATATGCAGTAATCCGTTTTTCCGGATTTCATAGTCGAGAATGTGTAAAGGAACATTTTGCAGCTTATACTTCAGGCGAAAATTTTTCAGCAGATAGCGTTCAAGGGCATGGATCGTTGTGTCATTTTTTTCTAGATATGCCAATCCTTTTTTTATGAAATTGATTCTCAGTAAAGCGTCTTCGACATCATGCCCGGTAAAGGAAAGTGTTCCCTGAAACGTTTTTGTTTCTTCATTGTATTGCAGCTCCGCGAAAGCGAAATAGAAGTCATGTGCCCGCAGCTGGGCTGAGAAGAAGAGAAAGAAAACAATAATAAAGTATTTCATATCATTTTAAAATTCCCAGGCAGATCTTCATGCGGATAATACGCTTCACTGAAGCATCCATCTGTACTTTGAATGTGCTGTCAGACTGATATTTGGCAAGTATATCCTTAAATGCTTTGTCCGTGTTGACAGGCATTAATGCGATATCGCACCCTGCTTCAATTGCTTTTACATCACAGTTGGGCACGCTCGCAACTCCTCCCATATTCAGAGCATCCGTTACAACGATCCCATTGAATTTCATCTCTTTACGAAGCAACTCTGTAACGATTTTCTTAGACAAGGTAGCCGGTAATCCGCTTGTATTGTAATCCGGGTTATTAACGACTGCCAGATGACCGACCATGATGGAAAGTACTCCATCCTTAATCAGCGGCGGGTAGTTCTGAATTTCTTTCAGCTCTCCATCGATTGACTGAAGTGACTTATGTGTATCACCGGAAACCAGCCCGTGACCGGGAAAATGCTTCGCTGTCGCGATGATGCCGTTTTCCTGGCTTGTCTGAATGAATGCAGCCGACCATGGAATTATATTTTCCGGGACGGCGCCAAAGCTTCGCCAGCCAACCGTTTTGTTAGGGCTCATGTCCACTACCGGGGCAAAATTATAATTGATACCAATCGCTTTCAGCTCTTCGGAGATCGTTTTTGCACATTCGCGGACTTCTTCGATCGTTTGAAGCTCATTTGCCTTTTTAACGGGAGCTGAACCGGTAATTTTTCGATTAATCAGAGACGGCTCCGC
>Ga0206106_100068_pt1 | contig 195734 bp, 185 predicted proteins | sample 1B1ome_FD_148677 | JGI IMG/M metagenome (GOLD analysis project Ga0206106, IMG submission 148677) | Enriched microbial communities from leaf-cutter ant dump, University of Wisconsin, Madison, United States - 1B110A | ecosystem: Environmental > Terrestrial > Nest > Insects nest > Nest dump... | reverse complement strand
ATATTTTTATTTCAATTTTCGAACTTTGAACCCGTGTCCGCCGCGGCGGATATGAATCCTGCGCTCTAACCATCTGAGCTACCTCGCCGTTTTATATAATTTCTTATATATTTTTATTTCAATTTTCAAACTTTGAACCCGTGTCCGCCGCGGCGGATATGAATCCTGCGCTCTAACCATCTGAGCTACCTCGCCGTTTTATATAATTTCTTATATATTTTTATTTCAATTTTCGAACTTTGAACCCGTGTCCGCCGCGGCGGATATGAATCCTGCGCTCTAACCATCCGAGCTACCTCGCCGTTTTATATAATTTCTTATATATTTTTATTTCAATTTTCAAACTTTGAACCCGTGTCCGCCGCGGCGGATATGAATCCTGCGCTCTAACCATCTGAGCTACCTCGCCGTTTTATATAATTTCTTATATATTTTTATTTCAATTTTCGAACTTTGAACCCGTGTCCGCCGCGGCGGATATGAATCCTGCGCTCTAACCATCCGAGCTACCTCACCGTTTTGAGTGTGCAAATATAAAAAATATTTATACTTACAACAACATTGTACTACATAAAATATTCAGAATTAATTTTCGTCTTTTTATTCGTTACTTTTAAAATAAGCCAAGGCTGCGGCAAAGTTGTGAGGCTTTGCTACAATTTTATTGTTGGCATCTAAAATAAAGTAAGAAGGAGTAGCATGAACATTGTATTTCTCGGAAACACTACTGTTCCAGCCTTTCAATTCGCTGTCGTTAATCCACGGCAGAGAGTTGGCACGATTTAGATAAGAAGCTTTATCCTCATCCACCGACAGCCCTATCACTTCCACTCCTATGGATTTTAAATATTGATAGTTTTCAATAATGTGAGGAAGTTCGGCTTCACAATGGGAGCATGTGCTCGCCCAAAACATAATCAGTTTTTTATTGGATTTTACATCGTAAATGCTCTTGGCGGTGGTGTGAAGAGGATCTATAAAATTATAATTTTGCATGGTGGCTCCAATTGCCACGCGCTCGCTGTTTTGGATGGTTGATTCTAATCGATCTGAAATGGTACAAGTTAAATTTTTAGCTTGTTCTAAATATTTCGCGTTTAAATCCTTCAAGCCATATAAATCGAAAATATCGATGAACTCGGATAAAATCACTTGTCCTCGAGGAGATTCCACATCGATTACATTCAACATGTCATCGATATTCTGGCTGTACTGACTTTCGTTTGTAAGCCTTAAATAATTGAGCAATACCGGACGGATTTGCGCCGAACCTTCCAAATATTGCGGTGCATTGCTAATGAATTTTATATAATCTTCTTTGGTCAAATTCTCTTTTCCGGAAACATAATCTTGTAACGCTCCCGAATAAAAGTTGATAAATGGATACGCGCTAAAATCGCTTTTTTGAGAAGATTGCAATCGGGAAATTTCTTTCGACATGGCCGTTCCAAATTCTGAGGTAGGCTCGTAAAAAGATTGCATTTGTAAAAGTATCGGAAGGATTTGCTCTTTTTTTACGGATGAGTTTTGGTACGACTCAAAAGCTTGGTTTACTTTATCTTGAAAAATGACATCGGAGATTTTTCCTTCTTGCACCGATGTTGCTTTGGCTTGTACATCTTGGTTCTCGGAAACCAACATAAAAGATTCGTTTCCGGAAGAAAAATAAACCCTCATCAGCCCGGAATAAGGATCACTGACTTTAAAAATCCAATGATTTCCGGATTTTTCACCATTGGCGACAATCATTTCCTGAGAGCCGTTGTAAGAGTATAAATAAGCATGATCGGTTTGGAAACCGGCAGGCATCTCTACATTTACTGTAAACTGTGCGAACAAAAGGCTGGAAAGCCCTAAAAATGCAAGCGTTAAAATATTTTTTCTCATGCTACAAATATAAGAAAACCTATATAAAATTATATAGGTTTTCTTGTTAATAAAACGTTTAATTATAATAGATCTTCATCTATCTCTTTAATAAAGTTAAGCCTGTTTTAGCTTTTGCTTTTGGTAAATACGCATGGCAAAATACACTACCAAAGCGATACCTACTATTAACAAATAAACTTGGTACATATCAATGGGGGAAGATTGGCTTCCATCTCCTTCGGGGGTTGGTGGATCTCCACCAGGTCCACCTTCCCATTGTGCAAACACCCATAAGTTCATCAAGAGGGTGGCTAACCCACTTAATATTAATTTTCTTTTCATTCTAAATGTGTTTTTTTATTTGATTGCTTTAAGGCTTCTAATCTCTCCATTGTTGTAAATTACTCTAATAATATATACCCCTTCTTGTGTTAAAGGAAGTGTATAATCCGGAGTTGTAGATATATTGTCTGAAGCATTTATCAATCTGCCGCTCATATCATATATCTCTACTTTTGCTTTTGGCGCAGCTTTTTCAAAGCGCAATTTATTCAAATCTCTATCCTTATAGATAACCGTTTCGCTTCGTGAAAGCGGAGCATCTTCGTTTGTACCCAATGCCTGTGGCATATCCTTCCAATAAACTACAAAACGATCGCTAACATCTCCACTTGCCGTAAATTGATACGATTGTGCAGAACTAATTTCTGTGCTTTTCTTTGTGGCATTATCATAAAGATAGAACTGACCATTACTAAGATCTTTTACCTTATTGAAAATAGAACCTTCGTATAAATTAAATCTTAATTCGTAATTTGCTCCTTCATCCAAAGAGTTGAATCCAATCCCTAAAGGTTTAGCAATATAGCTCATAGAGTTGAAGGTGTTGAAATCTTTCTTACTATTGTAAACGATTTCCCCTTGACCATTTTCCTCTTTACTTCCATATAAAAATATCTTACCACTTGCATCGCTTGCATCTCCTGATGCCTGATAATAATTGGCTCCCACTAAATAAACAGGGGCTGCCTCAACTACATTATCTTTCACAAGAAATATTTCTGCCTGGTAAAAATCTGAAGCATTACTTACCGGTGCAGATATTTGTCTGTCTGTAGAAGCAACTGCTCTTGAGGTTAAATTATTAGAACTATTGGCTACACCATACGGAACAACACCATTTGTAACGGTTTGACCAGGTGAAAACGAAAATGTTTTATGAGAATCATTAAAATCAACTGCTACCTCTATTATTCTACCTCCTAATGCCGTAGGATTTATAATTGGAAAATTAAGGTTAAATGTTTCTAATGGCTTTACTATCAGCGCATTGCCACTTCCCACCCATTGAGTTCCATCGTACATGGCTTTATAATAATCTGCATTAACATTGCTAGAACCACTGGTAGGATTCCAATCTATATCATAATCATCCGTTCTTTTCGTAATATAAAAATCCATTATTGAAACGCCTGTAGCTCCTTCAATGGTAGCAGACCCACCATTCAGAATATGCAACCAAGCACCTGGGCCATCCACAACACTTAAATCTATATTAGAGGTATAGGGATTCCCGAAACGATATACGTTTTTTCCATACAACAACGGATATGCGGGATTAATTCTTCCCATATAGGATTGGTAATCCTCGTTATACTCATTAACTTTTGTCTTCCAATTATTATAGTCAGCATTGGAAAATTCGCTTTCAGACATTGATGGAATAACAGATTTTCCTGTTGCATGGTATGGTTCCGGTGCGGGTGTTCCTTTGTAATCTATTATACCCGTCATGGCGGCTTTCATATCCGCATTTCTCAAATTGAGCAAATAATAATCTCCGGCTACAAAATTAGAACCTGTGGGAACCGCATCATGTTGAATTTTATCGTTGTTCCACTTTCTCAAAGTAATATTATAGATACTAGGTCCACTCCACAATTCGCTCCTATAGCGCAGTTTCCTATAAACTCGCTTTCAGATTTTCCAAAAGCACGCATTAAATAGCTTACATCGTCTTTGTAGGGAAAACTGATAGGGAAAGTTGCATCAAAGTAGCCAGAAGAGGCAGCAGGACGCTCTGTCGTCATACGGGCATTAGTAGAAACAGTAGCGCCTGTAGGATTAAGAATAATCACTTGTCCATAATCTTCAGAACCATTATATACATTAACGAATTCCTTACCATCATCAGCGGCAAGAGACTGTGCTCCTTTTAAGTAACCTCCTACAACCATAATATTTCCGTTATTTTCTACTGTTTTTTCAATTGCAGAATTTAACTTTAAGTTTCCCCCACTATATAGTAGGGTATTACTCGAAACAAACACCTTGGCTTGGTCGCCTATATAAGTAAGAGCTTCTTGGGCGTGTAACATGGGAACAGTGAGTGCCAAAGTTCCCAGCACTAATAAATTTTTTTTCATATGTCTATGTGTTTTTTAAAATTTCTATCAGCATAAACTTTTCATTTGACTGGCAAAGATATATATTTTTTTTAAATCTAAAAATATTTAAAAAAAATAATGGCTGCTTTTGGGGCATTTTTCTCATTGTCATTTCCTTCAAAAAAGAAAGTTTTACGACCTCAAATATACAAAAAAATATCAACTTACTCTTTCTAAAACATTTTCTCTTGTAAGTTTTATATTTTTCTGGTCTTCAATGTGATACATATATTCTGCCAAAACTTTTTCGGTAGTTCCACGCAAACCGCGTGCTCCCAAACCTTTTTCTATAGTGGCTTCCACAATGGCTTCTATGGCTTCGTCGGTAAAATCCAGATTCACGTTGTCCATTTTAAATAATTCTACAAATTGATTGACCACCGAATTTTTAGGTTCTTTCATAATTCGGACAAGGGTTTCTTTGCTCAACTGATCTAAATGAGTAATCACGGGAAAACGCCCCAACAATTCGGGAATAAGCCCAAAAGTTCTTAAATCAATCGCATCGACATGATCCAAAATATAATCTTCTTCATCGGTTTTATTTATTTTTTCTTTGCTAAAACCTATGGCAGATTTATTTAATCTTCGTCCGATAATGTCTTTTATACCATCGAAAGCGCCACCGGCAATAAACAGAATATTTTGGGTATTTACCTGAATGTATTTTTGGTTGGGGTGTTTTCTTCCTCCTTGTGGCGGAACGTTTACAATGCTTCCTTCCAATAGTTTTAAAAGACCTTGCTGAACGCCTTCTCCCGAAACATCTCTCGTAATGCTGGCATTGTCTCCTTTTCGGGCGATTTTATCTATCTCGTCGATAAATACAATACCTTTTTCTGCTTTTTCTACATCGTAATCCGCTACCATCAACAATCGGGAAAGTATGCTTTCTATATCTTCGCCTACATATCCGGCTTCGGTAAGGATGGTAGCATCTACTATACAAAAGGGAACGTTCAGTTCTTTTGCAATGGTTTTTGCCAACAGGGTTTTTCCGGTTCCGGTTTCTCCCACCATCAGGATATTGGATTTTTCTATTTCTACTTCTTTATTCTCGGAAGTGGCATGAAGTAATCTTTTATAATGATTGTACACCGCAATGGAAAGTTGCTTTTTGGCGTTTTCCTGACCGATAACATATTGATCGAGAAATTCTTTTATTTCCCGAGGTTTTTTTAAATCGGCCAATTGAAATCCTACTTCGGTAATTTTTTCGGAGCCGGCTGTATTTATAGAATTTGCCAACATGGCGTGCGCTTGCTCTATACAATAATTACAGATATAACCATCGTTTCCGGAAACTAATATTTCTACTTCTTCGCGTTTTCTTCCGCAGAAGGAACATTGATTGGGGTTCATTGTATTTTAATTTTTTTCAATATGCAAAAATGCTTAGAAAATTCTAAGCATTCACAATTTTTTCTTGAATTTTTTGATATTCTTCAGGTGATAATTTCAATCGCTCTTTGGAAAAGTCGATATCATAAAGTCCCTGCAAAGGCATTAAATGTATATGTGCATGGGGAACTTCCAAGCCTACAACGGCCATTCCCACTCTTTTGCAAGGAATTGCTTTTGTTATTTTCTGGGCTACTTTTTGGGCAAAGCCAAACAACTTTTGAAATTCCTCGGAATCTAAATCATAAATCAAATCGACTTCTTTTTTGGGAATTACCAAAGTATGACCTTCCACCACCGGCATGGCATCGAGAAAAGCCAAATGGTTTTCGTCTTCCATAATTTTATAGGAAGGTATTTCGCCTTGAATGATTTTGGTGAAAATACTGCTCATTGTTTTTGCTTTAGTTTAAACCTATTTCTAAAATTTCAAAAGATAATTTATTTCCGTTGGGAAGTGAAATTTCGGCGGTCTCTCCTACTTTTTTACCCAACAATCCTTTGGCAATAGGTGTATTTACGGAAATTTTTCCCGTTTTTAAATCTGTTTCGTTATCGGGCACCAAAGTAAAAGATTGTTCTTTATTGGTGCTTTTATTTTTCAGTTTTACGGTACACAGAATGGACACTTTGGAAGTATCCAACATGCTTTGGTCGATTACCTTAGAATTGGCAATTGCATTTTTAAGCTTGGATATTTTCATCTCCAATAAGCCTTGGGCTTCTTTGGCTGCATCGTACTCTGCATTTTCAGAAAGGTCTCCTTTGTCGCGGGCTTCTGCTATTTGCTGAGAAATTTTCGGTCTTTCTACATTTTCAAGCTGTTCGAGCTCGGCCTTCATTTTATCCAGGCCTTCTTTTGTTACATAACTCATGGCTCAATATATTTTAAGTATAAAAAAATAATCCGACATTTGCCGGACAATGTTTTTGATAGGTTTTTATTATATTAACTTCTACAAAGATATAATTTATTTTTTTTAAAATGAAAATTAAAAAATTTTATTCGACTTTATTAATATTCAGTCTGTTGTTTTTCACAACCGGATGTGGGGAACGAGAAAGGGAGCTGAATTGCTTTCCTTATGAGGTCATTAGTTTTCAGCTCGACTTAAATTTAGCTGCCTACCACAAATTGAATAATGTAGGAGAATGGATTTATGTAAACGGCGCAGGTGCCGGAACCAACGGATTAATTGTAATTAGAGCTTCCAATACTACATTTAAAATATACGACCGAAATGCACCTCATTTGTGCCCCAGCGGAACAGAAACTATTTTAAAAGTAGAAGACAATATAAAAATAATTTGCCCGAAAGACGGTGCAGAATGGATTCTTCTTACCGGGCAACCGACCAAGATTTCCAATGTTCCGCCCAAAACTTATCGGTACGATTACAATCCCAATGTAAAAGTTTTATCCATTTACAACTAAATTCGGCAGATATAAATTTTCAATAAAAAACTGAAAATCATCAAATGAAAGTTATTATACAAAGGGTTTCCGAAGCAAATGTAAAAGTAGATGGCGTTTACAAAGGAGAAATTCAGCAAGGTTATTTGCTTTTGCTGGGCATTCACGAGGAAGATTCGCATGAAGATATCGATTGGTTGGTTCATAAAATTCTTCACCTGAGAATTTTCGGCGACGAGAACGATAAATTAAATCTCTCCATTCGGGATATCGAGGGAGAAATTCTGTGCATCAGCCAGTTTACCTTAATTGCGGATTACAAAAAGGGAAATCGCCCTTCTTTTATTCAGGCTGCAAAACCCGAAAAAGCCATTCCGCTTTATGAAAGCTTTATAAAAGAATTAAAAAAATCGGGCTTGAAAATTGCACAAGGTGTTTTTGGCGCAAATATGCAGGTAAATCTTATCAACGATGGACCTGTAACCATTATTATGGATAGCAAAACTAAACAATAATCATTCTAAATTGGGCATCTAATTTCCATTGTACAATATACTTACCAAAATTGCATTTTTATTTTCTTTAAAAAATGCCACTTATTTTTTGTATTTGGCAATTTATGTTTAAATTTACGACTTATACAGCCTTTAAAAAAAGCCTTGAAATAAAGTTAAATTTCTATGTTTTGAAAAGCTAAATTCGTTTTATTTTATATTTAATAAAGTTATAATTATGCGCAGTAAATTTGTAATTGGCTCCAGTATATTATTATTAATTTCACTTGCCCTGTCCCTTTTCTTAAACCGAAATTGGTTTGTATTGTTTGCAATATTTTTGGTTCTTACCATTATGGGCTACCAAGATATGTTTCAAAAGAAACACATCATCCGAAGGATTTTCCCGCTGTTCGGAAGATTAAGATATATAATGGAGGACCTTCGTCCTAAAATTTACCAATATTTTGTAGAATCCGATATCGACGGACGCCCGATTAACCGAGTGGATAGATCTACAATTTACCAACGGGCAAAAAAACAAACCGACACCATTCCTTTTGGTACAGAATACGATGTTTATGCAGAAGGATACGAATGGATATGCCATTCCGTAGCGCCCAAAGCCTTTGAAACTTTGGACCACAACCCAAGAGTTCTTGTAGGAAATAAAGGTTGTTCCCAACCTTACTCAGCAAGTATTCTAAACATCTCTGCCATGAGTTACGGATCTTTAAGTTCCCGAGCTGTGGAAGCTTTTAATGGCGGTGCTAAAATTGGTGGCTTTGCACAAAATACAGGAGAAGGAGGATTAAGTGATTACCATTTAAAATTAGGTGGAGATTTAATTTGGCAAATTGGTACCGGATATTTCGGGTGTAGAGACGAGCATGGAAACTTTAGCCCCTCGCTCTTCCAAGAAAAATGCCAACACGAAAGTGTAAAAATGATTGAATTGAAAATCTCGCAAGGTGCCAAACCCGGACATGGAGGTATTTTGCCGGCTTCTAAAAACTCTGAAGAAATTGCAAAAATACGCCACATAAAACCTCATACGGTTGTGGCTTCACCTCCTTACCATTCAGCGTTCAATACACCTTTGGAGATGATAGAATTTATCCAGAAATTGCGTGAGCTTTCCGGAGGAAAACCCGTAGGATTTAAACTATGTATCGGGCACAAAAGCGAATTTATCGCCATGTGTCAAGCTATGATTAAATTGGACATTTATCCCGATTTCATTACCGTAGATGGTGGTGAAGGCGGTACAGGAGCCGCTCCACAAGAATTTTCCAATTATGTAGGAGCTCCTCTTTTAGATGGTTTGGCATTTGTACATAATATTCTAAATGGATTGGGCATTCGCCAACATATTAAAATAGCAGCATCCGGAAAAATCATGACCGGCTTCCATATTGCCCGTGCAATGGCTCTTGGCGCAGATATGTGTAACTCTGCAAGAGGAATGATGATTGCCATGGGATGTATTCAGGCACTTCTTTGTAACACCAATAAATGTCCTACAGGAATTACTACCCAAGATCCAAAATTGGTGGTTGGTATTGATGTATCGGATAAAAAAGTTCGTGTTGCCAACTATCACGAAGGAACCGTGAAAAACTTTGTAGAACTTCTTGGCGCTTCCGGTTTAGACGAAATGAAGAACATTACACGCTCCCATATTTACCGAAGAGTTTCGCTAAATAGAATGCTTACTTATGAAGAAATTTTCCCTTCCATTGAATATGGTTCAATGTTGGATGAGGATAAAATTCCGGAAAAATATAAGTTAGATTTTGCCTTGGCCAATATCAACCATTGGGGAATAGCCCCGATACAAGCGGTTTAATTTTTATTTACTGATTGATTGAGAAAAATCGGCGACCTCAAAGTTTTTTGAGGTCGCCGATTTTTGTCATCTAAAAAAGTATTATTTATTCAATATTTAAATTCAAAAAATTAGGATTAAGAACTGTTCGCATATTAAATCTATTTCTATTTATAAAAAGAAAAACCTCATAGGTTTTTAAATCTATGAGGTTTATAATTTAAATTAGGAAAATAAGGAATATTTGATTCGTTTTAGCCTTCCTAAAAATTGATCTATATATTTTAAGAATCCAATTCTTCGAATACATGATGTAAAGGCATATTCCGTGCATTCATTTTTAGCAAAGTATAGTGCTTTTTAAGGGCCGTAAATAAAGGAAACCTTTTATATACAAAATTGTTTTCCTTGGCAAATTGTTCTATTTCCTCCGTAATCTCATTATAATAAGCATAGCTATAATTGGGAAATAAATGATGTGCCACATGGAAATTAAAATTCCCCAAAACGTGTCTTATAAACCAATTGTTATTGGATAAATCATTGGTAACTTCCAACTGATGACGCAACCAACTGAAAGGTAAAACATTGTCTTCATCGGGCAGAGGAAAAGCATTGTCCGGTAGCGGATGCAAAGGTAAAAGTACAAACAGGGCGAAAATGCTCGCTACAAAGATTTGTAATACCCAAGCCCCGAAAGCCAAGCCGAAACTCACTTTAAAGAAAATTACCGGCACGGCTATCTGATAAAATAAATAAAATAGCTTCAGAATAACCATCTTGATTTTTTCCTCGCGTGGTGCAGGACCGTGTACTTTGTAAATGACTCTGTTTTTGGAGAAAAAGTCTTTAAAATCCCTCAACAACATCCAATTAAACAAATAAAAAGGATAAGCAAAGAAGATATATTTATCTTGGTATTTCTGGATTCCTTTGGCTTCCACATGCGGGAAAATTTTGATGGGACCACTTTGTTCTACATCCGTATCCCAGCCATCTACATTGGGATAATGGTGGTGGCTCACAATATGGCGTTTTTGCCAGATATAACTGTTGGCACCAATTAAATCGAAAATCCACAGCAACCAACGATTGTATTTTTTGGTTTTATAAACGTTATTATGCGCCGCTTCGTGAATGATGTTTAAGTAAATAAGCACCAATGTAAGTCCCATTAGGAAAAACATTCCTGTATATATCCACGGATTTTGCCCGTTGAAAAGCGCAACAATATAACTCCCAAAATAAACCGCAGGAAGTAAAATGGCTTTTATCTTTAAATAATTGTCTCGATTCTCAGGGATTTCATCTACTCTTATTTTTACCCTTTTACGGAGATCGTTAAAAAGTTGAATTTCTTCTTTGTTTTTATTGTATGAAATCTTTTCCATAATAAATGTATTTAGGTTTTTACACTTATCCGAATTGAAAGTACTAAATTACAAAAAACCGATTTTTCCTAAAAATTATATCGCTAACAAATATCTATTTTCTTCATTTATAATATTTATCCGATTTTCTTATTTATCAAAACAATTTTTATATCTGCAAGCTCCTTTTTTACTAAAATTTAATTTGAGTAAATTTGTAATTCTCACATAAAATCCTAAATCACCGATGGCTAAAAAATTGGTTAAATTTTTCTTGAGAATTTCCTTAGGTGCCGGTTTTCTTTCTGCATCCGCCGACAGATTCGGATGGTGGCCGAAAGAATATTCCGCGTGGGGAGATTGGGATTCTTTTTTGGTTTATACCTCTCACCTGCTCTCTTGGATTCCCGACAATACAATTCCGATATTGGGTTTTGCGGCGACGCTTCTGGAAGTTGTTTTGGGAATTTTCCTCATTGCCGGATTTAAATTAAAACCAACTTCTTGGATTAGTGGTGGTTTATTGCTGATTTTCGCCCTAAGCATGACTTTTGCCGACAGCATAAAAAGTCCTTTAGACGCTTCGGTTTTCACAGCATCTGCTGCCGCATTCAGCATTCCTTTTATAAAAGAAAGTTTTTTGGAAATGGATTACCTTATCGGTAAAAATAAAAAATACAAACGCAGAAAATGAGCAGAGGTTTTGTAAAAGAAGGCGATCAGGAAGAAGCGCCGTTTATTCCACCCCGCGCAGCATTGCCCGCAGGAGTGGACAATTATGTAACGCCCTACGGTCTTGAAGAACTTCTTTCTGAAAGAGAAAATTTGGAAAAACAATTAAAAAATCTTCCCACAGACGAAACCGAGCGGCGACGAGAATCGGCTCTGATTGAAGGAAAATTAAACCTCCTAAACGAGAGAATTTCCTCTGCGCGCGTGATAAATCCTAAAAACCAACCTCAAGAAGAAGTTCGTTTCGGGGCGGTGGTAACTTTTGAATTAAATGGAAAAACTCAAAAATTCCAAATTGTAGGCGTAGATGAAGCACAAATTAAAAACAAAAAAATAGCATTCACCGCTCCCCTTTCTCAAGCTTTGATCGGAAGTAAAAGCGGTGAAATTGTAGATTTTAAAAACGGCAATAGAAAACTGAAAATAAAGGTTTTAAATATTGAATATCCGCAATAATCTTTTTACTGCTTAGGTTGATTACTCATGTAAAATACCAATTTCCCGCCTTCCATAATTTGAGAATGTTTTAAAACATAATCGGTAATTTCCTTTCCATTGAGAAGTATCTTTTTTACATATACATTCTCGGGACTTTGATCCACCGCTTCAATTTCAAATTGTTTTCCATTTTCCAAATGAAGCACCGCCCGATCAACAGCCGGACTTCCCAATGCATAATCTTCCGATCCCGGTGCCACAGGATAAAATCCGAGAGAAGAAAAAATATACCAAGCACTCATTTGCCCCGTATCATCATTTCCTCCCAAACCATCGGGAGTTGCTTTATATTGCATTTCCAAAATATGGCGAACTTGCTTTTGTGTTTTCCAAGGCTGCCCCGCCCAATTATAAAGATAAACTACATGATGTGCCGGCTCGTTTCCGTGTACATATCCGCCAATAATTCCTTCCCGCGTAATGTCTTCGGTTTCGGCGAAAAATTTATCCGGTAAATGCATGCTGAATAATTCGTCTAATTTTTTTGTGAATTTATCTTTACCTCCCATTGCTTCTATTAATCCATCGGGATTTTGAGGTACAAAAAAAGTATAATTCCAAGAGTTTCCTTCTATAAAACCTTGTCCGTGCGTAGCCAAAGGATCGAAATCTTTTTTAAAACTTCCATCCTCTTGCCTTGGCTGCATAAATCCTGTTTCTTGATTGAAATTTTTCCTCCAGTTTTCGGAGCGTTGTAAGAATTCTTTATATATTTCTTTTTCTCCTAAATAATTTGCCAGCTGAGCAATTGCCCAATCATCATAAGCATATTCCAAAGCATTGGATACTCCTGTTCCGTTTTTCTCTATCGGAATAAATCCTCCTTTATCCATATAATCTCCTATTCCTTCGTAAGATCTTTTATTAGCTGTCGCTACGCAAGCTTCGAGTGCTTTTTTGGCATCTCCGGAAAAGTTTCCTTTAATAATAGCATCTGCAATTACACTTACACTGTGGTAACCGCTCATCGTCCAATTTTCATTGGCATGGCTGGACCAAATCGGAAGCATTTTTAAAGAAAACTGATCGTAATGCTTCAGCATGGATTTTACCATATCGTCATTTCGCTTGGTTTGAATAATGTTGAAAAAAGGATGCAACGCTCGGTAAGTATCCCACAACGAAAAAGTGGTGTAATGGGTAAAATCCGATGCTGTATGCACATTTTGATCCAAACCTTTGTACTGACCATTGGTATCCATATAAATAGTAGGATTGATAAAAGTATGGTATAAAGCGGTGTAGAAATTAATTTTTTCTTTCTCGGAACCTTCCATCACAATTCTGTTTAACTCTTGATTCCAATCGCTTTGTGCTTGTTTTTTTATTTCGGCAAAAGTAAGTCCGGAGGTTTCTTTCTTTAAATTCTCCAATGCATTTTCCTGACTTACCGGAGATATTGCCAACCTAACTTCTATGGCTTCGTTCTCGTTGGTTTCAAAATCAAAATGCATTCTCATTTTCTTTCCTGCCAACTCCGGAAAATTTTCTTCCTGATTAAATTTGCCCCAGAAACCTCCATAAGCCGTTTTTTCATCGTAATTTTTCTGACCATAAGATTTAAACGGTTTTGAAAATTCAATCGCAAAGTAAACCGTTCTTGTTCTTCCCCAACCATTGGTTTGGCGGTAACCTGTTAAAGTTTTGGAATCTGCTACCCGAACATAAGACCAGACATTTTTTTCGGGATAATTATAAATTCCTGCCATTAAATCCAAAATAATATGAGCATCGGAAGTTTTGGGAAAAGTATAACGCTGAATGCCCACGCGTTTGGTAGTTGTAAGTTCTGCTAAAATATTATAATCTTCTAATTTTACCTTGTAATAACCCGCTTCTGCTTTTTCATCTGTATGAGAAAAGCGACTTCTGTACCCTGCATCGGGATTTTGTGCTGTTCCGGGATTTAATTTTAAATCGCCAACTGTGGGCATCATTAAAAAATCTCCAAGATCGGAATGCCCCGTTCCGCTGTAATGTGTGGAACTGAATCCTACAATAGTAGAATCTTCGTATCGGTAACCAGCACAATAATCATATACTCTGGGATTGTATCTTCCATTGAAATCATAAGAAATAGTATCTGTTTCCGGGCTGAGTTGCACCGCACCAAACGGCACTGTGGCTCCGGGAAATGTATGTCCCATTTTTTCGGTTCCTATTAAAGGTTTAACATACGGAACAAGGTTTTGCATAGGTGATTGTGCTTTCATAGAGAAAATTACTGAAAGTAAAAAAAAGAGGGAAAAAGTTGGTGTTCTAAATGTCATGTTTTTAAAATGGTTTATTTATCTGGGAATTTCGATGCTGTTTAAAATTTGTTTTACAATTTCTTCTATTTTCATCCCTTCCATTTCTCGCTCGGGCGTGATAATCACACGATGCCGAAGTACTGCCACAGCAGCTGTTTTTATATCTTCGGGAGTAACAAAATCTCTTCCGTTAATGGCTGCAAATCCTTTGGAGGAAGTTAATAGCGCCAAAGAAGCCCTGGGAGAAGCTCCCAAGAAAAGGAAAGGATTTTCGCGTGTACTGATTACAATTTTTGCAATATATTGAAGCAAATCGTCTTCTACAATTACATTGCGAATAAGGGTTTGATAATGCTTTAATTCGCTTGCCGAAAGTACAGGTTGCACCAACGAAGTTTTGTCTTCTACATTCTTCAGTTGATGTTGGTTTTTAATCACCTGAACTTCCTCTTCCAAGCTGGGATAATCTACATTTATTTTAAACAGAAATCGATCCAACTGAGCTTCAGGAAGGCGATAAGTTCCTTCGTGTTCAATAGGATTTTGGGTAGCAATTACAAGAAAAGGTTCTTCCATTTTATAGCGAATTCCATCCATTGTTACCTGGCGTTCTTCCATTACTTCAAAAAGTGCCGCTTGGGTTTTTGCCGGCGAACGGTTGATTTCATCGATTAAAATAAAATTGGAAAATATCGGACCTTTTTTAAACTCGAATTCGGAAGTTTTTACATTGAAAACAGAAGTTCCCAAAATATCTGCAGGCATTAAATCCGGAGTAAATTGAATTCTGCTAAAACCAACATCCACAGTTTTGGCGAGCAATTTTGCCGTAATGGTTTTTGCCACCCCCGGAACTCCTTCTATCAGCACATGTCCGTTAGAAAGCAACGCCACCAACAAATGCTCTATCATGGCTTCTTGGCCGACAATTACTTTACTAATTTCGGCTTTTACGCGTTGAAGACTCTCTTGCAATTGCCTGAAATCGATTCGGGATTGAAATTCGGACGATGGGTTTTGTCCTGAATCTTCCGGATGGTGTTGGTTATTTTCTTCCATGTCTAAATTTTATTTTTTAAAAATACTATTTATAAATCTTATCTAAAATATTATTGAGGAAAATTAATTCTTCATGCGTCATTTTTTTATCTTCTGCTTCTGCTTTTTTAATTGCTTGAAGTGCTTTTTCGATGTCGGAAGAGGAAGAATTGGTTTTCAATTTTAATTTTTCCGCGAAATCTTCATCGAGTTTCGAGGTGTCTAAATTGAGCTCGGTACGAACTTTATTTAAAAAATAAGTCACCTTTTTCTTCGCCATATTTTCCACATCGCCTTCGTTTAAATATAAATTCCCGATGGTTCTGATGAAATCGACGGATGTGTTTTCCAACGGCTGAACAATGGGGGTAATCCGCTGTTTTCTTTTTGCCGTAAAAATAATAAACAACAACAAGCCGATAAGGAAAATATACCAAGCATATCTTAAAGGAGGATTTGCCAAAATAAATCGCAGTGGAGACATGCTCTGTTGAGAATTGGCGAAATCGGGAATGAACCAAAAAGTAGGTCGATCGTTTGGAAAATAGGAAAAAACTTCCTGCGCATATTGCTCGTTTCCTTTTTTCAGAAGATAATAATTGGTTAAAAAAAGCGGTTCGGTGTGAAGATAAATATTTCCCTTCCCGAATTTAACCTTTACAAAATCGGCTCTTGATCCTGAACTGTCCAAAGGTTTTGAAGTTCCTAAAATCTCCGTAGTTTTGGAATTTATACCTGTTATATATAATTCGCTGGGAAGTTTATCCATTTCTATTTCCGCTTTTCTTTGGGGATCGGTAAAGGAAATTTTTCCTCCTCCTGAGAAAAGAAAAAATGAAGTACCAATATCCAAAGTATCGCGGATGAACACAGGAAAATGATCTGAAATCCACATCAAATCGCTTCCTTTTTGCACTTGATCAAGGATTTTTTTCCAACTTTCGGGATCTATATCTTGCTCAATGATTAAAAAATTTGCCGGCTGATGAAGCGAATCTTTACTGAAATAATCGTACGGAGATTTTTTTATTTGCTGCAATTTTCCATCGAAAATATTAGGTGCTTCTTGATTGAAAACATAAAGCCCGAAAGGGATTTTATCTTCCAATTGATAAGTTTTTCGCCAGTCGATTAATGGTTTTTTATTGACTTCTAAAAGTGCCAACAACCCCATAATCACGGCAACTACTATGAGATATGTTCTAAAATTTTTACTCATAGTTTATCGAAAATTTGTTGAAAATTCTGTTTGTATTTTTCATATTCCGATTGGGAAATATTTCGCTCTCCGTACCAAATATGATCGAAAATATAAAATAATTTTCTGTATTCCGGATACAAAGTTGTTCCTTGTATTTTCCGCAGATATTCTCCATTGGTTTTTTCGGGATCCCACTGAATAATTTTTTTATCCGTCATTTTCTTTAACAACAGCAAAAAATGATACCGAATGGCATAGCGGTATTTTCCACTTTCTTCGTATTTTCGGATAAGTGCAGGCAAATCGAGTTCGTGGATGTTTTCGGTAATGGTTTGTGCTTCGGGATTTAGGGTTTTTCCTTTTTTACTTAAAATCCAAGTTCCCTGCCGCTCCATAATGTATCTCACAATAATATACAGCAATCCGCCAATGGCAATTATTGCTAAAACCCTCAAGAACATTAGGAAAAGATATTCCGTGTTATTTCCCTTTTTACCACTAAATATCTTTGCGATAATTTCTGCCAGTTTCTTTTTTATTTTTTGCCAAATGGATTCTTTGGGTTTTGAAATATCATAATTAAAATCGTCGTCGGTATATTTCTTTTGAAAATCTTTAGAAAAAGTTTTTGGGAAAACCGTATTTTCAGTTTTGTAATTGTGTTGTAAAAGCGAATCGGTGGAATCTAAATCCGCGTTTTCATCAATTAGCACTTCTACCATTTCTTCTACCACATACGCAGAATCATTTTCCTTTTGACCATACACCAACAAGGAAAATAAAATCAAAAAAATGCATGTTATTTTATTCTTCATATTGCCCAATGCTGTCTATTTCGGAAAAGGTAACTTCTCTTTGCAAATCGTATCTGCTGTCGTAATACATTAAACCTGCATTTATGTAAATTAAATTGGAAAGTATCAACGAACAAAAAATAGCGAAAATATAAACCACCGCAAACACAAATGTTACAGCACTATTCATGGCAACATCTGCCGAAGTTCCCGCGGTAGTAAATATTTTTATATATAAAAGTATAAAAGGAATGATGATCAATGCACTGGTTACCACCTGAATAATAAGATACATAACCAAAGTGGAGCCTATATATTTCCAAAATCCTTTGGAAAACTGAATATTAAAACCTTTGGAAATTGACCGAAAAAGTCCATCGTCGGTGTGATAAAGATTAAACAATGTAAAGTTCACAATATTTACCATAATGGGCAAAAGGAAAATCATCAACAGAAAACCAATGAGAATTACCATTAAAAAAGAGGATATAAGAAATCCTACCACAAAAATAGGCAGTAAAATAAAAGTAGCTCCTAAAAAGAATTTCAGGAAATTCATCAAATTGGATTTGATGTCCGAAATCATTTCCGAAGCGGTAATGTGCTGATTTCCGGTTTCCGAAAGTCGCTTCAGATACAGCACAGGAAAACTATAACTGATAACAGAAAGCAAAACCAAAAGCACCAATACTCCCAAAGAAGTAATCATCAACATGGTGGAATTTTGCGAAAAATACCTTTCGAACAAATAAGCATCTCCATTTACATTTCCGCCCATCATTTGTTTTATAATATCGCCATAGCCTATTACCACAACAATAACAAACAAAATAACAACAGCTCCATTTAGCGCAAGGTAATTTTTAAAATAGTTTTTCCCATAGATTTTAAAGAAATTCAGCGAATCGCCGATTAAACTTCCAAAATCCCTTTTTTTATAAAATTCCATCATAGCTTAGTTTTTTGTGAACTCTGTATGGATAAATAACGTAGTAATAAAAAATAAATCCAAAAGTCCCGAAGATGATCATTAAATTCAAAACAAGAGGCATTACCAAAGCATAACGCGTAACAAAACCTTCCAACAATCCCGCCGCAATAATAAATGGAACTACGCTAAGATAAATTTTAAACGCTTTTTGAAAACCCATTTTAAAAGACTGAAAACGCGAATAAGTTTTCGGGAATAAAATAGAAGCTCCCAAAACAAAACCAGCCATAGCGCTGATTACAAGCGAAGAAATCTCAAAAGCACCATGAATCCATATTCCTCTCGCACTGTCGCCCAAAGCACCATGTTCCTGAAAAAAATATTGAAAAGTGCCCAACATAATGCTATTGCGCATTAAAGCAAACAAAGTTCCCACTCCGGCAAATATTCCATACATAAACATTACCATGCTCACTTTTAAATTATTGAAAATAATCGCCAACGCACTTCCCCAGTTAGATCCGCTTTGATAAACTCCTACTGCATTGTTTTTGCTTATGTTTTCCAAAGTTTCATTCACATAAGATTCACCCAAAATCAATTTGGAAAAATCGGAATCGTAAATGGTAGAAACAACACCAATAGCAGTAAACAGAAGAAAAACAATAAAAGTAAAAAGCAGAACTTTTCTCTTTTCATACATAATCATTGGGACCTCTTTGGTAAAAAAAGCCTTCAAACGATTTTCTTCTACGCGCTTGGTTTTATAAATTTTTTGGTAAATCTGCGAGGCAAGATAATTCAGATAAACTGTGGTTTTGCTTTTGGGATAATAACTTTGGGAATAGGACAAATCATTCACCAGATTAATATATAAAGAAGATAAGTCATCGGGATCTTTTTTTATTTCGCCCCCAACCACTTTTTCAATTTCCAGCCATTTGTCTTTATTCTGCTTTATAAAAGCAATTTCTCTCATAATCTCGCTAAAGTAATCATTTTATTCTTGCTTTGTTGCACTTCAATCGCAAAAACAAAAAATAAATTTAATATTTGTTTTAAATTTATAAAAAATCCGAGAAAAATGTTTAATATCAACGATTCTTTTTAGTAATTTGCTCCTTATAAAATTACATTTGCCCGAATTATTATGAGTTCTATCAACATCAATACTTCCCAAAACGTGAATCTCAGCTTCGAGCTTGCTTCCATAGGAGAACGCATTTTCGCATTTGTAATCGATACTTTATTAAAAATAGCTTACCTTACCGTCATGTGGCTGATACTGAGTAAAATTTTAAAAATCGATGATTTTCTCTCCAACATGGATTTCTGGTCGCTTATGGCAATTTTCAACCTTATTTTTCTTCCTATTTATTTTTATACTCTGGCTTTTGAAAGCTTAATGGAAGGACAAACTCCGGGAAAAAAAATAATGAAAATCCGAGTGGTAAAAACCGATGGCTACCAAGCTTATTTCGGGGATTACATTACACGCTGGATTTTTCGAGTAATCGATATTCTTATGGCTTCGGGAATTGTGGCCATCATTAGCATTATCGTGAATAAAGACAACAAACGCTTGGGCGATATAGCTGCCGGAACAGCCGTAATTTCGCTAAAAAGCAGATACAACATCAACCATACTATTTTGGTGAATTTATCCGAAGATTATGTGCCGCGATTTCCACAAGTAGTTGCTTTATCGGACAACGATATGCGCATTATCAAAGAAAATTATTTAAAAGCTAAAGCCAATTTAGATTCCAGCATTATAAAAAAACTGGCGCAAAAAATAAGAGAATCCACCGGAATAAACTATGAAAACGGACAACTGACCGACCAACAATTCGTGGCTGTTGTTATAAAAGACTATAATTTTTATACCGGAAAAGAGCAATAATTTTCTTATCTTTAATAAAAATAAGAAGACATGGAAAAACTAAATATAAAATTTCAAAATCTTCGCACACAAAACGGCGGCTACATTACAGCAACCGGACCTATTTCCAATGAAGTTGGGCGGCTTACCTACACCATTCAGGCCGAGCAAAATGTAATGATTATTTCTTATGTAATGGTTATTACAAAATACGAAGGTTTGGGATTTGGAAAAGCTTTGGTAAACGAAGCAGTAAAATTTGCCAGAAAAAATAAATATAAAATCTATCCCCACTGTGGATTTGCAAAAAGTGTTTTGGAAAGGGAGAAAAATGCTGTATCGGATGTTTATCCTTAGAAATTGCACTATTTCAGTTGTTTCAATTCCAAAAATCCGGGAATGGTTTCAGTGTTGTAAATTTCTCCAAACCGAGCAAAATCGGCCCACACTTTGCGAAGTATTTTACCGGTTTCAAAAACTTCATCCCAAGAAATTTCTTTTAGTAATTCCGCATGAAGCCATGCTTTTCTATCGGCAAAAAGAAGAGGCAAATCTATACAATGAGATGCGCCCAAATCATGTATAGTGGAAAAAGCTTTTAGCTTAAAATGATAAACCTTACTCCCCGCATTTGCAAAAAGTTGAGCAAATTCCCGAGAAGGTTTTCCATAAATATTTTCGGTGGAATAACGAACCGCTTTATCGAGAATATTTCGTGTCCATCGGTGTTTTTTAAATCGAGTTGCGGATTCCCAAGTTTTTAAATAAAGTGCCGTTTCATCTGCATTATAACCCACCAAAACATCTACATTTTTCGCTTGTTTTTTCCATAAACTTTCAATCTGCGATTCCGGTGCAAAAGGTGGAAATCCATACTGAACTCCAAAAGGCATTAAAGCTTTTTTGCCAAATTTATTTATTTTGGGTGCTACTTTATTTTGAAATTCCGCCATCGCCAATACATCTTTGCTGTATTTTACAGATTTTGTAGCTTCGGAATAAAAAGCACTCATTTTTTCTCTGCGAAATCTCAATCCCAAAGGAGCACTTTGAATAATTACTCTTTTAAATAAACCTTTTGCTTCTTCTAATGAAAGCAATTGCGCAATTGCATCACCGCCGGAAGATTGTCCCAGCAAAGTAATTTGGGAAGGATTTCCTCCAAAAGAAGAAATATTGGTTTGAATCCATTTTAAAGCTTCCAACAAATCGTAAAAACCCAAATTGGCAGGTCTTTCATCATAACCGCCTAAAAAACCAAACATTCCCAAACGATAAGTAACGGAAACGAAAATTATGTTTTGCTCTTTTACCCAAACATTAGGATTGGAAGTAGGAACCGAACCTCCACCTATTTCATAAGAACCTCCGTGAATCCAAACTATTACGGGAAATTTCGATTTTTCATCCGAAGTTTCGGGCAAAGTAATCGTGAGATATTGCGGACTTTCGGTAATCCGATATTTTTCCACATCAATCTTCTCAATCATCCGATCGATTAAGGGACTCATGCTTTGCGGACAAACCGGAGTTTTTTCCAATTCCTGCATTCCAAATTGGGAAGTTTCGGAAAGTGCAACAGGTTTTTTATAACGTTCGGAAAAGGCGTATTTTATATTTTTTACTTTTATTACGCCTTCCGTTTTTTCCGCTAAATACTTTCCGGAAGGAGTTTTAAATATAATTTCTTCTGGCTGAGGCACTTCATTTTTCAAAACAAACTATTTTAGAATTACTTTTTTAAAGTATTTTCCAAAACAGAAATATCTCCATCGATTTTGGTATCTATTTTTAGATTTAAAATTTTAGCAATTAATGGATAAATATTTACATTTTCAAAGGACTCTATTTTTTCGGAAGATTTAAAGTTGGGACCCCACGCAAAAAAAGTAGCTTTCATTTCGGGAATTTTCCGAGGATTGTAACCGTGAGCGCCCACAGGAGGTTTTCTTCCACCGCCAACTAAATATTTTTCTCCGTGAGGTATAAAGATAATATCTCCTATCCTTCTTGTTTTATCTTCTCTGGAGCTGTAATGCAATTCCTGCGGTACTTCGCTTGCCAAATAGATATCGTAATCTTTATGAGGAAGTTTTTTCAGTCGCTCATATTCTGCTTGTATATCTGCTGTATTACGGGCATAAATATGTGTAATCGTTCCGCTGTTGAGTACCACAAATTTGTTTTCATCAATTTCAGGCAAAGGAACGTGGTTTTTAGGATCTATTCGTATCATTCCGTGATCGGATACAAAAATGAAATTAATGGGAAGATTTAAAGGTTCAACTTCATTTACCAAATCCTGAATGGCATTATCAATATAATGAACAGCTTCTTTTGTTTCTTTAGCATCGGGGCCAAAAGTATGTCCGGCGTGATCTACTTCGGGAAAATATAAAGTGATAAAATGCGGGCGTTGCTCCTCGGGAAGTTGCAACCAATTTTTTATAATTTTTGCTTTGTCTTTTCCTGAAAAATTCTCGTGATAATGGTAATAATAAGTAGGACGAACACCGGCTGCATCGGATTCGGAGCCTACCCAAAATAAGCTTGCTGCGCGCATTCCTTGCGTTTCTGCCAAGCCCCAAAGTGGCAAACCTCCATACCAACTTCCATCAACAATCGTTTTAGAGCCTATTATATAAGCTTCGTCGCGGTTGGGATCGTAAAAAACATTATCTACCAAACCATGATGAGAAGGATACATTCCGGTTACCAAACTATAATGATTGGGAAATGTAATGGAGGGATAAGAAGGATACATTCCTTTTTTTGCCCAAACTCCATTCTTTGCCAGTTTTTGAAGTGTTTTTGCTTTATATTTTTTAATATAATCGTATCGAAAACCATCTACAGATATAAAAATAACATAAGGTTTCTTCAAGGTTTCTTTTATATTGACACGCCCTTGAAACACAACTTGAGCTGTATCTACTTCGGGTTTTTGCGCAAAACCAAAAACGAATAGAAACAGACAAATCCATAAACTGAACTTCTTCATAAAATTAAATTTGTGTAAAGATAAGGCATCTCCAAAAAGCATAAAAATATTTATGTGGAAAGAAAACACAAAAAAACACCTTTCCAAAAATATTTGAAAAGGTGTTTGGTTTATAATGAAAAAACTTTCTTATGCTTGTGGCGAATTGTTTTGCCCCAATACGAAAGGTTCTACTTCTTTAATTTCACCAAATTGTTGCTCGTAAGAAGCTACATTTTGCTGAAGAGCATTCAAAACTCTTTTGGCGTGCAAAGGAGCTAAAATTACACGAGATCTTACTTTTGCTTGTTGCACTCCGGGCATCATTTGGATGAAATCTAAAATAAATTCGGAGGGAGAGTGATTTACCAATGCAAGATTGGAATAAACTCCTACAGCTACAGCTTCGTTCAACTCGATGTTTATGTTTCCTTCTTGCTGATTTTGATTCTGATTGTTGTTGTCCATTTTAATTTTGTTGTTAAATAAGTTTTAAAAAGTTTTGGGTTTGCAATTTACATTATAAACTTGAAACCCAAAACTATTATTTATTAATTTATCTCTTCGAATTCTTTTGCAGAACCTACAATAATGTTTTGGTATTGTTTCAATCCGGTTCCTGCAGGAATTCTATGACCTACAATTACATTTTCTTTCAAGCCATTCAATTCATCTACTTTACCGGAAACAGCGGCTTCATTCAGCACTTTTGTAGTTTCCTGGAACGATGCAGCTGACATGAAAGATTTGGTTTGTAATGCGGCTCTTGTAATTCCTTGAAGCACCGGCTTGGCAGTTGCAGGAAGAGCATCTCTTACTGCTACCAATTTCAGGTCTTCTCGTTTTAGTCTGGAATTCTCGTCTCGCAATTCACGAGGAGTAATCATTTGACCAGGTTTCATATCTTGAGAATCTCCCGGATCTACAACTACTTTCAACCCAAATACTCTTTCATTTTCTTCAATGAAATCGTTTTTGTGTTCAATGCTGGCTTCCAAGAATTTGGTATCTCCACCATCTACAATTTCCACTTTGGTCATCATCTGGCGAACGATAATCTCGAAGTGTTTATCATCAATCTTCACACCCTGCAAACGATAAACATCCTGAATTTCATTTACCAAATATTCTTGTACGGCAGTAGGTCCTTTGATATTTAAAATATCTGAAGGTGTAATTGCTCCGTTGGATAAAGCTTCTCCGGCACGTACAAAGTCGTTTTCCTGAACGAGAATTTGGTTGGAAAGTTTAACCAAGTATTTTTTGATTTCACCTGTTTTGGCTTCTACCAATAATTCTCGGTTACCTCTCTTGATTTTACCATAGGAAACTACACCGTCGATTTCTGAAACCACTGCCGGATTGGAAGGGTTTCTGGCCTCGAACAGTTCGGTTACACGAGGTAAACCTCCCGTAATATCCCCTGCTTTTGCAGATTTTCTTGGGATTTTAATCAAGACTTTTCCGGCTTTTATTTTCTCTCCATCGTCTACCATTAAGTGAGCTCCCACAGGAAGGTTGTAAGATTTTTCTTCTTTTCCTTTGGAATTCACCACTCGTAAGGTTGGAACGACTTTTCTCTTACGAGAATCTGAAACTACTTTTTCCTCGAATCCGGTTTGTTCGTCGATTTCCAATTGATAAGATACCCCTTGAATAATCTGATCGTATTCTACTTTACCAGAGGCTTCAGCAATAATTACCGCATTATAAGGATCCCATTTACATATTACATCTCCTTTTTTCACCTTATCTCCCGGCTGAACCATTAATTCTGCTCCATAAGGGATATTAGCGTGCATTATTACGTTTTTAGCTTCGTTATCGCTCAATAAACGGAATTCTGTAGAACGGGAAACTACGATATCTGCTTTCTTGCCATCTTCCCCTTCACTTTTAATCGTACGAATTTCATCCATATCTACGATACCGTCTCTTTTGGCAACGATAGAAGGTGTTTGGGAAATGTTTCCGGCTGTACCTCCTTGGTGGAAAGTCCTAAGTGTAAGCTGTGTACCAGGCTCACCAATTGATTGAGCGGCTACTACTCCCACAGATTCTCCTAAGCGGATTTCTTTTCCTGTTGCAAGGTTTCTACCATAACATTTTGCGCAAATACCTTGGCGGCTTTCGCAAGTTAATGGAGATCTTACTTCGATAGAATCGATTCCTGCATCTTCCACTTTCTTGGCTAAAGTTTCGTTTATCAACTGATTGGCTTCCAGTATCAATTCGTCTGTATCCGGATGATAAACATCGTTTAGTGCTACTCTACCTAAAATTCGGGTAGATATATTTTCTACGATTTCATCGTTTTTAATCAAAGGAGTTACCTCCATTCCACGCAAGGTTCCACAATCGTCTTCGGTAATGATTATATCTTGTGAAACATCTACCAAACGACGGGTTAAATATCCGGCATCCGCAGTTTTCAATGCTGTATCGGCCAAACCTTTACGCGCTCCGTGGGTGGAAATAAAGTATTCCAAAATGGTAAGCCCTTCTTTAAAGTTGGCAATAATCGGGTTTTCGATAATTTCGGCACCGCCGGATCCTGCTTTTTGAGGTTTTGCCATTAGTCCTCTCATTCCGGAGAGCTGGCGAATTTGTTCTTTAGAACCCCTTGCACCGGAATCCAACATCATATATACAGAATTGAAACCATCCTGATCCTTCTTCATTTTATCCATAATCATCTCCGTAAGTTTCGCATTGGTATTGGTCCACACGTCGATTACTTGGTTGTAACGTTCGTTATCGGTAATCAATCCCATATTATAGTTGGCACGGATTTCATCTACATTTTCAATGGCCGCGGCAATCATATCTTTTTTCTCTTTCGGAACCACGATATCTCCCAAACTGAAAGACAGTCCACCTTTGAAGGCATTGGAATATCCTAAGTCTTTCATATCATCCAAGAACTTCACTGTGGTTGGGAAATCGGTTTCATCCAAAATTCTACCAATGATGTTTCTTAAAGATTTTTTGGTTAATAATTCGTTAATGTATCCTACTTCTTCAGGAACAATTTGGTTGAAGATAATTCTACCCACGGTAGTTTCGATGATTTTGTTCACCATTTCACCATTCTCGCGGATGTTTACTCTACATTTTACTATGGCATTTAAAGAAGCTCTGCCTTCGTTTAACGCGATTTCTGCTTCTTCAGCTGAGTAAAATACAAGTCCTTCTCCTTTAATTTTATGTTCTTTGGAAGAGTGAGCTTCTTTGGTCATAAAATAAAGTCCCAATACCATGTCCTGAGAAGGTACTGCAATTGGAGATCCATTTGCAGGGTTCAAAATATTTTGAGACCCAAGCATCAACAATTGAGCTTCCAAAATGGCTTCAGGACCCAAAGGTAAGTGTACCGCCATTTGGTCTCCATCGAAGTCGGCGTTGAATGCTGTAGTTGCTAATGGGTGTAATTGAATGGCTTTTCCTTCAATCATCTTAGGTTGGAATGCCTGAATTCCCAATCGGTGCAAAGTAGGTGCTCGGTTAAGAAGAACAGGGTGTCCTTTCATTACATTTTCCAAAATATCATAAACCACAGGTTCTTTTCTGTCGATAATTCTTTTAGCAGATTTTACTGTTTTTACAATTCCTCTTTCGATTAATTTTCTCACGATAAAAGGTTTGTAAAGTTCGGCTGCCATATCTTTTGGAAGTCCACATTCGTGAAGTTTCAAGCTTGGACCAACGACAATTACCGAACGCGCAGAGTAATCCACACGTTTACCTAATAAATTCTGACGGAACCTTCCTTGTTTCCCTTTCAGTGAATCGGAAAGTGATTTTAAAGGTCGGTTGGAATCGGATTTTACTGCGGAAGATTTTCTACTGTTATCGAAAAGCGAATCTACAGCTTCTTGCAGCATTCTTTTTTCATTTCGTAAAATAACTTCCGGCGCTTTAATTTCCAATAATCTTTTTAAACGATTGTTACGGATGATTACTCTTCTGTAAAGATCATTTAAATCGGAAGTTGCAAAACGCCCTCCATCCAAAGGCACCAATGGACGAAGTTCTGGCGGAATAACCGGAATTACACGCATCACCATCCATTCCGGACGGTTAATCATTCGGGTGTTGGCTTCTCTTAGAGCTTCTACTACAGAAAGTCTTTTTAAAGCTTCGGTTCTTCTTTGTTTGGAAGTTTCGTTGTGAGCTTTATCTCTTAATTCGTAAGAAAGACCATCCAAATCAATTCTCTTCAACAATTCTTCTATTGCTTCTGCACCCATTTTGGCTACAAATTTATCGGGATCGGAATCGTCTAAGTATTGATTTTCTACCGGAAGGGTTTCCAATACATCCAAGTATTCTTCTTCTGTAAGGAATTCCATTTCTTCGAAATCGGAGCCGTCTGCTTTTTTGGCTATTCCTTGTTGGATAACGACATATCTTTCGTAATAGATAATCATATCCAACTTTTTGGATGGTAAGCCTAAAAGGTATCCTATTTTGTTGGGTAAAGAACGGAAATACCAAATATGAGCTACGGGAACTACCAAATTGATATGGCCGATTCTCTCGCGTCTTACTTTTTTCTCGGTAACTTCTACTCCACAACGATCGCAGACAATTCCTTTGTATCGAATTCTCTTATATTTTCCACAAGCACATTCGTAATCCTTAACGGGTCCGAATATTTTTTCGCAAAACAAACCGTCGCGTTCGGGTTTGTGTGTACGATAGTTAATCGTTTCCGGCTTTAGCACCTCGCCACGCGATTCTTGAAGAATAGATTCGGGGGAAGCTAAACCGATACTGATTTTATTAAATCTACTTGTTTTATTTTTTGACATTTGTTTTATTTTAGATTTAGAAATGATGAGGGAAGAGAGAAAGTCTATAAAAACTTTCGTCTCTTTTTAAGTCTCATATTAATTATTCTTCCAGTCTTATATCCAATCCTAAGCCTTGCAATTCATGAAGCAACACATTGAAGGATTCTGGAATACCGGGTTCCGGCATTGCTTCTCCTTTTGCAATTGCTTCGTAGGTTTTGGCTCTTCCTACTACATCATCGGATTTTACTGTTAAGATTTCACGAAGAATATTGGATGCTCCAAATGCTTCCAATGCCCAAACTTCCATTTCTCCAAAACGCTGACCTCCAAATTGTGCTTTACCACCTAATGGTTGTTGCGTAATTAAAGAATATGGACCTATGGAACGGGCATGCATTTTGTCGTCTACCATGTGACCTAATTTCAACATATACATCACCCCTACTGTGGCAGGTTGTGTAAATCTCTCTCCGGTTCCTCCATCGTATAGATAAGTATTTCCATATCTTGGTAATCCGGCTTTATCGGTATATTCGTTGATTTGTTCCAAATCGGCTCCATCGAAAATAGGAGTGGCGAATTTTAGACCTAATTTTAATCCTGCCCATCCTAATACGGTTTCGTAAATCTGACCGATATTCATTCGGGAAGGTACTCCTAATGGATTCAAAACGATATCTACCGGTGTTCCATCTTCTAAGAACGGCATATCTTCCTCGCGAACGATTTTGGATACAATCCCTTTATTTCCGTGTCGTCCTGCCATTTTATCTCCTACATTGAGTTTACGTTTTTTGGCGATGTAAACTTTTGCCAACTTCATAATTCCTGCAGAAGGAAGTTCGTCTCCGGCAGTGATGGCATAGCGCTCTCTTCTTTTCTTTCCTTCGATGTCGTTGTATTTAATCTTGTAATTGTGAATCAATTGTGAGATTAATTCGTTTTTATCTTCATCGACGGTCCATTCTGCGCCGCTTACATTTACGTAATCTTCTACGGAAGCCAAAAGTTTTTGAGTGAAGCGCGCTCCTTTAGGAATTAAATCTTCGTCTAAATCGTTTTTAACTCCTTGTGAAGTTTTACCATTTACTAAGGCGTAAAGTTTTTCTAAAAGAACTTCTCTCAATTCATCAAATTGCTCTTGATATCTGCTGTCGATTTCTTCTAATTTGATTTTGTCTTCGGCTCTTTTCTTTTTGTCTTTTAGATTTCTGGAAAAAAGTTTTTTATCGATAACTACTCCATGTAAAGAAGAATCTGCTTTCTTGGAAGCATCTTTTACATCTCCTGCTTTATCCCCGAAAATGGCTCTTAAAAGCTTTTCTTCAGGTGTAGGATCCGATTCTCCTTTTGGTGTAATTTTCCCGATAAGAATATCACCGGGTTTTACTTCTGCCCCGATGCGAATCATTCCATTCTCATCTAAATCCTTAGTGGCTTCTTCTGAAACGTTGGGTATATCGGCAGTTAGCTCTTCTACTCCTAATTTGGTTTCGCGTACTTCTAATGAATATTCATCTACGTGAATGGATGTAAACCAATCTTCGCGAACTACTTTTTCATTAATTACAATAGCATCCTCGAAGTTGTATCCTTTCCAAGGCATAAAGGCAACTACAAGGTTTCTTCCTAATGCCAATTCTCCATTTTCTGTAGCATAACCTTCACAAAGTACCTGACCTTTTTCTACTCTATCTCCTACACGAACGATAGGTTTCAGGGTAATGGTTGTGCTTTGGTTGGTTTTTCTGAATTTAGGAAGATGATATGTTTTGGTTGCCGGTTCAAAGGACACCATTTCTTCTTCCTCTGTACGATCGTATTTTATAACGACTTGGGCTGCATCTACATATTCTACAACTCCTCCGCCTTCGGCATTGATTAATACACGAGAATCTTTAGCCACTTGTTTTTCCAAACCTGTCCCTACAATAGGAGCTTGAGATTTTAGAAGCGGCACTGCTTGACGCATCATGTTAGATCCCATCAAAGCACGGTTGGCATCATTGTGTTCCAAGAAAGGAATAAGTGAAGCGGAAATCCCCGAAATCTGGTTGGGGGCGATATCCATTAAATCCACTTCCTGAGGTTCTACCACAGGATAATCTCCATCCAATCTTGCAATTACACGATCGCTGTCGATGGTTCCATCGTCTTTCAATTGTGCATTGGCCTGGGCTATTACTTTATCTTCTTCATCTTCCGCATTTAAATAAATAGGCTGAGATTTTAAATCCACAACACCATCTTTCACCTTTCTGTAAGGGGTTTCTATAAAACCAAGGTTGTTGATTTTCGCATAAATGGATAAAGAAGAAATCAAACCAATATTTGGACCTTCAGGAGTTTCTATCGGACAAATACGTCCATAGTGTGTATGGTGAACGTCTCGAACTTCAAAACCGGCTCTCTCTCTGGATAAACCACCGGGACCTAATGCAGAAAGTCTTCTTTTGTGAGTAACTTCCGACAACGGATTGGTTTGGTCCATAAACTGTGAAAGTTGGTTGGTTCCGAAGAAGGAATTGATAACAGAAGTCAATGTTTTTGCATTTACCAAATCTATCGGTGTAAATACTTCATTGTCCCGAACATTCATTCTCTCTTTAATGGTTCTTGCGATACGAGAAAGTCCTACACCAAATTGATTTGCCAATTGTTCTCCTACCGTACGAATTCTTCTGTTGGAAAGGTGATCGATATCGTCCACTTCGGCTTTAGAATTTGCTAATTCGATAAGATATTTTACAATGGCAATAATATCGTCTTTGGTAAGTACTTGAACATCTTCAGGAGTATCCAATCCCAATTTTTTATTCAAACGATAACGTCCTACTTCTCCCAAAGAATATCTTTGTTCCGAGAAGAATAATTTATCTATAATTCCACGAGCGGTTTCTTCGTCGGGCGGATCTGCGTTTCTTAATTGTCTGTAAATATATTCTACCGCTTCTTTTTCGGAGTTAGTAGGGTCCTTTTGTAAAGTGTTTTGAATGATGGAAAACTCGTTTCCGTCTTCTTTATGAATAAGAATGGTTTTTACTCCGGATTCTTTTATCAATTCGATATGTTCTTTTTCAAGAACCGTTTCTCTATCGAGAATAATTTCGTTTCTTTCCACAGAAACTACTTCTCCGGTATCTTCATCTACAAAATCCTCGAACCAAGTATTTAATACTCTTGCTGCAAGTGTTTTACCTATTACATTTTTCAATGCAGCTTTGGAAGTTTTCACCTCTTCAGCTAAATTGAATATCTGAAGAATATCTTTATCGGATTCGTAGCCTATTGCACGAAGTAAAGTAGTTAAAGGTAATTTTTTCTTCCGGTCGATGTAAGCGTACATTACACTATTGATATCAGTTGTAAATTCCATCCAAGATCCTTTGAAAGGAATAATTCTGGAATAATACAACTTGGTGCCGTTGGCGTGATAAGTTTGTCCGAAGAATACCCCGGGAGAACGGTGCAACTGAGTTACGATAACACGTTCTGCTCCGTTGATGATAAAAGATCCACTCGGCGTCATATAAGGAATAGGACCTAAATAAACATCCTGAACAACGGTTTCGAATTCCTCGTGCTCCGGATCGGTACAATATAATTTCAATCTGGCTTTTAATGGCACTGCATAGGTTAATCCACGCTCTACACACTCATCTATGGAATAGCGAGGTGCATCCACTAAATAGTCGATAAATTCTAAAACAAAGTGATTTCTGGAATCTGTAATGGGAAAATTCTCGAGAAATGTTTTGTAGAGACCTTCATTTTTTCGCTTTTCCGGAAGCGTATCCAACTGGAAAAATTCCCGAAAGGATTCCAACTGGATATCCAGAAAATCGGGCTGAATAGGTTTTCCCTTCAGCGACGAAAAATTAATTCTTTGATCTTGTTGAGTTTTTGTTTTTGTTTTACTCATAGGATTTTAAGAAAGGGTTAAAAAAATATTTTGATTTCACTTAAAAATATCAGAAAGGAGATAAAGGAAAAATTGATTTAGTGGCGTATAAATCGGAAAAAACAGCTAGTTTATTCAGTTCTTTTCACTTTAAAAATCCCTTCTAACTGCAACGCCGGTATATCTTTTCACGGAGTAGTGCAAAATATTTTATTTTTTTTCGAAAAACGAGAATATATAACAAACAAAATACTCCCTACACCTTGCGGCATAAGAGTTATCTTCGATACTTCTTTAAATATTGTTTGAATACACGCCCCTAATTCGAGGTGCAAATATACGATTCTTCCTTTTATTTCCAAAACCGAACATGTAATCACATGGTTAAAATTTTGTTAATTATTTTCTATTTTGGTCAATTAAAATCGATCATTGGGTAAACCTTGGTTTAAAAAAAATCTTTTGTCTTTTTTATCTTACTTTCTGCAAACGCACAAGATACATATTGCACTTAGGAAAATCCTTTGGAGAGAACTATTTTATAGGATTGTTAAAAATTTATAAATCCCAAGAGAAAAGAAATTCATCTTTTCTTTCAATAAAGAAAAAAGATTACTTTTGTGGGAATAAATTTTTAAAATGAGAAAATTATTATTAGTATTTATAGTTGCTATTTTCGCTGTTTCTTGTACCAAAAAAACAGTTATATTATCCGGTAACATTCGTGGAGCTTCACCTCTCGATCGGGTAGAAATTATCGAAATTTCAAATCCTGCAACCTTACCTATTGCAAATTTCGGAGTAGATGCAGAAGGTAATTTTTCTGATACTATAGAATTGCCCAAAGAAGGCGTTTATGCCATTAGCTACGGCGGAATGAATGGAATAATTTATTTGAAAAGAGGCGAGCACATCCAACTACATGGACAAGCGGGCATATTTCCTTCCGACTTTCAGGTTTCAGGAAATGCCGGCAACAACCTGTTTTTACAGAAATCTCAAAGCAATATGGAGAATTATTTCTCTAAATTATCTCCCGAACTTGTTGCTCAAAAAGAACCCGATTTTTTAAAACAGATTGAAAAATTTAAAACCGATTTATCTAAATCCACAGATAGCATTGCAAAAGCCAACAAAGCAAACAACAATGTTTTAAATTGGAAACAAGGACAGATAGAAGTAATTCTGCTTTCCTTCATGGAGCGCTATGCCGCATTACACGGACGTACAGTAAACGAGCCCAATTACAAAGTTTCCAAAAAATTCACCGATTACGAAAAAGTATTAACCGGAGATGAAACCGAAAAGGTAAAAACTTACCCCGATTATCGTCAGTTTTTATTGAGCAAAATTGGAGAAGAATACCAACAATACGCAATAAAAAACACAAAACCCGAAGTTCCTTTCACCCAAACTTTCATCAATTTTCTAAAAGAAAAAAAATATCCTTCTACCGTTAAGGATTATCTTATTTCTTTTGTAGCTTCCAGCGTAGATATGCGCCCCGATGCCAAAAACCCACAAGCTTTAGGAAAAATTTTGGACGACAATATAGAAAACAGTTTGGTAAAAAACGACATGCACAAAATTATGGATGCCGTTTTCGGGAAAACCATTAATACACCGGCTCCCAATGGTAAATTAAAAAATGAAAAAGGAGAAAGCATAAAATTTTCATCTTTCAAAGGAAAACCCACTTTATTGGTATTTTACACTTCATGGATTCCGAATATCGGAAATTATCTTCCCGGATATTTAAAACAAATTTCCGATAATTATAAAGACAAACTAAACTTGGTTTTGGTTAATTTGGACGATAATTTTGCGCAATTCAAGAAAACCAGCGCCGCGATGATGAAAGATATCCCCGCCACCAACCTTTATCCCGAAGGAGGCTTGCAATCGCAATTTGCTAAAGATTACGCCATTTATGGTTTCAATCTTCCCAACATTGTTGTCATCGATAAAAACGGAAATATCGCCAGTTCTTCTTTCATGAATTTTGAAGATCCCGATTTAAAATCGACATTGGATATCTCAACAAAAACTGTAGGAAAACCAATACAAAGACCACAAATCCAACCAGCAGCACCAAAAGTAGATACAGCTACTACAAAAACAAACGAAAAATAAAAACAAGGATGGCCAAAAAGCAAAAGAATATCATCCTTGAAAACATAGAACTCCTTTCCGCAGGCGCGAAAGGAGTTTCTGTTGGTAAAACTTCCGAAGGCAAAACCATTTTGGTAAAAGGTGCAGTACCCGGAGATACCGCCCGTGTGCTCGTTCGCAAGAAAAAGAAAAATTACCTTATGGGAGAAGCTTTGGAAATTTCCTCCATTTCTCCCGATCGTGTAGATCCTGTTTGTCAGCATTTTGGCGTTTGCGGAGGCTGCACTTGGCAAAATTTATCTTATCAAAAACAACTGGATTTTAAACAAAACGAAGTTACCCACAACATCCAAAGAATTGGAGGAATCGCAGATTTTGAAATCCTTCCGATTTTAAAATCCGAAAAGCCTTATTTTTACCGCAACAAAATGGAATTTTCCTTTTCCAATGCGCGCTGGCTTACCGAAAAAGAAATAAAATCCGATACCGAAATTACAGACCGAAATGCTTTGGGATTTCACATTCCGGGACAATGGAGCAAAATTTTAGATTTAAAAGAATGTTTCCTTCAGGAAGAACCCAGCAACAGCATTCGCCTGGCAGTAAAAAAATACGCCGAAGAAAATCATTTGGAATTCTTCGATGTCAGAAACCAAAAAGGATTTTTGCGAACTCTTATGCTTCGGCAAAATTCCAAAGGAGAATGGATGGTTTTGCTCCAGTTTTTTAAAGAAGAGAAAACCGAAAGAGAAAATTTATTGGATTTTCTTTTGAAGAAATTTCCCCAAATTCAAACACTTTTATACGCCATCAACCCGAAAGGAAACGACAGTATTTACGATTTAAATATCCAAACTTACTTCGGGGAAGGTTTTTTATTGGAAGAAATGGATGGATTGAAATTTAAAATCGGACCGAAATCTTTTTTCCAAACGAATTATAACCAAGCTTTAAATTTATATCGAAAAACTTTAGAATTTGCCAATTTAAAAGGAAATGAAGTGGTTTACGATTTATACACCGGAACAGGAACCATCGCTCAATATGTGGCTCGGAATGCAAAAGAAGTAATCGGGATAGAATCCGTTCCGGAAGCGATTGAGGCAGCCAAAGAAAATGCAGCGCTCAATCAACTGGATAATTGTAAATTTTATTGTGGCGACATGAAAGACATTTTTACCGATGAATTTCTTAGCGCTCATCCCAAAGCCGATGTACTGATTACCGATCCGCCACGCGACGGAATGCACCCGAAAGTGGTAGAACAAATTATAAAACTTGCGCCTAAAAAAATTGTATATGTTAGTTGTAATTCGGCAACTCAGGCGCGGGATTTGGCTATTTTAAAAGAACACTATAAATTAGTGAAAATTTTACCCGTGGATATGTTTCCCCAAACTTACCATGTGGAAAATATTGCATTATTAACTTTGCCGGAATGAAATATTTAAAATATTTTTTTTACTTGCTGCCTCTTTGCTTTGCGTTTATCGCCTGCAACCAAGCCGATGATATTTGCACCGAAGGTGGAACGCCAAGAATGAAAGTGAAATTTAAAAAAGATGGGAAATTGTACACTGTTCCCAATCTTCATGCAGCCATTATTTATGGTGAAGATACCATTGATGTTTCACGGCAAGATACACTTTCTGTGGATTCCTTGATGATTCCTTTAAAAGTAAATGGCGAAGGTTTTACCGACTTATTATTGAAAACGGAAAAAGAAGGAAAAGCCTCGAAAATACAAATTACTTACAAAGAAACCTCTGAATATGTTTCGCCGGGATGCGGGATAAGAAAAATATACGATGATGTGGAAGGCTCTTTAATTTCTCCCGATCCTGTTACAAGTATAGAATCCAATAATTCCAATCAAATACACGATGAGAACGAAACGGTTTTTTATTTCCATTTTTAGCATCTTTTGGCTTTTTGGATTGGCACAAGAAACTTCCGAGCAAAATGTAGAAGTTTACACTACCGCGAGCAACGAGCCTCGCGTAGATACCGCAACTACAAAAGGAGCAAAATACCAACCCAATTTTATGGTCGGTATAGATGTTTTACATTTGGGATTTTCATTCTTTAGCGATCAGAAATTATATCAAGGTTTTGTTTCTACCAGAATTAAAAAAAGAATTTATGGAATTGTGGACTTAGGAATGGAAAGCAATTTATACGATAAAAACGGTTACGATTTTCACGCCGATGGTTTCTTTGGTAAATTGGGCGTTCTTTACATGGCTACTCCCGATCCTGAAAATTTTGAAAACGGCTTTTATGTAGGTGGAAAATTGGGAGCTTCTTTTTACAATCAGGAAATAAAATCCATTCCCATTCGCTGGATAGAAGGAAGAGATTCCTACGCCAGTTTCCCGAAAGCTTCCCAATCTGCTTATTGGGTAGAAGCTGCCATAGGAGGAAGAATTGAACTTTTGGGCACCAATGTTTTTCTCGATGTTCAAGTGCAACCCCGATATTTAATTTATTCCACCAAACAAGAAAATATCCGCCCGATGGTAGTGCCCGGATTTGGAAAAGGTGCCGGAAAATTCAATTTAGGTTTTGCGTGGAGCGTGGCTTATAAATTTTAAATTGAAAGCGAAGTTTTTCTTCCGTTGTTTTTTTAAAAATCATATCCTATTTTCATTCCTAAATCAAGGATTCCTGAGGATATATTATTTTCATAACCTACAGTTGTCCCATAACCGAAACCAACATTAAATTCGTAATTGAAGTTTTTACCAAAAGTCCGCCGAATCCCAAAAGTAGGAATAAACTGTATTTGATTAGCTGGATTTAAGTCTGTACTGTTCGAAATTACAAACCAATCGGGAATATAGCGAAACTGTAAACTAAAATAATTTGCAGAATTATTTTCAGTTCTCTTCTCCTTTTCAAAACGTCTGCTAAGATTATAGTAAAATCTTGGTTCCAACGTGAGTGCAGGATAAAATGCAAACCCTGTCTTTGTATAAATTTCACCTCCCCAAATTGCAGGAAAAAGGCTTGCTTCGGCTCTCAAAGTAGTTTTTTCAGACAATCTAAATTCATCGTACAAATCTATCCCAAATAAACCTACCTGCACTCCGGTAATATTGTTTTCCACATTTTTTGTTTGTCCACGTACCGCCGAAAATGGAATAATGAATATAATAAAAAACAACTTTTTCATTTTATTTTATTTTTGATATTGAATATTTCCCTCTTTCTTTGTGAGATTGTAAAAGTTTATACCACTCTCCATCGGATTTATTTTCTACTAAAAATCCACTGATATAAAGAAGTTTTCTTGTGTTGATATTAAATTTTCCACCAGGTCCCACATAGCCCAACAACTCGTCTGTATAATTATATTCTGCGGAAATCCATTTTCCTTCAACTATATGACCAGAAGATAAAACAGTAAAAGACAGCCAACCTTTATCGTCTCCTGAAAACGTTCCTTCCCAAACGCCCTGATAGGGAGAGTTTTCTTGCAATTCATCACGTTCCGGAAGGAATGTACAAGAAAAAACAATAAACGGCAGTAAAAAGAAAATTATTTTTTTTATTTTATTTTTTTTCATCATTGTGTATACACTCACATTTTGTTCAGAATATTATTTTAAAATAGCCTTAATTATAAATGCTCTTCCAATTTCTGAATAACATCTAAAGTTTGCGCTTCCAACTCTTCCAAAGTTCCGTGATTTAAAATAACATAATCGGCGAGTGATTCTTTTTCGCTTTCCTGCATTTGGTTGTCCACTACATTTTCCACTTCTCTGTAAGTTTTACCATCGCGATCCATCACTCTTTTAATCCGAATATTTTGGCTGGCGGTTACCAAAATGGTTTTAAAACAATAAACATTCAATTGATTTTCAAACAACAAAGCGGTTTCCTGAAAAACCAATCCTTTTTCCTGATTCAAAACCCATTTCTGAAAATCTTCGCGCACCGCAGGATGAATAATAGCGTTTAGCTTTTTTAATAATTCTTCATTCTCAAATACCAAACCGGCTATCCATTTTCGGTTGTATGCGCCTTTTGCATCATAAGCTTCTGCGCCCAAAAGCTGAGTAATTTGCGATTTTAAAGAAGTATCGTTATTCACCAATTCTATCGCACGTTGATCCGAATTGTAAACAGGATATCCTTGTTTTTGTATAAATTGAGCCACCGTTGTTTTTCCGGAACCAATTCCGCCGGTAAGACCGATAATTTTATGATAAGGCTCCTGCCTTCGAGGCTCGGATTCCCCCGATTCTATATTTTCTAATTGCATTATGTTGATTTATTAATGACCAAAAACTTCTTCAAAGGTAAAGGTTTTATCTAAACGAATGCCACGTTCTGTATTTTTTAAAGTGGCCAATTCGTTGTGCGCGTCGTGTTCGAAGAATAATAAATACTCGTTTTCCACCGCTTCTTTCAAAAATTGAGCTTTCTCAGAAATGGTTAGCAGCGGGCGAGTATCGTATCCCATAACATAAACCAAAGGAATATGCCCCGCAGTTGCGATTAAATCCGCCATGTAAACAATGGTTTTTCCTTTGTATTTTAATATCGGAAGCATTTGTTTGTCGGTATGTCCATCTACAAAAATCAAATCCATATTCAGTTCGGAAAGGGAAGATTTATTTCCTTCTTGCGGAACAGGGACAAAATTGAGCCGACCGCTTTCTTCAATAGGCAAAATGTTTTCTTTCAAAAAGCTGGCTTTTTCGCGTGGATTAGGTTCTGTTGCCCATTTCCAATGATCTTTATTGGACCAATATTTTGCGTTTTTAAAAGCTGGTCGATAGCCGGTTTTATCGTCGTTCCATTCGATGGCTCCTCCACAATGATCGAAATGTAAATGGGTTAAAAAAACATCTGTAATATCTTCGCGGTGAAACCCTAATTGGTTTAAATTTTTATCTAAACTATCATCGCCCCAAAGGTGATAATATCCAAAAAATTTCTCGCTTTGTTTATCTCCCAATCCGCAATCGACCAATATCAAACGATTTCCATCTTCAATTAAAAGAGAGCGCGTTCCCAATTCAATCATATTATTGGCATCCGCAGGATTGGTGGTATTCCAAATACTTCTGGGAACCACTCCAAACATGGCGCCGCCATCTAATTTAAATTTTCCGCATTGGATAGGATATATTTTCATATAGTTTTATTTATAAATCTTTAAAGTTTTTTGTTTCGCTTTTAAATTTAAAACTTATTTTTCAAAAACAAATTATAAAAGGGAATCTTCTTGTTTTAAACAGATAATGCAGTCTTTATTTTTTCATAGTTTTTATCCAGCTTTCTATTTCTTCGAATGTCTTGTCAGAATTTTCAATCCAAGGGAAATGCCCTGCTTTGTCAATTAAAACAAGTTTTGAGTTTGGTAAGACGTTGTGTAATTCTTTCACATATTTTGGCGGGTTGTTGGTATCGTATTTTCCGTTAATGATAAGAATATTCGTTTTTATATTCGGAAATAATTTCTGATAATCAAGATATTTGTTTCTTTCAGCTTCGGTTTCAAGAGGAAATTGTCCGTTGATTGGTTTTCTTCGTCCAGTATTTGTGATCTCTTTTACAATGGGAATTACTTTCTGCGAACTTTCTTCGTTATAGCACCACCATTTTATTGGCGCATCAGAAAGGTCTTTTCCATTTTGGTCTGTTTGGGTTTTATGTTCAATCATATAATCCCAATCTTTGACAACTTGGGCAAACCAAGCCGATTCTTCTACTCGTTTGTTTTCGGATTCTTTCCGTCTGTGATACGTTTCTTGCTGCGTTCCAACAAAGTTTGTGCCTGATAAAATGAGTCCAGAAGTTTGTTTTGGAAATTTCAAAGCGTATTCCAATGCAATTGAACTTTGGTCAGAATGACCAAAAATCCAAATTTGTTCAGTGTTTAATTTCTTCCGTAAATCTTCGATTTCTTCAACAATAAAATCTTGATTATATTCTTCGATTGTTTTTGGAATTTCAGATTTCCCCGTTCCTCTTGGTTCGTAATAAACCATCGTAAAATATTTTTCCAATGGTTTCAATGTCAATTCATAACCAATTTTTCCGGAACTCAAATGCCCAACAATCATTACGGGACCTTTACCGCGAATAGTGTAATTCAACTTTAAATTTCCGATTTTTTCAAAATGATTTCCGCTTGAAATATTTTGACAACTTACAAAATTTAAAGAAGTAAAAATTATGAGGATTAAATGTAAAATTTTAGTATTCAATTTTATACATTATTTCGACAAAATGGAGGATTTGATAAAGTTTTGTTGTAAAACACACAACCGATTAAAATCAACATTTCTTTAAAAAAGCTCTCCCGAATTTTTAGGTCTCGAAATTTTTAAATGTTGATAAGCTTTTTCCGTTACTTCTCTTCCTCGAGGTGTGCGAATAATAAAACCTTGCTGAATGAGATAAGGTTCATAAACCTCTTCCAAAGTTTCGGGATTTTCACCAATGGAAGTCGCCAACGCACTAATTCCCACCGCTCTCGATTTAAAAGTATTTATCATGGTTTGGAGGATTTTATTGTCCATTTCATCCAAACCGAATTCATCTACTTTTAAAGCATTTAATGCAAATTTGGTAATGTTGATTTCTACTTCTCCATTTCCTTTTACTTCAGCAAAATCCCTCACTCTGCGAAGTAAAGCATTCGCAATACGAGGTGTTCCGCGACTTCTTCTGGCTATTTCTATGGCCGCATCTTCGTATATTTTAATTCCTAAAACTCTGGCGCTGCGCTCCACAATGGTGGTTAATAATTCTATGTTGTAATATTCCAATCTGGATTGTATCCCAAAACGCGCCAGCAAAGGTTTGGTAAGCATTCCCGAGCGTGTAGTTGCTCCTACCAAAGTGAAAGGATTGAGCCCAATTTGCACAGAACGCGCATTAGGACCTGTTTCCAACATAATATCGATCTGATAATCTTCCATAGCGGAATAAAGATATTCTTCCACCACAGGAGAAAGTCTGTGAATTTCGTCGATAAAAAGCACATCGTTTTCTTCCAAATTGGTGAGCAATCCCGCCAAACTTGCAGGTTTATCTAAAACGGGTCCCGAAGTCATTTTACAATTTACACCCAGTTCATTTGCAATAATATGTGCCAAAGTTGTTTTCCCCAATCCCGGCGGACCATGCAACAAAACATGATCCAAAGAGCTGTTTCTTTTCTTGGCAGCAGAAACAAAAATCTCCAGATTTTCCAGCGTTTGACGTTGCCCTGCAAAATCGCGAAAACTCTGCGGCCTGATTTGCTCTTCGAGGTTCAGTTCTTCTTCGGAATAGTTTTCTTTATCGGCGTGAAGGAAGTTTGGCATAATAATTTAATGAAAACCAAAGTTAATGATTTTAAGGTAAATTCTTCAAAAATGTGTTTTTATTCACTAAATATAATGAGATAAAAATCACCTGATTCTTTTTCTTTACTTGATTTTATCTTTACATTAAAATTCATATTTTAGCATAATAATAATAATGAACATTAATATCAAAATCATTACAATTTTTGCATTTATTGCATTTTCCTGTTTTTCTCAATTTGTTTGTGCGCAAGAACAAGATACAAAATTAGACCCGTTTTTCAAAGTGGAAATCTTTGCAGATAAAATTTCTGCAGGTTACGAATTTCCAATTGCTGCTCGATTTTCGGGAGACATTTCTGCGGGAATTGGTGCTGCCAATGAAATAGCGCATAATAAATTATCGATTGTTTGGTCGGATCAAGGTAAATCTTATGCCGGTTTTTTCATTCGCGGGCAAATACGTTATTATCTTAACAGAACATCGCGCGGCAAAAAAGGTCGCTCGTTGAAAAATAACGCCGGAAGTTTTTTGGGATTTCAATCTAAATTTAATACCAACGGAGGAAATAAAGTTCTTGGCAGTGCTTTATTAAACGATATTCATTTTGGGCAACAATTGCCTTTGGGCGATTCCTTTTTCATTAGGTATCAATTAGGTTTGGGTTATGGCCACAATTTCGGGCAAAACTACAGCACCATGTATCCCGCTTTAGGAATTTTTATTGGATATGCTTTTTAAAATCGCATACCATTCTCATAAATAAGTAAGTTGCCCAATTGCGGCAACTTATTTTTTTGCTTAACTTTATATCATGAAACTTATTGGTCCTTTTACGCAACTTTTACCGCTTACCAATCTCCCTTTGCGTGGGAAATTAGACGACAATCAACTTCATGTTATTCAAGAAGGTGGGATTTTATATCATTCGGGTAAAATTATAAAAACCGGAAATTTTAAAAGTTTAAAATCCGAAAATCCCGAAGCAGAAATCACCGAATTAAATGGAGATAAAGTTGCCTTACCTTCTTTTGTAGATTCGCATACCCACATTTGTTTTGGTGGAAATCGCTCCCATGATTTTGCTATGCGAAACGCCGGAAAAACCTATTTGGAAATTGCCGAAAATGGCGGCGGAATATGGAGTTCTGTACTTCACACCCGAAAAGCTTCTGAAGAAGAACTTCTCCGCACATTATTGGAAAGAATCAACTTTTTAATTTCCATTGGGATTAGCACCATCGAAATAAAAAGCGGCTATGGTTTAGACAAAGAAAGTGAACTTAAAATGCTCCGAACCATCAGAAAAGCTAAAGAAATTACTTCGGCTACTTTAATTCCTACTTGTCTTTCTGCTCATTTAAAACCAAAAGATTTTGAAGGAACAGATAAAGAATATTTGGAATATATTCTTCACCATATTTTGCCTCAGGTTCAGGAAGAAAATCTGGCACAGCGTGTAGATATTTTCATAGAAAAAACCGCTTTTCAGCCGGAAGAAAGTAAAGATTTTCTGAATAAAGCAAAAGATTTGGGCTTTGATATCACGGTTCATGCAGATCAATTCACTCCCGGAAGCTCGCGTATCGCTGTAGATGTGGGCGCTGTTTCTGCCGATCATCTGGAAGCGACTTCAGAAGAAGACATTTTGTATTTAGCCAATTCCGAAACCGTTGCCACAGCACTTCCCGGGGCAAGTTTAGGTTTAGGAGAACCTTTTGCACCGGCAAGGAAAATACTAGACAACAACGGAATTTTAGCGATTGCCAGCGACTGGAATCCCGGCTCCGCACCGATGGGAGATCTCATTACTCAAGCAGGAATTTTGGCAGCGCATCAAAAACTTTCTTCTGCCGAAATTTTGGCAGGAATCACTTTTCGGGCAGCACACGCTTTACGACTAACCCATTGTGGAAAATTAGAAAAAAATTACCGCGCAGATTTCAATATCTATAACACGGATGATTTTCAAAACATTATCTATCGCCAAGGTGCTTTAAAACCTTCGGCAGTTTACATTAACGGAGAAAAACAATAAAAATGGAAAATATTTGGAGTGGACGAATGGATGGAGAAGATGTCCTTTCGCAACGACTTTTTCAAAAAGTAAAATCTACACAAGATTATAATTCTATAAAAAAAGATAATTTTTTCATCCACGGATTTGCGGTAGATGAAGGCGTAAAAAGGAATAAGGGCCGTGTAGGAGCAGCTTTAGCTCCTAACCGAATTCGTAAATCGATGAGTAATTTTCCCGTAATTTTACCTCAACTCGAAATTCTGGATTTCGGAAATATCGATTGCGAAGGAGAAGATTTGGAAAAAGCCCAAAATCAACTGGCGATAAAAGTTGCCGAAGGTTTAAAAAGAAACGGTCGCAGCATTGTTTTAGGTGGCGGACACGAATTGATGTATGCTCATTTTTCGGGAATCAGAAAAGCATTTCCAAATCAAAAAATCGGGATTATCAATTTCGATGCACATTTCGATAACCGCGTTCCCGAAAACGGAAAAGCGAATTCCGGCACCGGTTTTTGGCAAATTGCACAACAAGAAAAGTTACATTCTTTACATATCGGCATTCAACGAAACAGCAACACGCAACAATTATTCAGAATCGCCAACAATTTGGGAATGAAATACATGATTTCCGATGAACTTTTTGAGAGTAATCTTCCCGCATTATCCTCACGAATAGATCAATTTATCTCGGAAGCCGATTTGCTTTATTGCACCATTTGTATGGATGTTTTCAATTCTGCAATTGCACCGGGAGTAAGTGCAGTGGCTTATAACGGTATTTTTGCCGATCATACTTTTCTTACTCTTTTAAGGAAGATTTTAGGAAACGAAAAACTCGTTGCGCTGGATGTGGCGGAAGTCAATCCCAATTACGATATTCAAGAACATACTTCAAAACTTGCAGCATCGCTTATTAACGAATGGTTGATGCTGTAAATTTAATTTTAAAAATATAATAAAATGTTAAGTACCAAAGATATTGACAGAAAAATAGAAATTGCACACAATGCTTTTACCGAATGGAAAAACCAATCTTACCAAGACCGACAAAAGCTACTTTCTAAAGCTGCAAAAATATTAAAAGAAAATGCCGATAAATATGGTAAAATCATTACAAAAGAAATGAACAAACCTATTGCTCAATCCATTGCAGAAGTTGAAAAATGTGCATTGATGATGGATTTTTATGCAAATGCAGAAAATGTTTTAAAACCCGAAAAAGTTAAAATCAATTACAATATAAGCGAAATTCATTATACCCCGATGGGCGTTATTTTAGGTGTAATGCCTTGGAATTATCCTTTCTGGCAAGCGCTTCGTTTTGCTGTTCCTGCCATTTTAGCAGGAAATACGGTGGTGCTAAAACACGCTTCTATTTGCTTCGGAAGTGGAAATGAAATTGAAAAAATTCTTTTGGAAGCCGGTTTTCCGGAAGGCGTTTTTCAAAATTTAGAAATCGGGCACGAAGCCGTAGAACATATTCTAGAAAACATTTATGTTCAAGGTGTTAGCCTTACCGGAAGTGAACCGGCAGGCGCTTCGGTAGCTTCCATCGCAGCGAAAAACATAAAAAAATCCGTATTGGAATTGGGCGGAAGCGATGCTTTTATCGTTTTGGAAGACGCAGATTTGGAAGACGCTGCTAAAGTCGGCGCTTTGGCTCGCTTACAAAATGGCGGGCAAACTTGTATCGCTGCAAAAAGATTTATCATACATGAAAAAGCAGAAAAAGATTTTCTCCCCAAATTCATCGAAGAATATAAAAAATATATCCCTGATGACCCTATGAAAAAAGAAACCAAAATTGCGGGAATGGCAAGAGAAGATTTGGCCGACGATTTGGAAAAACAATACGATTTTGCATTGAAAAACGGTGCAGAAGTTATTTTACCCTTAAAACGAATTTCCGCTATTGAGTTTCAGCCGGGAATTATAAAAGTAAATCCCGGGAATCCTATTTTAAACGAAGAATTATTCGGTCCTTTAGCCATGGTACTTATAGGAAAAAATGATGAAGATTGTTTAAAAATTGCCAATTCCACGAAATTTGGTTTAGGAAATTCTCTATGGACCAAAAATACGGAAAAAGCTCTTCTTTTAGCAGATAGGTTGGAAAGCGGAGCAGTTGCCATCAACCAAATGTTGTCTTCCATGCCCGAAATGCCTTTTGGAGGAGCAAAACATTCCGGATATGGCACCGAACTTTCGCTGATGACACTACATGAATTCACCATTCCGAAAAGCATTGTAGGAAACTTTTAACCATTAAAATATTATGGTTGCCTTAATAAATGAAAGGACAACCAATTACCCAGTTTTAAAAAAAATCGTACTTTCACGCCGTATTTTTAAAAAAAAATAAATTCATTATTAAAACACAAGGACAAAATTATTTCGAATGATAGATTTTTTTCAACAATTACTTCAGGAGTTCCAATTGCCCTTGAAAAACCCTGTACTGGTTTTTTCGTTAATTCTCCTTATTATTCTTTTAGCTCCCCTATTACAGAAAATCAGAATCCCTTCTATTATAGGGCTAATTATCGCAGGAGTTATCGTGGGACCTCACGGATTCAATTTGTTGGAAAACAATTCTTTTGTAGATATTTTCTCCACCATAGGATTGCTATACATTATGTTTATTGCCGGTTTGGAGCTGGATTTAAACGAATTTAAATCGAATCGAAATAAAAGTTTAGGTTTTGGAGCATTTACTTTTATATTGCCTTTAATTATTGGTTATCCGGCGTGTCATTTTATTTTAGGATACGATTTTAACGCCAGTTTTCTCACGGCCAGTATGTTTGCCACCCATACTTTAGTTGCTTACCCGATTGTAAGTAAAATGGGAGTTTCTAAAAATCAAGCAGTTGCTATCACCGTAGGAGGAACAATTCTGACAGATACCGCTGTTTTAATTATTTTGGCAGTGGTTCTTGGAAATGCTCAAGGTGGACTGGATAAAGAATTCTGGATACGTCTTGGGATTTCGCTCGTTATATTTTCATTGATTATGTTTTTTGCCATTCCTAAGCTTTCGCGGTGGTTTTTCAAAAAAATGGAAAACGAGAAACATTCCCATTATATTTTCGTTTTGGCTGTAGTATTTTTTGCTGCTTTCCTTGCAAAAGCTTCAGGATTAGAACCTATTATTGGTGCTTTTGCGGCTGGTTTGGCTTTAAATAAATACATCCCAACTTCTTCGGCATTAATGAACCGAATAGAATTTATCGGGAATTCTCTTTTTATTCCTTTTTTCCTGATCAGCGTAGGAATGATGGTGGATGTAAGCGTTATTACTCATGGATACATGGCAATTGTAGATGCTTTTGCGCTAACTTTAGTGGCGGTAATAGGAAAATGGGTAGCAGCATTTTTTACACAAAAAGCCTTCAAATATTCGGCGGCGCAGCGACAAGTTATTTTTGGATTGAGTGGCGGACATGCGGCAGCTACTTTAGCCGTGGTTTTGGTAGGATACAACGCTCATATTTTGGATGAAAATATCTTAAACGGAACCATTTTATTAATATTAATTACCAGCCTCATCGCTACATTTGCTACCGAAAGAGCGGCCAAAAAGCTAAAAGAAGAAACGGAAAACGACACGGAAGGTTTAATGAAAAGCAGCGGTGCTTCCGACGAACAAATTCTTTTATCTATTTCCGAAATCTCCAATATGGAGAAATTACTGGATTTGGCAATTTTAATTAAAGATAAAAATTCAGACCATCCTATTTCCATTCTTTCGGTAGTTTCAAATAACGACGAAGCCGAAGTAAACATCGTGAAAGCACGCAGCGAACTGGAAGATTACGTAAAAGAAGCTTCCGCTTCCGAAACCGATGTAAATATCTTAACTACCATAGATAAAAGCAAAGCAACGGGAATTACCCGAATTTCGAGAGAAATTATGGCCGATATTATCTTGCTCGATTGGACAAAAAGATCGGTTTCTTTTGATAATATTATTGGAACAAAAACCCACGATTTTATCAATAGTACCGATAAATCTATTTTTATTTGCCACATTAATAAACCTTTAACCCTTACTTCTAAAATTCATGTGATGGTGCCACCCAACGCAGAAAAGGAAAAAGGCTTTAAAAACTGGGTGATAAAAATCACCAAACTGGCTCAAGAATTAAGCATTTCTATTATACTTTATGGTAATCCCAAAACGAATGCCGAAATACTCAAAGTATTGGAAGAGAATAAAATAACGGCTTCTCTTACCACAAAAGTATTTGAAGATTGGGAAGATTTCTTCATTTTGGCAAGAGACATCCAAAAAGATGATATGATTGTTTTGATTTCCGCAAGAAAAGGTTCGGATTCTTATTTAAATGTTTTAGAAACACTTCCTCCAAAATTCGAGAAGTATTTTGAAACCAACAGTTATTTTGTTATTTATCCTCAACAAGCCGATTTTAATAACGATGCTATTTACAGTTTAGAAGAAGATAATGTTGATGAAAATAAACCTAATAGCGGCGGCGCCTTCCAAAACATCGGAAAGGAAATATTGGAAAGCATCTTTAGAAAAGGTAAAAAGAATTGAATTTCAATAGTTTTTTAGATATAAATAAAAACTCATAAGAGAAATTCTCCTACGTGTTTTGTTTTTTATTGACCTCACATTTAAGAAAACAATTTTGATTTTGGTCTGGTAGTAATCCTTGCTTGTGATTTCCATTTTTACCAACAGTAAAAACTTCTGATTTTTAACAAATTGGTATTGTCAATAAGAAAAATATTCTTATTTTTGCACTCCGAATCGAATTCTCATTCATGTGAGCGATTGAGAATGTGGTTTTAATTATAATGCTTCCATATTGTAATTTTAAAAAATTTTTAAAAAATTAAAAAATGGCAAAAAAAGTCTTTAAATTAGTAAAGCTTCAGGTAAGAGGTGGCGCAGCCAACCCTTCACCACCAGTAGGTCCTGCATTGGGTGCAGCTGGGGTGAACATCATGGAGTTTTGTAAACAATTTAACGCAAGAACTCAAGACAAGCAAGGCCAAGTTTTACCGGTAATCATTACCGTTTATGAAGACAAATCTTTTGACTTCCTAATTAAAACTCCCCCTGCAGCCGTACAACTTTTGGAAGCTTCTAAGCAGAAGAAAGGCTCAGGCGAACCCAACCGAAATAAGGTGGGAAGTGTTTCTTGGGATCAGGTGAAAACTATTGCGGAAGGAAAAATGGCAGATTTAAACTGCTTCACCATCGATTCTGCAATGACAATGGTGGCCGGAACGGCAAGATCTATGGGAATAAGAGTAACCGGCACTAAACCGTCTAACGCTTAAATATTGATTTCATGGCAACATTAACAAAAAAACAAAAAGAAGCTATCAGCAAGATAGATAAAGAAAAAGTATATTCTTTGGAAGAAGCCTCTGCTTTGGTAAAAGAAGTAAATACCGCAAAATTTGATGCTTCTGTAGATATAGCAGTTAGATTGGGGGTAGATCCCAGAAAAGCCAATCAAATGGTAAGAGGTGTAGTATCTCTTCCTCACGGAACTGGTAAAGATGTAAAAGTATTAGCTTTGGTAACTCCCGATAAAGAAGAAGAAGCTAAAGCTGCCGGTGCCGATTTTGTTGGTTTAGACGAGTATTTGGATAAAATAAAACAAGGATGGACAGATGTAGACGTTATCGTAACTATGCCTGCCATCATGGGTAAATTAGGTCCTTTAGGACGTGTATTAGGTCCTAGAGGTTTGATGCCAAATCCCAAAACAGGAACTGTAACTATGGAAATAGGAAAAGCTGTTTCTGAAGTAAAAGCTGGTAAAATAGACTTTAGAGTAGATAAAACCGGTATTGTACACGCAGCAATAGGTAAAGTGTCTTTTGATGCTAAAAAGATTAAAGAAAACGCAGAAGAACTTATCCAAACTTTAATCAAAATGAAACCTACCGCATCTAAAGGGGTTTATATGAAGAGCATTCACATGTCTTCTACCATGAGTCCCGGCATCCCGATTGATCCAAAATCTGTAAACTAAAATTTAGAAGAAATGACCAAAGAAGAAAAAGTTCGCGTAATTAGCGAGATCAAAGAATTGCTACAAGATGCCAAAGTTGTATATGTAGCAGATCTTGAAGGCTTGAATGCTTCTCAAACTTCAAATTTTAGAAGACAGGCTTTCAAAAATAAAATCCAAGTAAAAGTAGTTAAAAACACTTTGCTTCAAAAAGCGATGGAAGGAATAGAAGAAGTAGATTACTCCGAAATGTACCAAACATTCAAAGGAAACTCTACTTTAATGATTGCTGAAACTCCCAACGCTCCTGCAAAATTGATAAGAGATTTCAGAAAGAAAGAGGAAAAACCCGCTTTGAAATCTGCTTATCTTCAAGAAACTTTCTACGTAGGAGATGAGAACCTTGAAAAATTAGCCAACATTAAATCTAAGGCTGAAGTTCTTGGTGAAATCATCGGATTACTTCAATCGCCTATCAGAAATATTCTTTCCGCATTACAAAACAAACCCGAAGGAGAGAATCAAGAAAAGGCACCCGAAGCTGCCGCTCCTGCTACAGAAGAAAGTAATGAAACTGCATCTGAAGAAGCAAAAACAGAAGAATAAACACACTCAAAAAATATAATCGTTCAACATTAAAAAGTATTAAAATGTCAGATTTAAAAAATTTAGCTGAAACGCTAGTAAACTTATCAGTAAAAGACGTAAACGAATTAGCAGAAATCCTTAAAGAAGAATACGGAATCGAACCTGCTGCTGCAACTGTTGTTGCTGCTGCCGGAGGTGCTGCTGCCGGAGGTGCTGCAGAAGAAAAATCAGAATTCGATGTAGTTCTTAAATCTGCCGGAGCTTCTAAATTAGCAGTAGTTAAGTTGGTTAAAAACTTAACCGGTGCAGGATTGAAAGAAGCTAAAGACATGGTAGATGGAGCTCCTGCAACTATTAAAGAAGCCGTTTCTAAAGACGAGGCTGAATCTCTTAAAAAACAATTAGAAGAAGCTGGTGCAGAAGTAGAATTGAAATAATTCGTTTCTCTATAAATTAAATAAAAAGGCTCGCAAGCGAGCCTTTTTATATTTTTAAGTACTATTTATCCAAACAAAAAGCTACTCATTCCGAGTAGCTTTTCTTATTTATATAAGAAATTAAATTTCTCTATTTTATTCGTGAGAGCTAAAAGTGGCATTCAAATACTCTCTCTTCATTCTTGCGATGTTTTCCAAAGAAATTCCTTTAGGGCATTCCACTTCACAAGCACCGGTATTGGAGCAGTTTCCAAATCCTTCTTCATTCATTTGTCTTACCATGTTCAGAACTCTGCGTTTGCGCTCCGTTCTACCTTGGGGAAGTAAAGCAAATTGGGATATTTTTGCTCCCACAAATAAAGCTGCAGATCCGTTTTTACAGGTGGCCACACAAGCACCACATCCGATACAAGTAGCAGAATCGAAGGCTTTGTCCGCTTCTACTTTTGGAACGAGAATAGCGTTGGCATCTGTAGTGTTTCCGGAAGTATTTACCGAGATAAAACCTCCTGCTTGCACAATACGATCGAAAGCAGAGCGATCCACCACCAAGTCTTTTATTATAGGGAAAGCCCTACTTCTCCATGGTTCTATATAAATGGTGTCGCCGTCTTTAAAATGTCGCATATGAAGCTGGCAAGTTGTAATTCCGGTTTCAGGACCATGTGGACGACCGTTGATATATAAAGAACACATACCGCAAATTCCTTCGCGACAATCGTGGTCGAAAGCTACGGGTTCTTTTCCTTCGTTAATCAGGTTTTCGTTTAGGATGTCCAACATTTCCAAAAAAGAACTGTCTGGGGAAACATCCGATATTTTATAGGTTTCAAACTTTCCTTTGGATTTATTGTTTTTTTGTCGCCAAATCTTTAGAGAAAGGTTGAGGTTTTTCTTAGCGCTCATAAGATTTTAATTTAAGGTTAAAAAATTACTTTTTGTAATTTCTTGTTTTCAGTTCTATCGCTTCGAAGTTCAATTCTTCTTTATGCAAGACTTCTTGATTGATGTCTACGCCTTTGTACTCCCAAGCTGCCACATATCTATAATTTTGGTCGTCTCTTAAAGCTTCATTATCTTCCGTTTGGTATTCTTCTCGGAAGTGCGCTCCACAAGATTCGTTTCTATGCAACGCATCGATGGCGATTAATTGTCCCAATTCCAGAAAATCTGCTACGCGGAAAGCTTTTTCCAATTCATTGTTCAGGTCGTTGGCTTCTCCGGGTACTCGAACGTTTTCCCAGAAATCTTTTCTTACTTCTTCTATTTCGCCAATGGCTTCTTTTAGAGTAGCTTCATTTCGAGACATTCCTACTTTATTCCATAAAATATGACCTAATTTTTTATGGAAATAATCTACCGAATGAGTTCCTTTATTATTGAGGAAAAATTGAATTTTTTCTTTCAGCTCATTTTCGGCAAGATCAAATTCAGGCGTGTCGATTGGGATTTTTCCAGTGGTAATATCGTCTGCCAAATAATCGGCGATGGTATAAGGTAGTATAAAATATCCATCGGCCAAACCTTGCATTAAAGCAGAAGCTCCCAAACGATTGGCTCCGTGATCTGAGAAGTTAGCTTCTCCAATAACAAAGCAACCCGGAATGGTGGACATCAGGTTATAATCTACCCAAACTCCGCCCATAGTATAATGCACAGCAGGATATATTTTCATTGGGGTTTCATAAGCATTGTCTCCCGTAATGGTATAATACATTTGGAAGAGGTTACCATACTTTTCTTTCAGCCATTCTTTCCCCAGTTCATCTATTTGCTTGTCGGTAGGATTGTGTATCCCTCTTACTCGGGCAGTTTCTTTTCCTCTTTTAACGATTTCGGAAGAAAAATCGAGGAATACTCCTTCTTTGGTATCATTATTTTCAATTCCATATCCGGCATCGCATCTTTCTTTGGCTGCGCGAGAAGCAACATCACGTGGAACTAAGTTTCCGAAAGCAGGATATCTCCTTTCCAAGTAATAATCTCTTTCCTCTTCAGGAATATCGGTGGCTTTTTTCCTTCCTTCGCGGATGGCAACAGCATCTTCAATATTTTTAGGCACCCAAATTCTTCCGGAATTTCTCAAGGATTCGGACATTAAAGTTAATTTGGATTGTTGAGTTCCATGAACCGGAATACAAGTTGGGTGAATTTGTACATAACAAGGATTGGCAAAATAAGCACCTTTTTTATGTATTTTCCAAGCTGCAGAAACGTTGGATCCCATAGCATTGGTGGAAAGGAAATAGGCATTTCCATATCCTCCGGAGGCAATAACTACAGCGTGGGCAGAGTGTCTTTCAATTTCTCCGGTTAATAAATTTCTTGCGATTATTCCTCTGGCCTTACCATCTACAATAACCAAATCCATCATTTCGTGGCGGTTATACATTTGGATGTGTCCTAAACCTATTTGTCGGCTCATGGCGGAATAAGCACCTAATAAAAGTTGCTGACCGGTTTGTCCTCGAGCATAAAAAGTTCTTCGTACTTGCACTCCTCCAAAAGAGCGGTTGGCTAAAGTACCCCCATATTCTCTTGCAAAAGGAACTCCTTGAGATACACATTGGTCAATGATGTTGGCTGAAACTTCTGCCAAGCGATAGGTGTTTTCTTCGCGACCTCGATAATCCCCACTCTTCATTGTATCATAAAATAAACGATAATCGGAGTCGCCATCATTTTGATAATTTTTTGCAGCGTTAATACCTCCTTGAGCTGCGATAGAGTGAGCTCTACGAGGAGAATCTTGGTAGCAAAAAGATTTTACATTGTAGCCTGCTTCTGCCAAGGTTGCTGCTGCAGAACCTCCGGCAAGTCCGGTACCCACAATGATGATATCGATTTTATCTCGGTTATTAGGAGATACCAATCTCATATGATCTTTATGTTTTGTCCACTTTTCTGCGATTGGACCGCTTGGAGCTTTTGAATTTAAACCCATAGTTAAATTGTATTATCTGGTTAGATAGTGAAATAAGGCGATAATGATGAATCCCGCCGGAATTACGATAGCATATACATTTCCCCACTTTTTGAATTGAGCCATAGCTCCTCTTGAAGTAGTACCCACCGATTGAAAGGCAGATTGAAATCCGTGTGATAAATGTAAACCTAACAGCACAAATGCTACACAATAGAGAACAACTCTCCACAATTCGGAAAACTTATCGTGTAATTCTCCTAAATATCTGGTGGGATCGTGTGGGTAGTCTTCTACAAATTTATAATTCATTTCGTGTACCCAAAAATCGTAAATGTGCAATCCCAAGAAAGCCAAGATTACGGCTCCTGAAAACAGCATATTGCGCGAAGCCCAAGTAGTATTGACTTTTCGGTTATTGTGTCCGTATTTTATAGGGCGCGCTTTATTGTTTTGAATTTCTAAAATAAAACCCATTACAAAATGGAAAATTACTGCAATTCCTAATACGGGCTGCATAAGAAACTGAATAAAGGGATTGTATCCTAAAAAGTCTGCTGCTATGTTATAAGCATTAGGACCAAATATCGGGGTAATCGATAAGAGGTTCGATGTAAGGTGAATGATTAAAAACAACAACAAAAATATAGCCGATAGGGCCATAAGGAATTTCCTCCCGATTGAATTCGATGTCAATCCTGCCATAGTTAAATTATTTTTCGTGTCTCGCAAAATTACTAAATAATTACGCTTTTTATAAATGAAATTCGTCATTCCGAGCTATTTTATATTCAATCTAAATAATTAACATATATTAACAAATTTTAAATTCATGGGCTGTTTCGGTTTTCTTTTAAATCGTAGATTTGGTAAGATTTTACCCGATGAAAAGTGGCATAAGGATCGGCTACATATTTTTCGAATTCTGTAACATTCTCTAAATCAGTTGGTAAATAAAATATAATATTGCTTCCTCTTTTTATAGATGGAATTTCTTCGCCCCGAAATTCATGCGTGGTAACTTCCGATTTTTGAAAAGCCGAAAAGTCCAAATACAACTTCATTGCAAAAAATAAAAGTGTGATAAATATTCCTTGGTAAAAATATTTCAAGCGTTTTTCCTTTAAAATAAATCTCAAAATATAAATCAATCCGAAAGCCAAAACAACTTCTGTCCAGTGAAAAGGAATGTTTTTGAAAAAAATAGGTTTTATCTCGGCAAATTCATGAACTACTTTTAAAAGTACAGAAATAGAGTAATCGTACAAGAAATTTAACCATCCAATATTTGTGTTGAAAGCCAATAAAACAGCAACAATTAATGAAAATATAATGATAATTTCCGCTACCGGAAGAATTACCAAATTGGAAACCAATGAGATAAGTGAAAACTGATGAAAGTAATAAATAATTAAAGGAAGCGTGATGATTTGTGCCGAAAGCGTGATGGAAAAAATGGAAAGCAAATTCCGTTTCCAAGCAGCTCTATATTCTGGAAAAAACGATTGAATAGGAGTATTTAACCAATAAATCCCAAAAACTGCCAAAAAACTCAACTGAAATCCCACGTCGAATAATTGTTGTGTATCGAAGGCCAGAAGTACAATTCCCGCCAAACCCAAAGAATGCAACAAATCGGGTTTTCGTTGCATTAAAAGATGAACATAATAAAAGCTGAGCATTAAACAAGCCCTCATTACCGAATTTCCATAATCGATAAAAATGGAAAATCCCCAGATAAAAGCCAAACTTAAAATAATGGGAAAATACCGATTTTTAAAAGGTAAAAGTTTAAATATTCCCATCAAAAACCAGAAAAGTATTGCCATGTGCGATCCCGAAATTGCCAGCAAATGAGCCAATCCGGATTTTGCAAAATCCTGCGTTATTTCTTCGCTCATTTCGGTTGTGTCGGCCAAGATAATTTCTTTTAAAAAATCCCTCGAATTTTTGCTTAAAGTAGAGCGATTGATTTTATTTAAAACCTCCAAACGCTTTTGTTTTATCCAATTTTCCGGTGTCAATTTGTGCGGAAATCCTTCTATTCCATCTTTGCTAAATATTTGATAATCTACATTTTGTCGCGCCATGTATTTTTTGTAGTTAAACTGAAAATTCCATTTCGGAGCCTGAATTTTATTTAAATAAGCAGAAGTGGTATATCGATGTTGAAAATCCAAAGCTTTGCTTTCTTTGGGTAAATAAATCAAGGAAGCAAAAGGCGTAATTTCCGAAGAAGAATTTTCAATTTCCAGAATTTGAACGGTGTATTTTTGGTATTTGGCAGAATTTTTCAGTTGCTTAAGAACCACAAAAGAAAATGTTTGTTTTCCTTTAATATCCGCAGATTCCTGAATTGGAGTATTCATTCGGTGCATTAAAATTCCCAAACCGATGAAGAAAAAAAATACCGACAAACTTCGGATTTTATTCCACCGCACTGCCAATGCAAGAAAAACGGCGGAAAGCGCGAAAAAAACAATAACTCGATGAAAAGAAAACGACAAGAGATCTTGAAGAAAAATCCCAATCATCAACGCGATGAAAATACAGAAAACAGGTTGTTTTTTCATCATATTTTATTTTTGCCTTTATAAAATTAATAAAATATCAATAAAAACAAAAATTCGATGAAGATGAAATAATGCTAGTTTTTGGCCAGAGAAACGATAATTTTAGCAGCGTTTTCCGAAGCGCCGTTTCCTCCTAATTGCTCGCGAAGCAATTTATAGTCTTTTAAAATTTCATCCCTTTTTTCTCCGGATAAAATAGAAGACAATTCGCTTTTCAGGCGATGGGTTGTAAGGTCATTTTGGATTAATTCTTTTACCACTTCGCGATCCATAATGAGATTGACCAACGAAATAAATTCAATATGTTTAATCAATCTTTTGGCAATTTCGTAGGAAATTTGGCTTCCTCTGTAACAAACCACTTCCGGAATGTTGAGCAAAGCAGTTTCCAAAGTTGCGGTGCCGGAAGCTACCAAAGCAGCTTTGGAACATCGCAAAAGATCGTAGGTTTTGTTGGAAACAAAGTGAACTTTTTTAGCATCGAATTGTTGGTAGAACTCGTGAGGAAGAGAAGGCGCGCCGGCAATTACAAATTGATATTCGGGGAAAAAAGGCCGAACGGAAAGCATCAGTTGAAGCATTTTTTGAACTTCCTGCTTTCTGCTGCCGGGAAGCAAAGCGATAATTTCTTCAGAACCGAGTTGATTTTCCTTTTTAAAATCTTCGGAATTTATCGGTGGTAAATATTGAATAGCATCCAGCAAAGGATGTCCCACAAAATGGGCATCGACATGATGTTTTTTGTAAAACTCTTTTTCAAAAGGAAGGATTACCAGCATTTCATCTACATTTTTCTTAATGCTTTTTACTCTTCCTTCTTTCCACGCCCATATTTGTGGCGAAATATAATAGGCAATTTTTATCCCGAGTTTTTTTGCTGCTTTGGCAATGCGAAGATTGAAACCCGGATAATCGATTAAAATAAGTACATCCGGCTGAAATTCTTCTATATCTTTTTTACAAAATTTAATATTTCCAAGAATGGTTTTTAGGTTTTGCAATACTTCCACAAAGCCCATAAAAGCCAAATCTCTGTAATGTTTTACCAATTTACCACCTTCGGCAGCCATCAAATCACCGCCCCAAAAACGAAATTCTGCTTGCGAATCTTTTTCTTTCAGGGCTTTCATGAGATTCGATCCGTGCAAATCTCCTGAAGCTTCTCCGGCAATGATGTAGTATTTCAAAATATAAAATTTTACATTGTTTATTTTCCGTTAAATGCCGACATGGTGTTGTTAGCTCCTGCAAAAACAAAAGACAAAGCGGCGTTTGCAAACACATCTAATCTTTCGGAAAGTTGCGAAATTTCCTCCGAATTCCAAGTTCCCAAAACATAATCGATTTGCTGACCTTGTGAAAAATCGGAAGAAATCCCGAATCTTAAACGTGTATATTTCGAGCTTCCCAATTTTTCTTCTATATTTCTTAAACCATTGTGTCCTCCGTGGCTGCCTTTGGTTTTCATTCTGAGTGTGCCAAAAGGTAGCGCCAAATCATCTACCAAAATTAGGATGTTTTCCAAAGGAATGTTTTCTTTTTGCATCCAAAATTTCACGGCATTTCCGCTGAGGTTTACATAAGTGTCGGGTTTTAAAATGAATAATTTTCGTCCTTTATATTTACCTTCTGCCAGTTGCCCGAAATTGGCGGATTGAAAATTGGTTTCTACCTTTTCCGCTATGCGTTCTGCAATTTTAAATCCTACGTTGTGCCTTGTGGCTTCGTATTTATCGCCGATATTTCCTATGCCTACAATTAAATATTTGTTCATTTTTTAATCGAAATATTATTCAAAAGTTGGTTTACTTCATCTATGGTCGAAATATTTTCTTTTCTTAAAAGTAATTGATTGCCCTCTTTATGATGTTTTTCTTTTAATTGTCCTTCTTGTGGATGAGACGCAAGATACTGAATAATGTTTTTAAATGTTTCGCTTTGGTAAAATTTATCTTGTGGATTTCCGGGAAAATATCCCAAAAAGGTTTCGTTTCGGATAATAATTCTTTCAAAACCGATTTCTGCCGCAGTCCACTTCAATTCTATACTTTTCAGTAAATCGATGGCTGTTTTCGGAAGAGTTCCGAAACGGTCTTTTAGTTCGTATTCTATTTGGTCTAATTCTGCTTTGTCTTTTGCATCGGCCAATCTTTGGTATAAAATGAGGCGTTCTTCTGTGTTTTGAACATATTCGGAAGGCAACATCAATTCCATATCGGTATCGATATTCACATCTTTGGTGAAATTGAATAGTTTTTTGCGATCTTCTTCATTTTTAAAAAGTTCTTCCATGTTTTCGTCTTTTAATTCCTCCAAAGCTTCTTGCATAATTTTTTGGTAAGTATCGAATCCCATTTCATTGATGAATCCGCTTTGATCGGCGCCTAATAAATCACCTGCACCTCGAATTTCCAAATCTTTCATGGCAATGTGAAAACCGCTTCCTAAATCCGAAAATTCTTCTACGGCTTGCAATCTTTTTCTGGAATCGGAAGATACAAGATCCAGCGGCGGAGTAATTAAATAACAAAAAGCTTTTCGATTTCCTCGCCCAACTCTTCCTCGCATTTGGTGTAAATCGGCCATACCAAAGCGCTGCGCATCGTTGATAAATATTGTGTTGGCATTGGGAACATCCATTCCGCTTTCTACAATGGTGGTGGAAACCAAAACATCGTATTTTCCTTCGATAAAATCTATCATATTGGTTTCTAATTGCTTGCCGTCCATTTGTCCGTGCCCTGTAATAACTCTGGCATCGGGAACCAATCTTTGTATTAATCCTGCGATTTCTTTTAAATTTTCGATTCTGTTATTGATGAAGAAAACCTGTCCGTCGCGTTGTAATTCGTAACTAATGGCATCTCGAAGAATTTCTTCTTTAAAACCAATCAATCTGGTTTCTACAGGTTGGCGATTGGGCGGTGGCGTTTTTATAACTGATAAATCGCGTGCCGCCATTAAAGAAAATTGTAAAGTTCTTGGAATGGGAGTGGCAGTAAGTGTTAAAGTATCTACATTGGTTTTCATGGTTTTCAGTTTGTCTTTTACTGAAACACCAAATTTATGCTCTTCGTCAATTACCAATAATCCCAAATCCTTGAATTTTACTTTTGAACTCGCTAATTGATGGGTGCCAATTACAATATCAATTTTCCCCGAAGCAAGTCCTTCCAAAGTTTCTCTTTTTTGTTTGGCGGTTCTAAAGCGGTTGAGATAGGAAACTTCTACCGGAAAATCTTTTAATCTTTCTTTAAAACTTCTATAATGTTGAAATGCCAAAATGGTGGTGGGTACCAAAACTGCAGTTTGTTTTCCATTTACTGCAGCTTTAAAAGCAGCTCGTATGGCAACTTCGGTTTTTCCAAAACCTACATCGCCGCAAATTAAGCGATCCATTACGGTATCTGCCTGCATATCCGCTTTTACATCTTCGGTGGCTTTTTCCTGATCGGGAGTATCTTCGTAAACAAAAGAAGCTTCCAATTCGTTTTGTAAATAACCATCGGGAGCAAAAGCATATCCTTTGGCTGTTTTGCGCTCGGCATATAATTTTATCAAGTCGAAAGCGAGTTTTTTAACCCTGCTTTTTGTTTTTTGTTTTAAATTTTTCCACGCCGGAGAACCCAATTTGCTTAAACTGATTTCTTTGCCGTCTTGTCCATTGTAGCGAGAAATTTTGTGTAAAGCATGAATGCTTACATACAGCAAATCTCCGTTTTTATAGGAAAGTTTAAAACATTCTTGAATTTTACCATTGTTGTTTTGCTTTACCAAACCTTTAAATTGCCCAATTCCATAATCGATGTGGGTAATATAATCGCCAATTTTTAAAGAAGTTAAATCTTTTATAGTCAATTGTTCGCTTTTTGCAAACGAATTTTTGGCGTGAAATCTTTGGTAACGATCGAAAATCTGGTGGTCGGTATAAACTGAAATTTTATTTTCGTAATCTACAAAACCGGCGTGCAGTTGAGAAATAAAACTTTTGAAAGGAATGTTTTTTTCTTTTTCTTCGAAGATGTTTTGCAAACGAATTTTCTGTTTTTCGGAGGAAAAAGAAATCCAGGCATCGAAACCTTGATTTAATTTATCTTCTAAATCCTGAATTAAAATATCGAAATTCTTATTAAAAGCAGGTTGTTCGGTACAATGAAATTCTATTTCCTTGCTTGAAGCCAAAGTTTCTGTGGAAAAATCTACTTGAGGGAATTTTTCGCAACTTTTGTAAAATTCTTCTTCCGAGAGAAATAATTTTTCGGGAGAAGAATATTGAATGTCTTTATTTAAATCGTTGAAAGTATTTTTTGCTTTTTCGTAAAAGTCTTTTAGAATTTTTACGCATAAAAAAGCATTTTTAAAAAACAGAACAGTATTTTCCGGAAGAATTTCCAAAAAAGAAACTTTTGAAGTTTGAAGAGCAGTTTCGTCCAAAGCCGAAACCAATTGAAATTCTTTTACTTTTTCTATCGTGAGCTGGCTTTCAATATCGAAAGTTTTAATGCTGTCGATTTCATTTCCGAAGAAACTCAACCGAAAAGGATATTTATAAGCGTAAGAAAAAACATCGATAATTCCCCCGCGAACGGAAAATTCTCCCGGCTCGGAAACAAAATCGGTTCTTTTAAATTGATAGTGGTGAAGAAGTTCGTCCACAAAATCGAAATCCAAAGCTTCTCCTACTTTTATAGAATGAGAATAATTTTTAAAATCATTTTTTTGAATTACTTTTTCCGAAAGTGCAGAAGCAGGCGCAACAATTATTTTTTCCTCTTGAGTGGAATGCAAACGATGAATAACATCTGTCCTGAGAACTCGGTTGGCATTTTGTGTGTTTTCTACCTGATAAGGATCTAAATATGTAGCGGGAAAATAAAAGATATTTTTTTTACCACACATTTCTTCCAGTTCTGTGGTAATGTACAGCGCATCTTCTTTATCGTCGGCAACAAACAGAATGTTTTTCCGATAAGTGTTAAAATATTTAGCAGCAAAAATGGAACACGAAGATCCTGCCGCGCCGCGTATGCTGATTTTCTGGTTGTTTTCTAAAGAAGAAAATATTTTTTCTCCCCATTGTTTTTCTAATAAATCGGAGAGGAAAGATTCTTTAATGGAGGTTAATTGCACTCTTTTTTTTATTTGGACGAATGAGAAAAACGGAATCATGTTTTTTTGAATCCGTTCGAGGAGCAAATTTACAAAAAATAGATGATTATAAACTTTTCAATTTGCCTCGGAAATCGTCGATAGATTGGTAACCTTTTTCCTGCATTATGGTTTTTAATTCCGAAAGTAAACGCTGGAATACTGCGGTTCCTTCTTTTTTCAGTTGTGTGCCTACTTGCACCATTTGTGCGCCGCAAAGCAAATGCTCGAAAACATCTTTACCATTTTCCACGCCGCCACATCCAATTATGGAAATCTCCGGATTTAAACGGGTGTAAAAAGCGCGTACATTGGCAAGAGCTGTAGGTTTTACATAAGTTCCTCCAATTCCTCCGAAACCGTTTTTGGGTTTTATTACAACTTCTTCTTTGTCCACATCTATAAACAAAGCATTTCCGATGGAATTGATGCAATTTACATATTGCAAAGGAAATTGATTTAAAATTTTTGCCATCAAATCGAAATGAGCCATATCAAAATAAGGTGGAAGTTTCACGCCCAAAGGTTTTTGATAGAATTCGTAAACTCGGTTTAAAACATTTTCTGTGGCTTCAAAATCATAGCCGACTTGTGGTTTTCCCGGAAGATTGGGGCAGGAGAGATTTAATTCTGTAATTCCTTTAAAATCTGATTCTTGTAGTTTTTTCAACATGCTAAGGTTGTCTTCCAACGACATTCCCGCTACGGAAATAAAGTTGTGTTTCCCCGGAAATTCATTTTGGTGTTGAATGGAATAATCCAAATAAAACTCGAAACCTTTATTGGGAAGTCCCATGGAATTGATACTTCCCAAAGAATTATCGAAATAACGCGGCGTGGGATTTCCTTCCCTGAAATCGGGTGTGGCACTTTTGGTAACAAAAGTTGCCGCCGAAGAATTACGAACTTGGTCGAGATCTTTTTCATCGTAGCACATTACGCCGGAAGCGTTCATTAGCGGGTTTTCGAATTCAAAATTGCCGATGTGGGAAGTAAGATTCATGGATAAAGAATTTTGTTGTACAAATTTAAGGATATTATTTTCAAAAAAGGTTTTGTCTTTTTTACCTAAAAAAACCTGCAAAAATATGCAGGTTTAAAAATGAATGTTTTTTTTAATGGTTTATTTTTAATTCCAATTCATCCAGCTGATTTTGGGCGATGGAAGAAGGCGCATCGATCATTACATCTCTTCCGGCGTTGTTTTTCGGGAAAGCAATATAATCGCGAATTACTTCGTTTCCATTGAGAATGGCAACCAATCTATCGAATCCGAAAGCCAAACCTCCGTGTGGTGGAGCGCCATATCGGAAAGCATTTAACAAAAATCCGAATTGAGCTTCGGCTTCTTCCGGAGTAAAACCTAAGAGTTTGAACATTTTACTTTGTAAATTTCTATCGAAAATACGGATGGAACCGCCACCGATTTCGTTTCCGTTGAGCACCAAATCGTAAGCATTGGCCCGAACTTTTCCCGGATCGGTTTCCATCAGTGGAATATCTTCTGTTTTGGGGGAAGTAAATGGATGATGCATGGCGACAAATCTGTTTTCTTCTTCATCCCATTCCAGAAGTGGGAAATCTACAATCCAAAGTGGTGCAAAATCATCGCCTTTTCTTAATCCAAGTTCGTTTGCAAGTTCCATTCTTAAAGCTGAAAGTTGGGGCAATACTTTTTTCTCTTCTCCCGAAAGTAGAAAGATTAAATCGCCTGCAGAGGCTTTAAATTCGGTGGCAATTTGTTTTAAATCTTCTTCGGTGTAAAATTTATTTACTGAGGAAGTTAAAGAGCCGTCTTCCTGATATTTTATCCAAACCATTCCTGCAGCTCCTATTTGCGGACGTTTTACCCATTCTATCCATCGGTCGATTTGTTTTCGGGTATAATTTGCGCAGCCTTCTACATTGATTCCTACTATTGTTTCTGCTTCATCGAATATTTTAAAATCTTTTCCTTTTACCCATTCATTAACCCCGTGAAATTCCATTCCGAAACGAATGTCGGGCTTGTCGTTTCCGTATTTTTTCATCGCTTCTTGATAAGTCATTCGAGGGAAATTTTCGAATGTTTTTCCGGTAACTTCTTTTAAAAGGTGCTTTAGCAAACCTTCAAAAACGTTCATCACATCTTCTTGATCTACAAAAGACATTTCGCAATCTATTTGGGTAAATTCCGGTTGGCGATCGGCGCGTAAATCTTCATCGCGGAAGCATTTTACGATTTGGAAATATTTATCCAATCCACCAATCATCAAAAGTTGTTTGAAGGTTTGTGGCGATTGTGGTAACGCATAAAATTGCCCCGGATGCAATCTGCTGGGAACCACAAAATCCCTTGCGCCTTCGGGAGTAGATTTTATAAGGGCAGGAGTTTCCACTTCTATAAAACCGTGATTGGCAAGATAATTTCTTACATTTTGAGCGATTTGGTGGCGGAAGATAATTTTATCTTTCACAGGATTTCTTCTAATATCCAAATAGCGATATTTCATTCTCAATTCTTCGCCGCCATCGGTATCGTCTTCTATGGTGAAAGGCGGCAGTTGAGATTCATTTAGAACGGTTAATTTCTCGACTAAAATTTCTATTTCTCCCGTAGCTATTTTAGGGTTTTTGGAAGATCTTTCCACCACTTTTCCACTTATTTGGATTACGAATTCTCTTCCCAAATGCCTTGCATTTTGCATAAGTGTTTCTGTGGAGCGATCTTCATCGAATACCAGTTGAGTTATTCCATATCGATCTCTAAGGTCGATCCAAATCATAAATCCTTTGTCGCGAATGGTTTGAACCCAGCCACTTAAGGTAACATTTTCGTTTAGGTTTTTTATGGATAATTCTCCGTTGGTATGTGTACGAAACATAGGTTTGGGGTTGAATATTTTAATAAATTGTTTTTTAAAATTGTAATATAAGCTGCAAAGATAGAGATAATGCATAAAAAAAGCAGGTCTTTTTTCGACCTGCTTTTTATCTGTGGAATATTTTATTTAAAAATATTATTCAGCAATCCTCCCAGTAGATTTCCTCCTCCGGAATTGTTCTGATTTTGGTTGCCTAAAACAGCACTTGCAATTGATCCTAAATCGAATCCACCTGCGTTGGTTCCGGTATTTCCTGCGGTACTACTCAGGATTCCACTTAATAAATCTGAAATTCCACCACCGCTGGATACGTTGTTTTGTGCTTTTTGTTTCCCAATATATCCCATGATAAGAGGAGCCAAACTTGCTAAAATTGGACCAACTTTGTCCATGCCGATGCCTGTTTTGGAGGCAAGTTGTTGCTCTACTTGATTTCTATCGTTACCCAAAATGTGATTTAAAATGGAGTTCCCATCTTGCTGGCTGGCAGCTGTCGGGTTGTTCAGAATACTACCATCGTGATCTCTGGATAAAGCATTATTAATATTATCGGCTTCTGCCGCACTTTTTTGGGCATTTTTGCGCAAAGCCCCCACAATAAGTGGTACAGCTACTGCGGACAAAGCGATAATTTGGTTTTTATCAATTCCAAACTTTTTGGAAGAATCTTCGGCAACTTGGTTCCCAACGTTACCGGTAATTAAATCAATTAAACTCATAATTTTTTGTGTTAATATTTTATTTTTATCTGTTTTGTGTTTTTGTTTTCAAATAGAAAAACTCTTTTGAAATCTATATTTATTCAATATTTACGCATCAATTTTTCTTCAAATATTATAAAGTATGGTGTATAAAAATTAAAAATAAGAAAAAAAATTGAGTATATAATTAGATTTTTATAAAAAATGACGATTTAAAATAAAAAAACCGAGTGTCGGGAAACACTCGGGATTATCAAATAATAAACTATTAAAAAAATAAATTTAAGAATTGACTTTCTATACGGTAAAGAGGTCAATTTTCGAATAACGAGTATCGTAATTCTAATTTCAGCCTTACAAAGCTATTTAAAATAATGACCAAAGACAAGTCTTTAAAAGTTAAAAAACTATTAAAGTTTTAGATGTATTTTAAATTTAAGCGAAAAAGATTAACTTTAAAAACGAATTAAAAAACTTTCAAATGGATTTGGATTTTAACAAAGCAGAAGACCAAAATAAACTAAAACTATCGGAAATAAACAGAATTTTAAATCAGATAAAAAAAGGCGGAGGAGAAAAGCGCTTGCAAAAATTACATGAACAAGGAAAAATGACCGCCAGAGAGCGAATAGATTATTTGCTGGACGATCCTGAAGATGCTTTGGAAATAGGCGCTTTTGCAGGATACGAAATGTATGAAGAACAAGGAGGATGCCCCAGCGGCGGAGTGGTGGTTAAAATTGGACACATATCTGGGAGACAATGTATAGTAGTAGCAAATGACGCTTCTGTAAAGGCAGGTGCGTGGTTTCCTATCACAGGAAAGAAAAACCTAAGAGCTCAAGAAATAGCTATGCAAAATCGGTTGCCCATTATTTATTTGGTAGATTCTGCGGGAGTGTTTTTGCCTATGCAAGATGAAATTTTTCCCGATAAAGAACATTTCGGGAAGATATTTTACAACAATGCACGGATGAGTTCCATGGGAATTATTCAAATTTCTGCCATCATGGGAAGTTGCGTAGCCGGAGGAGCCTATCTTCCCATTATGAGCGATGAAGCCATGATTGTAGATAAAACCGGAAGTATCTTTTTGGCGGGCAGTTATTTGGTAAAAGCCGCCATAGGAGAAAATATAGACAATGAAGAATTGGGAGGAGCCACTACCCATTGTGAAATTTCCGGAGTTACCGATTACAAAGCCAAAAACGATAAAGATGCTTTGGATAGGATAAAAAAAATCATGAAATCAATAGGGCATTTTGAAGAAGCAGGTTTTGATAGAATAGAACCCAAAGAACCCCAAGAATCTCCCGAAGAACTTTTTGGGTTGATGCCTTCTTCGCGTGCAGAACAATATGACACCTATAATATTATAAAAAGATTGGTGGATAATTCCGAATATGAAGAATACAAACCCGATTATGGAAAAACAATTATTTGCGCTTTTGCGCGGATAGAAGGCTGGTCTGTGGGGATTGTCGCCAACCAACGAAAATTGGTGAAAAACGGTAAAAAAGAAATGCAGTTTGGTGGAGTAATTTATTCGGATAGTGCCGATAAAGCGACTCGATTTATAGCCAATTGCAATCAACGAAAAATACCTTTGGTTTTTTTGCAAGATGTTACCGGTTTTATGGTGGGATCGAGATCCGAACACGGAGGAATCATTAAGGATGGAGCAAAAATGGTAAATGCAGTTTCCAATTCAGTGGTTCCCAAATTTACCGTAATAATGGGAAATTCCTACGGTGCAGGAAATTATGCCATGTGCGGAAAAGCTTACGATCCGCGATTGATTGTTGCTTGGCCATGGGCACAGCTGGCAGTAATGGGCGGTTCGCAGGCAGCGAAAGTTTTATTGCAAATCCAAGAATCGGCGCTTAAAAAGCAAGGCAAAAATTTAAACGAAGAAGAAAAGCAGAAACTTTTAGATAAAATTACTTCGGATTACGAAAAGCAAACCGAATCCACTTATGCTGCAGCAAGGCTTTGGACAGATGCCATTATTAGCCCGTTGGAAACCAGAAAATGGATTTCTCGCGGGATAGAAGCGGCAAACCACGCTCCGATTACGGAAGAATTTAATTTGGGAGTGATTCAGGTTTAAAATTATATCGCAACGTTAAAAGCTCTGCTTTTTACCAATTCAATTACACTTTGAATGTCTTTGCCAATTTCCCTGTCGTCCTCTAGTTTTTCTACTTTGGTACGAATAAGAGAATGCGCTTCTTCTAATAAAATCGAAAGTTTATTGGGGCGTCTGAATTCAATTCCTTGAGCTGCAATCAGCAATTCAATGGCTAAAATACGTTCCAAATTCTCCAATACGCGGATGAATTTTCTTCCGCTTATGCTTCCCATAGAAACATGATCTTCTTGTCCGATGGAAGTGGGGATGCTGTCGGCAGATGCAGGAAAACAAAGTGTTTTATTCTCGGTAACCAAAGCTGCAGTTGTGTATTGAGGAATCATAAATCCGGAATTGAGTCCGGAGCTTTTTGTAAGAAAACGAGGTAAACCATATTCACCTTTTAGTAGAAGAAAACATCTTCGGTCGGAAATATTTCCAATTTCTGCAGCGGCAAATGTGGCATAATCCAACGGAAGTGCAATAAGTTGCCCGTGGAAATTTCCGCCGGAAACAGCTTCTTCTTCGCTAATTACCAAAGGATTATCGGTTACCGAATTAATTTCCGTTTCAATGGATTCCTTTAAATGCAGCCAAGCATTTCTGCTGGCACCGTGAACTTGTGGCGTACATCTCATAGAATAGGGATCTTGCACACGATCGCAATTTTCATGAGATTTTAGGTTTTCAGAATTTTCTAAAAATTTATTTAATCTTTCCGCTACAAGTTGGCTTCCTTTAAAAGGACGTAAATGGTGAAGCTCTTTTTTAAAAGGACTTTTTGAACCTTGAAAAGCTTCTAAACTAAGTGCTGCAGCAAGGTCGGCTAAATCGAGGAGATATTTCATTTTATCCAATCCCCAAATGCCATGAGCTTGCATAAATTGTGTTCCGTTGATTAAAGCCAAACCATCTTTAGGTCCTAATTGGATGGGTTCTAAATTGTGTTGTTCAAGAACAATTTGAGTTTCTGTAATTTTGTTTTCTTGCCATACTTTTCCTAATCCCAATAAAGGTAAAACCATGTGGGCGAGCGGAGCTAAATCTCCCGAAGCACCTACGGATCCTTGGGAAGGTATTACGGGAATAATGTCCTTTTCCAACATTTGATAAAGTCGCTCTACTACATGCGGGGAAATTCCGGATTTTCCTTTGGAAAGAGCATGGATTTTGGTGGCCAACATAATTTTGGATAAATCTTTCGAGATGGACTCTCCTACTCCCACGCTGTGACTGATGATGAGATTGTGCTGAAGTTGTGCGATTTCGTTTTCTGAAATTCGGGTATCGCACAAAGGTCCAAATCCCGTGTTGATGCCATATACTGTTTTCCCGCTTTCTATTATTTTTTTTACATTATTGCGAGAATTTTCTATCTGAGATAAACTTTTATCTGAAAATGTTCCTTGAGAAGGATTGTTGATTATTTTAATGATATCTTCGTATTGAAGAAAATCTACTCCATAAACCATAAAAAATTTTTTTCTAAAATTAAGAAATCTAAAGCGATTATAAAACAAAAACGGCGACCAAATATTTGGTCGCCGTCTTTATGAGTATAAAAAATGTTTTTATCTTCTTCCAGAAGCCATTGCTCTTTGAGTTGGTGCAGCAGAACTTCTTGCATTTACACTTCTCGATGGGCTACTTTTGGTGGTTTTTTGTACGGTTCTTACACGTGTGGCGGGAGCGTTTCTTTGCACCGTTTTTGTTCTTGGTATTACGGATTGAGGTGTTGCTCTTCTTTGTGTAGACCTTGTGCGTGTAGTTTCGTTACGTCCATTATTTGGAATTCTGTTATTTCGTATTCCTACATTACTTCGAGAAGATCTGTTGTTTTGGCTACGATTATAATGATTTTGATCTCTGCGCCCTGTTATTACATTTCTATTTCTTGTGGTATTGCGATTATTGGGCACAATGTTACGGTTAGAAACGATCACGCGGCGTTTTCCATTAACGGTTCTTACTTGCCAAGGCGATCTGCGATAGATGTTAATATTGATACTTCTATACCTTGGTCTTACCCTGTATCTTGGAAGGTAATAATTGTGATAATGATTTACAAAATAAACGATGGGTTGTGTTCCTCCATAATATCTATTCTGAAATATAATATATTGTTGGGGAGACAGAACTCTTCTTAGTGCATAAAATCTATCATAGTACCAGCGAGTAGGGTTTACTCGATAAAATTGATTCCATACTGTAAAAGAGGGAAATCTGTTGTTGAGTACCATAATGGCATTAATTTGTACCGAGTTCAAATTAAGTTCAACAAAAAGCTGATTCCAATTGATGCCTACAATAGTTTTTCGGTAATCATTGTAGCTGTTTGTATAATAATCGTCGGGATAATAATCATCAGGATATTCCGAATAATAATCATCGGGATAATCGTAGATATCTCCATAATAGTAATCATCATAATCGGGGTAATATCCATTGTTTTGGCTAAAACCAAATACAAATAAGAATAAAGCGAGGGTTAGCAAATACTTTTTCATCTTGAATATTTTTTTCAAAAATCCTATAAATTTACATTGTAAAGGATAGGATTTTAATTAACATTATTTACCAAAGTCTTTCTGTAAAACTTTCTGTGTTTAAAATAGATATTGATATTATAAATAACTTAACCTAATTACGAAAGACTTCATAAATAAGATGATAAAAAAGAAAAGAAGTTAAAAACAAGTTCTTAACTTATTAAATAAAACATTGTAAATCAATATTTTAAACTTATACCCTTTTAGAATCTTTTATCCAAAAAGCAATTTTAGAATTAAAGTCATCGGCAGCGATTAACTCTTCCAAAGTTTTGTGCATACGATATTTCCAATAATGTGGAAAAGTTCCGGGATCGTTAATTCTTTCCGCATTGGCATCCGGATTTTTCAATGATTCATCGGTTGCCAGAAATTCCTGAATAGGAAATATCGCCAACATAGCTTGGTTATAAAGATGTTGTTTCATCACAATTTCCGCCAGAGAACATCTTAATTCTTCAGGAGCTTCGCCCGATTGCTGAAGCTGTTCGTTAAAATATTTTTGGGTAAGATTTCGGTCTTCTTTCCACCATTGCCTAAGCGTTGTAGAATCGTGGGTAGAATAAGTAACCACATTTTCATAATTCGCTGTTTGTGGATGATAATAAGCAACATCTTCTTTTGGAGAACGCTGAACCTTCAATGCTATAATGCCCAAATTGTTCATTACTTTTGGAACGCAATCCGGAACAAAACCTAAATCTTCTCCACAAATAAGCATGTCGGTAGCTTGTAATAATACGGGTAGTTTTTCCATGCCGCTTTTTTCCCATAATTCTTCCTGCCGACCAAAGAAATAATCGTGGAAAGCGTGATATAATTTTTCTTTAAGATGAGGTTCTAAAAATTGATAAGAAAGCGTATCGTAAATTCCAAACCGAGGATGATACATTTTTTTACCATTTACCTCTTCTTCCACAAATAAAACATTAGAAGCTAAAGAAAGCAGTTTCATTTTTGTATCGAAATCTCCTTTTGTTTTTTGGAAATAATTTTCAATTTTTCGTTGGGTATCGAATTCCGGTAAAAAGTAATAAAGTCCGTTTTTTTCTTCTAAAAAAGTTTCGATAATGGTTTTCTTTTCTTCCCCAAACGAATGCCACAAAATAGCATCGTTGATAAAAGGTTTTAAAAAACGTGTAGGATTAAAGCTAATTCCGTGGTAGGCAAATTCTTCTTCCGAAATGGGAACCGCCGGATGAAAATATCCTAAAATGGCTTGCGTGGCCGAAAGCGGCATTCTCCAAATTCTGAAAAAACCAAGAATATGGTCAATACGCATAACATCGAAATATTGTGCAAGTGCTTTAAACCGATTTTTCCACCACCGATAACCATCTTGCTTCATAGTTTCCCAATTGTAAGTTGGGAAGCCCCAATTTTGTCCAATCGCGGTAAAGAAATCCGGAGGAGCGCCTGCCTGAAATTCCAATCCGAATTGTTCGGGTTGCGACCAGGCTTCCACACTGTAGCGATAAATACCAATAGGCAAATCTCCTTTAATAAAAACGTTTTTGGAATGCGCGTAATCCACAGCTTCCTTCAATTGAAGGTGCAATTCGTACTGAATCCAAGAATGGAAAATCACATTATCGTATTCAATATGCGAAGGTCTGGCGTATCTTTCTACGGTTTTAAATTTATAAGTGGATAAAGCACTCCATTTTTTATAATCGGCAGTACCATATTTATCTCTCAAAGTGCAGAATACAGCGTAATTTAATAACCATTCTTGATTTTTCTTTCGGAATTCTGCGAAATTTTTATCCTTTAAAATTTTCTTTTTACGGTTTTTAAAAACCTCGAAAAGTAAATGCCATTTTCCTTTCATTACCGCTTCGTAATCTACATGAGGAAGTGTGTTGAGTTCTTTTCTTTTGGAGTTGAATTCTCTGTTGGCCTTTGCCGGAAGCGGATACGAAAGTTGATTTAAAGCCAAATATTGCGGATGCAATGCATAGACAGATATAGCCGCATAAGGATAGCTGTCCGTCCAAGTATGTGTGGCGGTAGTATCATTTACCGGAAGAACTTGAAGAATGGAAAGATGGGTTTTGACTGCCCAATCTACTAGTTTTTTTAAATCGAAAAATTCTCCCACACCAAAACTATTTTCCGTTCTCAGGGAAAAAACAGGAACGGCAACGCCGGCACTTTTCCACTTTTCATGGGCGTGGAATTTGTAACTCTGGTCTTGATATACAAAAACACAATTTTCTTTTTTATTAGGAAGTGCTTTTCGATTTTCGCCTTCTTCAAAACTGAGTTTTCCTGTTTGGTGATTTAAAATAGCATATTTATACTCTATTTTTTGCGAAGAAGGAGAAAGCTCAAGGGAAATTTCCCATTGCAAAGGATTGATTCTTTTTAAAGGAATTGGTTTTTCTTCGTTCCAATTGCCCATCTCTTCGGTGTTTCCTAAAAGTACAATACTTTCGTGAGTGTTATAAATAGGAACCTGAATGGAAAAACGATGGGTTTCGTGTCGCTTGGGACGTGGTTTTCTGAATCCCTTTTTAGCTGAAATTTGTTTTAAAATTTTCGTATTTAAATAATTCTCCGGAAAATTGGGTTGATTCCACGAATTTAAAATCAAATATTCGGAATGGTGTGAATTTAAATTTATTTGATGAAGATTGATTTCTTCGTTTAATATTTCCTCGGAGGAATTTTTTACAATAAAATTATAGGAAAGCGAGACGGCTTTTGTTTCCGTTTCCCACCGCCAAAAACCGTTTTCAGTGTAGTGCATGGCGTATTCCACAAATTGGGAATCGTCCTGCTGAATACGGATATAAAGATTCTCTCCTACTTGGGTTTTATAATTTACATTGATTTGGATCTTTTTCATTTTTTAATTGAGGTTGTAGGTTGTACCATCTTTTCCATCTTTTAATTCGATGCCATTTTCCAATAAACGGTCGCGAATTTGGTCCGACAATTCCCAATTTTTACTTTTTCTTGCCTGATTTCTAAGTTCAATCAATATTTGAAGTGTTTCATCGAGTTTGTTGTTTTTGCTGCTTTCCACAGATTCCAGACCTAGAACATCGAAAACAAAAGCATTTAGCTTTTCTTTTAGGAAGTTTAAATCCTGTTCGTTCAGAGATTCTTGTCCATCTTTTATTTGGAAAATCCATTTTACGGCTTCAAAGAGATGCGAGATAAGAACAGGACTGTTGAAATCATCCAATAAAGCATCCAGAGATTTTTGATACCACTTTTCTATTTCCAAAGTAGAGTTGGCTTTTGGCTGAAGATTTTCGAGTGTTTTTATCGCATCCATCAATCGGATAAATCCTTTTTCACTCGCCAGCATGGCATCGTTGGAAATGTCTAAAACGCTTCTGTAATGGGCTTGAAGAAAGCAAAATCTTACAATGCTCGGGTGAAAAGCTTTCTCGAAGAAATCGTTTTCTCCCGAAATTAAATCTTTTGGAAGGATGTAATTTCCGGTAGATTTGCTCATTTTTTGTCCGTTTAAAGAAAGCATATTGGCATGCATCCAATAATTTACGGGTTCTTCGCCATGTCCGGCTTTTCCTTGAGCAATTTCGCATTCGTGATGTGGAAATTTTAAATCCAATCCCCCTCCATGAATATCGAAATTATCGCCAAGATATTTGGTACTCATTACAGTACATTCCAAATGCCATCCGGGAAAACCTTCTCCCCAAGGTGATTTCCAACGCATAATGTGTTGCGGAGTTGCTTTTTTCCATAAAGCAAAATCTTGTGGATTTTTCTTTTCATCTTGGCCATCTAAAGCCCGCGTGTTGGCTATCAGCTCGTCTATATTGCGTTTGCTCAGTTCTCCGTAATTCAGTCCGCGGCGGTTGTATTCTTTTACATCGAAATAAATGGAACCATTGCTTTCGTAGGCAAATCCATCGTTCAATAGTTTTTTTGCCAGTTCAATTTGTTCTAAAATATGACCTGTGGCAGTAGGTTCTATGGTGGGCGGAAGGAGATTGAATTGCTTTAAAACATCGTGGAAATCGATGGTATATTTTTGTACAATTTCCATGGGCTCCAGCTTTTCCAATCGAGATTGCTTTACAAAGCGGTCGTTTTCTACATTGCCATCGTCGGTTAGGTGTCCGGCATCTGTAATGTTCCGAACATATCTTACTTTATATCCCAAGAACATTAAAGAACGATAGATAAAGTCGAACGACAAAAATGTTCTTACGTTTCCTAAATGTACATTGCTATATACAGTAGGACCGCAAACATACATTCCGACTTTTCCTTTTACAATAGGTTTAAAATCTTCTTTTTCTCCGGATAAAGAGTTGTATATTTTTAGTTGCATAGGTTGCTGATGGTTTTTGAAGATAAATTTTAGTTAATCCAGTTTAAAATGGGCTCCTACATAATGTAAGAATTCTTGGCGGGTAATGGGGTTGGTTCGGAAAAGTCCACTCAGCTCCGCAGTAATGGTGGAACTTGAAGTGTCTTTTATTCCTCGGCAATTTACACAAAGGTGCGTGGCATCTATAATGCAAGCTACATCTTTGGTGCCCAATGCTTTTTTTAAAGCTTCCACAATTTGCATGGTCAATCGTTCTTGAACTTGAGGTCTTTTTGCATAATAATCTACCAAGCGGTTAATTTTGGATAAACCAATAACTTTTCCGTTGGAAATATAGGCTACATGTGCTTTTCCGATAATAGGAAGAAAGTGATGTTCGCAAAACGAATAAACTGTAATATCTTTTTCCACCAGCATTTGGCGGTATTTATATTGATTTTTAAAAGTGGAAATTTTAGGTTTGTTTTCGGGCAGCAAACCGCCGAAAATTTCGTTTACATACATTTTAGCTACTCTTTTGGGCGAATCTTTTAGGCTGTCGTCCGACATATCCATTCCTAAAGTGTCCATAATTTCCCCAAAAAGTTTTTCGATTTTCTCCATTTTCTTTTGAGGAGATAAATCAAAAGCGTCGGGGCGTAGCGGTGTATTGGGGTTTCCGGTATATACATCATCGTCATTCTCTTCAGAATGGTCTATAAACTCATTCATTTTATTTTAATTTTGAACAAAAATAATAATAAAAGTTAGATGTAGGAAAAACAATAGGTTATAAGGTGATTTAAAGTTAAAATAAAATTCATTTTTCACGAAAAAATTGTAAATTGCTAAAAGTAATTTCACATCATTTGATTTTTTATATATTTGCATTTGAATTAATAATTATAAAATACAATTACTATGTCAGACATCACATCAAGAGTGAAGGCTATCATCGCTGATAAGCTGGACGTGGAAGAATCAGAAGTTACACCTGAAGCAAGTTTCACTAATGATTTAGGAGCAGATTCTTTAGATACTGTTGAATTGATTATGGAATTCGAAAAAGAATTCAATATTCAAATTCCGGACGATCAAGCTGAAAAAATCACTACAGTAGGTCACGCCATCGCTTATATTGAAGAAGTAGTTAAGTAAAAAATAGTATTATTTAGACTATTGAAGTAAAATTATGGAATTAAAGAGAGTAGTTGTTACAGGATTCGGTGCCCTAACTCCTATTGGCAAAAATGCCGATGAATATTGGGATAATTTAGTAAAAGGCACCAGTGGTGCTGCTCCAATTACTCTTTTTGATTCCACTAATTTTAAAACACGATTTGCTTGCGAGGTAAAAGATTTCGATCCATTGAATTACCTTGATAAAAAAGAAGCTAAAAGAATGGATCGCAACTCTCAATTCGGCCAAATTGTAGCAAAAGAAGCAGTAGCTCACAGTAGAATTATTGAAGATAATGTAGATAAAAATCGCGTGGGAGTTATCTGGGGTTCAGGAATTGGAGGTTTAGAAACCTTTGAAACCGAAGTCTTAGGATTTGCAAAATCCAATGGAATTCCTCGTTTCAATCCTTTCTTTATCCCCAAAATGATTGCTGATATTACCGCAGGAAATATCTCAATCGAATATGGATTTCACGGTCCGAATTATACTACTGTTTCTGCTTGTGCCTCTTCTGCAAACGCTATTATAGATGCCAAAATGCTTTTACAATTAGGAAAAGCAGACGTTATTGTTTGTGGGGGTTCTGAAGCTGCAGTTACCGCCAGTGGTGTAGGAGGATTTAATGCAATGCATGCACTTTCTACTCGAAATGACGATCCCAAAACCGCATCCAGACCTTTCGATAAAGATCGGGATGGTTTCGTTTTAGGAGAAGGAGCAGGATGTGTGGTTTTAGAAGAATACGAACACGCCAAGAAACGTGGAGCCACAATTTATGCAGAATTAATCGGCGGTGGACTTAGTGCCGATGCTCATCATATGACAGCTCCACATCCGGAAGGTTTAGGCGCTTATTTGGTAATGAGTCGCTGTTTGGAAGATGCAGAAATTGGCCCCGATAAAGTAGATTATATCAATATGCATGGAACTTCTACACCTTTAGGAGATATTGCAGAATCGCAAGCTATAGCCAAATTATTAGGCGAGCACGCATTTGATATTCAAATCAATTCCACCAAATCCATGACAGGACACCTTTTAGGTGCTGCCGGTGTAATAGAATCTATATGTGCCGTGGGGACTATTATTCACGGAGTAGTACCACCAACAATCAATCATTTTACTGATGACCCCCAATTAGACAGCCGTCTTAATTTTACCTTTAATAAAGCGGTGAAAAAAGAAGTAAATTATGCCATGAGCAATACTTTTGGATTTGGAGGACATAATGCTTGTGTACTTTTCAAAAAGATTTAATGGAGATAAAAAATTATTTTTCAAATCTTTTCAAATCCAAAACAAAAAAATTAACCGAACAAGACTTTCAATTTAAAAAATCCATAGAAGAAATTGTAAATTATTCTGTGGAAGATTTGGAGCTTTTTCGCGAAGCTTTTACTTTAAAACCCGGAATCAAAAACCACAATTATCAACGATTGGAATTTTTGGGCGATGCCGTTTTGGGAAGTATCGTTTCCGGCTATATTTTCGATAATTATCCCGAAGCAGATGAAGGTTTTCTTACCAAAATGAAATCTAAAATTGTGAACCGGAAAAGTTTGAATGCTTTGGGCAAAAAGTTGCAACTTACTCAGTATCTTCTCGATGCAAAAAACGATGCCAATTTAAGCGAAAATATAGATGGAAATCTTGTAGAAGCCATTATAGGAGCTGTTTACGAAGATGTAGATTACGATGCTTGTCGCGATTTTGTGTTGCGGTTGCTTTTTCAGGATCAGGATATTGAAGCTTTTGAGGCGAAAATTATCAGCTACAAAGGTTTATTAATCGAATGGGCGCAGAAAGAGAAAAAAGACCTGAGATTTAAAACCGATGAAAATAAACTGGTAGATCAGTTGGTCTATTTTCAAAGCAGTATTTGGATAGGAGAAACCAAAATTTCCGAAGCCGGCGGAAGATCCAAAAAGAAAGCCACCGAAAAAGCCGCACATTTAGCTTACACATATTTACAAAATAAGGAAAATAACCATGGCGAAAGAAAAGAAATTTCTGCTGAGCTTTGACGATGAAGATCCGGTGGAGGTAGGACTTGTCCGGCTGGTGAAGGATTTATCTCCCGAGCAGTTTTTCTTTAAACTTAATAATGACAATATTTTTAAATTTAAAAGAAGCGAAGATTTAAAAATAGAATTCTTTGGAAAAGAATATTCCTTTCTCCAAATGGAAATTCCCGAAAATACTTTTCATGTTCATTTTAGAATGATTGCTAATAAATCCTTCGAAAGGCTGGAAAAAACGCCAAATTCCCTTTTTGAACACGCCAATGAAATAGTATTTTTATTCGAAAATCAACAAGATGTAGATTATTTATTAATATCTGAAAATGCATCTGAGGATTTTTCCGTAATTTTGCTCCCTGAAAACTTAGTTTTTCCTATACAAAAGATTTTTATAGAACCCAACGAATTTATTTATCAATATATTCAAAACAATGAGTAACCACATTAAGAAGACTAAAATTATTGCCACATTAGGGCCGGCCACATCTTCAAAAGAAATTATTTTAAGCATGATGAGAGCGGGCGCCGATGTTTTTAGAATAAATTTTTCCCACGCAGATTATAAAGTTGTGGAAGAGAATGTTAAAATCATTCGCGAAATCAACGAAGAATATGGCTTTTCTGCTTCTATTTTAGGAGATTTACAGGGACCTAAACTTCGTGTGGGAGTTGTAAAAGAAGGTTCTTATCTTAATCCGGGAGATATTCTCACCTTTACCAACGAAGAGCAGGAAGGCGATTCTACCAAAGTATTTATGACTTACGAGCGTTTTCCTTTGGATGTAAAAGTGGGAGAAAGAATTTTGATAGACGATGGAAAATTGGTTTTGGAAGTTATAGAAACCAATGGTAAAGATACCGTACAAGCAAAAACCATCCAAGGAGGACCTTTAAGTTCTAAAAAAGGAGTGAACTTACCCAACACGGAAATCTCATTACCGGCATTAACTGAAAAAGATATAGAAGATGCCAAATTCATCCTAGATCATGAATTGGATTGGATAGCTCTTTCTTTTGTGCGCAATGCACAAGATATTCGCGATTTAAAAGAATTAATCGACAATCATCCTAAAAGCAAAGAACATAAAATTCCCATAATTGCAAAAATTGAAAAACCTGAAGGGGTAAAAAATATTGAAGAAATACTTCAGGAATGCGACGGTATTATGGTAGCACGAGGTGATTTGGGAGTGGAAGTTCCTATGGAAGAAGTTCCTTTGATTCAGAAAAATTTGGTAGATATTACTCGGCGTTATTCCAAACCGGTAATTATTGCTACACAAATGATGGAAACTATGATCAACAGCCTTACACCAACACGTGCGGAAGTAAACGATGTGGCCAATTCTGTTTTAGATGGCGCCGATGCTGTTATGCTTTCAGGCGAAACTTCTGTAGGAAAATATCCTGTGGAAGTAATCCAAAATATGAATAAAATTGTAAGCAATATCGAAAATACCGACACTTACAAGAAAAGAAACAGAGCGGTGGACAAAGTGCGTTGTGTGGACAATCGTTTTATCACCGATTCTATTTGTTATTCTGCTGCCAGAGTTGCCGATAAAACCAATGCAAAAGCCATTGTCGCTTTAACTTTTTCGGGATATACGGCTTTTCAGATTTCATCGCACCGTCCTAATTCGCATGTGATTGTTTTTAGCTCCAATAGAAGAGTGATTACCATGTTGAATTTATTGTGGGGCGTACATGCTTTTTATTACGATTTGCAAAAAAGCACCGACGAAACGGTAACACAAGTTAATATGCTAACGTGGAATTATGGTTATGTGGAACAAGGCGATTTTGTAGTAAACCTCAATGCAATGCCTGTGCACAAAGGAGGGAAAACCAACACAATGAGATTAACTACTATTTAAAAGTTTTAAATAAATAAATTAATTCATAAAAAAACCACTGAATAACTTCAGTGGTTTTATATTTTAAACCTTTTCTACTTGCATAAAGCTAAGTTCCATAGGAGTCTTTCTTCCAAAAATGAGTACCGAAACTTCCAATTTTTTCTTGTCTTCAAGAATTTTTTCTATCGTTCCATTAAATCCATTAAAAGGCCCGTCGATTACTTTTACATTTTCCCCTACATTGAATGGAATATTCATGTCCTGAGGAAACTCGGATAGCTCATCTACCTTTCCGAGCATTCTATCGACTTCCGATTTTCGCATGGGAACGGGGTCTCCTCCCTTTGTGGCGCTTAGAAAAGAAATTACTCCGGGAATGTTTTTTATAATATGGGGAATTTCTCCAACTAGGTTGGCTTCCACCATAATATATCCAGGATAATAAGGTTTTTCTTTAGGTACTTTTTTGCCTTTCCTCATCTGAATAACTCTCTCCATAGGAATGACTATTTGTGCGACGTCTTTTTCTAATTTTAGTCTTTTAACCTCACTTTCAATATAGTCTTTAACTTTATTTTCCTGGCCGCTAATTGTTTTTAGGACGTACCATTTTAAATCGCTCATAGAGAAAATTTTATCTAGTTAAAAACAGTTATTAACAGTGTATAGATATTGTTGATTATTGTACTAAACAAAGTGTCTACACCAAATGTAAAGAGTGCCAACAAAACGGTTCCTACAGCAACAGCAGTAGTTTGCGATTGCAATTCGGACCATTTTGGCCATTCTACATGATCTCTAAACTCTATATAAGAGCCTTTTATAAAGGAAATTAAACTCATTGTCTCGTTTATTGCACGGGCACTAGGATTCGAACCCAGATCAACGGTTTTGGAGACCGGTATCCTACCATTGGACGATGCCCGTAGATTATCAAAAACTTCCGCAAGAAACCTGCGGAAGTTTTACTATTTATAGGTAATTATTCTATAATTTCAGTTACCTGACCGGCTCCTACTGTTCTACCTCCTTCACGGATTGCAAATCTTAAACCTACGCTTAGTGCAACAGGTTGAAGCAATTCTACTGTGATAGAAACGTTATCTCCAGGCATTACCATTTCTACTCCATCTGGAAGAACGATTTCTCCTGTAACGTCTGTAGTTCTTACATAGAACTGAGGACGGTATTTACTGTGGAATGGAGTGTGACGTCCACCTTCTTCTTTAGAAAGGATATAAACCTCTGCTTTGAATTTTTTGTGTGGAGTTACAGAACCAGGTTTAGCGATAACCATACCTCTTCTTATATCGGTTTTTTCGATACCTCTAAGAAGCAATCCTACGTTATCTCCTGCTTCACCGCTATCTAGAATTTTTCTAAACATTTCCACACCTGTTACAGTAGATGTTAATTTTTCATCTCCCATACCAACGATATCAACAGCATCTCCAGAGTTGATTACACCAGTTTCAATTCTACCAGTTGCAACAGTTCCTCTACCAGTAATAGAGAAAATATCTTCAATCGGCATCAAGAATGGTTTATCAGCTTCTCTTACAGGTTGTTCAATCCAATTATCAACAGCGTCCATCAATTCTTCAACTGATTTCACCCATTTTTCTTCTCCATTAAGAGCTCCTAATGCAGAACCTTGAATTACTGGAGTGTTGTCTCCATCGTAATCATAAGCAGAAAGAAGTTCTCTTAATTCTAATTCTACAAGTTCTAAAAGTTCAGGGTCGTCTACCATATCTACTTTGTTCATAAATACAACGATACGAGGAACGTTTACCTGACGGCAAAGTAGAATGTGTTCTCTGGTTTGAGGCATTGGACCATCAGTTGCAGCACATACTAAGATTGCACCATCCATTTGAGCAGCACCTGTTACCATGTTTTTCACATAGTCGGCGTGACCAGGACAGTCAACGTGAGCATAGTGTCTTTTTTCCGTTTGGTATTCAATGTGTGAAGTATTAATAGTAATACCTCTTTCTTTTTCTTCAGGAGCAGAGTCGATGGAAGAGAAATCCTTAAGGTCTGCCAATCCTTTATCTGATAATACTTTACTGATTGCTGCAGTTAAAGTAGTTTTTCCGTGGTCCACGTGGCCAATGGTACCGATGTTTAAGTGGGGTTTGCTACGATCAAACTTTTCCTTTGCCATGATTTAAATGTTTAATTATTAACTAATTGATTTTTTTCAGTGTGCAAATATAACTATTTTTTGAATACCAAAATGTACTTTGAATTGATTTTATCTTTTTGGGACTCAATACAAAAAGAAATATTTACATGTTACTCTTGTCAAATCTTATGCCTAAAGGCTTTCTAAATAAGCAAAGATTGCATTCTGGCATAATATATGACAAAATGTAACTTTAGAGCCAATATCGGGAATTGAACCCGAGACCTCTTCCTTACCAAGGAAGCGCTCTACCCCTGAGCTATATCGGCGTCAAAAAAAAATCACATTCCCTAAGGTTTGTGATTTCTTTAGAGCGGAAGACGGGGGTCGAACCCGCGACATTCAGCTTGGAAGGCTGACGCTCTACCAACTGAGCTACTTCCGCTTAATTTATTCACTTTTTTCTTTGTTGGTGCTGCAAATATAATATTTAATTTGCAAGTGAACAAATAAAATTTGTTTGTGGGGAGAGCAGGATTCGAACCTGCGAAGTCTCACGACAACGGAGTTACAGTCCGTCCCATTTGGCCGCTCTGGTATCTCCCCGACCTTATTTTTTTTAAGAGCCTCCAGAGGGATTCGAACCCACGACCCCGAGATTACAAATCACGTGCTCTGGCCAGCTGAGCTATGGAGGCAAAAAAAGATTTCAAAAGAACAACTATAATCTTATTCAGATTCTTTTTGCGGTTGCAAATATAGAATGTTTTTTGAAATCTTCAAAAATAAATTGAAAAACTTTTTTTATTTAATCTTTAATTTTTTCTTTCTTTTTAATTAACAGACGCTTGGCTGTTTCTACACAATTATCTATACTTTCTTCAAAACTCTTGGTGGTCTTTTTTACTACGATATCATCTCCGGGAATTTCCAATAATAATTCGGCGGTTTTATTTTCTTTATCAGATTTGTTTTCAACCCTTAGGGTTACCCGGGTGTGTTGTATTTTATCGAAAAATGTACTCAACTTGTTTACCTTTTTCTCCACATGTTCTTCCAATGGTGCATGGGGAGTTAATCCGATAGATTGCACTGTAATTTTCATAAATCGTCTTTTTTAATAGCTCGTGGATGAGCTTGGTTAATCACTTTTTTTAATTGCTCAATACTCGCGTCTGTATATACTTGAGTGCTGGCAAGGCTTGCATGTCCTAAAATTTCTTTTACCACAGATATATCTGCTCCGTTGTTTAGCAAATGTGTTGCAAAACTATGGCGCAACATATGGGGGCTTTTTTTCTTTTTAGAACTTATTAAACTAAGATAATTATTTACTTTAGAATAGACAAATTTTTCATTTAATTTTTTACCCTCAGCGCTCACGAAAAAGTATTCTGAAAATTCGGGTAGCGGTTGGCGAGATTGAAGATATTCTTGCAAAATGTTTTTCAGAGATTCTCCCATGGGAATTTGCCGTTCTTTATTTCCTTTTCCTTTTACGCGAAGAAGATTTTCGGTAAAGTTCACATTCCTAATTAACAAACCACAAAGCTCGGCCCTGCGCATCCCGGTTTGATAAAGCGTTTCTATAATGGCTCTGGACAAAACATCCATTTCTCTTTCCAGATTCCCGAGAAGATTCATTTCTTCTTCGGAAAAGGGAATTTGCTTTTCGGCATAAAATTTCAGGGAATTTACGGTTTCCATAGGAGATATTTGGAGTTCTCCTATTTTAAGCAAAAAACTATAATAACTTCTTAAAGTAGAAAGTTTTCTGTTCATGCTGCGCTTGGACAAGCCCGAAGTACTCATTTCTACCAAAAAATTGCGAATTATTTTTTTATCTGCTTTTTCTGTATTTTGGTGACCTTCAGTCTCAAGAAGAAAACCAAGAAAATCGCCTAAGTCTTTCTGGTAGCTTTTTATGGTGTGTTCCGAGTATTTCTTCTCGACTTTTATATATTCTAAAAATTTATCTACCAGCTCCATCATTTCATATATAAAAAGAAAATCACTTCCCAAATATAAGAATTTAGAAAGTGATTTTTCAGGTTGAGCTAAATAAATTTCAGCTTATGCTTTTTCTTCTATGCTGGCTAATCTTTGTTTATGAGCTGCTCTTTGTACTTGCTGTCTTTTAGAAACAGAAGGTTTTACAAATTGTTGTCTGGAGCGTAAAGATCTTACCACTCCTGTTTTATCGAATTTTCTTTTGTATCTTTTAAGCGCTCTATCGATTGCTTCTCCGTCTTTTACTGGAATTATTAACATAGTTTACATCTCATTTTGTGGGTGCAAAAGTAAATAATTTTTCGGAAACTACAAATTTATCTTTATCTTTATTCCTTTCAAAAATACATTCCATTATCGAAATATAATTATGAGTTCTTACAAAGTAATCAATGCTTCTGCCGGTTCGGGAAAAACTTATACGCTGGTAAAAAATCTTTTAAAAATATGTCTTCGCAGCCCACAGCCGGAGATTATTCGCAATATATTGGCTTTAACTTTTACCAATAAAGCAGCCAACGAAATGAAGGTAAGAATTCTCGATTGGCTAAAGGAATTTAACTCTGAAAACTATCGCAATTTCGGTCCGTTTACTGATCTTTTTGAAGAAATGAAAAGGGAAGAACAAAACCTTAGCATGGAGGAATTGCAAAATCGCTCCAAGAAGCTTCTCGATTATATTTTGCATCATTATTCGGTTTTAAGCATCAGCACTATTGATAAGTTCAATTCCGGATTAATCCGTGCTTTTGCTTTGGAATTGGGACTTCCCCACAATTATTCCATAGAAATTAATGCCGAACCTTATTTGCTGGAAGCGGTAGATCAAACTTTGGAAAAAGTAGGCGGCGATTCTGAGATTTCCAAAGCCATTATGGATTTGGTTTATTATCATTTAGATAATGAAGAAAAAGTAAAAATCAACTCCAAACTCTATGAAAGCGCCAAAAAATTAAATTCCGACAAACATTATTTCGATTTAAATCACAATAAAGATTTCGATTGGCTGGCTTATATCAACCAAAAAGATAAATTAAAAAAAGAAATTCAAGAGTTGAATTCCGCTTCAAAGAAAATAGCGGAAAACTCATTGGCAATCATTGAAAATAAAAAATTGAGCACCGGAGATTTTGCCGGAGGAAACACCAACGGCATTGCGATATTTTTTCAGAAATATCTTAAAAACAACCAACCTTCCATTCCAAAAAATGAAGAAAATGCTTTGCAAAAATTTCAAGATGGAGCAAGCGCGAAATCTAAAAACAGAAAAAATGAAATCTTAGAAATCCTCGATGATTTAATAGAAAACAGAGCAAAAATTATTTCCAACTTCGGAGAAATCAAGAAAAAGGAAAGGATTCTTCAATCTTTACTTCCTTTAAAAATCAACAAAGAAATACAAGAGCAACTGCAACTTATAGAAGAAGAAAACGATTTGCTTCTGCTTTCTCGCTTCAACACAATTATTTACGAGCAATTACAGGAAGAACCTTCCGAATTCATTTACGAAAAAGTAGGCACCAAATACCAACATTATTTCTTCGATGAATTTCAGGATACTTCCCTCTTGCAATGGAAAAATATACTTCCGCTGAGAAATGAAGTTTTATCCCATGAAAACACAAGTTTTACCATTGTGGGAGATCCCAAACAAAGCATTTACAGATGGCGCGGCGGCGATCCTCAACTGATGTTGGACATTATCCAGAAAAAGGAAAATTCCCCTCAGGAAGTTACGTTGGAAGATTTAAAAACCAATTACCGAAGCAGTAAAAATATTGTAGATTTTAACAATCGGCTGGCGCTATTTTTATCTCATCATGTGAAAGAGGATTATCAAAAAATATTCGGTGAACTTTCGCAGCAAAAGGCTTTTTCTAAAAAAGAAGGTCGGGTTCGCATTCATTTATTCGAGAATAAAACCGTAAAAGAATTTTATGAAGACATTGTAAAACAAATGACAGAGGACATTCAAGCCTGTGTTAATCGAGGATATAAATTATCCGACATAGCCATTCTCTTTCGCGGAAATACAGAAATACAAAAAACCGCGCAGCTGCTTTCCTTGCAAAAAATAGATTATCAGAATGAAAAAACCTATATAAAAACCATTTCCGATAAAGGTTTGACATTGGATTTGTCCCATACCATTAATGCTGTGGTGCAATTTCTTAAATGGCACACATTTCCCGAAAATCGCCAATTTTTGGTTTTGTGTCTGTATCATCTTTATAAATCGGGGCGGGTAAAAATGGAAGATTTCAGTCGGGAAATCCTCGAAATTCTTGAAGAAAAAACCTTCGAAAAAATGCTGCAAGCCATCGAAAGAAAATATCAACTTGTGCTTTCGGGGCAAATTCAGGGTTTAAATACCTTTAATTTCATAGAAAATATTTTACAGGAATTTTCCGTAGAACACCAAGAAACCGATTACCTCATCAATTTTTTAGAACTGCTTTATAATTATTTCCAAAACAGTGCGGCGACTTTAAAAGATTTTCTTCTTTTTTGGGAAGAAGAAGGACACAAAGTCAGCATTCAAGCTTCGGAAAATGTAGATGCGGTGCAACTTCTCACCATTCATAAATCGAAAGGATTGGAATTTCCCATTGTAATTCTTCCGATGAAAAACGAAAACAAAGACACTATTTTAAACGATTGGTTTACAGTAAATGAAAAAATTTTAAAGAAAACCAACATTTCAGGCTTCAACCTTGAAGACAGAAAAGTTTTGGCTTATCATCCCGAAATGACTGCTTTTTTGGAAAATAACGATTATAAAAATAAAATCGATCGTTTCTGTGTGCAATATGTGGCCACCACTCGGGCAAAAGATCAGCTTTTTCTCTATGTACAAAAACCCACTTCCGAAGACAATAATAAAATAGAGATTTATGATTTTTTAAATTTAAACCGAGAAGAAATGGAAGAAGATTCCTTCGATTTTTATAAAGTGTCGGAAGAGGATTTATTTAAATCTGCCGAAGAAAATCAACCCACCAAAGGCGAAAAATTAGAAATCACATCGCTTCAAAATCAATTAAAATCCGAAAAAGCAGAAATAAAAATCGCCACACCTTCCAGAAATTACCAAGAACACAACGAAAGTGTAAAAATGGGAATTCTTACCCACGAAATTTTAGAGAAAATCAACACGCGAAAAGATGCTCCCAAAATTTTAAACGAATATCTTTTGGAAGGCGTAATTTCACAGGAAAATTACCAACAAATTCTTTTGCGACTGAACCGATTGTTCGATGAATATCCACAATACTTCGATGGAAAATACAAGGCGATAAACGAAAGAGAAATTCTGTTTTCAAAAGACGGAAAGCCTACTTTTCTTAGAACAGACCGCCTTTTGGAAACGTCTAAAGGTTGGATCATTATCGATTTTAAAACCGGCGCCGAACGAGAAAAATACGAAACTCAAATAGAAACCTACCAAGCTGCACTGGAAAAAGCGGGCGAAAAAGTCCTGAAAACAGAAATCCTTTATATTTAAAAATCGGGGATATTTATTTCGAAGATTTTTTACGAACTTTGCGCAATGCATCCGAAACACCTGAAAATAGAAGATTTCTCTTACGATTTACCACAAGAAAAAATAGCTTATCACCCGGTAAATCCACGAGATAGCTCCCAGATTTTAATTTACAACAAAGGGAATATTTCCCGAAATACATACCGAAATATTTCCCAATATTTGGATGAAGAATGCGTTTTGGTTTTCAACGATACCAAAGTAATTAAATCGCGGATTTTTTTCCAAAAAGATACCGGAGCCAATATTGAGATTTTTTGTTTAGAACCTTATGATGAAACTTCCAATTACGAGGAACATTTTCAGCAAACGGATTATGTTCTGTGGAAATGCCTTGTTGGGAAAGCAGGAAAATGGAAAGAGAAAAAACTCACAAAAAAAATAGTAATAAACGATAAAGAAGTGCTTCTTTACGCAGAAATTGTGGAAAAATTAGAAGACGCTTTTGTGATTAAACTCTCGTGGAATCCTGCCAATATTAGCTTTGGAGAAATTATAGAAGTTGCCGGAAACACGCCTTTGCCGCCCTACATTAAGCGAAAAGCGACTTCAGAAGATGAAAATCGCTACCAAACCATTTACTCGGAATTCGATGGTTCTGTGGCTGCGCCTACCGCCGGATTGCATTTCACCCAAAATATTCTGAACGATTTAAAAGAGAAAAAAATTCCCACACTTTTCACCACACTTCATGTGGGAGCGGGAACTTTTAAACCCGTAAAATCGGAAACTATGGAAGATCACCACATGCATTTCGAGTGGATGAATCTTACTACAGAGTTTTTAACCGCGCTGAAAAATCAATTGGATAAAAAAATCATCAGCGTGGGAACCACTTCCATGCGAACGCTGGAAAGTATTTACTGGATGGGAAATAAAATAATAAACCAACCGGAAATTTCATTTGAAGATTTAAAAGTTACCCAATGGGAACCTTATGAAAATTCCGAAAATCACCCGCCGAAAGAAGCTATTGAGGCTTTGCTTTTATGGATGAAAAACAGAAACCTGCCTCATTTATTAATTGAAACAGGAATTATCATCGCTCCGGGATATTCGTTTAAAATCGTAAAAGGATTGATTTCCAATTTCCACCAACCTAAATCTACTTTATTATTATTGGTAGCCGCTCTTATTGGTGAAAATTGGAAACAAGTTTACGAATATGCTTTGGAAAACAATTTTAGATTTCTCAGTTATGGAGACGGCAGTTTGTTGTTGCCTTAATGATTTATATTTATTCTTTCCATTTGATTCCGCATCCAATGCTGGGAATTTGGATTTCTTCCTGAGGTTGTCCGGCAAGAATATTTTCGAAAGCAATAATTAAATCTTCCCCTGTAATTTCTTCTCCATTTTTAGGTCGCGAACTGTCCATTTGCCCTCGATAAACAAGTTTTAAATCTTCATCGAAAAGGAAAAAATCCGGAGTACAAGCCGCTTGATATGCTTTTGCAACTTCCTGTGTTTCATCGAACAAATAAGGAAAAGATAATTTTTTCTCTTTGGAAAATTCTATCATTTTTTCCGGTGAATCTTGGGGATAACTTTCTATATCATTGGAATTAATCCCGATAACCGAAATTCCTTTAGGCTTATAATCTTCTGCCAATTCTACCAATTTGTCGATAATATGAAGCACAAAAGGACAATGGTTGCACATAAAAACTATTAAAGTTGCTTTTTCTCCTTTCAATTCATCCAGACTTTGTTTCTTTTTTAATAATGGATTTAAAAGCTGAAATGAACTTGCTGAAGTTCCTAAAGATAACATTTGTGATGGAATAGCTGCCATAATAATTTGGTTTGATAAGATTCTTAAAGATTAAATTCCTTCAACAAAGATAAGATTTCTTGCTCGGAATATCCCAAATCGAGGTAATGAATATCCTCAGATTTTCGATACCAAGTAAGTTGTCTTTTGGCGTATCTTCGGGTGTTTTTCTTGATTTCTTCCACAGCAAATTCCAAATCCCATTCGCCGGATAAATATTGAAATAATTCTGTATAACCCACTGTTTTCAGTGCTCTTTTATCCCGAAAATCGTATAATTTTTCTACTTCTTTCAGCAATCCTTGCTTCATCATTTCATCGACTCTAAAATTAATTCGGGAATATAAAATATCGCGCGGGGCTTTTATCCCGATGCGAAAAGTTTCAAAATCGCGAGTAACTTTTTTTCGATTTAAAAAAGAAGAATAAGGTTTTCCGGTTTGAAGATAAATGTCCAAAGCTCTCAAAAGTCTTCTGGGATTTTCCAAATCTACAATAGAAAAATATTCGGGATCGGCATTCTTCAATTTTGTTTGTAATTCCTTTATTCCTTTTTCTTCCAGAATTTGTGTAAGCTTTTTTATATTTTCTTCGTTGGCGGAAGGCAAATTATCCAAACCTTTTATTATGGCTTTTTCATACATTCCGGAGCCGCCAACCATTACAACAACTGCATGTTTTTTAAAAAGAAAATCTAATTTTTCCAATGCATCTTTTTCATAAGCGCCAATGGAATAATCTTTCTGAATGCTTAAATGTCCAATAAAATGATGGGGAACCGAATGTAATTCTTCTTCACTTGGCATTGCCGTGCCAATAGGCATTTCTTTATAAAATTGCCGCGCGTCGCACGAAATAATTTCCGTACGAAAATGTTTTGCAAGTTCTATTGCGAGTTTGGTTTTTCCTATTCCTGTTGGTCCTACCACAGAAATCAATTTTCTTCCCATAAAGCAAAAATAAAAAAACCACCGAAATAAGGTGGTTTATATTTTCTGAAAATGCTTAATTAATTGGCATCTATATCAATCGTACGAATAGGTTTGGCTTCTTTTTCTCCTTTCCAAATTAAATATTTTTCTACTTCTTTCAACAGAAAAGGAATGATAAAAGCAATAATGGCCACATCGTCCATCAATCCGATAACAGGAATAAAATCGGGAACAAAATCGATGGGAGATATTAGGTAAACTAAAGCGATTGCAGGTAAAATAAATCCTCTGTAATTGGGTTTGTATTTTTTCTGAATCATGGCTTTAAACATGCGATAAATATCCGGCAACTTGCGAATAAATCCTTTTTGGCGAAAGGCTTCGATAATTAATTTTCTTTTACTATTCATTTTAAATTTTGCTTTGGTGATAGTAAAGATACAAATATTGTTCCATCTTTATTGTGCCAACTGATCCAAAAAACTTCTCATTTCCTGCGAATCCCAATCTTGAGCACCTTCTTCGCGTTTTAGTATTCTTCCATCTTTGGCTATAATGTAGGTGGTAGGAAAAATAGTTACCATAAACTTTTGGGGCAGCGGACTGGAAGCTATATAAACGGGAACATCGTAATCGTTTTTCTTTAAAAATTCTTTCACTTTGTCTTCCTTGTCCATCATGGCGATAAGTACAAAATCTATTTTGTCGTTTTTATCTTCGTACAATTTCTGAATGGTAGGCCATTCTTCAATGCAAGGCGGACACCATGTTCCCCAGAAATTGAGAAAAAGATTTTTACCTTTTAAATTCTGTAAATTGGTATCGGGAACATTCATTCCTTTCAACTCTACATTGTATTCTTCGTCGGTAATCATTACCTGGTTGTCCACTCTATCCACAGTGGCTTCCATAGAAAATTGGTCTTTCAGAAATTTCCCCACTCCACTAAATAAAAGCACAGCAATTACTGCCACAATCAATACATAAATCCATAATTTTGATTTTTTCATATTCAGATATTTAATGTATTTAAAAGTAAATTTCTGTTTTTCTCGTTATGCCGAAATATTTTTTCTTTAAATTAAATTTTCGCCAAAATTTCGTCGATAATATCCACGCCTTTATTTTTAGAATAATAAACTTGTAAATCGTTGTGAAAATCATCACTCGTATATCGATCGGGGTTTTCTTTATGTTTTGCCAAAAGTTCCATTCCATATTCCGGACGTGGTCCCCAGGAAGTAATTACGTTTAAATCATCATCTAAAAATATCACAATCGGAATGGATTTGCTTCCGTGGGTTAAGAAATTATCAATCAAAGAAGGTTGCTGATCGCGATGGGTAATTCGGATTTCGTACTGCTCGAAAAACTTGGAAATCACCGGAATTATTTGGCTGGCATCTCCGCACCAAGCTTCGGAAATAATTAATATTTTACCTCGAAATTTTTTCTGTGCCAGTTCTTCTACTTGTTTTTCTTCGGGAGAATATTGTTTTTCCACACGTTCCATTCTCCTTACTCCCAGTTTATAATATTCCAAAAAATCTTCACTAATTTCATTTTTGGGATTTGCCAAAAGTTCTTTGGCTTCCCTCAAATATTCTCGGTAAGAAATACCTTCGTCCCAATATTTTTTAATTTCCATTTTTTTTAAATTTTTCTCGTTAAATTCAATAACATCATATCTGCCAAAACAAAAGCGGCCAAAGATTCCACCACCGGCACTGCACGAGGCAACACACAAGGATCGTGTCTTCCTTTTCCTTCTACTGTTATTGGGTTTCCTTTTTTATCTATACTTTCTTGCGGACGCAAAATGGTGGCCACCGGTTTAAAGGCAACACGAAAATAAATATCCATTCCATTGGAAATTCCTCCCTGAATCCCCCCCGAATAATTGGTTTTCGTGGAACCATCGGGATTAAAAATATCATTATGGTCTTTCCCCAGCATTTTGGTTCCTTCAAAACCGGAACCATAATCGAAACCTTTACAAGCATTAATATTGAGCATTGCATGTCCCAACTCGGCGTGTAGTTTATGAAATATAGGTTCTCCCCATCCTACAGGTACATTTTTTATCACACAAGTAATAATGCCGCCAATAGTATTGCCTTCTTTGCGAATTTCTCGTATTCTTTCGATCATTTTTTCGGCCATATCCAAATCGGGACAGCGAATAATGGTTTCATCTATTTTGGATAAATCCATTTCCTGATAAGAATTTTCGCAAACCAAATCTCCCACCGCAGATACATAAGCCTGAATTTTGATTTCAGGGATAAGTTGCTGCGCTAATGCCCCTGCTACCACCCAATTCATCGTTTCGCGGGCAGAAGATTTTCCTCCACCTCTGTAATCGCGAATTCCATATTTTTTATCGTAGGTAAAATCGGCATGCGAAGGACGGTATTTTTCCGCAATATGGCTGTAATCACGGGAACGTTGGTTTTCGTTTTCGATAATAAATCCTATGGGAGTTCCGGTGGTAGTATTTTCAAAAATTCCGGATAAAAATTTTACTTTATCGCTTTCTTTTCGCTGAGTAACGATTTTCGATTGCCCGGGTTTTCTTCGGTTTAATTGTTTCTGAACGGCTTCAAAATCCACTTTCATACCCGCAGGAAAATTGGTAATAATCCCGCCGTAAGCGGCGCCATGACTTTCGCCAAAAGTAGTAAGAGAAAGAAACGTTCCAAGTTGATTTGACATAGAACAAATTTAAGCAATTTTAAGCAAAGAAACCATTCTATGGAGATGACTTTCCTTTGTATTTTTCGATTTCCCGTCTCAGCAAATCTTTCTCTTCTGCGGTGATTTTTTTAGGATAAAAACCGCTTTTGTTTTTTACATCTAAATATTGTGGTATGTAATTCTTTTCCAAATATTCTTCCAGATTATAAACGGAAACTGCCGGAATAGGAACATCGAAAATATAAGGATAATCCAGCACCACATGGAAATTTACATTGCCTAATTTTAGATTTTTATATTTTTTATATTCATAATGAGAGGGACACAGCCATTGTTTTGCTGCAAAACCTTGCATATAACCCGAAAGCCGAAAAGAAGGAATGGCTTTTTGCAGCATTTTGGGAACGGAAAGACATCCTATAATCGCTAAAAAACCTGCAAAAGCCCAATTTAAAAATACTTTTTTCCCCACATTCCAAAAGAAAAGACTGTAAAAAACCACCAAAACATCTATAAAAAAACGATATTGCGCCGAAAAAATCAGTACAAAAATCGTTTTCACAAACAAACTGATCCCTAAAATAAAATATATTTTGCTTTTCTTTTTTATACAAAAAACAATAAAAATCAACCACGAAATCACAAAAAACACATTCAGAAAACCTTTTATTCCTGGCAAAGTGAGCCACAACAAAGCTTTTTGAAAGACGTTTTGTTTTAACAAAAATTCGTAAGAATAAACCATATCGTACGCCTTCATTAATGCAAACCGCGACGAAATTTCCAAATTTGCAACTTCCGCCGTCCACGGAAAAGAAAGCCGAACCATAGAAGTTGGAAAAAGCGGATATCCCGATACTACACTGTTTTTCACCAAAAACAAAATTCCGATTCCTGCCCCAACCAACCAATATTTAAAACTTATTTTCCTCTCTTTTAACAAATAAAGAAACAGGAAAATGGGCGTCCAAATCATGGTGGGTTTAATAACAAATATGAATACAGACAAAGTAAAAAGCGCCTGATAATTTTTATTTCCTTCCCAAACTTCGTTTACCAAAATGAGCGAAAACAATATCACCGCCAAATCGGGAGACGGAGATTGCAGAAACAACAAACTTATGGGAGTGAAAAGCAAAAGAACATATTTCCTTTTCTCGAAAGCATAAAGTAAAAAGTATATTAAAAAAAGCGTATTCAACCGAAGAAAGATATCCGAAAAATTGGAAAATCCGGCTTGCAATAAATGCCAAAAAGACATTTGCCCCAAAACCCATTCCAAATTAGCAACGCCTTTCGGCCAACCTTCCGCTTTTATCCATTCGATGGTGGGCACGTAATATCCAAAATGATCTAATATAAACGGTGCAAAACTTCCGCCAACAATGGCAAGCAAAGACAGAAAAATGAAATAAAAGGGCTTAGGGAAAGAAAGTTTATATAATTTTAAATACAATTTATCTTTAAAAAAGAAAAACAACCCGAAAAGTAGCGTTGCCATTTCCACCCAAATATTGAGAGGAGCAAAAAAAGCAATTATTGCCCAAAGAAAAATAACACACAAAATTCCATGAAGTATGTAGCCCGAAACCGTTTCGCTAAATGAAAATTTACGAAAAACATAACCTATGCCCAAAAAAACGGGCGTGAGCCACAAAAGAGAAAATAGAATTTCTATCATCGTTGGATAAAAATAAGGTTTTTTAGGAAACGATTCTGCTTTTGTAAAAAAAGAAGTATAAAATCTTCATTTTTTCATTTTATTTAAAAACAAAAATCTCCAAAATTCAAATTGAATTTTGGAGATTTTAAGAGGTGCCTAGCGGATTCGAACCGCTGTAAATGGTTTTGCAGACCACTGCCTAACCCCTCGGCCAAAGCACCGTTTTAGGTTTGCAAATATAATACTTTTATCGAAGATAAAAAACGTAATTTTTGCGCAATATGGAATTTAAAAAGCTTTTTCTATTTCCACAGAAACTCCGCGAATTTGCCCTTTCATGGGTGGTTGAAGTTTGGTTAATTTTATTTTTAAATATTGAACCTGAGGAAAACTTTCTGATATTCTTTTTATCATTCTGCCGATAACGTGCTCCAAAAGTTGGGAACTCACCTGCATTTCTTCATGAATAATATCGTTCACTTTTGCATAATTAATGGTGTCTTCCAAACGATCGGAAATCATTGCTTTTTCTAAATCCGCATGAATTTCCGCATTTACCAAAAAGTAAGTACCCACGATGTTTTCTTCCGGCAACACTCCGTGATAAGCGTAAATTTTTATATCTTCAAGTAGGATTTTGGATTTCATCGGACGGCGCTTTTGGCTATTTTATCTTCATCATTTTATTCAATGGTTCTTTTGCTTTTTCGGCTATTTCTTCGGGAATGGTAATTTCGGGCAGTTCGTATTTTAAACACAAATAAACTTTTTCCCAAGTATTTCGGTCGGCAGGATATTTTTCCGGAAAATCTTTTTCTAAAGTCTGGATATTTATTTCGCCGGTTTGCTGCAAATAATCCTGAAGTTTCATGTGCGAGGCAAAAATAATTGGTTTTTCATTTCCTATCGAGTGAATAATTTCTACCAGATTTTCACTTGCTGCTACCCAATCGCTTTCTGCTTTTGTGTCGGCATCGGCATCCAGAGAAGTTATAATAATTGCTTCGGGGTTTTTACTGCGTATTTTCTGAACATCGAAACCGCTCAATTGGCGAAGAGTGTAATTTCCGGCCAACAAATCGGGAACCACCACTTTTTTCTGCGGAAATAAAATTTTAATACTTTCCGCCAATCCTTTTCTTCCGCAAACAGCTACAAGAGAGGCTTCGCTTTCTTCTGCTTTTCGGATGAGCTCTAAATCTTTTCCCGAAAAATCGGCTTTACTTTTAATGTCTTCACTTTGGTAAATATCTGCCAAAACAATGGCTTTTTTATCTTTTTTCAATTCTTCAATGGCGGAAAACAGGCTTTCACCTTTTGGGATTGTGGCTTCTGCATATTTTAAAAAACCTTGTACAGGAATTCCTTCTTTGGCTTGTTGAAAATCGTCTTTCATAACGGGTATTTTATATAAATATAGGATTTTATTGATTTAAAAATTCTGAAATTAATTGGTGAAGTTCTTTTTGGGCGACTTCCAAATCATCATTAACGATTACTTTATCGAAAAATTTTGCATATTCTAATTCTTTTTCTGCCTTTTCCACCCGCATTTGAATGGATTTTTCATCTTCGGTTTTTCGCTTGATGAGCCTGTTTTCCAATTCTTCAATGGATGGTGGCGCAATGAAAATGGAAAGCGCCTGGTTTTTGAAAATACTTTTAAGGTTTTTTCCTCCCACCACATCGACATCAAAAATTACCACTTGTCGATTTGCCCAAATTTTATCTACTTCGGCTTTTAAAGTTCCGTAAAATTTATCGGGATAAACTTCTTCGTATTCTATGAATTCGTGGTTTTTGATTTTATTTTTAAAATCTTCCACGCTGAAAAAAAAATAATCTTTTCCGTGTTTTTCTTCGCCTCTAGGTTTTCTGGTGGTGGCGGAAACGGAAAATTTCAATTGAGGAAATTCTTTCAGGCAATATTTAACCAAAGTGGTTTTGCCACTTCCGGAAGGTGCGGAAAAAATAATGACTTTATTAGAGGACATTGAGCGTTTGTTCTTTAATTTTTTCTAAATCGTCTTTCATTTTTACCACCAGTTTTTGTATTTCTTGGTGGCTGGCTTTAGAGCCTAAAGTGTTGATTTCTCTGCCCATTTCTTGAGCGATAAATCCTAATTTTTTTCCGTTCGATTCTTCATTTCTCATCACTTCCATATAGTATTTGCAATGTTGTGCGAGTCTTACTTTTTCTTCGGAAATATCCAATTTTTCGGTATAATAAATGATTTCTTGATAAAATCGGGCTTCATCTACTTCTTGAAATTCTTTTAGATTGGCTCGTAATTTTTCTTTTATGTTCTGAATCCTGACTTCTTCGAACGGAATTACTTTGCTCAGGTTTTCTTCGATATTTTTCACATAGCTTGCAAGTTTTGTTTGCAGCGCTTTACCTTCGATTTTTCTAAATTCTGCTAAGGAATTTAACGCTTCTTTTATGGTGCTAACCAAAACTTTCCATTCTTCTTCGCTCACTTCGTAATTAGAGCTGGATATTACTTCGGGAAAATGCGAGGCGATACTCAGTAAATCAATATCGGAAGCTTGGGGCGCGATGGTTTTTAAATCTTTGATATAATTTTCTAACACGGCTTTGTTGAGAAGAGTTTCTCCTCCTCCGCTAACGGTTTCTAAATTTAAATAGAAATCTACTTTTCCTCGCTTTAAATCTTCTTTTAAAATTTTGTGAATTTCGAGTTCTTTGGATTTATATCTTCCGGGAAGTCTTACGTTTAAATCACAATTTTTACTGTTTAAAGATTTTATCTCTACAATAATTTTTTTATTTTCAAAAACGGAAGAAGCTCCTCCAAAACCTGTCATTGATTCGATCATACGCTATAGATTTATGCAAATATACACAATACTGAAGTGCAATTACTATATATTGAAAGGATTGATTAACTTTGTGCTCTTTATTTATAGCTAATTTGTATGGTTAAAAATTTATTTCAGGTTTTATGAAAAGATGGTATTTGTACCCGTTTTCTTTAATATATGGACTTATTACAGCCACTCGTAATCTGTTTTTTAATATCGGTTTCTTGCAGAGTAAAAAGTTCGATATTCCTTTAATCGGGGTGGGAAATTTGTCTGTTGGCGGCACCGGAAAATCTCCGGTGGTAATGTATCTTGCGGACTTAATTTCGAAAAAACAGCTGAGAACGGGAGTTTTGTCTCGCGGTTATGGACGAAAAACCGAAGGTTATGAAGTTACCAATTACGATTCGGATTATACTTTGGTGGGCGATGAAGCCATGCAAATATTTTTGCGTTTCAAAAACCGGATTGTAATTGCAGTTTGCGAAGACCGTGTAGCAGGAGCTAAAAAGTTGATTGAAGATATGGATCTTGAAGTTTTAATTTTGGACGACAGCTACCAACATCGTTATATAAAACCAAGTTTTAACATCTTGCTTACCGAGTTTTCCGATCCTTTTTTTAAAGATTATGTACTTCCTGCCGGCAACCTTAGAGAACCGCGAGGTGGCTACAAACGCGCCGATATTATTCTTGTAACCAAATGCCCAAGTAATATCACCCACGAGCAAAAACTGCAATTTATTTCCCGAATAAAACCAAGAGGGCACCAAAAAGTATTTTTCAGCTCCATAGATTACGAGGATAGCGTTCATTCTGCGAACGAAAGTTTACCGGTAAACAATTTAAAATATTACGAAATATTACTAATTACCGGAATTGCCAATCCAAAATATATGATAAGAGAACTGAATAAATATGCTCAGAAAGTTCACCATTTAAAGTTCCCGGATCATCATTCATTCACAATTCAAGACTTAAATAAAATTGAAAGTAAATACCGTACATTGGGAGAATATAAATTAATTTTAACCACAGAAAAAGATTACGTTCGCCTGAAAAATTTCGAAAACATGGCCGATAAACTTTACTATTGGCCTATTAATATCAGTATGGATAATGCTTCGGAATTCAATAAAACCATTTTAAAACATGTTAGAAAAAATTAAACAAACCGCCGCTTTCATTCAAAATATAATTCAAGAAACTCCCGATTATGCCGTAGTTTTAGGTTCCGGATTGGGAAAATTGCAAAATGAGGTAGAAGCTCTTTATACCATTAATTACAAAGACATTCCCAACTTTCCCCAAGTTACAGTAAAAGGACATGTAGGAAAATTAATCTATGGAAAAATAGAAGGAAAAAAAGTTTTGATGATGAGCGGGCGTTTTCATTATTACGAAGGTTATTCCATGGAAGAAGTTACCTTTCCGTTCCGCGTATTTTCAGTTTTGGGAATTAAAAACCTCATCCTCTCCAATGCTTCGGGAGGTGTAAATCCAAAATACCATGTGGGAGATATCGTATTGATAAGAGACCACATCAACATGATGCCCGAACATCCTTTAAGAGGAAAAAATATCGACGAATTGGGACCAAGGTTTGTTAATATGGCAGAACCTTATAATTTAAAAATGATAGAAACAGCAAAACAAATAGCGGCACAAAACCATATTTCTGTACACGAAGGAGTTTATGTAAGTTTACAAGGCCCCACTTTTGAAACTCCCCACGAGTACGGAATGGTACGAATATTGGGAGGCGACGCTGTCGGTATGAGCACCGTACCCGAAGTAATTGTAGCGCGGCACATGGATATGAATTGCTTTTGTATTTCCATCATCACCGATTTGGGAGGTCCGGAAATAGCGGAAGCAGTATCTCACGAAGATGTTTTAAATGCTGCCAATAAAGCCATGCCCAGTGTAATTACAATTGTAAAAGGATTGATAAAAGAATATCCGCTTTAAGCCGTTTTACAAAATATATTCAATTTAACCTTACCCTTTTGGGATAAGGTTTTTTATTTCTGTAAATTGACTGAAAAAATCAATGTTTTTTGATTTTAAAAAACGGAATTAATCTTAATTTTATAAAATGGATTTGCCTTTAAAAAAGATTATTCATGTGGATATGGATGCTTTTTATGCATCTGTAGAGCAACATGATTTTCCGGAATTAAAAGGTAAACCCATAGCTGTGGGCCACATCCACCGCGGAGTGGTAGCTACTGCAAGCTACGAAGCCAGAAAATTTGGCGTTCATTCTGCTATGGCGAGTAAAATAGCACAGCAAAAATGCCCCGAATTGATTTTTGTTCCGCCGCGTTTTAAAAGATATAAGGAAATTTCTCTCCAGATAAGATCCATTTTTTATGAATATACCGATTTGGTAGAACCTTTATCTTTAGACGAAGCTTATTTGGACGTTACCGAAAATAAAAAAAGCATTTCATCGGCCAACCAAATCGCAAGAGAAATAAGACAAAAAATATTCGAAACAACGGGATTAACAGCTTCGGCAGGTATTTCCATTAATAAATTTTTAGCCAAAACCGCATCGGATATCCACAAACCGAATGGACAAAAAACCATTCATCCTTCGCAAGTATTATCCTTTTTAGAGCAGCTTCCTATTGAAAAATTTTATGGAATCGGCAAAGTTACCGCTCAAAAAATGAAAAGCGTGGGAATAGAAAATGGTTTAGATTTAAAGAATTATTCATTGGATGAATTAACTCGATTATTCGGAAAAGCCGGAAAAAGGTATTATTACGTAGTTCGTGGGATGAGCAATGCCGAAGTGCGCTCTCACAGAATTCAGAAAAGCGTGGCTATTGAAGAAACTTTTTGGGACGATTTACAAAGTGATGAGGCTATTTATAAAAAAATAGATGAACTAACCGACCAATTATTTATTCGTCTGGAAAAATCGAACATTAAAGGAAAAACGCTTACTTTAAAAATAAAATATCAGGATTTCACATTACTCACGCGAAGTAAAACCGAACCTAACTTTTTCCCTAATAAATTTAAAGTTTCTGCCTTAGCAAAAACTTTGTGGAATTCCCGTCCTTATAATCGTCCGGTAAGGCTTTTGGGATTGTCTTTATCTAACTTAAATACAGAAACTCGAAAGCAAGTTTCTATTCAGCTTTCTTTGCCTTTTCAGGAATATGGAGGGAGTGGTTATTAATCTTCGGATGCTTTAATAAGTTCGTCCGTCATTTCCATATTATGAAAAACGCTTTGTACATCATCGTCTTCCATAAAGGCATCTAACATTTTCAGATTCGCCAAACCTTGTTCTAAACTTACTTCCAAATGCATATTGGGAATCCTTTGAAGCTCGGAATTTTTCACTTCTATTCCTAATTCTTCCAATTTATGGGACATGGCTCCAAAATCTTCAAATGCAGTGGTAATCAATATCACATGATCTTCTTCGTCCTTTTCGATATCTTCTGCTCCTGCATCTATGGCCTCTAATTGAAAATCATCCCAATCTATTTTTAACTCGGATTCATCAATGGTAAATACTCCTTTTCTATCGAAAATAAAGGATAATTCACCGTTTTTACCTAAACTTCCATTGTGCTTATTAAAAATAGCTCTTACATTTGCCACAGTACGTGTAGGATTGTTGGTGGTACATTCTATGAAGAAAGCCACTCCGCCCAAACCATGTCCTTCATAGGTTATTTCTTCATAATGATCGGCATCGGCACCCGAAGCTTTTTTAATGGCTCGCTCTACATTGTCTTTTGGCATGTTGGCACCTTTTGCATTTTGTATGCATCGCTTTAATGAAGGATTGGTTTCAGGATCCGGTCCCCCTTCTTTAACAGCAATAGCAATTTCTTTTCCTATTCTGGAAAAGGTTTTGGCCATTTTATCCCATCTGGCCATTTTTCTGGCTTTTCTATATTCGAATGCTCTACCCATAATATCTTATACTCTATGTCTTTTCTTGATTTTACAAATATACATATAAAAAAGGCACTCTAAAATTGAGTGCCTTAAAATTTTCGCAAATCATCATTTCAGATTTACTCTATAAAATGGTTATTTATATTGTTTCCATTCTACTTCGTCAGAAACTTTTCTAACGATAACTTTTCTATCTTTTTGTCTTTCAGCATCAGATGCAGTTGCAGGAACAGTCGCTTCATCAGCACCAATACCTACAGCTTTCAATACGTTGCTGTTTACACCGCGTTCTACTAATGCTTTTACAACAGATGCTGCTCTTTTTTGAGATAATGCTTTATTGTAAGCTGCATTACCTTTAGCATCGGTCATACCAATTACTAAGAAATTCTCAGCTTTAGCATTTTTGATAAGTTCGGCAGCTTTATCTACTTTACCTAAAGATCCTGCTTGGATAGTAGCCTTGTTGAAATCGAATAAAACGTCTTGTAATTGTCCGGTAACTACTTCGTCAGTTGGAGGACATCCACGATATTCAGCTACTCCAGGAACATCTACACAATCATCATCTTTATCTAGAATTCCATCGCCATCTGTATCTGGCCAAGGACATCCGTTATTTTCAGCTGGTCCAGGAACATCTATACATTGATCGTCTTTATCTAACACACCGTCACCATCTGTATCTGGCCAAGGGCATCCGTTATTTTCAGCTGGTCCAGGAACATCTATACATTGATCTTCATTATCATATACTCCATCACCATCTGTATCTCCCCAAGGGCATCCGTTATTTTCAACAGGACCTGCTTCATCTGGACATGCATCTTCTTTATCTGGGATTCCATCTCCATCTCTGTCTGTATTTCCAAATCTAAACAAGATAGACGCTGAAGCTTGCCAAAAATTAGCATAACTTGCTTTGTCTGTAGGAGTAGAAACATAGTCTCCTTGAACACCTAAACCAAAGTTATCGGTAATCCAGAAATTAGATCCTAAACCTGTTGCCAATGCGAAGTGATCTTTATTATAAGAAGGATTAACGCTAGTATAGTCGTGTCTTAGATAATTAGCACCTACTCTCAAATAGGGATCAAACCATGATTCTTCATTCCAAAATCCATTAATTTTGAATTGAAGTCCAACCCCTGCTAATAGGAAGAATTCTTTGCTCATTCCCAATTTTTGGTTATCTACATTCCCTACAGAGGCTTGTAAATCTGCAACTAAAAATTTATTAATATTTCTAGCAACGGTTAATTTAGATAGCGGTGGTGTAATTGTAAAATTACCTACGTTCCACAATTGTTTACTTGTAAGGTCGTCAAATACATGCTTAGCTCCACTGCTAGCTACATGATTTTCGCCATGAGCTCCAACTCCAATCAACCATGGATTGGTTGTAGTTTGTGAAAATACAGTAGTGGCAACCGCTAGTGCCAATGCTGAAATTCCTAATTTTAGCTTTTTCATAGAATTAAATTATTTAATAATTGATAATGCAAAATAAATATAAAAATATGGATTATACAAAGTTTTTTCAAAATTTCTTTTGTAATCGTGCTAAATTACGATCAGATTCTCTTTTTTTAATCGTCTGTCTCTTGTCGTATAATTTTTTCCCGCGGGCAATACCGATGCGCACTTTGGCATAACCTTTATCATTTATATATAATTTTAAAGGTATTATTGTAAATCCCACATTTTGGACTTTCTTTTCAATTCTGGATAATTCTCGTTTATGCAACAATAGTTTTCGGTCTCGCTTGGTGGCATGATTATAAAAAGAACCCATAAGATATGGATCAATCATCATGTTTATCAGCCAAAGTTCGCCATCTTTCATCTGGCAAAAACTTTCCGCAATAGAAGCTTTGGAGGAGCGAAGCGACTTTATCTCCGTTCCCTGCAACACAATTCCCGCCTCGAATTCTTCCGAAATTTCATATTCAAATCGAGCGCGACGGTTCACAATATTTATAGAACTTTTTATTTTCATAAAGGTTAAATACTTAAAATCATAATCGTTCCTGAAATAAGGAAATCTTTCGTATTTTTGCGCAAATTTACAAAAGAATATGCTTACAGTATCCAATCTCTCTTTACAATTTGGGAAAAGAGTACTTTTTGACGAAGTAAATATAAAATTTACCAAAGGAAATTGTTACGGAATTATAGGTGCCAACGGAGCCGGAAAATCAACTTTTTTAAAAATCTTAAGTGGCGAACAAGAACCTACCACAGGAAATGTTTCTTTAGAACCGGGAAAAAGAATGTCTGTATTAGAGCAAGATCACTTTGCTTATGATAATTATACCGTTTTAGATACCGTTTTGCGTGGAAATAAAGATTTATACGCTGTAAAAGAAGAAATGGATGCGCTCTACGCTAAACCCGATTTTTCGGATGAAGATGGAATAAAAGCCGGCGAATTAGGGGTTGTTTACGAAGAAATGGGCGGATGGAATGCAGAAACCGATGCACAAACCATGCTTTCCAACGTGGGAATAAAAGAAGACATGCACTACAAAATGATGTCGGAATTAGAAAACCAAGACAAAGTTCGTGTATTGCTTGCCCAAGCACTTTTCGGAAATCCCGATGTATTGATTTTAGACGAACCTACCAACGACTTGGATATCGACACCATTTCATGGTTGGAAGATTTCTTGGCCGATTATGAAAATACCGTAATTGTGGTTTCACACGACCGACATTTTTTAGACGCTGTTTGTACCCACATAGGAGATTTGGATTTCTCAAAATTAAATCTTTATACCGGAAATTACAGTTTTTGGTACGAAGCCTCCCAACTTGCAGCCAAACAAAGAATGCAGGCCAATAAAAAAGCTGAAGAGAAAAAGAAAGAATTGCAAGATTTCATCGCAAGATTCAGCTCCAACGTTGCCAAAGCCAAGCAAGCTACCGCAAGAAAGAAAATGATAGACAAGCTGAATATAGAAGAAATAAAACCTTCTTCACGTAGATATCCTGCCATTATTTTTGAACAAGAAAGAGAAGCCGGCGACCAAATATTGGAAGTGAAAGATTTAAAAAAATCCAAAGACAACGAACTTCTCTTCTCGAATATAGATTTAAACCTAAAAAAAGGAGATAAAATTGCTGTGCTTTCCAAAAGCTCGTTAGCCATTACCGAATTTATGGAAATCATCACAGGAAACGAAACCGCAGATCAAGGTTCTTTCCAGTGGGGAGTAACCACCAAGCAAAGTTATATGCCTTTGGACAACACCAAGTTTTTCCAAGAAGACATCAATTTGGTCGATTGGCTGCGCCAATTTGTAGAAACCGATGAAGAACGCCACCAAGAATACATCAGAGGTTTTTTAGGGAAAATGTTATTTTCCGGAGACGAAGCTCTAAAATCTTCTACCGTACTTTCAGGAGGCGAAAAAATGCGTTGCATGTTCAGTAGAATGATGCTTCAAAAAGCCAATGTTCTCATTCTGGACGAACCTACCAACCATTTGGATTTGGAAAGTATTACGGCTTTAAACAATTCTTTGGAAAATTTCAAAGGAACCATACTTCTCGCTTCTCACGACCACGCCATGCTGGAAAGTGTTTGTAATCGAATTATCGAACTTACTCCCAAAGGAATCATCGATCGTTATATGACGTACGATGAATATTTAAACGATAAAAAAGTACGAGAATTAAGAGATAAATACTACGCTTAATACTAAGATTTATACCATCTAAATTAAAAACCGTTTTTTTGAAACGGTTTTTATCATTTAAAGATAAAGGAAAAATTTAATTTTAGAAAATAAGAAAGTTTCTACCTACAATTTTTCCTATATTTGTTACCATGACAAAACGATGGATTGAAAAAGCACTTCCACGCGAAGACCTCGTTGATAAAACAAACTCGTCTTTAGGATTTGGAAACCTCGCTTCAAAAATTCTTGTAATGCGAGGCATCGATTCTTACGAAAAAGCCAGAAAATTCTTTAAACCTAAATTAAGCGATATTTACGATCCTTTTCTAATGAAAGATATGTCGCAAGCTGTAAATAGAATTGCAACAGCGATAGAAAATGGAGAAAAAATATTAGTATATGGCGATTACGATGTAGATGGAACCACTTCGGTGGCATTAATGTACATTTACCTAAAGAATATTTATAATGAAGAATATTTAGATTATTACATTCCCGACCGAAATACAGAAGGTTACGGAATTTCTACAGAAGGAATAAACTACGCCAAAGAAAACGGATTTTCGCTTATTATCGCGCTGGATTGCGGGATAAAATCTGCAGAAAAAATAAACTACGCTTCCTCTCTTGGTATCGATTTTATTATTTGCGATCATCATTTGCCCGGAGAAAAACTACCCGAAGCTGTTGCTGTATTAGATCCCAAAAGAAAAGATTGTTCTTATCCTTTTAAAGAATTAAGTGGCTGCGGAGTTGGTTTTAAACTTTGCCAAGGATTAAATACCATATATCAACTTCCTGAAAAAGAACTTCACGCGCTTTCCGATCTTTTGGTGATTAGTATCGCAGCGGATATTGTTCCCATTATCGACGAAAACAGAACTTTCGCAAAAATGGGATTGAAAAAACTGAGAAATTCTACACGCCCCGGAATTCAAAAACTTATTTTAAAAGATAAATTAAGGCATTTTACCATTTCGAATATTGTTTTTGAAATTGCGCCCAAAATCAATGCTGCCGGAAGAATTTCTCATGCAAAAACTGCGGTAAAACTTTTGATAACAGAAGATCCTTTAAAAGCTGAGGAAATTGTAGAACGCATTCTGAAACTCAACGACCAAAGAAGAGATTTAGATTCGAATATGACTTTTGAAGCAAAAGAGCAAGTAATAGAAACACAGCAAGAAAACGATTACAGCACCATTGTTTATCATCCGGAATGGAACAAAGGCGTAATAGGAATTGTTGCTTCGCGGCTGATTGAAACTTATTATAAACCCACTTTGGTATTTACCGATGGCAACGATGGCGAAATGGTAGGTTCTGCACGTTCTGTTTCGGATTTCGATTTGCATCATGCTTTGGATCAATGTTCGGATTTATTTTTAAAATTCGGAGGACACCGCGCTGCCGCAGGATTGTCCATAGAAAAGAAAAACTTCGAGGAATTTAAAATCCGATTCGAGGAAATTGTAAAATCCAGCATCCAAGAACACCAAAAATCTCCTACCATTACTATCGACAGCGAGATTTCGCTGGACGATCTTACGGACGATTTTCTTCGATTTCATCATAAATTGCAACCTTTCGGTCCGGAAAATATGAAACCTGTTTTTCTTATTAAAAATACTTCTATTTACGGAAATATAAAGCGAATCGGGAAAACGGGAATTCACTTAAAATTTAAAGTAGAACAAGCAGGTTGTAAAAATATATTCGAAGCATTGGCTTTTAAATCGGGAGATTCTTTTACAGATTTTACCACAAAGAAATTCGATCTTGTTTTTACCATCGAAGAAAATTATTGGAAAGGAAATATGACTTACTTTTTAAATATTAAAGACGCTTTATTCCATTCTTAAACTTCTGTACATTTTATGAAAAAAATCGGTTTGTTTTTTGGTTCCTTCAATCCCATACACATTGGGCATCTTATTTTGGCCAATTACATTGTGGAGTACACCGATTTGGAGGAAGTGTGGTTTGTGGTAAGTCCGCAAAATCCATTTAAAAGTAAATCCCAGCTTTTGGATGAATACAACCGATTGGAAATGGTAAACTTGGCGACCGAAAAATATCCGAAATTAAAAGTTTCGGATATCGAGTTTAAACTTCCCCGCCCGTCTTACACCATTGATACGCTTACTTATCTGCACGAAAAATTTCCGGATATTTATTTCTGCCTCATTATGGGAGAAGATATTTTGAAGTCGCTGCCCAAATGGAAAAATTCTGATTTATTGATAAAAAACCACGAAATTATTGTTTATCCCAGGCTTTTTGAAGGAAGAGAAACGCCGGAAAAATATATCCAGAACAAAAATATCCACCGCATAAATGCGCCTGTTATTGAGCTTTCGGCTTCCGAAATCAGGAAAATGATAAAAGAAGGAAAAAATGTTCGCCCCATGCTTCCGATTGAAATTTTTGATTATTTGGACGGTAGTAACTTCTATAAATAAAAAGATTTTTAGCATTTAGAACTTTATCTTTTTACTCTTTTTCGCTTTTATTTTACAAAATATCCTTGATAAAATGTAACCAATTCTTGGTTTGGATGTCTTATGTATAGAATTTAAAAATTAATCTTAAAATTTTTATACTTGATAATCAATAAATTATAATTAAATTAAATAATTTCAGGTACTTTGTTTTGCATGCTACTTATTTTTATATATATCTTTGCCAAAGAAAATAACAAGTATAAACTTAGTACTATGAATAAAATATTTTTCACCCTCGGAATCATTAGCAGTTTTTATCTTTCAGCACAGGAAGTAAAAACAGATACGGTAAATACTCAGGAAATTCAGGAAATTACCCTGAATAGAAAAGCATTTCATAAAGCTGCAGATCGCTTTATATTCGATGTTTCTAAAGCACCCGCCGCAAAAGGAAGTACAACTTTCGATGTTTTAAAACAAACTCCTCTAATTTCTTCCACCGATGATAAAACTTTAAAAATCGCAGGAAAGAACAATGCTCAGATTTACATCAACGGAAGAAAATCCAATATGGATGCGGAATCTCTTGTACAATTTCTGAAAAATACTCCCGCCGAAAACATCCAAAGGATTGAAGTAATTACCACGCCGGGAAGCGAATTTCAGGTAGATGCTTCGGATGGAATTATCAATATTATTTTGAAGAAAAAAATGACGGATGGAATGAACGGAAACTTGCGAATGTCCAATTCGCAAACGAAATACAACTCCACTTCGGCAAGTGTTTCGCTCAATTACAGAAAAGATAAATTGGGAATTTCGGGAAACCTTTCTACCAGCGATAATATTTATCCCGAATCTTATATTTTAAGAAACGGAAACGAAACCGTGATGAACGAAACTACCGGAATTACTAAAAATCCAAATAAAAATCTGGGTGGTTATCTGAATATTGATTATCAACTGAACGACAATAGCAACCTTGCACTTTCTTGGAATTCGTGGGCCAATAAAAGCGACAATTCTGAAATAGATTTTTTCAATACAGTTACTACTCCATCGGGGAAAAACTATTCTATTTCGAGAAGTAATGACAATTCGCGCTTTTATAACAACAACCTCAACTTGAATTATGAATTAAAAACCGATTCTTTGGGAAGTAAACTGAGCTTGAATACGGCTTATCTTAATTATAAAAAATTTCAAACTTCGGTAAGTCAAACCATTATTTCCGATATTTCGCACAACGATTTGGGAGTGAGCAGAGAAGTTTTTCAGAAAACACCGCAGGTTATCAATAATTTTTCAGGAATGGTAGATTACATTAAAAAGTTTAAAAATGATTTTACCATTTCCATCGGTGGAAATTACAACAAAACCAAAACAGATAACGATACCAAAAGCGATACTTATTATCTGATTCCACCGCTTCCCGACAAAAGCGAGCCCAATCATTTTATTTACAATGAAAATATTTATGGAATGTACCTTACTTTAGAAAATAAATTTTCGGATAAATTTTCAGCAAAAATTGGAGCGCGTTATGAAATTACCAACAGTTTGGGAACTTCGGACAATGCACAAAATCCGGAATACAAAAGAATTGAAAGAAATTACAACAATTTTCTTCCTTATTTAAGTTTAAATTATGCCATCAATCATAATCACAATATTTCTTATGCATTTTCCAGCAGAATGAGAAGACCGAGCTTTTGGGAACTAAATCCTGTGAAAGATTTCCTTACAGAAGACAATTATACACAAAACAATCCTTTTGTAAAAGCATCTTCCACATACAATCAGGAACTTACCTATATGTACAAAAACTCTTATTTCCTCATCTTAAATCATTCTTTTATAAAAGACCAAATTACGCAAGTTCCGCTGCAAAGAGATATTATAAAAGCCGATGGCAACACTTATCAAGAACTTCGGTACATAAGAACCAATTTCGGCAACAAGCAGGAAATGTCGGCAATGTTGGGAATGAACAAATCCTTCTTTAAACAATACTGGACCACCAACTTGAACATTGGTGTTCAGCACAACAAAAATAATGGAAGGCTAAGTGTAGATCCCACAACCGGCGATGTTTTTTCGGAATATGTAAACAAAAAAAGTTCTACAAGTTTGTTGATTCAAACCAGCAATACCATTCGTTTGGATAAAGCAAAAACGTGGTTTCTCGGGATTAATTATTTCTTCGTAGATAAACAGCAGATGGAACTGGGAACGCTGAACAACATTTCCAGTTTAGATTTAAACCTGAAAAAAATCTGGAACAACTGGACGTTTTCTTTAGATGTAAATGATCTTTTAAAAACCTATGTTATAGAAGTTGAAGATTACCAGGATAGTGGAAACTACAATTATGTGAGAAACGACCTTTACAGAAGAGGAGTAACATTGGGCATTACTTACAACTTCGGAAATCAAAAAGTGAAAAAATTAAGAGACATTAAAGCTGCTACCGATGCGATTGAAGAGAGAACCCAATAACGCCAAATTTCCATATCTAATCTAAAGTTTTTCTAAATCTCAAACTTCAACGCATCGTTTATACTTTTCCAAGGCAGATTTGCTTTGGAAAAGTTTTTTATACAGGAAAAACAAATTATTTTTTGGGGAGAAAAACTTCCGCCATCATACAACGCACACTTCCTCCTCCATTTTCCTCAATGGTATGCACATCGGAATAGATAATTTCGGCGTGAGTTTCAATTCGCTGAATTTGAGCCGGAGTTAAACTTTTATAAGCAGCCGCACTCATTACAAGGAATTTTTCGCCTTTATTATTTTGCACTTCCAGCATATTTCCCGCAAATCGATTCATTTGTTCTTCGGAAATTTCGATAATTTCTTTATGCGTTGCTTCTAAATTCTGAATTACATTTTTACGTTCTTCTTCATCGTCGATGGTATCCAAACAAATAATTGCATAATCCGCTCCCAATCCCATCATTACATTGGTGTGATAAATGGGTAATCTTTTTCCATCTATACTTTGGAAAGCCTTAAAAAGCACAGGGCGATAACCAAAATCTTCGCACCATTTTTCAAAAACTTCTTTATTCAATCGGATAGATTCTGCGCCATAAGCAATTCGGTTTTCGCGATCCAAAATCATAGCACCGGTTCCTTCCAGATATTTATTTTCCAATTCATAATCGGAATAATCTTTTACCACACCAACCTCAAAACCTTCTTCTCTCAAACGGTATAAAATATCTTCCCGGCGTTCGGTTCTTCTGTTTTCCGCAAACATCGGAAATAAAGAAACGCGCCCATCTTGATGAAAACTTACCCAATTATTGGGATAAATAGAATCGGGTGTATGTGGCGACAAAGTATCTTGCACCGTAATGACTTGTATGCCTTTGGAGCGCAATTTTTCTACCAATTCTTTAAATTCCTGTAATGCTTTCAATTGTGTTTCTTCATTGGAAGCGTTATTTTGGAAATAATTATTTACCGCTGTTTGTGCATTATAGCCAAATGCAACGGGTTCTATCATCAAAATTGTATTTGTGGATTGCATGATTTTCAAAATAAAGTTTAACCTTCTCTTTCCAATGGCATGGTGGAGCATCTTAACAAACCGCCCATTTTAGAGATTTCGCGGTATTTCAGTTTTTCTACTTGGATGTTCCATTTTTCTTCCAAATGGCGGTTCAGCCTTTCGAAACTGGAATCGCTTACCACCACATTTTCGGAAATAGAAAAAACATTGGGAACCATATCAATAGTTTCTTGCTGGGTAACAAAGAAACAATTTTCTTCCCCAAAAATGCTTACTAATAATTTAAAATCGCGTTCGTTTACAAAACCATCTTTATAAATAATGCATTGATTTTTGCCCACCAAATTAAAAGTACAATCCAAATGCAGAATTCCTTTTCCGGGATTGGTATCGTTTTTCTTTAAATCTAAATCGATTACTCTTTTATCGGGAAAATATTCGCACAGGATTTCTACGGCAATTTTGTTGGTTCGGGCAGTTTTATAGTTTCTGTAATCTTCGTCGTAACAAGTTCCTACAAAAATAAAATCGTTCCAAAGTAATACATCTCCGCCTTCTACCTGAGCGCTGGGTGGTAAATTTACAATCTTGTTCCAATCTATTTTTTGATAAATTTTATGATAAGCTTCCTGCTCCAAAGCTCTGTCTGAAATTATATTCGAAATAAAAAGATAATCTTCAATAGCAAAAGCTACATCTCTGGAAAACACCTGGTTGTAATCCTGAATGATTTCCGGACGAAGCACTTCCACTTGATGTTTCTTCAGGATTTTCTCGAAAGCGTTCATTTCCGAAACAATGTCTTTTTCCGTAGGATATATTCCACTTTTGATGGAACGGTAAGATTTTGCATCGAAAGAATCTTTCAATCCCGGCGCTTCTCCCATCGATTGTGGTTGTCCTAAAACTACTTTTCGCAATTTTCCGGTTTCATTTTTAATGTTGAGCTTCATAAATTTCTTTATTTATAACTTCTATAAAAATAGACTTTTCAATATAATTTTAAGCAAAAACCCACTCAAAAGAGCAGGTTGTAAATTTTCCAAAGACTTTATTTGCGGTTTTCCATCGCAACATAATCGCGAGGTTTTTCTCCTTGGTAAACTTGTCTCGGGCGCCCGATAGGTTCTCCGGTTAATCTCATTTCTTTCCACTGAGAAATCCATCCCGGAAGCCTTCCTAAAGCAAACATTACGGTAAACATTTCGGTAGGAATTCCCAAAGCGCGGTAAATAATACCGGAATAAAAATCTACATTGGGATAAAGTTTTCTCTCGATAAAATAATCGTCTTCCAAGGCAACTTTTTCTAATTTTAAAGCAATGTCTAAAGCTTCATCATGAACGCCCAATGCTTCGAAGATATCGTCTGCTGCTTTTTTAATGATTCTTGCTCGTGGATCGAAGTTTTTATAAACTCTGTGTCCAAAGCCCATCAATCGGAATTCGTCGTTTTTATCTTTTGCTTTTTCAATGTATTTATCTACATTTCCTCCATCTTCTTGAATCATTTCCAGCATTTCGATAACAGCTTGGTTGGCTCCTCCGTGTAAAGGTCCCCACAAAGCAGAAATGCCCGCAGAAACTGAAGCAAACAAGCTGGTTTGTGCAGAACCTACCATTCTAACTGTAGATGCGGAGCAGTTTTGCTCGTGATCTGCGTGTAGAATTAATAATTTATCTAAAGCATTTACTACTACTCTATCTAATTGAAATTCTTCATTGGGTTTGCGGAACATCATTCTACAGAAGTTTTCCACGTAATTCAGGCTGTTGTCTCCGTGGTTAATGGGATATCCCATTTTCTTTCTGTAAGTCCACGCTGCTAAGTGCGCCAATTTGGCCAATAGCTTTTCTGCAGCAAAATCTAATTCTTCAGGAGAATTTATATCTACTGCTTTTGGGTTGAATGCTGTGAGCGCAGAAGTAAGCGAGGATAAAACTCCCATAGGATGTGCCGAACGGGGAAACACGTCGATAAGTCGCTTCATTTCATCTGCCACGAAGTTGTATTTCTTTAAACCTTCTTCAAAACTTTCAAATTGGTTCTTAGTGGGCAGTTCTCCATACAACAAAAGATACATCACTTCTGTAAAATTAGATTTTTCTGCAATTTGCTCAATGGGATAACCTCTATAGAAAAGTTCTCCTTTATCTCCATCTAAATAAGTGATTTTACTTATGGTAGATCCTGTATTTTTATATCCACGATCCAAAGTTATCAATCCGGTTTCAGCGCGAAGTTTTGAAATATCTATTCCATTATCCCCCATTGTTCCTTTTATAATAGGGAATTCATAGGATTTACCGTCATAGTTTAAAACGACTTTATTATCTGACATATTTATTATAAATTTTGGTATAAATATACGGAAAAATGTTCAGATGCTCAAACGTTATTTTGATAAAGAATCTATCGTAAAGATTGATATTTAGATATAAAAAATGTGGAAAAATTATCAAAAAAAGCAGCCGAAAATTCGGCTGCTTTTTCAAATTTATGAATTTTGATTTTATTTAAAATTTAAATACTTCTCTTCCTAAAAATTGCGCTGTTGATCCCAAGTTTTCTTCAATGCGGAGAAGTTGGTTGTATTTCGCCATTCTATCGGAACGTGATAAAGATCCGGTTTTTATTTGTCCGCAATTCTGAGCTACTGCTAAATCGGCTATTGTAGCATCTTCGGTTTCTCCGGATCTATGGGACATTACTGTGGTATATTTATTGAATTGTGCCATTTGAACGGCAGCCATAGTTTCGGACAAAGTCCCAATTTGATTAACTTTTATCAAAATAGAATTGGCAATATTATTTTCAATTCCTTTTTTCAGGCGGTTTACATTGGTTACAAATAAATCGTCTCCCACCAATTGTACTTTATTTCCTAATTTTTCGGTTAATAATTTCCAACCTTCCCAATCGTCTTCTTGCATGCCGTCTTCAATTGAAATAATAGGATATTTATTACAAAGTTCTGCAAGATAATCCACTTGTTCTTGTCGTGTTCTTTGCGCACCTTTCTCGCCCTCGAATTTGCGATAATCGTAAGTTCCTTCGGTATAAAATTCGGAAGAAGCGCAATCGAGCGCCAGCATAATATCTTTTCCGGGTTGATAGCCGGCTTGTTCAATCGCTTTTAATAAAGTATCCAATGCATCTTCGGTTCCTTTAAAAGTTGGGGCAAATCCTCCTTCGTCTCCTACAGTTGTGGTAAGACCTTTACTTTTTATTACAGATTTTAACGTATGGAAAATTTCGGTTCCTTTTTGTAAAGCGTGCGAAAACGAATCTGCTTCCACAGGCATAATCATAAATTCTTGGAACGCAATAGGCGCATCGGAGTGAGATCCCCCGTTAATCACATTCATCATCGGGACGGGTAATGTATTGGCATTTACGCCTCCCACATATTTGTACAAAGGCAATCCTAACTCTGCGGCCGCAGCTTTTGCAACTGCAAGCGATACACCCAAAATAGCATTGGCGCCCAACTTTCCTTTATTGGAGGTTCCATCTAATTCCGTCATAATGCGATCCAATAAATTTTGATCGTAAACCGGCATTCCTATTAATTCGGGAGCGATAATTTCTCGTACATTTTCTACTGCTTTTTTTACTCCTTTTCCTATAAAATCTTTACCGCCGTCCCGCAATTCTACTGCTTCATGTTCTCCGGTAGAAGCTCCGGAAGGAACTGCTGCTCGACCTAAATATCCATTTTCTGTATATACATCTACTTCTACTGTGGGATTTCCACGAGAATCTAAAATTTGGCGTGCTTCAATGTTGCGAATGTAACTCATTTTGTAATTTTAATTTCCCACAAAGATATTAAAATCTAAAGCAAAATAATTGTTGTTTTTCTTATTTAACCCAAGTTCAATTTAAGTTTTGAAAATCTATGAGGCTTAAATCGTATTCTTTAAAACGAAAATAAAAAAGTCACCCAAACTATGGATGACTTTCTGTATTTAAAAAGAAAAATTTTTATTCTTCTGTTTTTTCTTCTGTAGTATCTTCTTTTTTAGCTTCAGGTTCAGCTTCTATTTTAGCTGGAGCAGCTTCTACTTTTTCAGTTTCAGCAGCTTTGGCTTTGCTGGAAGATCTTCTACTTCTACGAGTGGTTTTCTTAGCCGCCTCATTAGGATTATAGATTTCATTAAAATCTACCAATTCTATAAGGGCTGTTTCTGCACCATCTCCTGCTCTAAATCCTGTTTTAATGATTCTGGTATATCCACCATTTCTCTCTGCAATTTTTGGAGCAATGTTTCTGAAAAGTTCGCTTACAGCAAACTTATCATGAAGGTAGGAGAATACAATTCTTCTGTTGTGAGTAGAATCTGTTTTGGATTTGGTAAGAAGAGGTTCTACATATACGCGCAAAGCTTTGGCTTTGGCCAATGTGGTATTAATTCTCTTATGTTCGATAAGGGAATTTGCCATATTGGAAAGCATTGCTTTTCTATGGGATGCGGTTCTTCCTAAGTGATTTATTTTCTTTCCGTGTCTCATTTTTCTGGGATTATTTGTCAGCGTCTAGCTGATATTTACTAATATCAAAATTGAAGTTTAGTCCTTTATCGTGAACTAATTCTTCCAATTCAGCGAGTGATTTTTTACCGAAGTTTCTAAATTTCATCAAATCTGATTTACTATAAGAAACTAATTCGCCTAAAGTTTCCACTTCAGCAGCTTTCAAGCAATTTAATGCACGAACGGAAAGATCCAATTCGTCCAATTTTGTTTTTAAAAGCTGGCGGGTATGAAGGGTTTCTTCATCGTACTGTGCAGAGGCTTTTACGGCTTCTGTTTCCAAAGTAATACGCTCATCGGAGAAAAGCAGGAAGTGATAAATTAATATTTTTGCTGCTTCTGTAAGGGCGTTTTGTGGAGTAATAGAGCCGTCGGTTTCGATATCGAGAATTAATTTCTCGTAGTCTGTTTTCTGCTCTACACGATAGTTTTCTACGCTGTATTTTACTCTTTTAATTGGAGTGAAAATGGAGTCGATTGCGATGGTTCCGATAGGTGCGTTTTCCGATTTGTTTTGATCGGAGGGAACGTATCCTCTTCCTTTTTCGATTTGGAAAGTCATTTCGAAATCTACTTTTTTATCGAGATTGCAAATGACCAAATCGGGGTTTAATACTTCAAAACCATTGATTGCTTCTCCAAGATCTCCTGCTGTAATTTCGGATTTGCGGCTAAGTTTCACATGAACTTCTTCGGAAGAAGCTTTATCTACTTTAGCTTTTAACCGAACTTGCTTTAAATTCAGAATAATTTCCGGAACATCTTCGATAACTCCGGGGATGGTAGAAAATTCATGCTCTACGCCTTCAATTTTGATGGATGTGATAGCAAATCCTTCCAAGGAAGAGAGTAGTACTCTTCTCAATGCGTTCCCGATGGTTAAACCGAAACCAGGCTCCAAAGGTCGGAATTCGAACTGACCTTGGAAGTCTGTGGAGTTTAGAAGGATTACTTTATCGGGTTTAATAAAAGATAATATTGCCATAATGGTTGGTTGAGCAAATTTTCAAAAAGATTATTTAGAATATAATTCGACGATTAACTGTTCTTTGATGTCTTCGGGGATTTGTATTCTTTCCGGAGCACTTATGAAAGTACCAGTTTTAGTTTCGTCGTTGTATTGAAGCCAGTCGTAATTGGATCGATTAGCTAAAGATTCTTCGATAATGTCTAATGATTTCGATTTTTCTCTTACTGCTACTTGATCTCCGGCTCTCAGTTGATAAGAAGGGATGTTTACCAACTCACCATTTACGGTTATGTGTCTGTGGGATACTAATTGTCTGGCTGCCGCACGTGTGCTGGCAAATCCTAAACGATAAACCACGTTATCTAAACGGGATTCGCAAAGTTGTAGCAACAATTCCCCGGTAATTCCCTTGGATCTTTGTGCTTTTTTGTATAGGTTTCTGAATTGTCTTTCGAGAATTCCGTAGGTATATTTAGCTTTTTGTTTTTCGCTTAGCTGAATACCGTATTCCGATTTTTTAGATCCTCTTCTTTTATTGGGTCCGTGCTGTCCGGGAGGGTATTTTCTTTTTTCAAAGTTTTTATCTGCACCGTAAATTGCCTGACCGAATTTTCTTGCAATTTTACTTTTTGGGCCTGTATATCTTGCCATTTCTTTTAATAATTTTAGATTATACTCTTCTCCTTTTTGGTGGTCTACATCCGTTGTGCGGCATAGGGGTTACATCTACTATTTCGCTTACTTCGATACCGCTGTTGTGTATGCTGCGAATAGCGGATTCTCTACCAGCTCCGGGACCTTTCACAAAAACTTTTACTCTTCTCAATCCTGCTTCATAAGCAATCTGAGCGCAGTTTTCGGCAGCCATTTGTGCTGCAAAAGGTGTGTTCTTTTTAGAACCTCTGAAGCCCATTTTTCCGGCAGAAGCCCAAGAAATAACTTCTCCGTTTTTATTCGTTAAAGAAATAATAATATTGTTGAAGGAAGCCTGAATATGCGCTTGGCCTATCGCTTCAATTTTTACTTTTCTTTTCTTCGTTGTTTTTGATTGTTTTGCCATAATTCTCTACTCTAACGATTATTTAGTTGTCTTTTTCTTGTTAGCAACTGTTTTTCTTTTTCCTTTACGAGTTCTAGAATTATTTTTTGTTCTTTGGCCTCTTAAAGGTAATCCAAGTCTGTGACGTATTCCTCGTTGGCAACCAATGTCCATCAAACGTTTGATGTTTAGTTGTTTTTCAGAACGTAATTCTCCTTCCACTTTGATGTGTTCGGTAATGTACTTTCTGATGGATGCCAATTCATCGTCATTCCATTCATCGACTTTCTTATCTTCGCTCACTCCAGCGCTTTCTAGGATTTTGGATGCTGTGCTTCTTCCAATTCCATAAATGTAAGTAAGTCCTATTACTCCTCTTTTGTTTTTAGGTAAATCTACCCCTGCGATTCTTGCCATAGTTCGATACGGTATTAACCTTGTCTTTGTTTAAATTTAGGGTTCTTTTTGTTGATTACGAATAGTACGCCTTTTCTGCGAACTATTTTACAATCAGCACTTCTCTTTTTTATTGATGCTCTAACTTTCATATTTATAAGCTTTATGCCTGTTAGGAAAACCTATTGGGCAGTGTTTGTTTTTATTTTAGTATCTAAAAGTTATTCTGCCTTTGCTAAGGTCGTAAGGGGAAATTTCCAAACGTACCTTGTCGCCGGGCAAAAGTTTTATGTAATGCATTCTCATCTTTCCGGAAATGTGTGCTATTAACACATGTCCGTTTTCTAGCTCCACTCGGAACATCGCATTGGATAGTGCTTCCACTATCACTCCATCTTGTTCAATATGTTTTTGCTTCGCCATAAATTAATCTCTGTACTTTTTAGTACTTATTTCTCCTTGATAATTTAGATTGCATTAATCCATCATAATGATGATTCAACAAATAAGTGTTGATTTGTTGAATGGTATCGAGGATTACACCCACCATAATTAAAAGTGATGTACCCCCGAAGAATATTGCAAATCCATCAGTTTTTACCAAGTTTCCATGCACTATCGCCGGAAGGACTGCAAAGATAGCTAAAATTATTGCTCCTGGCAAAGTGATTTTCGATAAAATATCGTCCAAGTATTCTTCTGTTTCTTTTCCGGGTCTGATACGAGGGATTAATCCTCCATTTCTTTTAAGATCATCTGCCATCTGATTTACCGGAATTGTAATCGCGGTATAAAAGAAGGTAAAGATAATAATCAAAATTCCAAAAAGTACGTTGTATTGCCAACTGAATATATTTTGGAAACCTGCCAAAAAGGTATTGGTATCATCCAATCTGGTTAATAATCCGGGTAAAAACATAAGGGCTTGTGCAAAGATAATAGGCATTACTCCGGCAGCATTTACTTTCAAAGGAATCCACTGACGAGCGCCACCCATTAAGTTTCGGGGAGCTCCACCTCTTGCCTGAGCTCTACTAACATATTGAATGGGAACTTTTCTAACAGCAACGGAAAGTACAACTGCTCCTAAAATAGCTGCCAACCAGCACAATATTTCTACCAACAACATAATGGTTCCTAAACCTCCATTTCCGGTTTGTGTTTGGTATTCTCTTACAAATGCCATAGGTAGATCTGCAATAATACCAATCATAATTAATATGGAAATACCATTTCCTACTCCCTTATCTGTAATTTTTTCTCCTAACCACATAGCGAAAATTGATCCCGTAACCAATATAACGATACTTGGCAACCAAAACATAATGGTATTAGGATCTACATAATAAGCTGCACTAAATTGTGAATAGGGTAAAAATACTCCTGTGATGGATGCTAAGTAGGAAGGAGCCTGAACCAAACATACAGCTATGGTAAGCCAACGTGTAATTTGGTTTAAAGTTTTCCGGCCACTTTCTCCATCTTTTTGTAATTTTTGCAAATAAGGAATTGCCATCCCCATAAGCTGAATAATAATGGAAGCAGAGATGTAAGGCATAATCCCGAGCGCCATAATGGATGCCCGGCTAAATGCTCCACCTGTAAATGAGGAAAGCAAGCCCAATAATCCGGATGCTTGCTGATTTCCACCTTGCGATTGATATACTTCCAAAAGGTTTCCCACCTCGGCCATATTAATAGCCGGGAGAGAGATATAAGATGCAAATCTATACACCAAGAGCAAAGAGAGTGCGTAAATCATTTTGGTACGCAATTCTTCTAAGCTCCAAATGTTTTTAAGTGTCTGTATAACTCCTTTCATTGGTTTTTATTAAAGAGTATTTGCTTTGCCACCAGCTTTAGTAATGGCTTCTTCTGCAGATTTAGTAAATTTATCAACGGTAATGGTAATTGCCGATGTTACTTCTCCTCTGCCTAAAACTTTAACCAAATCTCCTTTGGATGCCAAGCGATGAATAATAAGGGTTTCCTTGGTGATTTCTCCTTGGATTCCTTTTTCATCTACTAATTTCTGGAGGGTATCTAAATTGATACCTACATACTCTTTTCTGTTTATATTTTTAAATCCAAATTTCGGTAATCTTCTTTGTAATGGCATCTGACCACCTTCGAAACCTATTTTTTGCGAGTAACCGGATCTGGATTTTGCACCTTTGTGTCCTTTTCCGGCGGTTCCTGCTTTTCCGCTACCTTGTCCTCTACCTACTCTTTTGGAGTTGTGTGTGGCACCGAAAGCGGGACGGATATTGTTTAATTTCATTTTTATAAGGTATTAATAGAGAGCAAAAAGTAAACGAGAGTTTAAACGTTTCCCGTAAATTTTCTACTTCTGATTTATTTTTCTACTACTTCTACTAAGTGGCTTACAACGTTTACCATTCCTAAAATATTAGGGGTTGCTTCGTGTTCCACAACTTGGTTTATTTTTTTTAAACCTAATGCTTCAAGCGTTTTCTTTTGGTTTTTGGTTCTGCCAATAGCGCTTTTTACTTGTTTGATTGAAATTTTTGCCATTGTTTTATTTTTAACCGTTAAACACTTTATTTAATGAAATTCCTCTCATTCTTGCAATTTCTTCGGGCTTTCTGATATTCAATAAAGCTTTGAAAGTTGCTTTTACTACGTTGTGAGGATTGGATGATCCTTTGGATTTCGAAAGGATATCTTGTATTCCTGCAGCTTCTACTACCATACGAACGGTTCCTCCAGCGATTACTCCGGTACCTTCTGTTGCAGGTTTTAGTAGAATATCGGCTCCTCCGTAACGAGCAGATGCTTCGTGAGGAAGTGTGTTGTTTACCACAGGGATTCTTACCAAGTTCTTTTTAGCGTCTTCTACTGCTTTTGCAATTGCAGTGGCTACTTCTTTACTTTTTCCGCTTCCGTATCCTATAACTCCATCTTCGTTTCCTACTACTACTATGGCGGTAAATCCGAATGCGCGACCTCCTTTGGTTACTTTGGTAACTCTGTTTACGGTTACCAAGCGGTCTGTTAATTCTAATCCTCCGGGTTTTACTCTTTCTATATTGTCTATTCCTAACATAATTTCTCTCTATTAAAAATTAGAATTTTAGTCCGCCTTCTCTTGCACCTTCGGCAATTGCTTTCACACGACCATGGTACTCGAATCCGTTTCTATCGAACACTACTTTTTCTATACCGGCTGCTTTTGCTTTTTCTGCAATTTTTTTACCTACTGCAGTAGCAATTTCGGTTTTGGTACCTTTTACATTTGCTAAATCTTTTTCACGAGATGATGCTGAAACAAGGGTTTTACCTTCTTGATCGTCGATCAACTGTGCATAGATTTCTTTATTGCTTTTATAGACAGATAATCTTGGTACTTCTGTAGATCCGGAGATTTTGCTTCTAACTCTGGTTTTTATTCTGTCTCTTTTTTGAAGTTTTGTTAATGCCATTTTTTTAAATTTTAAGCAGATTTACCAGCTTTACGTCTCACTTGTTCTCCTACGAATCTCACTCCTTTACCTTTGTAAGGTTCAGGTTTTCTGAAGGAACGAATTTTAGCGGCTACCATCCCCAAAAGTTGTTTGTCGTGTGAGGACAAAACGATTACCGGATTTTTACCTTTTTCTGTTTTCGTTTCTACTTTTACCTCTTCAGGAAGTTCTAACACGATATTGTGAGAAAATCCTAAAGATAAATCTAACCTCTGACCTGAATGAGAAGCTCTAAATCCAACTCCTACTAATTCTAATTCTTTTGTAAATCCTTCGGAAGTTCCTACCACCATATTGTTGATGAGCGCTCTATAAAGTCCGTGAAGGGCTTTATGCTGTTTGGCATCGGAAGGGCGGCTCACATGAAGTTCTCCATCTTTTTGTTCTAAAGTAATGCCTCCCGCGAGTTCTTGTGTAAGCTCGCCTTTGGGTCCTTTTACGGTAACTATATTGTCTTGGGATGTTACTGTAACGCCTTCTGGGAGTGTTATACTTGCATAACCAATTCTTGACATTTTCCTTAATTTATAAATTAATAAACATAGCAAATTACTTCTCCACCCACGTTTTCTTGCTTGGCTTTTTTATTAGTCATTACACCTTTGGAGGTAGAAATGATAGCAATACCAAGTCCATTGAGTACTCTTGGGAGTTTATCGGCAGCTTTGTACTGACGTAATCCTGGACGAGATGCTCTTTGTATGGAAGTGATAGCGGGTCTGTTCGTTTGCTTATCGTATTTTAAAGCGATTTTTATATTCCCTTGAACGTTGTTATCTTCAAACTTGTAGTTTAAAATATAACCTTGGTCGAAGAGAATTTTAGTAATCTCTTTTTTAATGTTAGATGCAGGAATATCCACCACTTTGTGGCCTGCGCTTTGTGCGTTCCTTACTCTAGTCAGGAAATCTGAAATTGGATCTGTGACCATTTTTTAATTTTAATTATTGGTTAATGATAGTTAGTTTTGCCGGCGGTTTATTTTTGGCGAATTGCCAACCGTTACGGGCAACTTTTCTATCTTGATTTTACAAAATTGTTACCAACTTGCTTTTTTAACACCGGGAATTAATCCCTTATTTGCCATTTCTCTAAAGGTTACTCTGGAGATTCCAAAAACTCTCATGTATCCTCTGGGTCTTCCGGTAATTTTGCAACGGTTGTGCAATCTTACGGGAGAGGCGTTTTTAGGGATTCTTTGCAATGCATCGTAATCTCCGGCTTCTTTTAAAGCTTTTCTTTTATCGGCATATTTAGCAACGAGTGCTTCTCTTTTGCGCTGACGCGCTTTCATTGATTCTTTAGCCATTATTTGTTTTTTTAAATGGTAATCCGAAGTGGGTTAATAGTGCTTTTGCTTCTTTGTCCGTTTGGGCGCTGGTTACAAAAGTGATATTCATCCCTTGGATTTTCTTTATCTTGTCTATGTTTATTTCAGGGAAAATAATTTGTTCTGTAATTCCTAAGTTGTAGTTTCCTCTTCCATCGAATCCTGTGGCGCTGATGCCTTTGAAGTCTCTGATTCGGGGTAAAGCTGCTACGGTTAGTCTTTCCAAAAACTCATACATTCTGTTTCCGCGTAGGGTTACTTTTGCACCGATGGGCATTCCTTTTCTTAGTTTGAAGGAGGCTTCATCTTTTTTAGATACTGTTCCTACTGCTTTTTGACCAGTAATGATGGTAAGTTCTTCTACAGCATAATCGATAATTTTTTTATCGGCAGTGGCTGCTCCCAATCCTTGGGATACAACGATTTTGGATAGTTTGGGCACTTCCATAATGCTTTTGTATCCGAACTCTTCTTTAAGAGCGGGAGTTATCTTTTCTTTATATTCTGTTTTCAGTCTTGCAACGTATTCCATGTTCTAGATTTAAATAGTTTCACCGGATTTCTTCGCAAATCTCACTTTTTTGTCTCCCTCCATTTTGTAACCTACTCTGGTGGGTTCTCCTGTTTTAGGATCTAGAAGTGCTACGTTAGAAATATGAATGGGTGCTTCTTTTTCTACAATTCCACCTTGAGGATTTTGGGCTGAAGGTTTGGTGTGTTTTTTCACAATGTTTAAACCTGCAACGATTACTCTGGTGTCTTTACCTTCTTTTTTTATTACTTCGATAACTTCACCTTTCTTTCCTTTGATATTTTGATTTCCCGTCGTGATGATGACGTTATCTCCTGCTTTGATTTTTACTTTTGCCATTTTTTTGGAATTTAAATATTAAAGTACTTCGGGTGCTAATGAAATAACTTTCATGTACTGTTTGTCTCTGAGCTCGCGGGCTACGGGTCCAAATACACGTGTTCCTCTCATGTCTCCGGCTGCATTGAGTAGTACGCAAGCGTTATCGTCGAAAGAGATGTAAGATCCATCTTTTCTTCTTACTGCTTTTTTGGTTCTTACTACTACTGCTTTGGATACTTGTCCTTTTTTAGCGTTTCCGTTGGGAGTGGAATCTTTTATGGCTACTACAATTTTGTCGCCTACCGAAGCATATCTTTTTCTTGTTCCACCTAAAACTCTGATGACCAACACTTCTCTGGCGCCGGTGTTATCAGCTACTTTTAATCTTGATTCTGATTGTAACATTACTTCGCTTTTTCAATGATTCTAACAACTCTCCATCTTTTGGTCTTACTCAAAGGACGGGTTTCTTGTATTAATACTGTATCTCCTTCGTTGCATTCGTTTTTCTCGTCGTGTGCAACAAATTTTTTCGTTTTTACAACGAATTTCCCGTACATGGGGTGTCTTCTTTTTTCAACTTGGCTAACAACAATAGTTTTCTCCATTTTATTGCTGGAAACCACTCCTATTCTTTCTTTTCTCAAATTTCTCTCCATGATAAAATGAATTATTGTTTATTAGTTATTTCCGTGTGTAGTCTCGCGATGTCTCTTCTTAGGTTGCGAATAGAGATCGGATTCTGAATTGGGCTAATTTTATGAGCTAAAACTACTTTGGTGTAGTTTGCTTGAGCCTCTGCTAGTTGAGCTTTTAGGTCTTCTATGCTTAAATTTTTTAGTTCAGCGTTTTTCATTTTTTCCCAATTTACGGTTGTTGAACAAAATCGTTTGCTACAATAAATTTAGTCTTTATCGGTAGTTTTTGAGAGGCTAGTCTTAGGGCTTCTTTTGCTACGTCGTAAGGAACTCCTCCTACTTCAAACATCATTCTTCCTGGTTTTACTACGGCTACCCAATATTCTACGGCTCCTTTACCTTTCCCCATACGTACTTCGGCTGGTTTTTTGGTAATAGGTTTGTCGGGGAATATTCTGATCCACAACTGGCCTTCTCTTTTCATGTATCTGGTGGCTGAAATACGCGCCGCTTCTATTTGGCGGGCGGTTACCCAAGCACCTTCTGCTGCTTTAATTCCGAAACTTCCATAAGCAAGACGGGCGCCTCTGTTGGCATTGCCTTTCATTTTCATCTTGTGCATTTTACGGAACTTCGTTCTTTTTGGCTGTAACATAATTTTTAATTATTAGATGTTAGACGTTAGATGTTAGATAATATTCGAATCAGTTCTTGTAACGGAAGATCTAATTTCTATCTTCTAACTTCTAATTTATTTTTTTCTTCTGGCTGGTCTTTTAGCTCCACTTTCGCGTACGGGTCCTTTTTTCTTTTGACCCACGAGTGGTGTAAGTTCTCTTTTGCCATAAACTTCTCCTTTCATGATCCACACTTTTACGCCTATTTTACCATAGGTTGTTTGCGCTTCTCCCAAGTGATAATCCACATCTGCTCTAAAGGTAGATAATGGTATTCTTCCTTCTTTAAAGGATTCGCTTCTCGCCATTTCGGCTCCGTTTAAGCGTCCGGAGATCATTACTTTTATTCCTTCGGCGCCCATTCTCATGGTAGAAGATATTCCCATTTTCACGGCTCTTCTGTAAGAGATACGGTTTTCGATTTGTTTGGCGATATTATCTGCTACCAAAACGGCATCCAACTCGGGTCTTTTGATTTCAAAGATATTGATTTGAACGTCTTTATCGGTAAGCTTTTTTATTTCTTCTTTTAGTTTGTCCACTTCCTGACCTCCTTTTCCGATAATCAATCCAGGTCTTGCGGTGGTAACGGTAACGGTAACCAGCTTAAGGGTTCTTTCGATATAAATTCTGGAGACGTTGGCTCTGGATAATCTAGCTTCTAGGTATCTTCTGATTTTATAGTCTTCAGCGATTCTATCGCCGTAGTTTTTTCCTCCATACCAGTTTGAATCCCATCCTCGGATGATTCCTAATCTGTTACCTATTGGATTTGTTTTTTGTCCCATACTGATTATTGATTATCTTTTTTGTTACCTAAAATAAGTGTTACGTGATTGGATCTTTTGCGGATTCTTGCTCCTCTACCTTGTGCACGTGGGCGCAATCTTTTAAGGGTTTTGCCTCCATCTACAAAGATTTCTTTCACATAAAGCTCTGCATTTTCGATGTCTTGATCTTCATTTTTCACTTGCCAGTTTGCGATGGCGGAAAGAAGCAGTTTTTCCAAATTATTGGATGCGTCTTTCTTGGAATATTTTAGGATATTCAAAGCTTTATCTACTTGTTCGCCTCTGATGATATCGGCAACTAATCTCATTTTTCTAGGAGATGATGGGCAATCTTTTAAAGATGCTTTTACTACATCTTTATTTGCAAATTTTCTTGCTAAAGCACTTTCTTGTTTCCTCTTTCCCATGATTTCTAACTTTTATCTGCTTCCTTTATTTTTATTACCGGCGTGACCTCTGAAAGAGCGTGTTGGGGAAAATTCTCCCAACTTGTGTCCTACCATATTCTCAGTAACATAAACGGGGATAAATTGTTTTCCGTTGTGTACTGCGATGGTTTGTCCTACCATGTCTGGAGAAATCATAGATGCTCTAGACCAAGTTTTAATCACCGTTTTTTTATTTGACTCTATATTTGCTTGAACCTTTTTCTCTAATGAATAGTGGATATATGGTCCTTTTTTAAGTGATCTTGCCATAATTATTTTCTTTTGGATACAATGTAACGGTTAGACTCTTTGTTTTTCTTTCTGGTTTTGTAACCTTTGGCCGGTTTACCGTTTCTAGAACGTGGGTGCCCTCCTGAAGCACGCCCTTCTCCACCTCCCATTGGGTGATCGACAGGGTTCATAACTACTGCTCTGGTTCTTGGTCTTCTACCCAACCATCTGCTACGACCTGCTTTACCGGAAACGATTAACTGATGATCATGATTGGATACGGAGCCTATCATTGCGATACATTCTACAAGAATCATTCTGCTTTCTCCTGAGGGAAGTCTCACGATAGCGTATTTTCCTGCTCTGGAAGTCAGTTGCGCAAATGTTCCTGCGCTTCTTGCCATAACGGCACCTTGACCGGGGCGCAATTCGATACATGAAATAACAGTTCCCAAAGGAATGTTTTTCAGTTTCATTGCGTTTCCAACTTCGGGTGCTACATTTTCTCCTGAAACTACTTTTTGTCCTACTTTAATACCGTTGGGAGCGATGATGTATCTTTTCTCTCCGTCCGCGTATTCTATAAGGGATATAAAAGCGCTTCTGTTGGGATCGTATTCTACAGTTTTTACCGTTCCTTCTACATCGAATTTATTTCTTTTGAAGTCGATAATTCTGTATTTTCTTTTGTGTCCACCTCCGGTGTAACGCATGGTCATTTTACCAGTGTTGTTACGACCACCTGATTTTTTAATACCAACGGTTAGGGATTTTTCTGGTTTGTTGGTAGTAATTTCCTCAAAACTGTTAGCAATTTTGAATCTCTGTCCCGGGGTGATGGGTTTTAATTTTTTAACAGACATTACTGATTTATATTATTTAATTAATTTGCAAAAACATCGATAGAGTCTCCTTCAGCTACTTGCACTAATGCTTTTTTCAGCTTGTTGGTTTTCCCTACTTGTAATCCTCTTTTTGTATATCTTGAAGAAACCTTTGGCGCATAAATCATGGTACGTACATCGGCAACGGTTACTCCATAAGCTTCTTCCACAGCTTGTTTTATTTGGATTTTATTTGCTTTGGTGTTTACCAAAAAAGAATAAACTCCGTTATTATCAGTCTGCGACATTGCTTTTTCTGAAATAATAGGCTTTATTATGATTGACATAGTCTCTGATTTATTTCTTTAGGTTTTCTTGAAATTTCTCTACAGCTTCTTCTAAGAAAATGATTTCACCTGCATTTACCAAATCGTAAGAGCTGATTTCGTTGTAGCTTTTCACTTTGGTTTTGGGTAAATTTCTTGAAGATAAATAAACGTTTTTGTTCTGCTCGGAAAGGATGAACAATGATTTTTTATCCTGAATTTCCAATGCGTTTAATACATTGATAAACTCTTTTGTTTTAGGAGCTTCGAATGTGAAGTTTTCTAAAACTTTTATTTCATTGTCTTTCATTTTCTGAGAAAGAACAGATTTCTTAGCCAATTTTTTAGTCGATTTATTCAACTTAAAACTATAATCTCTTGGCTTGGGACCGAAGACTCTACCCCCTCCTCTGAAGACGGGGTTTTTGATATCTCCGTAGCGAGCTGCACCGGAACCTTTTTGCTTTTTAAGCTTTTTGGTGGATCCTGCTATTTCGCTTCTTTCTTTAGATTTGTGCGTTCCTTGTCTTTGTGCGGCAAGGTATTGCTTTACTTCTAGGTAAACCGCGTGCTTATTAGGTTCTACTCCGAACACTGAATCGTCCAAAGTTACCTTTCTTCCGGTTTCTTTTCCTTGTGTATTTAATACTACTAGTTCCATTTTCTGATGATTACATAAGAATTTTTAGCTCCCGGAACAGCACCTTTTACTACTAAAAGATTTTGTTCTTCATCTATTTTCAACACTTCCAAGTTTTTTACGGTAACTTGTTTACCGCCCATTCTTCCGGCCATTCTCATTCCTTTGAATACTCTGGAAGGATCGGATCCTGCTCCGATAGAACCGGGGGCTCTTAATCGGTTGTGCTGTCCGTGGGTTGCCTGACCAACACCGCCAAAGCCGTGTCTTTTTACCACACCTTGAAATCCTTTTCCTTTGGAGGTTCCTGTAATGTCTACATATTCTCCTTCCACAAAAGTATTTACTTTCACCTCATCTCCTACTTTTAGAGTTTCTGCGAAGGCATCGTAAAATTCTACTAATTTGGCTTTAGGGGTTACACCTGCTTTTTTAAAGTGACCTTGCAACGCTTTGGTAACGTTTTTTTCACTTCTGTCATCGAAACCTAACTGAACAGCTTTGTAGCCGTCTTTCTCTTCGGTTCTGACTTGAATTACCGGACATGGCCCCGCTTGAATAACGGTACAAGGGATGTTTTTCCCTTCCTCATCATAAAGCGATGTCATTCCGATTTTTTTTCCAATAATACCTGACATTGTTTATTATTAAATAAAAGTTATCATTTCTTTTTTCCACTTAGGAGAGGCATTTCTACGTTTGAAATAGGCGTACTTCTCTCTGAAATGGGTGTGCAAATTTAGAAATATTTTTTAAAAGTGCAAACACATTTTTAAAAAAATTATTTGATTTTCTTGAAGTTGCCGAAATATGTATTTTGTAAAAGTGGCTTTTTCAATAGATGCAGCTTTATTTTTTTAAGATATTTCTTTTAAAATATCGACTCAATTTTTATTTATCTTCCACAAAAATTGTTTGGTATTGTTTATATGGTGTATTTTTATTTTTTTAAATTTAAAATCGATGAAGCATTTTTGGTTAATTTTTATATTTCTTTCATTTCAAACTTCAGTTTTCGCTCAGAAAGCAGAGGCTTATAAATTTTACAATAAAAAAGGAAAAGCCTTAAAATTTGAGAAAGTAGTACAACAAGCCTCTCAATACGATGTGGTGCTGTTTGGGGAATTACACGACAATTCTATGGTTCATTGGTTGGAACTCCGTTTGGAAAAGGCTCTTTACAATAAAAAGAAAAACAACTTGATTATTGGAGCAGAAATGTTCGAAAGAGATAATCAACAGCAACTTAACCAATATTTATCGGGTCGTTTGGAAGCTAAGGTTTTAAAAGATTCTATGCGGCTTTGGCCCAATTACGAAACGGATTATCGCCCTTTGGTAGATTTTGCCAAAGAAAACCAACTTCCATTTATTGCCACCAATATTCCCAGAAGATATGCTTCTTTTGTGGCGAAACAAGGTTTGGATACTTTAAACACCATTAGTTCCAAAGAGAAAGAATACATGATGAAACTTCCCGTAGAAGTAAGTTTGGAAACGCCGGGATACGAGGAAATGAAAACTTTAATGGGCGAACACGCCGGGAATAAAATCATGAATTTTATATCCGCTCAGGCGGTAAAAGACGCTACTATGGCAGAATCCATCAACAGCCACATTCGCCCCAATACTCTTTTCCTCCACTTTGCGGGAGATTATCACAGTAAAGAATATGGCGGAATTTATTGGTATCTGAAAAAATTAAATCCGAATTTAAAAATTGCCATCATTACCATTACCGAATCGGAAGAAGATCAATTGCCTTTTCCCAATAAAGATTATATTCCTACAGAATTCAACCTGGTTGTTCCTGCGGATATGACGAAGACACAATAATCCGATTTATTCAAACCCATTCTTTATAACTATTACCCGTTGTGCATTTGGTATCAACTTGCTTTAAATTTGCATCGGACTATCTACGGAGTATCTACGGGTTTGATACGGTGTTACCCGGGGGTATCTTAGGAGTTTGAAAATTTCCTATTATTTAGCTCTAATTATTACAAATATAAAGTCATTCAAATCACCAAAAGATCTAAAAAATACTCCGATAATAAAAATAGGACTAACATCGGACTATCTACGGGTTTGATGGGGAGTTGCCTAGGAGTATCTTAGGTGTCCAAAAATTTCATATTATTTAGTCCTAATTATTGCAAATATAAAGTCATTTTAATCACCAAAAGATCTAAAAAATACTGCGATCATAACAACGGACTATATACGGACTATGTACGGGTTTGATGGGGAGTTGCTTAGGGGTATCTTAGGAGTCCAAAAATTTCCTATTATTTAGCCCTAATTATTACAAATATAAAGTCATTCAAATCATCATTTGATCTAAAAATATTGCGATCATAACAACGGACTATATACGGAGTATCTACGGGGTTGCCTCGGGTTTACATAAGAGTAACATCGGACTGTCTATCATAGAATCGGTTTTGCAATAGTACGACTTGAAGTCATAGGCTCAACTTTTGTACCACTATTTCGCCTTCGCCGTTTTATTTACTTAAAAACAGTAAATTAGCAAACAAAAATGGCTACGGTTTAGAAGTGCAAAACTAAACTTTTTTCGCTATTGCCGTACCATCGCAAAGCCGCCGGGACGTTGTGCTCCATGTATAAAAAACTCCATAAACAAAAAATAAAAAAGATAAACATGTAACATTTTTGGATTTCTACATCTAAAGGGAAATTAAATTATGAAAAATATCTTTTTAGTTCTAGTCATTCTTTTTTCTCTTTCAACTCAGGCACAAGAAAATAGTTCTCCCATTCATGTAAAAGTTGTCGGTAAGGGAAAACCTATACTATTCATCCCTGGTTTTACAGTACCAGGTGAAAGTTGGGACTCTGTGGTTAATCAATTAAAAGCCAATTATGAATGCCATGTGGTTACACTTGCAGGGTTTGGAGGGAAACAAGCAATTGATTTTCCTTGGTTACCACAAGTAAATGACGCTCTAGAAGAATATATTCACCAAAACCAGTTGACAAATTTAACTGTTATTGGACACAGTTTAGGAGGAACAATTGCAATATGGCTTGCGAGCAGAGACAACAATACAATATCCAAAATTGTATTGGTAGATGCACTTCCTGCAGCAGGTGCAATGATGTTTCCAAATTTTAATCCTGAAAATTTAGCCTATGACAGCCCTTTTAACAACCAACAGTTGTCTATGAATAAGAGTGACTTCGAGCAGATGGCTCAAAATATGGCACAAGGTATGAGCCTAAATCCTGACGCTCAAAAACGAATTAAAGGTTGGATAGTTTCGGCGGATAGAAAAACCTATGTATATGGATATACCGATTACCTTAAATTGGATTTGAGAGAAGACTTGAAAAAAATCTCTATTCCTGTAACAATAATCGCTGCGGACAAACCATTTGGTAAAGAAATGGTTAAACAATCTTATCAAAGTCAATATGCTAATCTGTTAAAATATGATTTGATAATAGCTGATAATTCTGCACACTTTATAATGTTCGACAAGCCTCAATGGTTTATGGAACAAATTCAAAATATTTTAGCATCAAATTAAATGAATCTACAGAAAGAATTTACAGAAATATACAACGCATATGCTTCAAAAGTATTTCGATTGTGTTTGGGTTATGCTTCCGGAAACGAAGAATTAGCTAAAGAATGGCAACAAGAAACCTTTATAAAAGTTTGGCAACACAGAAAAAGCTTTAAAGGAAAATCGTCCATAGGCACATGGATTTATAGAATTGCTGTTAATATATGTATGGCTGATTTGAGAAAAGCCAAATTGCATACACCAATCAGTGACAAATTAGTTGATGCTACTACCACAGAGCCAGAATTCATCAAAAAGGAAGAGCAATTAGAACAAATGTACCGTTGCATCAATCAACTTACCCAAAATAACAAAACTATTATTCTGATGCAACTGGAAGAAATCCCTCAATCAGTAATTGCTGAAACCGTGGGTCTGACACACGGTACATTAAGAACCAGACTAAACAGAATAAGACAATCACTTTTAAAATGTATTACAAATGGAAAATGATAAATTAACTCAGTTGTGGAATCAAAACAAAACTAATTCCGCCATAAAGGCCCCTGAAGCCATTATCAAAAAAGCTAACAAACAACGCTATGGGCAATTTATAGCAATAACAGTTATGTCATTAACCGTACTTATATTGTTAATCTACTCAATTTATAACATCAATAATCGGTGGAACAACTTTACCTTTGGTCTTGTATTGATGATTTCCAGTCTTACTTTTCGTGTTGTTTTAGAATTCGTTTCACTCTATAAAAAGGAAAATAAGTTGATTTCATTAGATAATATATCATTTAAAAAATATCTAAAAAGACACTACAAATTAAGGTTGACTGTAAACTATCTAATTACACCAATATGCTATATTATATACATTATTGGATTTACAAAGCTGCTGCCCTATTTTAAAAAAGAGTTTTCAGAGGGTTTTTACATTTACATCCTCATCTCTGGAATTGTTTCGCTTCTCGTATTAGCCATCATTATTGTGAGAGATATACTAATAGAAAGTAATTTTCTGAAACAACTAAAAATAGAGTAATCTCCTGCTGAATTTAAATGAACAAACGAATAGCACGAGAGAGTAACATAGGACTATATACGGAGTATCTACGGGTTTGATACGGAGTTGCCCAGGAGCATCTTAGGTGTCCAAAAATATCCTATTATTTAGTCCTAATTATTGCAAATATAAAGTCATTTTAATCACCAAAAGATCTAAAAAATACTGCGATTATAACAACGGACTATATACGGACTATGTACGGAGTATCTACGGGTTTGATACGGAGTTGCCCAGGAGCATCTTAGGAGCATCTTAGGAGTCCAAAAATTTCCTATTATTTAGCCCTAATTATTGCAAATATAAAGTCATTTTAATCACACCCATTTGATCTAAAAATACTACGATTATAACAACGGACTATATACGGAGTATCTACGGGGTTGCATGGGAGTAAATTTTCAGAAACATTTTTTCCTTTGTGTGCTTTCGGTTCGAAAATGCCGTTTTCAGGATTTAAACTTAAAACCATACGATTTACGAAATAAATGTACACATAAGTACTTAAATTACTAATATTTAACATAATTTTAAATTTTATTATCAAATTTTAATGTTTTTTTATATATTTGAGTGTTGTAAGATATTTTGTAAGGACCATTCTCCGAATATCATTTTTACAACGAAAAAAAACACAGATTGATGAAACTGAAAACAGAGGAGAATGCTTCGAAATAATAGTAAAAGATCTTATAATTTACCCTTACAATGGGGCAGACTACCTGAACATCTTTCCCCTCTCTCTCCTGAGAACAGTAAATCTATAATGATAAAGATTTATAAAAAAAGTAAGGATTAAATTTTAAAAAGTCATAAAATGAAAAAATTAATTTTAATTATTGGAATTTTAACAGCAGGTATTGTGAGTGCCAATACTAATTCATTAACGAATGAAGAATCAAGTAATATAAAAACTGAAAAAAAGATTGTGGTTAAAAGTTCTGAAAAAGACTCTAAAATAGTAGAAAAGTATTCTAAAGTACTCTATCCTATATATTATACAACAAGTTGTGGAGTTTCTGCTGTTACCAATCAAACAACTTGGACGGAAGAACAAATAATGGCTTGGGCCGCAGCACTTGAAGAAAATTACTGTTAACTATTAAATTTTAATTTATTGCACTTGTAGGATATTTTCTATGGGTGCAATTTTTTATAAACATACCAAAATATTATGATCAGTTTCAACAAAATATCAATACTACTAATATTCTTTTCGTTTTCTTTATTCCATTCTCAGACGGATAAAAAAGATCCACTTATTGCTGATTTCACATACCTTATGAAAGGAAAAATATATAAATCCACTCCAAATTACACTCATGAAGAGCTTTTTTCTTTACAGGTTACAAAAGACCAAGCCTTTTTTATTAGTGAAAAATCGCTAAAATTTGATTCCATTTTTCAAAGTGAATTTCAAAAAGCCATTAGAGGAGGAACAACAGGAATAAATTTTAGAGGTAAATCATTTCCGAAGTCAAAATTTAAGTATGCCATAATACAGTCCAATAAGAATATTCAGTTTTTTGAAAATGTTGGTATGACACTACTTTCATATACAGAGCCCATGATATATAATTGGAAACTTATTAATGAATCAAAAATTATAAATTCATTTAATTGCAAAAAAGCTGAACTCAGTTACAAAGGAAGAAATTGGACGGCTTGGTATTCTACAGAAATCCCCCTTTCTTATGGACCATACAAATTCTCAGGGTTACCTGGATTAATTATTAAAATATCCGACCAAAGTGGCGATTATGACTTTGAACTTGTAAAATCAGTATCGAGCAATAAATTACAGGGAAAGTTTCCAACAATAAACAAACGCAGATATGAAGGTGCAAAAGAAACCACTGCAGCTGGTTTACAAAAAGCGAAAAAGAATTTTAATGAAAATCTGATTGGTTCACTAAGCAATTCAGAAACAACTATAGTAAGTGATTCTGCTGAGAATTTAAGAAATATCCAAAAACAAAAGCAACGAGATTTAAATGACCAAAATCCAATTGAGTTAGTTAAATAAAACCTCGTACAATATTAATATTATATCGCAATAGCGAAATTGAATGTTTTAATTTTCAATTTCATAATTGGTACTATATCATAAACTGTGCAAGTTTAAAAAAATAATGGGGTTTGCCTCCCCCATTATTTTTTTTTGTTTAATTTTAAATTCTATACTGTCTTCTGAAAAAAAGAAGATTTTTTGAAGCAATTCAAAAACAGGCGAAGCGCTAAATTCGTTTTTGGCTCAATTGCAAAAAAATAATCAATTAACCATTGCAACTGTTTGCAATTCAAAAAATAATTCTTACTTTTGCCCCCTCAAAATAACAATTTTATAAAGCAATTATATGCCAACTATTCAACAATTAGTTAGAAAAGGAAGAAGCTCTCTTACTAAGAAGAGTAAATCGGTTGCTTTGGAATCCTGTCCACAAAAGCGTGGCGTATGTACAAGAGTATATACCACTACCCCTAAGAAACCTAACTCTGCTTTGAGAAAAGTAGCAAGGGTTAGACTTTCCAACGGTAAGGAAGTGAACGCTTACATCCCGGGAGAAGGACACAACCTCCAAGAGCACTCGATAGTATTAGTAAGGGGCGGAAGGGTGAAAGACCTACCGGGAGTTAGATATCACATTGTGCGTGGAGCACTCGATACTGCAGGTGTTAACGGAAGACTTCAAAGAAGATCCAAGTATGGTGCAAAAAGACCTAAGGACGCCAAAAAGTAACCATTAATCCAGAAAGTGTACAATGAGAAAGACTAAAGCAAGAAAAAGATTTCTGTTACCAGATCCCAGGTTTAATGACCAATTGGTAACAAGATTTGTAAATAACCTAATGGTGGACGGTAAAAAATCCGTAGCCTTTAGAATTTTCTACGATGCAATGGATATTGTAGAAAAGAAAAAAGAAGACGACGAGAAAACCAACCTCGAAGTGTGGAAAGACGCATTAACCAATGTAATGCCACACGTTGAAGTAAGATCCAGAAGAGTTGGAGGTGCCAACTTCCAAATTCCTATGCCCATCCGTGCCGACAGAAAAATTTCCATGGCGATGAAGTGGCTTATAAAATACGCCTCTTTAAGAAACGATAAATCCATGGCTCAAAAGCTGGCTGCGGAAATATTAGCTGCGGCTAAAGAAGAAGGAGCAGCCGTGAAAAAGAAAACAGATACGCACAAAATGGCTGAAGCCAATAAAGCATTCTCACACTTTAGATTTTAAAAAATGGCGAAAAGAGACCTTACCTATACTCGAAATATTGGTATCGCTGCACACATCGATGCAGGGAAAACAACAACAACAGAACGTATCCTTTTTTATACCGGTAAAACCCATAAATTAGGAGAAACCCACGAAGGGGCTTCCCAAATGGACTGGATGGAACAAGAAGCGGAAAGAGGTATTACCATTACTTCCGCTGCTACCACATGTATGTGGAACTTCCCTACCAGCCAGGGAAAACCGACTTCCGAAACAAAAGGATACCATTTAAACATTATCGACACCCCCGGACACGTGGACTTTACAGTGGAAGTAAACCGCTCTCTTCGTGTTTTGGACGGATTGGTATTCCTATTTTCAGCAGTAGATGGAGTAGAACCTCAATCTGAAACCAACTGGAGATTGGCCGACAATTATAAAGTCGCCAGAATGGGATATGTAAACAAAATGGACCGTCAAGGTGCCGACTTTTTAGCCGTTTGTAACCAAGTAAAAGAAATGTTGGGATCCAATGCTGTTCCTATCGTTCTTCCTATTGGTGCTGAAGAAGACTTTAAAGGTGTGGTAGATTTAATTAAAAACCGCGCCATTGTATGGCATGAAGAAACACAGGGACAAACCTACGATGTAGTAGATATTCCTGAGGATATGAAAGCCGAAGTTCTTCAGTACAGACAAAACTTGGTGGAAGCTGTTGCAGAATACGACGAAAGTCTTTTGGAGAAATTCTTCGAAGATCCCGATTCTATTACAGAAGAAGAAATTAATGCAGCGCTTAGAAAAGCAACCATCGATTTATCCATCATTCCTATGATGTGTGGTTCTTCTTTCAAAAACAAGGGAGTACAATTTATGATCGATGCAGTCTGCAGATATCTTCCTTCTCCTTTAGATAAAGAAGCTATCGACGGAACCAATCCCGATACCGATGAACCAGAACACAGAAAACCCGATGCAGATGCACCTTTCTCTGCTTTAGCATTTAAAATTGCTACCGATCCTTTTGTAGGTCGTTTAGCATTTTTCAGAGTTTATTCCGGAAAATTAGATGCCGGTTCTTATGTGCTGAACTCTCGTTCCGGAAACAAAGAAAGGATTTCCAGAATCTACCAAATGCACGCCAACAAACAAAATTCTTTGGACTTCATCGAAGCCGGAGATATTGGTGCAGCAGTAGGATTTAAAGATATCAAAACCGGAGATACACTCTGCGATGAAAAAAATCCTATCGTTTTGGAATCTATGATTTTCCCTGAACCTGTAATCGGTATTGCGGTAGAACCTAAAACAAAAGCAGACCAAGATAAATTAGGAAATGCCTTGGCTAAATTAGCCGAAGAAGATCCTACTTTCGTAGTAAGAACAGATGAAGCTTCAGGGCAAACCATTATCTCCGGTATGGGAGAACTTCACTTGGATATTATTGTAGATCGCTTAAAAAGAGAATTTAAAGTAGAAGTAAACCAAGGACAACCTCAGGTAGAATACAAAGAAGCTCTTACCCAAGGTGCAAGCCACAGAGAAGTTTACAAAAAACAAACCGGTGGTCGTGGTAAATTTGCAGATATTATCTTCGATATTGCTCCTGCCGATAAAGACGAAAACGGAGCTGAAAAAACAGGTCTCGAATTCGTTAGTGAAATTAAAGGAGGTAACATTCCAAAAGAATTTATCCCTTCTATAGAAAAAGGTTTCAAAGAAGCGATGAAGAACGGTCCATTGGCCGGATTCGAAATAGATGCGATGAAAATCGTTTTGAAAGATGGATCTTTCCACCCTGTGGATTCCGATCAACTCTCCTTCGAATTAGCTGCCAAACTCGGATTTAGAGATGCAGCTAAAGCAGCTAAACCTGTTATTATGGAACCCATTATGAAACTAGAAGTATTAACTCCGGAAGAATATATGGGAGATATTGTAGGTGACCTGAACAGAAGAAGAGGTACCGTAAATGGTATGGGAGACAGAAACAATGCTAAAGTAATTAAAGCGCATGTTCCACTTGCTGAAATGTTCGGTTATGTAACAGCCCTTAGAACTCTTTCTTCCGGTAGAGCAACTTCTACTATGGAATTCGAAAGATACGAAGCGGCTCCACAAAACATAGCAGAAGAAGTGATTGAAAAAGCAAGAGGTTAATCTTTAAATCAGACGAAAAAAATGTCACAAAGAATCAGAATAAAATTAAAATCTTACGATTACAATTTGGTGGATAAATCTGCCGAAAAAATCGTAAAAACAGTAAAATCCACAGGAGCTATCGTAAACGGTCCTATTCCTTTGCCAACACACAAAAGAATCTTTACCGTATTGAAATCTCCTCACGTGAACAAGAAAGCCAGAGAGCAATTTCAGCTTTCCGCTCACAAAAGATTGATGGATATTTATTCTTCTTCTTCCAAAACCGTAGATGCTCTTATGAAATTGGAGCTTCCCAGCGGTGTGGACGTAGAAATAAAAGTGTGATAGATTTCCACTTTAAACATAAAACCTTCTGTTTTTGCAGAAGGTTTTTTTATTTGTTATTCTGTTATTCTCATCGGGAAAAAATGTAATTGATGTTATTTCCCTGCCTTTTAAATATCCCAATTAACAAAAAAAGTTGAGAAAATTCTCAACTTTTTTGTTTTACTGGAACGGAAAAATCTTAATCGGCTTTCCATTCGCTGTTGCGTTGGTTTTCGCTTCTTTTTACTCCATTATCCAAATTATACGAAAAACCTACCCCCAAAGTTTGTTTCACCTGCATTTTCTTAATCTGGTTGTGGTCGTAGCGCAAACCTAAAGTTAAATTCGCAGAAATGAATTTATTGATTTTCATATTCAAAATTCCGTCGTAAGTAAGCACCATTCTTTCCGGATGATCTAAATAATTAGAAAATAAAGAGGCGCGGTTTTCCAAGTCGATATTCTCCATAATTTTCACTTTATAAAAAGCATCGGCCAAGAAACCAAATTGAAATACAGAAGAATCTCCATCGTTTTTCAAACCATAATTTCCGGCCATCTGAAGATCAGGATCGGTTACAAATGTCCATCGAGCATTGGCAGGACGCATGGTTAAAGAAAAATTATCATTGGGGCGATAGGTTACTCCCACTCCCACATTAAGATATCCGGGCGCCATCCAGTTGGAGATTTTTGCAGCACTCGGATTGTTGCCATCTTCATAACCGGATGCAAATTGAGATTCGAAACCTATTCCTCCGGAAACATACCAGCTTTTGGCAAATTCGCGTCCATAATTTGTGTTGATATTAATAACATCTTGTGTTTTTCGGGTTCCGGTTCCCTCGGTATTGTTTTGTCCATAACCCAATATCACGTTGCTTTCCCAAAGGTTTTTATCTTTTTCATAAGTAAAATTATAATTCACTCCGGCAAGCCATCCTACATTGTTCGCTCCCCCACCAATCCAATTGGAAAAGGAAGCTTGGTTCAGCATCAAAGTATTTTGTCCGGTAACAGACCATGCTTTTATGGTATCTGTTTTTGGTTCTTCCGATGTATCTGCTTCTTGAGCCCAAACGTTTAAAGTTGCACTTAAAATTAAACCTAAAGCTAAAAAATGTTTTTTCATTGAAATGTTTTTTTAAACGTGCAAAGATACTAAAATACCGTTTTCAAATCCCTGAAACCCACTTACTATTTTATTAGGTTTTCTTGATAGATTCAAAAATATTTATAGCTTTTTTCTATTGAACCACTAGAATACTATAAGGCTTATTTATTAACTTTGCTAAAGAAAAAATAACTAAAAAAGATATTATTATGAAACATATTCATTTAATCGGTATAGACCCCAAAGATTGTGCAATTATTGCAGAAAAGTTGAATGTACTTCTTGCCAATTATTCTGTTTTTTATCAAAATACCCGAGGAGCACACTGGAACATTAAAGGAGATGATTTTTTCACTTTACACTTAAAATTCGAGGAACTTTATAACAACTTGATCTTAAAAATAGATGAAGTAGCAGAACGCATTTTAACTTTGGGATTTTCCCCCGAACACAATTATACTTCCTATTTGGAAAAAGCTACCATAGAAGAAAGTAAAGATGTAAGCGACGGAAATAAATGTGTGGAAAATATTTTAAAATCTCTGAAAATTTTAATTCAACTCCAAAGAGAACTTCTAACCATTACCGAAAAAGCTGGAGATGAAGGCACCAATGCTTTGATGAGCGATTATATTTCCGAGCAAGAAAAAGAAGCTTGGATGTATAATTCTTATTTGGGATTATAATTATTTTCCTCTTTTATATCGAAAATTTTAAAAAGGCTATCGTATTTTTCGGTAGCCTTTTTTCATTATCGTATTTTAAGAAATTTAAAATCATTTTATTCTTTACAGAACTTCCTTATCTTAGCACAAATTAAATTTATGTTGGAACACGCCCCCAAAGTTCGATTGGTATCTATCTTAGATAACGATTTCTACAAATTTACAATGCAAAATGCCGTAGTAAAACTTTTCCCCAGTCAAGTGGTTAAATACCAATTCATTAACAGGGGGAAACACAAATATCCGCAAGGTTTTGCCGAGGAATTGAAAAAATCGGTAGAAGCCATGGCCTCCCTGCAACTTACAAAGGAAGAAAAGAAATTCCTGATGGATAAATGTCCTTATCTGAGACTTCCCTACATCGATTTTTTACAAGGCTACCGCTACGATCCCTCAGAAGTAGAGATTATACAAAACGGCGACGATTTACAAGTTTCCGTGCAAGGATTGTGGTACCGAACCATATTATGGGAAGTTCCCCTCCTCAGCATTATCAGCGAGCTTTACTACATAATGACCGGAGCGAAAAGAAATTCCGACGAAGAAATTATTGCCACAACCATCGAAAAAGAAAAAAGATTTAAAAGTTTAAATGTTTCTTTTGCAGAATTCGGCACCCGAAGACGCCATTCCTACGAAGTACACCGCTTGGTCATGCAGGCACTTGTTTCGGAGAAAAATTCCACTTTTACAGGAACTTCCAATGTCCACATGGCCATGCTTTATAATGTGAAACCGATAGGTACCCACGCACACGAGTGGTTTATGTTCCACGCTGCAGAATACGGCTTTAAAATGGCCAACACTCTTTCTCTGGAAGGTTGGGTAGATGTTTATCGCGGTGATTTGGGAGTTGCTCTTTCCGACACTTATACCAGCGATGTTTTCTTTAGGCAATTCGACAAAAAATTCACCAAGTTATTCGATGGTGTTCGCCACGACAGCGGCGATCCCATAGAATTTGCAAAGAAAACCATTCGGCATTATGAAGCCAACGGCATCAATCCGTTATTTAAATATATTATTTTCTCCGATGGACTTTATCCCGATAAAGTAGAAGAAATTGCTAATTTTTGCAGAGGAAAAATCGGCATGTCCTTCGGAATCGGAACCAATCTTACCAACGATGTGGGATTGCCTGCCAGCAATATTGTAATGAAATTGGTTGGAGTAAAAGGAATGAACAACAAATGGATTCCTACGGTAAAGCTTTCGGATGAAAAAGAAAAATACACCGGAGATCCCAAAATGATTGAATTGGCCAAAGAATTCCTGCAAATAGAAGATTAACGCCTTACAACCTCTTTAAAATACGAAACTTTCCAACGGCAGAAAACTTTTCCCTATTTTTGTATAAATAAAATAGATCGCTTTGGAAAACACATATATTTTTCTTCTTTTAGGAATTGCCATTGGTGGTATTGCGGGTTATTTTTTCCTTAAATCCGCTCATGTTTCCCGAGCAAAATTCAATGATTTACAAACCGATTTTGCGCGCAAAGATTCCGATTTCTCCAATTTAAATTTAAAATACGAAGAACAAAAAGCTCTTTTAAACCAAATCGAAACGCAAAAAGAACAATTGCAAGCCGATTATGAATCTTCCCGCAACCAACTAACAGAAATGAATGCGGAGAAAAAGATGATGTCGGAAATGTTAGGAGATTTAAAAACCAAAAGAGAATTGCATGAACAAACTTTGGAGGAAAACCGAAATACCATTTTGCAATTAAAAACAAAAATAAGCGAATTTACCGCCATCAATCAGGCTTTAAACGATAAATTGGCACACCAAAAAGAAGAATTCGAGGAACTTCGAGAAGCTTCCACTCTGAAATTTGAGCAAATTGCCAATAAAATATTGGAGGAAAAAACAGAAAAATTCACTCACGTCAATCAAGAAGGTTTAAAAAATATCCTTACTCCATTTAAAGAAAACTTAGAAGATCTTAAAAAGAAAGTAAACGAAGCTTACGATAAAGAATCCAAAGAACGATTCTCCCTCGGCGAAAAAGTAAAAGAACTTCATGAACTCAACCAACAAATCAGCGAAGATGCCAAAAACCTAACCCAAGCACTGAAAGGAGAAACCAAAACACAAGGAAATTGGGGGGAAATGATTTTGGAAAGTATTTTGGAGAAATCCGGACTTACCAAAGGAAGAGAATATTTTTTACAATATCAACTTCACGACGACCAAGATAATGCTTTGCTTAGCGATTCGGAAGGAAAAAAAATGCGCCCGGACGCTTTGATAAAATATCCCGGGAATCGCCAAGTTATCATAGATTCCAAAGTGTCTTTAACCGCATTTACCCGTTTATTGGATGCAACCGACGACGAAACTTACCAGCGGGAAATGCAACTTCATTTAACTTCTATCAAAACGCATATCAACACATTAAGCGCCAAAGGTTATGACGATTATAACAAAAGTTTGGATTTTGTAATGATGTTCATTCCCAGCGAACCCGCTTATATTGCGGCAATGCAAGGAGATCCCAACTTGTGGGAATACGCCTACGAAAAACGCATTTTGCTCCTCAGTCCTACCAATTTAATCACTTCGTTGAAGCTTATTTTGGATCTTTGGAAACGCGAATATCAAAACGAAAACACCATAGAAATTGCAGAACGAGGCGCCAAATTATACGATAAATTTGTAGGTTTTGTAGAGAACCTCGAAAAAGTTGGAAAAAGTTTAGACCAATCCAAAGACAGCTATGAAAAAGCCATAAAACAACTTTCCACCGGAAGAGATAATTTGATAGGACAAGCTCATAAATTGAAGAATTTAGGTTTAAAAACCAAGAAAAATCTAAATTTATCTTCAAACGATCATTCCCAAATTTCTTTAGATTCCGATAATTTAGACCCTTCCAACGATGATTGAAAGCACACAAAACGAGCACATCAAGCGATTGCAACGATTAATCAACAAAAACAGCGAGCGCAAAAAAAATAAAATTTTTGTTGTAGAAGGCATTCAGGAAAATGAAAGAGCTCTGCGTTTTGGATTTCAACCTCAGGAATTTTTTATCTGCGAAGCCTATTTTCAAGGAGAAATTCCCACGGGAATTTTACATTATGTTCATCCGAAAGTTTATGCCAAAATTGCATATCGCGGAACTACCGAAGGAATTATCGGGATTTATCACGAAAAAGAAAATCCGCTTTCTCGGTTTAAAATAGAGAAGGAAAATGTGTCTGTCGTACTTTTGGAAAGTCCCGAAAAACCCGGGAATTTAGGCGCTGTACTCAGAAGTTGCGAAGCCTTCGGAATCGATGCCATCATTATTACCGAAACCAAAACGGATTTTTACAACCCGAATGTTATTCGCTCCAGCGTGGGATGCTTGTTCGGCATGAATTTCTTCCAAACCAGCAATCAGGAAGCCTACGATTTTTTTATAAAAAACGATTTTCAGATTCTTACCACTTTTATGGAAAAGAATTTTGAAAGTTTGCCCAATTTAAATTTAAAGAAAAAGAATGGTTTTTGCTTTGGCACAGAACATTCCGGATTAAGCGATTTTTGGAAAAACAAAGGGAAAAATTTCCTTATTCCCATGGCAGGCACTATAGATTCCATCAACTTGAGTAATGCTGTGGCCATCACTTGCTACGAAAATCTTAGGCAAAATCAAGAAAAAAACAAATAAAAAATGCCACTCGAAAGTGGCATTTATTGTTGAAATAAATATTTCTATTTCTTAGTTAGCTGCTTCTTCAGTTGCATCTTTAACTTCTTCAACTGCGTTATCAGCTGCGTCTTGTACTTGATCTACAGCGTCTTCAGCACCTTCTTGAATAGTATCAACTGCTGCATCTAAAGAATCAGTTGCTGCGTCGATAGTTTCTTCAGTAGTTACATCATTTACATCGTCGTTAGCGGGAGTTTCTTTTTGGCAAGAAGTAAAAGCTACTGCTACTAAAGCTACTGCTGCAATGTTTAAAAAAACTTTTTTCATAATAAAAATAAATTAAATTGTTGTTAAATAATTTTCTAAAATCTCGTGTTCATTTAATTGAACGATACAAATGTAGCACACAATCTTTATTTTGGTTTGAAAAATAATTGTATTACATTTGTAAAACGTTTTTACAATTAAGCACAACTGATAATCAATTAATTAAATAAATTTTTTATTCTTGGCCGATATAGATTTATTACATTTTGAACTTTTAAAAAACGCAGTTCAAGCGAAATTTTTAGAATCTCACACCCCTTCAGAAGACAAAATTTCTAAATGGAAAGGAATAGATATTGTTTATTTCCAAGAAGATTTATTGAAAATTGCCAAGGGAAATCTTAGCGAAAAATCATTTTATACTTATTTTAAAACTTCTCCGGTAACCAAGCTTCCCCGCATAGATATTTTGAATTTATTGTCCAATTACGTGGGATATCCTTCTTGGTACGATTTTAAGAAAAACCATTCTGTGGCGACAGAGATCTTAGAAAAGTCAAATAATAGCCATCCGGAAGTTATACACAAAGTGGAAGAAATAGAAGAACTTCCCGTTTCAGAAACAAAAAAGAGTGAGGTTTCTCAACCGACTTCATCCGCTCAATCGCCTGCTTTAAATAATGAAAAAGAAATAACTTCTTCGCCAAATATTTCTTCAAAAGAAGCCAATAACTACCATCCTGTAAAAAAATATTTATGGATTGGCACGTCTATTGTTCTGGCAATCGCATTAGGGATTATCATTTTTGCAGACCAAATTTTTAAGAAAACTTATCAATTTCATTTTGTGGATGCAGATCGGGGGCAGGCCATTCAAAATACAGTGGAAATAAAAGTGTTGAAAGAAGGAGAATCTCCTATCAGTTACCGAGTTGACCCTCAAAATGATTTTATATATTCTACCAAAGATGATGTCCTGAGAATGGTGGTAAGTTCCATTTTTTATCACACGGATACAATTGTCCGCAATTTGGAAGATGCTCCCGAAAAAGAAATTATAGAACTGAAACCCAATGAATACAATATGATGTTGTATTCCTATTCTACCACAAAAGATTTTAAAGAACGACAAGCACAACTGAACCAACTCATTAGCAACCACGCTACAATATATCAGGTTTTTGATAACCAGTATTTTAATGTAGAAACCATGACGAAACAACGCTATATTGCATTTCTCTCTTTACCCACCACTTCTTTGGAGAATCTGGATGTGATAGAAACGAAAATACAAAATGGAAAAATAATTTTAATTAAATTTAGAATAAAACGATCGGAAAATGAAAACTAAATGGATTTTAAATTATGGAGCCCTTCTATTGGTTATTTTCTTTTTTGCTTGTAGCGAAAAATACGAAGGAAATAACAGTATTGAAAATGTAAAATACAACAGCAACAAAACCACTTACGCTCCTATGGAAATAGACAGTGTAAATGCAAGAAACTACATTATAAAGCTCAAGCTACAAGAAGTTTATGATTTAGCTACCAACTACGCTGCCGGAAATAAAGACACCGAAATAGACCAAACTTTATACAACCAATTAAAAGAATATTTCGAAAAACCCGACAGCACCATCATCGAACCTTTGATTAAAGAAATGGACAGCCTTTCTGCGCGTTATGTAAAAATTGTGAAAGTTTCGTCGGATAAAGAAATCATAGACCAAGATACCTTAGATTTTGCAGATTACAGCATGCTCTATTACAATAAAGACAAACGATATATCGGTTCTTTGCCCAAAAAAGTACAATATGTACTAAAGGAAACACCCGTTCCTCAGAAAAAATTCAACAGCGAATTCAAATTCTATTTTGTAAGTTTTGCTCCATTTCCCTCTTTGAACGATAGTATTTCTTCGGGAGAAATCAGATAATCCAATTTCACATCAAAGGAATCTGCATCGATTATTTCATTGCCTGCACCGAAATAATTTATCCCTATTTTCAAAGCATTTTCGTTTCGCTTAAAAAAACGATCATAAAATCCTTTTCCATAGCCCACTCTATTCCCCAATTTATCGGCATAAAGCAATGGCGTAATAATCTGGTGAAAATCCACTTCTTCCCCTTCAGAAGTTTCAGGTTCCCAAATTCCCCAAGAATTTTGCTTCAACACTGTTTCGGGAAAATAGCGAATGGATATGATTTCCTCTCCCAGCATTTTGGGAATATAAACGCGAATATGATTTTTCCAGTAATAATCTATCCAAATTTTCGTATCGATTTCAAAAAATTTTTCAATCGGTAAAAAAATATGAATCGACTGATTTTCAATAGGATTAAATTGTAAAATATAATTTTTGAATATTTTTTGAGAAAAATCGAGCCTTTGCTGTGAAGACCATTGCTTTCTTTTTTCTTTATAAATTTTTCTTAATTCGTTTTTGGAAAATAAAGATTTCATGCGAAACTTGTAAACATTAATAATACAATAAGTTAGTTGTTTTTTGCATCACAACTTTTAATTTTTAATTTATTCAAAAATAATTCAAAAATCGCGTTAAACAAAGTTAAATTCGTGATTCCCATTATTAAATATCTTTTAATAGCATTAAATTTGTTTCTCAATAAATAAATGAATCATAAACAATCATAAACTATGACGCTAAAAAGATTTATGCCGCTAATTACTGTGGGTGTACTTTCCGCCGCAACAACAGTGGGAGCATTCCAGTTCATTCAAAACAGAAACAATAACAATACGGATTTAAATTACTTTCATTCTCCCAATCAGGAGGCGCAGTTTGCAAGCTTAAATGCCAATAAACCTGCAAATGATTTTGCCGAAATCGCTAAAAACTCTGTGCCGGCTGTAGTAGCTGTAAAGAATTATCAAAATAGAGTACAATCCAGCAGGGGAATGGATCAGGATTTATTCGATTTCTTTTTTGGAAATCCTTTTGAAAGCAGAGGAAGACAAGCTCCCCAACAACAAATGCCCAAAGATATTCCCACAGGTTTGGGCTCGGGAGTTATTATTTCTCCCAATGGTTATATTATTACCAATAACCACGTGGTGCAAGGAGCCGACAAATTAGAAGTTCAACTCAACAATAAAAAGAATTATATTGCTACATTGGTTGGTACCGACCCCAGTTCGGATATTGCCTTGCTAAAAATAGAAGCCGGCGGACTTCCTTATTTAAATTTCGCCAACTCCGATAATGCAGAAATTGGAGATTGGGTGCTTGCCATAGGAAATCCTTTAGGTTTAAACTCTACTGTAACAGCAGGAATTATCTCTGCAAAAGGAAGAAATATCGACATTCTAAGACAAAACAGTGCCACTCCCATCGAAGCATTTATTCAAACGGATGCTGCCATCAATAAAGGAAATAGTGGCGGTGCATTAGTAGATATGGATGGTAATTTGGTAGGAATAAACTCTGCCATATCTTCCACTACAGGATATTACGAAGGTTATGGCTTTGCCGTACCTGCCAATCTTGCTAAAAAAGTGGTAGAAGACATCAAAAAATTCGGATTGGTTCAGAGAGCATTCTTAGGAGTTTCAACCATCGATTTATCCGATGAAATGTTGGTAAAACAATACAATTTCCAAAATAAAACCGACATTAAACCCGGAAATGGAGTATATATAATAGAAACTACCGACGATAGTGCTGCCAGAAGTGCCGGCTTGAAAAAAGGAGATATTATTACCAATATCGATGGAAAAGAAATCGATAGTTTTGCCGATTTATCATTAAGCATCGGTAGAAAAAGACCCGGAGATAAAGTAACCATAACTTATATGAGAGACGGAAAATCTCATACTGCTACAGTTACTTTAAGAGACCAATCCGGAAGAACCGATTTAAGAAGCAGATCGGAATTAACCGTAGCCGAGAAATTAGGTTCCGACTTCAGAGCTCTTACCGACAAAGAAAAAGTTTATTACGGAATCAACAGTGGTGTGGTGGTACAAAACCTTACCAATGATGGTTTATTGGCCTCCATACAAATGACCGATGGCGATATTATAATAGAAGTTAATGGTAAATCCGTAGATTCTAAAAGCGATATCGAGAAAATTTTAAAAAACCACAAAGGTCAGGTAAACATTAAATATTTGGATAGAAATGGTCGCCTAACCAGTAGAGGATTTACTATGCAGTAATCCACTTTCCAAATCATAAAAATCAGCCTCGAAAATTTCGAGGCTGATTTTTTTATGTCAATATTTTTGGGTTTTTTATTCTTGGAATAAATTTGGAAATAAAATAATCAACATTAATTTTCAACTTCCTTTTTCAACTTCCTCTTTTCTGCTTTCATACTAATAATTTCGATAATTTTACCTCCCAGCCAAGAAGCAGGAAAGAATACCAAAAAAATAATTATTTTATAAAACGTGGGATGATAAGGGAAAATAATAATATCGAGCATGGCGACAAACAACAATATAAAACCTATAAGAATGGCATAAGCCACTTTTGCATATTTCACTATTATTGCAGTAATCACGCCGCCAATGGTAGCTCCTATTCCCGAAGAAAAGAGAAGTGCCACAAAAAAATAATCATTATCCTGAACGCTTTTCAGTAAAGATCTCCAATGCTCAAAAGGTGCAAATTCCTCATACGAAATCCATTGGGGGTTTAGCCTTACCCCCAAAGTTATAATGAATCCTGCTACAAATAACCCTACCAGGACTCCCACTGTATTCCGCAAGAAATTCACTTGATTTAAGGCTTATGAGCAATCATTGAAATTTCGATACTTACATTTTTTGGCAAGCAAGATACCTGAACCGTCTCGCGTGCAGGAAGATTTTCAGGATCGAGATAGGAACCATAAATCTCATTCATCTTTTGAAAGTCTTCCATGTTTTTTAAGAAAATTGAAGTTTTCACCACATGAGAGAAATTTAAGTCGGCAGCTTCCAAAATAGCAGATAAATTTTTCATTACCTGGTGGGTTTCTGCTTCTATTCCATCTAATAACTGACCGGTTTCCGGATTAATGGCAATTTGCCCGGATATGTACAACACTCCGTTACACAAATTTGCCTGTGCATAAGGCCCAATAGCAGAGGGCGCGTGTTTTGTAACAATAACTTTTTTCATGTATTTTTTTGTTAAAGATAAAAAAATTAGAACGAACTGCTCGGATCTTGGAAGCTGGAAGATTTGTACTTCACAGCATCTCTTAAGATGTTGGCTTTTATGCCGATAAAAAAGTCGTAAACTCTCTGTGTTCCTGTTGGCACCCAATTGAAGTTAATGGTAAAACTCCTCAAATCGCGTGAAAATCCCAACCGCGTGTAGGCCAATTTTTTAGATACCACATCGTAATAGGTGCTTCCATTGATGCTCCAATAAGGTGTGAGACTGATATTTCCATTCAAGCCGATAGAAAAAGTTTGGTTTCCTTTTAAATTCAATCCTTTTGTATAGCTATATTGAGCATTAATATTCAAAGTCCAAGGCTGGGGAAAGCGAGCATAATTATCATCATCGAAATAATATTTATCGTACCTGATTTCTCCTTGGGTTTTGTACATTTTTCCATAATCTTTTTTCTCGCCAAAGAAAGCTTCGGAAAGCGGCAACGATAATTGCGCATTGAAATTGGCTACGCTAAAATGCCCAAATTCATCGGTACGAACTCCTGTAGTGGCTCCCGGCTCGAAATCGATTCGGTAAGGATCCAACGCCATTGCCATATTAACCCGCAGTTTATTTTCAAAGAACGAAGATTGGGTATTAATGCTGATTAAAGACCATTTATTTTTGGGGGCGGCAAAGTTGTAATTTCCCGAAATATTTAAGTTTTCAAATATTTTAATTTTCTTTACTCCTGTGGAATCCGTTTTAGATTTTACTTTCATTTCCAAGTTATTACTGATGTTGAAACCAATAGATTCATTTAACCCGGAACTTGGAGAACCGTACATACTTCCTTCGAAAATAGAATAAGGAATCAGCATTCCTGTGCGATCGTAATAACTGTCGTAATATCCCCAGCTTTGGGCACTAAAATCGGGAGAAAAATTGAAACTGATACTCGGTGTGATCATGTGTCGAATCGCCTGAATTTTGGAATCTTTATTGAATTGCAACATCCCGTACAAAATGGTTTGTAAACTTGCCGAAGTACTGAAAGTGCTAAATCCGGCAATTCCTTTTTGGGTATTTTCCACCACCTCATCGGATACGGGATCGTACCTTTTACTTATCGTTTTATTGGTGAAAACATTATCTACGTTCGCGCTTAGCGAAAAGGTGAAATATTTGAACAAAGGGGCGTTGGTTCCCAATGAAATGGTATTTCTAAGTCCTGTATTCATCTTATCGAACATTTTCTTGGTGAACAATTCTTCCTGAGGAGCGTTCACTTCATTCATAAAAGATAAATTGGTATTTACATTGATGTTTTCCAACAAACCGGTTCTAACCCCCGTTTTAGGTTTCAATAAATAAAACTGATTTATGTTTACCGTAAGTTGAGGCAAACGCAAATTCACCAATCCTGTGGCAAAATTCTGGTTATAAGAAGAGGTTCCATTGATGGTAATGGGCCAGTTTAAAAACCTTTTGGTAAACGATACAGAAGAGTTTTGCTGAGTATTTAGTGTACTTTGATCGAAAATATGATTGTTGTTCAGCGTATTGCTATAAAACTTATTACTTACAATATCCACTGTTGCCGAGAAATTGAAATAAGGATTGGCTTCATTCGCCTGTTGATGGCGCCAGCCAATTCTATACATACTGCTTCGGGAATAACTGGGCAAACCTTCAATTCCGGTAATTCTGGATCCTATTTCGGCATTAAAACTTCCTGAATATTTATATCTTTTATAGTAATTCACTTCGGGGCGAAAATTCCAACTTCCTTTGGTGTAAATATCCGCCAGTATTTTTAAATCGAAATGTTCTCCCAAGGGTTGATAATAGCCCAATCCATTTAAGAAAAACCCTACATCTTCGCGCTCCCCGAAACTGGGAATTAAAATTCCTGCACTTCGTTTTTCCGAAAAAGGAAGAATGGCAAAAGGCATTACAAAAGGTGTGGGAACTCTCTCTATATACATTTGTATAGGACCTGTTATCAACGTAGAGTTTTCCTTTCCTTTTATTAATTTAATCCGTGGGGCTAATAAATAATAATCTGCCAGGGTATCTTTCTTCTGCATAAAATACTCGTCTGTCGTATATTTTCCGCGCCGCAAATAATATATGGAGTCGTTTTCTTTCTTCATTTTCTCCGCTACAATTACTCCTTCATTTTGTTCCGTACGCGCGTTGTATGCAATGGCTTTTTTGGTATCTAAATTATAGGTTAAACTTTCATATTCTCCTTTTTGGTTTCCCTGGCTAAAGGCGGCTCCCGAAATAATTCGCCCTTTTTCATCCAAAGCACCACGAGCAAAAATTTGCTTTTTCCCCCAATCGTAAAGGATATAATCGGCATCTACCTGCATATCTTCGTAAACAATGGTGGCGTTGTGTTCCAGTTCCGTTTGTCGATTTGCCAGATTATTGGTGATAATGTCTGCTTTGCTTCTCACCACCGCACCAATGGGTTGGGACTTCAATAGAGAATCGTTTTTTAAAGAATCTCTGCGCAGGGTTTCTATTTGCAAAGAATCTTTGCGGATGGTATCCACAACCATAGTTACAGAATCTCTTTCTGCAACGTTTTCCTTTTTAATGTTTCCTGAATTTTGTGCTAAAAAATTGTTAAAAATTAGGAAAATTAAAATTTGTAGGGTATTTTTGATGCCGTTTGAACTTAATTTCACTTTACATTAATTCGGGTCAAAATTAGCAAAATTTAAAAGATGAAGATAAAGATATGGAGATTTAATCTCAAGAAATATTTTCTATTTACTCTCACCCTCCTATTTTTCACGGTAAGCGCGCAAGATAAGCCTTTTACGGTAGTGATAGATCCCGGGCATGGAAGAAACGATGGTGCATCAAGAAGTTATTCGGATTTAGGATTGGTTCGGGAGGATCATGTAGCTTTAGATATTTCTTTAAAATTACAGAAACTTCTTTCCAAAGAAAAGGACATAAAGGTAATTATGACCAGAACCACCCACGTTTACCCTTCGCTATCCCAAAGAACCGATTTGGCCAACAAAAGCAGTGCAGATTTATTTATCTCTATTCACCTGAATTCTACAGGCACCAATACCACCCAAGCCACAGGGGCCGAAACTTACGTACAAGGCCCCGATCAAAACAATGCTAATCTGGAAGTTGCCAAAAGGGAAAACTCTGTGATTTATTTGGATGAAGAAGATAGAAGGCGTTTTGAACATTACAACCCCAACTCTCCCGAATCTTTAATTGCTTTAAAAATTCAACAAGCTAAATATTTGGAAAAAAGCTTGCTTATCGGTTCATTAATCCAGGATAATTTAGAAAACGATGGACAAAACAACCGAGGAGTAAAACAAAAAAACCTTCACGTTTTAAGGCAAAATGCCATGCCCTCAGTTCTTGTGGAAACCGGATTTATAAACAATCATAGCGATGCCTCGTACCTCACGTCCTCTGCTGGTCAGGAAAAAGTAGCCAATTCTATTTATCGGGCAATCCTTAAATACAAAAAAGAAATAGGTTTCCATCCGAACATCCAACCGGTAGAGCCTGAAAAACCAAAAGAAGTAGCATTGGAAAACGATTTCCGCATCTTAATACTTTCCTCTCCAACACGATATTTGGAAGGAGATCCGGCGCTAAGAGGACTTAAATACATCTTGCGTATAAAAGAAGGAGATGTATACAAATACTACTATGCCAATACCAATCTGGCAAGTATACGAGATGAAAATTTAAAACGGGCAAAAGAAGCCGGATTTAAAAATGCTGCTCCGGTAGCTTTCATTCCTAATATAGCTTTAAGCAAAGGATATTATACTATTGAAGTAGCGGTATCCAAACAAAGATTGAACAACAATTCTTATATCCTTAAAAACCTCCGCGATTTAAAAAGAACCAAGAAAAAAGGTTCTTTCTATTACACTTACGGAAATGTAAAAACTTTTGAAGCTGCCGTAAATATGCAGAAACAAATAGAAGCAAAAGGCATTATCAACACCACAATAGAAAAAGTTTTAGAATAATTTCAACTTATAATTTTGTTGAATGAATTAATCGTTCTATATTTGCACTCACAAAATTTGGAATGGCCTATTCGTCTAGTGGTTAGGACTCAAGATTTTCATTCTTGCAACAGGGGTTCGATTCCCCTATAGGCTACAGAATAGGTTAAAAAAAGAAATATTATATAAAAAGATTTTTTATCTTTGCAAAAATTTTATAGAAAGTTATGGCAAATCATAAATCAGCTTTAAAAAGAATTAAGCAAAATATCGCAAAAAGAGAAGTGAACAAATACTATCACAAATCTGCGAGAACAGCTGTAAAAAAACTTAGAGAAGAAACTGACCCCAAAACTGCAAAAGAGCAACTTCCTTCTGTTGTTGAGCTTTTGGACAAATTGGTAAAAAGAAATATCATCCACAAGAACAAAGCTGCTAACTTAAAAAGCAAACTTACCAAGCGAGTTAATAATTTAGCTTAAAGAAAGTACTTCATATCAATGGCCCGTTCGTCTATCGGTTAGGACTTCAGATTTTCATTCTGGCAAGAGGGGTTCGATTCCCCTACGGGCTACAAAAACAGGAAAATATTGGTATTTTCCTGTTTTTTTTATTCTTATATTTACATAACAAAGCTGAATTATGAAAATACTGATTATAAACGGTCCCAACCTAAACCTTTTAGGAACAAGAGAACCTGACATTTACGGAAAAGTTTCCATGGAAGAATTCTTGAAATACCTTGAAAATAAATTTCCAAACGAGGAAATTCTATATTATCAATCCAATGTGGAGGGGGAATTAATCAACCGCATTCAAGAAGGGGGGTTCGATGCTTTGGTTACTAATTTCGGTGCTTTTTCGCATTATGCATATGCCATTGCCGATTGTTTAAAAACCGTTCAAACTCCTATTGTAGAAGTGCACATCAGCAATTTATACAAGCGCGAGGATTTTCGGCGTCATTCTGTAACCGCGCCAAATTCCGATGCTTTTCTTTCGGGATTCGGACTCAACGGTTATGAATTGGCCATTACCTATTTACTCGATCGAGATCAATATTAATTCAAAAAAATTTTGGATAAATTAAAGGCGGCGGAAACAAAGTTTCCGCCGCCTTTTTAGTTTATCAATTTTATATTACTTTTCTATTTTCTCGGCGCTCCGGATAGAATATCTTCATCGTTGATATCATCAAACTTATGAAAATTTTCATGGAACAAATTCGCCAAATGCTTCGCTTTTTCAATATAAGCCTCATAAGAATCCCAAGTGCTTTCGGGAAGCAAAATAGAATTATCGGAAACTCCCTCACATTCCAAAGGAATATGCACTTTAAAAACAGGGCTTTCCTTATACTCTACATCATCCAAACTACCTGAAAGTGCTGCACCTATCATCGCACGCGTATCTTTCAAGCTGGTACGCTTTTTATGTCCGTTAAATCCGGTATTTATCAACCAAACCTTTACATCGGCTTTCTTTATTTTTTCGGTAAGCATTTTACCATATTCTGTAGGGTGTAAAGGCATAAAAGCTGCTCCAAAACAAGTAGAAAAAGTAGCTTGAGGTTCGGTAACTCCTACTTCTGTACCTGCCACTTTAGAAGTATATCCGGAAATGAAATGGTAGGCTGCCTGCTCAGGCGATAATTTAGAAATTGCAGGAATTACACCAAAAGCATCGAAAGTAAGGAAGAAAATATTTTTAGGATTTTTTCCTAAAGAAGGTTTTTGGATATTGTCGATAAAATCAATAGGATAACTTACGCGGGTATTTTGTGTGATGGAAGTATCGGTATAATCCACATCACCATTTTCATCTACTTTTACATTTTCCAAAATAGCTCCCTCTTTAATGGCCGCAAAAATTTCCGGCTCTTTTTCTTGAGAAAGATCAATTACTTTTGCATAACAACCGCCTTCCATATTAAAAATGGTATCATCGGGTGTCCAACCGTGCTCATCATCTCCAATTAATTTACGTTCCGGATCGGTAGATAATGTGGTTTTTCCGGTACCCGAAAGTCCAAAAAATATGGCTGTTTTACCATCTTTTCCCGTATTGGCAGAGCAGTGCATAGACAACACATCGTGGAAAACAGGTAATTCGAAATTCATGGCGGAGAAAATGCCTTTTTTAATTTCTCCAGTATAAGCGGAACCTCCTACTAAGGCAATTTTCCTTTTAAAATTTAAAATAGAAAAATTATGCTGGCGTGTGCCATCGCGTTCCGGATCTGCTTTAAAACTTGGAATACAAAGCACCAACCAATCGGTTTCTCCAAAGTTTTCCAACTCTTCTGCCGTAGGGCGGATGAACATATTGTACACAAATTCACTGGACCATGGGAATTCCGTAACAGCAGTAATTTTCACGCGATATCTATCATCGGCACCAGCAAAACCTTTGCGGGCGTACAGTGGAATTGTAGAAGCATATTCGGCAACACGATTGTAAAGTTTGTCGAATTTATCACTATCGAAAGGTAAATTAATTTTGCCATCCCACCAAACTCTGTTTTCGGTAATTTCATCTTTTACGATAAATCTGTCTTTTGGCGAACGCCCCGTGAATTCTCCTGTATTAACAGCTATAGCTCCGGAATTGGTCATCACTCCCATTCCTTTCTCCAATGTTTCCTTTACCAGTTCTTCCGGTGAAGTTTGCCACTTGACATTCTCGTTTTTGATTCCAAATTTTTCTAATGAATTCATAATTTTCCTATTCTATTTTTCGATTTGTTAAAGATAATAAAATTACCTCTCCTTCCGTAAATGACTTTCGTCATCTGTGTGAATTATAGTAAGACATTGATTATAAATGAATTAAATCCTTAAAAGTAAATATTTTGTCGAATCCTAAATCAGAAAAACGGGTATGGTAATCATCGAATTTTGCAGTCATTATAAAATCTCCACCCCAAGCTCCTAAACTTTTGACAAAAACGGGAGCGTTTTTGAGATATTTTTCTTTAATCGTTTCTATTTTTAAAAAATTACTCACCAAGCGCTCGTGCTTTTCCATTAAATGTGAAAAATTTTCTAAATCATCACACCTTAAAACTTCCTCTGTAAGAAGGGAAAATTCATGAATCAGCTTTTCGTTTTTCGGAAGATTGCGGTACATTTTTATGCCTTCCCGCGTATTTTGCTTTCGGTTTAAATGAACAAAAAGAAGCTGATCCGCAAAAGGAGGATTAAAATTCGCCAATTCGATTTCTCGAGCATTGGAACTTTTTTTATAACAAATGGATTTTCCTTTTTCGGCCACAGCGATATCGTAACCGCTTCCACCTAAAAGACGTTCGTTCAATTCAAAAGCATCTACTTTTGCCCAGCGCGCCACATTGCTGATGAGGGTTGAACTGCTGCCCAAACCAAAATCTTCGGGAAATTCTATTTCCGATTTTAAATAATAGGAAATATCCGAATTTAGTTTTTCGGTTCCCATTTCTTTTATAATCTTAAAAAGAGATTGTATAAATGCCGTAGCTTTCGGTTGGTTGGTTTTCTGAATGATTTCGGAGCGATAATTCCATTCCATATCCAACCACAAAACGCCTTCTCGATAGGTTTGCCAATGGATAACGGAATCCCGAGAGGGAAGCTGGGTTACGCTTAATTTTTGCCCCAATTTGGTAGGAATCGCAAGTGCTTTGGATCCATCCAAAACAAAATATTCGGAAGTGATTAATAATTTTCCGTGTGAAAAAAAGTTTTGCGTTTCCAAGATTTTATATCGAGCAAAATTTTCTAAAAAGCTCCGGTAGTTTCCACAGAATTGTCAATTTTTCTGATCAATCCCTGCAATGTTTTTCCGGGGCCTACTTCCACAAAGTAATCGGCACCGTCTTTTATCATATTTCTTACAGACTGAGTCCATTTTACGGGGCTTGTCAATTGTTTTATCAAATTGATTTTTATTTCTTCTGCGTCGGAAACAGCCGTTGTGGTTACATTTTGATAAATCGGAATATTGGGTTTATAAAATTTGGTAGAGTGAATGGCTTCTGCCAATTCTTCTTGTGCAGGAAGCATTAATGGAGAATGAAAAGCACCATTTACAGGAAGTAACAACGCTCGTTTTGCGCCTTCTTCTTTTAGTTTTTCCATAGCTTCCTTTACCGCTTCTGTTTCGCCGGAAATCACCAATTGCCCGGGACAATTATAATTAGCAGGAACTACAGTTCCTTTTATAGACGCACAAACCTCTTCCACCACATTGTCGGAAAGTCCTAAAATCGCTGCCATAGACGAAGGATTGGCATCGCAAGCTTTTTGCATGGCCCATGCTCTTTTAGAAACGAGTTTTAAACCATCATCAAAAGACAATACTCCATTGGCTACCAAAGCGGAAAATTCTCCTAAAGAATGCCCTGCTACCATTTGAGAACCTGTGGTATCTATTGCTCTTGCACAAGCAACCGAATGGATAAAAATGGCAGGTTGCGTTACTTTGGTTTGTTGGAGTTCTTCGGGCGTTCCATTGAACATAATGGAAAGTATGTCGAATCCCAAAATATCGTTGGCGGAGTTCATCAAATCCTTTATTTCTTTTCGACCTTCGTAAAGGTCTTTTCCCATCCCGACGAATTGCGATCCTTGCCCGGGAAACACCAATGCTTTCATTCTTTTATTTCTAATTTTAGTTTTATAATTATTCTTTTTTTATGGCAAAATTCTCACAATGCGATATCCTTTATTAACATAAGCTCCTTCTTTGGTTTTCACATATTCGAAAGTAGTTGCCAATTGTGTTTGTTTTTTATTTATATGCTTAAATATTTCGCCGTTAGAATCCTCTCTCGATAAAGCGTCGTTCAACACATCGAAACCGATGACGGCATATTTCGTTGGTGCTTTACAGTATTTTTCCTGATAATCTGAGAGCACTTTTTTCTCGAAACTTCCTTCTGTATTGATTTTCCTATCCATTAAATAAGTAAAACCGGTGTTTTTCAGCTTGTCTTGTTGGTTATCAAAAATGGCATCGTAAAACATACTGAAGGCTTTATTTCCTTCTATTTCACTATCCAACTTCAGCATTTGTTGATAGAATTGCTCTTTGTCTTTAGCATCGTCGGAAGCGAGAATCGCGATAATCGGAACGGCGGTTCCTGTCATCATATTTTGATCGAGAACAATTTCCTGCTCGGATTTTACGATTTGTATTTCGGCTTGTCTCAGCGACTTTCTTAAATTGTCTTCAATCATTTTGGCATAAGTAGTTCCCAAAATATAAATTTTTTCGCCTTTATAAGCTTTTGCCACTTCTTGCGCTATTCCTTCGGCGTAATATTGTGGCGCGGTTTCTACAATTACCAAATTGTTGTATTGATAAAGATCCGAGGTGTTGGCAAATGGAGAAATTACGGGAACTTGGCGTTCGGATAAGAAAGACATTAATTTTACCACATCCGATTTAAAGAAAGGCCCGACCACCAAATCGGTATTGGTTTGGCTAATGGAAGATAATGTTTTTTCAAAAGACGCTTCGCTTCCTTCATCTACTATCTTAATGTTGAGTTTCTTTCCTTTTTCGGCATTTTTTTCGATGGCCAATTGTGCGCCGGTGAGAAAATCGAGCGCCACTTCTCTGTATCTTGTATTGCCTTCATCGAAACTAAACGGCAAAACCAAAACTACATTCAGAGCGTCTCCAGGAGATTTTTGGAATTTGGGAGAAGGTTTTGTTTCTGATTTTTTTATGGTTAAAATCATTCCCACTTTTAAACCTTCTGACAATTGTGGATTTAAAGCAAGTAACTGATCTAAAGTCATCCCAAATCGGTTTAGAATGGAAAAAACGGTATCTCCTTCTTTTACTTTATAATGTTCTTCATCGGAAGATTCTGCAATTTCTACCGGAGCATTTTCCTCTACATCATCCACCACCGTATTTTCTTGAAAATCTATATCTGCATCTTCTTCTTGTAGATTTGTATTATCTGCTATAGATTCCGATTCCACAGGATTTGCATCTTTACTTACAATTACCACATCGCCCGGATGAAGTCCTCTGCTTTCCAAACCGGGATTCATTGCAAACAAATCGGCTTGTGAAATATTATACAAATGTGTGATTTTATAGTAAGTATCCTTGGGCTGAACCAAATAAGTTTGTCCTTCTGGAATATTGCTTTCCGTATTTATGTTTGTTGGAATATTCGTTGCAATTTCTTGTTTTCCAAATTTTTGAATATTCGCCAAAGGTAATTTTATCACCTGCCCGATTTGAAGATTTTCATCCACTCCCGGATTAAGCGTTTTGAAATCGGTCATAGAAACATTATAATGCCTTAAAAGACCATACAAAGTATTTCCTTTTTCGATGATAATTTCTCCCGTAGCTGTGTTGGAAGTTACGGTTTGAGCTGTATTTGTACCGGAACGGGAAACCAAAACCACATCGCCAATTTTCAATCCATTTTGCTGAACTTCCGGATTGAGTTGATAAAATTGTTCTACCGTTAAACCATATTTTTTAGAAATCCCATAAGGCGTATCTTTAGGTTGCGCCACATAAGTTTGCTGCGCATTTGCCCATAAAACAAGGGATACAAAAAGGCTGGTAATAATCTTCTTCATACGGATAATTTATTGTACAAAAGTAATCTTTTTATCTTTAAATAATCAGAATGGCTAGTTGTGGTTTTTCTATCTGAGTGTTTTGGTAGCAATTTGCAATCCAATCTTTTCCTTCATCTGCATAAAATTCGCTGAAATTGAGCGTGCGCTCCTGCCATATTCCACCGGGATTTATTTCCTCGTAAAGCAAATTGAATCTTTGGTATAAATCGCCCTGAACTATTTTTTCCGCACGCAAAAGCCGCTTTTTCATCTTTTTATAAGATTTGAGCTGACGCTTTTTTTCTGCCGATACTAAATTTTCAAAAGTTTTATCGGTAAGTTTTGCTTTCTCTTCCAAGGCTTCGAAAATAGAAATTACTTCCTGTTCTTTTTCATTTAAAAAAGGATCTAATGGAGTATTTTCCAATAATTTACGATGAACGGTTTCTTCGTAATTTCCAAAAAAATCTTCCACTTTTAATCCCAATTTCTTCATTTTATCGAAATTCTTTTTAGAAATCATCGCAAATGAATTTCGGGGCAAAAGAATAGGAAAAGGTAAGTTTAACCCATCGAAACCTTTTTTTAATTCCAGCCAATACATAATTTCGGCATTTCCACCGATGTAAAGAATATTCGGCAAAATGGTTTCTTGATAAACTGGTCGCAAAACGGCATTCGGACTAAATCGCTCCGGAAAATCGCGCAACTCTCGCAGCAATTCTTCTTTGGAAAATTTGATTTCTGTATCTACAATCGCAAAATGATTTCCTTCTTTTTCTATTCTGTTTCTTTTGCCTTCATTAAAATAAAAAAGATTGATTTCCCTCGGATTTACCTGAACTTTTCCATATTTTTCCCTTAATTGCTCCACCGTTTCATGGGTAGATTGGTAAAGATGTTCTTGTAATAATTCTTTTTCAAAAACAGGTTGCACCAAAGTTTTAAGCCGGCGATCATCCGCATCGAGAATCAACAAACCATATTCTCCAAAAATTCTGTTAACCAAAAGTTGTGTGGCTTTGGAAAATGTATTTCCATTTGCATAAGCTTCTTGGATCCATCGGATTAATTCTGTTCCGAAAACACAGTCCTCAAATTCCTTTATAAAATCGTTGATAAATTTATTGTCCGAAATCTCGATTCTGCCCACAGCATCTCCCGATTTTTCGTTTGTAAAATAATAGTGATTTGTGGTTTTAAAATGATTGATTTCCTCGAAATCGTGATCTTCCGATGCCATCCAAAATAGGGGAACGAATTTTTTATTTTCGCTGTTTTGATTGAGAAAATTTGTGGTTTTAACCACTTGCAGAATTTTATAAATAAAATAAGCCGGTCCCGTAAAAAGATTAAGTTGGTGGCCGGTAACTACCGTAAATGTGTTTTTCTGCTGTAAATTTTGCAAATTTTCCTTTTGAAGCTCGCTCAACGGAAGCGATTGCATTTGCTCACCCAGCACTTCGCTCAACACTTTCCGATGATGAAGAGAATAATTTTCAGCTTTTATTGCTGCCTGATACAAAGCATTTTCCTTGCTAAACAAAGGAGAATGTAAATTCGACAACCCTCCGGAAAGATAGTCTTTTATCATTTTCGGGATGGTGGGAATCGATAAAAAATTGAGTGAAAATTGACTTTCTGCCATGGTTTAAAATTACAAAAAATATAGCTGTTTTACCAAGGATTTTAAACTATAAAAAATAAGCATAACCGATGATGATCTACTTTTTTACGTGAAAATGTACCAAACAATTCCTATGTTTACCCTAAAATCTGTAAGCGGATAAAAAGGTGCTGCAAATGCATGGTTTTTTATTAATCCGTTTAGATATTTGGCTTCTGCAAAAACCATCATGCTTTTTACTTTTAAATTGATAAAAACATCTGCCATCGGATATCCGCCAATGGAATAAGAATCGCTTCCGGGAAGTATAAATTCATTCAGCACGGGAGAAAATTCGCGAGTAGCAAATTTGTTGAAATAATAACCTTTTATTCCGGCTTGAACTTCGGCGGCATCTTTAAACATTTTACTTTGATAATAAACACTTGCTCTTGCAATAAAGTTGGGCAAAGGTAAAATCTCTTTATTATTGATGGTTGATTGGAACAAAACCCGACCATTGATATGGAATTTGTTGTAATCCCAAGTAGCTTCTCCGCCAATTTGCGAAATATTAAGAGAAGAAGCCTGCTGCGGACGATAATTGGAATCGATATAAGTATAATTTCCGATGTGGAAATAATTGATAAAAGCCGAAGCGCCCAACCATTGAGATTTTATGCTTCCTCCCGCTTCCAAAACAGATTGCTGCTTGAAATCGGAGAAAAGATAATTGAAGTTGCTATAAACCGATCCATTCATCAAATAATTGAAGCTGGGTGCAGAGGAAAGAAAATTAAGTTTGGCATTTACTTCTATACCTTCCACAGGAATTGCCGAAAGCTGGTTATCTATTTTAATAAAATTGCCAAAAGTTTTTCCGGTGGTATATTCTGCATGAGAATCTAAATCGAACCGATCCCAAAGTTTTATTTTAAGATTTCCTTCGGCTCCTATTCGGTTTTCGGACCATTTTGGAGCTTCGATTTCATCGTTTAAAAAAATATTATTTACTCCTAAAATTATATTCTGATATTTTAAGCCGGCATCGAGTTTGAATTTTTCTCTGTCGAAAACCAAACTTACCACATTGGTTAATTTATCGGAATATTTTTTGGAAGACAGGGGATAATCTCGTATCGCCGGATTTTCTTCGGTGGCAAAATAAGACTCTATCTGCTTTTGATCGTAATAATATTTACTGATTTCATATTTAAACTGGTGCCTGATTTTTAAGGGATAACTTTCGTTTATCTTAAACAACCCGAAATCGTGGTTGAGATAATATCTCCGATAGGTAAAAAAAGTTTCGGTGTTTTCTAAATTCACCTCCATATTCAGGCGGTTTTTAAACCGAGTATCATCTCCCAAATATTGATCCAAGACCTTTATTCCGCCATTTTCTTCGTTGTTTACATTTTGATTTAAATAATGGGCATAAAGCTCGTAGCGTTTTTCGGGACCGGTATAATGAGCGGAAAAATTAAAATGATTGTTTACCGATAGATTCCTTTTGTAATCTCCTTTGGAGCGCAATCCCATATAATTGATGGCAAAATTGAAATTTTTCCCGATGTTTTGTGTGTAATTGGAATTGAGATCTGCACCCGTTCCTACCGAATTGTGAAACTCGAAAAACGTGGTGGGGGTTTTCACATCGTAATAAGGAATATCATCTACACCTAATATTCCAAAGGATTTTCCGGTGGGAAGGACTGCTAAATTCATTTCCGGATTGGGTTCGTAAACCAGCGGATTGAAAGGTTGCCCGATATTGGGAAATTGGATTTTCCCGAAATTGTCGCGGTTATTAAACTGGGAGAAAACAAATGTTTTTTCCGGCGTAAAAACGGTATCGAAGATTTGATATTCTCCTTTCTGGGTTTTCCATTTATAATCTTCTATGGTTGGTTGAAAGATTTTTACAGAATCTTTTCCGCCATTATCTACAATAAGTGTGTCGGAGGGATCTGCAACTCTTTGTTGGTTTGCCTCCTCTATGATTTGTCCTTTTCCCCACGCGGAGAGAAATATTATACAAAAAAAAATGTACCTCATTTGAAATGGAATGAGGTACAAAAGTATATAAAAAAAGTTAGTTATGAATTTATATAATTCACCAGTTTTATAAGATCCGGTTCTTTATTTAAATTCAGCTTGTTGGTTTTAATAAAACCGGGCACATCACTATTGATATTGGTGAAAAATTCGACTAATTTTCTTCTATTGTTTGGCAATTCTACGATACCATCTTCTGTATTTCCGAATAAATATATATCCTGCATGCGTGAAAAATAATCGTTTTCGTCTTTTCCATAGGCACTTGGACTTTTTAACCCTTCTATTAGTTCTATTTTTTCTCTTTTGTACAGATTATATTGTTTTCCTTCGGATAATAAAACAAGATAACCGAAATAAGGTCTGCCTAAATAGGAATATCGCACGCATTGGTATTTTTTGTTTAGCGTTGGAAAATCTATAATCAACCCTTCCTGCTTTTCTGTATAAAAGATATCTCCGTTTTCATCGAATTCCATTTCATCTTCATACGCATTGTACCTTAAAGGTTGTACATTACTGCTATAACCTTTTATGATGACTTTCTTAAAATCTTTTCCTTCTATAAATGGTGTGCCATCGATTTTATATTCAATGGTAGTAGGTCGGTTGGCTCTTGTAAAAAACAATCCGCTTGAATAGGAAACATTTTCATTTCCCACTTGGGAATAAAGTAGGCCACTTGTCATTATTAAAATTAGGAATATCGTATTTCTCATATTTTTTAATCTTTCAATAAAGATAAAAAATTCTTTTAACTTCTATCATTGTTTTTTACCCGAATAAAAAAACAGTAGCAATCTTGCGACCGCTACTGCTCAGTTTTTAAATTAATTTTTATCAATTAATTATCATATCCAGGGTTTGAAACTACAGGTGTTCCTGCTATATCTGTTTCATGCCTTGGGATTGGGAATGCATTAAGATTAGGATCAGGATTCGCTATGGCAGGACGAGGCACAGGATCTCCCCATCTTCTAAGATCCCATTGTCTAAGACCTTCTCCTAATAATTCTTTCATTCTTTCTTCTTTCAGCATATCCATATCAACTGAAGTTATAGCGTTCAATTGATCTTGAACTGAAGAAACTACATTGCCATCATCGTCTGTAATAGGTAACAAACGGTTGCCTAACAATTCTTTATAGTACGCCAAAGCTTTTGTCGGACTTCCTCCATTCAACTCTGCCTCTACTCCATTTAAAATAATTTCTTCGTATCGCAGCATCTTGATATTATCCGCTCCCACTTGTTGTGTATATTTACCATTGGCATTGAACGACAGATAATAAGAACCATTATATGGTGTAATAAGTGCTTTCCTCACATCATTATCAGCATACTTGGCGTAAGTGGATGCGTTTACTACGAGGTTCCCATAGCCATTTGCACTTAACTTATATCTATAAGAACTTGTTGATAATGATGAATTAATTCCCACTGCTAATTCGAATATAGAATTGGGAGCCGCTCCATTCATAGTAAATCCAAATGTTACCTGCAGCAATTCGGGTGATGCTATAGAATACCGCCCATGTAGATCATTTGTTAAGGTTCTTACTTTTGCATAATCTCCTTTATACAGATAATACCTCGACATCATTCCTTTTAGGGCATTAAGTGTCAATTCGGTTTTTCCGCCTCCACGATTATAAGTAGTCATCATATCTAATGCTTTTTCAAAATCGGATTCGATTTGGGCTTCTGTCTGCTCTATTGTGGCTCTTGGCATTAAAGCTTTTGGGTCGTACTCTAACGGCAACACAATACCTAAAGTTCCACCCGTATATTTCTGCCCATATAATCTAAAAAGATCGAAAAAACCAATGGCTCTTAATCCATACGCCTGTCCTTGTGCATAATAGGCGTCTTGACGATCTAAATCGGTACCTTGAATCTTATTTACATCCGTATTGATTACAGTATTTACCTTAGCAATCATTGTATAAATCTGATTGTAGGTATTATTGGCATAGGGATCATTAGATGTCATGGCGTAATTCATTACGGTTGTATAATATCCGGCAGCTAAATTACTAATCATTTCATCTGATCTAACCTCTCCATAGGCTAAGAAGTCGCAACCATAATAAGTTGCCGATCTCATAGAAGCGTAAGCTCCATTGACGAAAGAATTCATTTCCGCTACGGATTCTAAGGGTCTTTGTTCTATACTTTGATGGAACTCCGTCTCTACAAAGTCTCTGGAACAAGATATAGCTCCAATTCCGACTATAAGTGATAGAAAACTTATTTTAATTATTTTATTCATTTTATTCATTTTTTAAAAGCTAAAATTAACGCCAATTAAATAAGACTTAAGTACCGGAAGACTCAAGTTGTTATATCCGGCTATATTATTCTCTGGGTCAAAACGGAGATCTTTATCAAATCTGTAAGTCCAGGCATTGTTTGCCATTACATAAACAGTGAACGATGTTAATCCTGTGTTTTTTATGAAATCACTATCAAATGTATATCCTAATCTGGCATTGCTTAAACGAATATAATCTCCTTTATATAAAAATCTTGTAGAAGCATAATTTGATAATTTATTTCCACCATAAATTGGCTTCGGATTAGACACATTCGTGTTTTCAGGTGTCCAATAATCTCCCATAACATCTCCATATCCCGGATAGTTTAAAGAATATTGCCCATCACTATATGTATAGTTTGCCCAATCGTCATATATTTTGGCACCAAATCCATAGGTAAATTGTAAATCTAATGTAAATCCTTTGTAAGCCAAAGATGTATTGGCACCTCCATACACATTGCTAAGGAAAGATCCTTGCACCGCTTGTTGGGCTTGATTATAGTTATTGGTTGTTTCGCCGTCTACACCATTAATATACCACAATGGATCTCCATTTTCAGGATCTACACCTGCCCATTTCCTTAAGTAATAAGTTCTAACTCCTTCTCCTTCTCTCAAAGTTGTAGTACCTGAATTAATGGTTCCTCCATATAGTTCGGTAATTTCGTTTTTAAGGGTTGATAAGTTAAATCCAAAATTCCATAAGAAAGAATCTCTACCATCTCCTCTAAATATATCTGCATTTAAAGAAAATTCGAAACCTTTGTTAACCAACTCTCCAATATTTTCAGAATAAGATAGTAATCCTTGAGCATTGGATAATGGTAAGCTATAGATTAGATCTTTTGTTTTCTTGTTAAAATACTCAGCGGTTAATCTAAGTCTGTTTCTAAAGAATCCGAAATCGATACCTACGTTAAGTGGGTTTACTGTTTCCCATGATAAATTAGGATTATATACTCCACCATATGTAGCGGCTGCCAAATCATTGTAATTAGTAGTAAATGCATAGGTAGCATATGGGTTGGCAGATACTTGGTTTCCTAATTTACCATAAGAAGCTCTAAGTTTCAGCATAGAGATGGCACTGATTTCTTTAAAGTAGTTCAATCTTGCCAAATCTACACCAACACCGACTGACCAGAAGTTTCCAGCTTTTTTGCCGGGCACAAATTGAGATAATACGTCTCTTCTGAAAGATGCGTCTAACAAGAATAATCTATCATAGTCATAATGCCCTGTAATTGCATACCCCCATCTGGAGTCCACACCTACGCTACCTCCATATCCGTAAGGCACTACAAAGTTTGTAAGGGTTTCAAGAGTGGGGGTTCCGACTGTGATTCCGGTTGCAGTTAAAAACTTGTTGTTTCGTTTGTATGCCTCTTGAATTAAAGTAACACCAAAATTATTCAGCCCTGTTTTAAAGTTATAATCTAATATATTTTGAATGTTGAAGTTAAAATATCTATTTACAGAAGTTCTTTGATATCCATCATAAGTCCACCCATCTCCGTGTACTGGATTCCAATAGGTATCTTCTTCAACACTTATATATTCAGGAGCAAAAGCAAATCTATAAGTTAGATTTTTCAAAATTTTATATTCAATTCCCAAATTGGCAAATGCTCTAAATGTTCCTCCTCTTGCATAGTTGTTTTCTAATATATATCCCGGGTTAAACATATTATTACTCAAACGACTATTCACGGGGTTCCAATACCAACTTCCGTCTTCATTTTTTGCAGGATCGGTAGGTCTATTAAAAAATTGAGCCAGCATAGGGTTAGCGAAACCTCCTCCATCTGATACAGTACTCAAGCGGGAATGAGAAAATTGAAAATCGGTTGTAATTTTCAATTTTTCTGTAGCTTGATATCCTATTTTAGATGTAAATGATAATCTTTTAAAGAAAGAATTTTTCACTATACTATTTTGCTCAAACATGTTGGCTGAAGTATAGTAAGTAATTTTATCATTCCCTCCAGACATGCTAAAATCTGCATTCTGTTGATATGCAGAATGCTGTGCTACATCTCCCCAATTGGTACTATAAGGTGAGCCAAAAATATCTGAAAAAGGTGAGCCTAAAAAAGTAGGATCCGCATAATCTTCTATAGAATATTCGGCTCCTAAATAGTTATTTAAACCATCTCTCAAATATTCCTTGTATTCCTGACCTGTAAATGGTCTGTGTTGGGGAACAGCAATATCATTAACACCTGCATTAAATGAGAAATTAAATGTAGGCTTTCCTTGTCTACCCGATTTTGTAGTAATGATAATTACCCCAGAACCCGAGTCGGCACCATATACTGCAGTAGATACTGCATCTTTCAATACGGTAATATTTTCAATATCGTCCGGGTTAAGGTTAGCAAGTATGTTGGCTGTGGTGTTCGCTGTGGTTAAATCACCAGTTGCAACTCTAACCCCATCCACAATATAAATAGGGCTTACTACTCCATTAATAGAAGCAATCCCTCTTACTCGAACACTCGCCATACCTCCTGGCTGTCCCGATGCATTACCTGTTTGCACACCAGACACTCTACCTTGAAGCATTTTGTCCGGGGATGCCACAGGAACATCTTTAATGGATTTAGCAGTCATTGTGCTCGTTGCACCCGTCAATTCTTGAACGGTTTGTCTTCTACCAAATCCAGTTATTACGACCTCTTCAATCTCCTGATTGGAAATCGCAGTATCCTGTACCGCTTGTGCTGCAAGACCTTGTCCTAAAAAGAATAGGACTCCGGCACTTAGCACCTTTAATTTTACATTCATATTAACAAATTTTAATATTTTAACGCAACAAATATGTTAATAATATTTTACAAAACAAAACAAATATGTAACATTTTATTGTAACCTGCTTACTTATAGTGTTTTTACTTAATTTAAAGCAGTTGGGAAAAGGCTTTAAAAGGAATATATTTTTCAATTATATTTTACTTAAACCACTGTATATGTGCATATTACATGATTTTTCAAGTTTGAGAGAAAATCCCTCAAAATCGCAAGCTACCGTTAAAGCATTGTTAAATAAAATAATTTATTTTTAGGAATCAAAATTCCAAATCGAGTTGTTTATAAATAATGGAAAGGAACATTCCATAGGATTTTTCCAATAAAAGAATGTCTCCAGATTTTAAATTTAAACCAGGGCGCCCACTGGGATCGGTTCTCATCCCAAAACCGGAAATTTGAAAATAATTGGATTTTTGGTATTGGGAAGCGCTTAATCTAATAGTAGAGCCCAACAATTTCCGCGTAGAAACGGAATAAATTCTCCCCGATTTGAGAGGAATTTTGATGAAAGTTCGTGCGGGTAAATTTATTTTTCGTTGATCGATGGCTATTTTTAAATCTTTCTTGGGAGATCCCACCAGATAAGCCACATTTCCTTCATCAATAGAATCGAGATCTTCTTTATAATATAAACTCAGAAAATAATGATTCGGATCGAAAGGTTTGGGTGTTCCGTCAATATCTTCTATCGCGCGAAGTTGAAAAGCATTGGCGCCCATTTTTTTTGCTTTTTGATAAATATTGGCAAACATTAAAGCATCGTCGTTTGTAAAACCTCCTATTTCCAATTCTCCCAGATATTGAGCATTGATTGTGTCGGCAATTTTATATAGTCTTTTATCGTTGTTTCCCACTATTTTTTCCATTCTGGGAACCAACACGTTTTGCGCACAAACGATTTGGGCGATCAATACAAAACTTATTAACAATGTTCTTTTCATACCATGCAATTTAGTCGCGTTATTAGAGGCTTTTATGATATTAAATTCAAATTCTTCAAGCAGTTTTCCAAACTATTTTGCCAATATTCCAATTCTATTCCATAAACTTTCTCGATTTTACGCAAATCCAAAGTGCTGCGTTGAGGGCGCTTGGCTAAAGTAAGATATTCTTCTGTGGTTAAAGGTTTTATTTTTATCGGTGATTTTACCTGAGCGGCAATTTCCCGAGCAAAATCGAACCAAGTGGTTTCTCCGAAATTGGAAAAATGGAATATTCCGGCTTGTTTTTTGGGCGAAGCAATGATTTTTAAAATAGCACGCGCCAAATCTTCTGCGTAAGTAGGTTGCCCAAATTGATCTGCCACCACTCCTATTTCCTTTTTAGCGGAGAAAAGCGAAAGCATGGTTTTCACGAAATTTTTTCCATATTCGGAATAAAGCCAAGAAGTTCTGATAACAATAGATTTTGGGTTAGCATCCAAAACTTCTTCTTCTCCTTCGCATTTAGAAGTTCCATAAACGTTGATCGGGCAAGTCCAATCGTCTTCGGAATAAGGCAGATTGGTGTTTCCATCGAACACATAATCTGTGGAAACGTGAATCAATTGTGTGCGAAATTCCAAACATATTTCCGCCAAATAACGCGCTCCTGTTTTATTTACGTCAAAAGCGCGAGCTTTATCTTCTTCCGCCCGATCTACCTGAGTATAAGCGGCGGCATTGATGCAAAAATGGGGTTTAAATTCTTCGAACGCGGTTTCAATATCTTCTTTATTGGTAATGTCCAGCTCGTGGCTTTCTTTGAAAGCATAAATAAATTGAGGAAATTCTTTTTTTATTTTTTGTAAACTTTTCCCCAGCTGACCTGCACTGCCTACAATTAAGATGCGCTCCATTGTTTGTTTTCTTTTCGGATTTTTAATGCTCGTTCTTCAAAATTATCTTCAGGAATTTGCACACACTGATCTTCCAACATTTTCACTATTTCCGGCGGATGCACAACGGATTTTCTATGTTTCATATCGAAAAAAATAGCGGTTACCCAAAGTACGGCATGGGTCAGTTGATTTTTCTCGTCTTTCATTAGTATTTCGGTAACGGTGGTTCGGTCTGCAATTTTTATAATTTTGCTACTAATGTTTATGATTTTATTGGGGCGAACTTCCTTAATGTACGCAATTTGATTTTGAACCGCAATCCAAGTATTTCCAGTTTCTCTTATTAAATCTTCATAAGAAAATCCATAATTGTCAGTAATATGATCTTCGCGCGCATTCATCATGTATTCCAAATATTTTACATTGTTTAAATGACCGATGGGATCGCAATCGCTAAATCGAACTTTTTGACGGGAGGTATATTCTCCTTTCATAAATTTATACTTTAGGTAATTGTTGATTTTAGATTATAAAGAGCTAAAATAAAAAAACCACCGTAAAGGTGGCTCATTTCTTTACAAGGAAAAATTATAATCCTAATTTTTTCTTGATATCATCGGTTGCATCGGGACCATTTCTAAAGATAATCGCTTGTGAATTACCATCTAAAATGTATTCGTAACCTTTTTCTTTCCCTACCGCATCTACTGCATCGCGAAGCTTTTGATCTATCGGCGCGAAAAGAGTATTTTGTTTGTCTAATAAATCTTTTTGAGCTGCTTCTGCCATTTGTTGAATTTGATCGTTTTCTTTTTGAAATGCCGCTTCTTTTGCTGCATCTGGTTGGCCTGCCTTTCGGTAATCTTCAACTTTTTTCTGCAAAGCTTCGCTCATTTTTTGAATTTCGTTTTGCTTTACTTTGGAAAATTCCTCCAACTCTTTTTGAGCTTTCTGCATTTCGGGTAGTGCATCTAAAATTCCTGCAACATCTGCATGTGCTATCTTCTGAGCTTTTATTGCTGTGAAAGAGACCATCATCAATATCGCTGCAAATAATACGCCTAACTTTTTCATAATATATTTTAAAATTTAATTAGTTTACAAATTTATTTTTTTGTTTCATTTTTTAAAAGCAAATCGAGCACTTGATCGGTATAATCGTATCTTTTATCCAAGTACATCACGCTAATGTTGTTACTTTTATCAAAGACTATGCCTAAATTATTTTTTTCGGAAACTGTTGTTATGGCATTCCATATTCTATCTTGAAAAGGATTTACCAAAGTGCTTCTCATTTTATTAATTTCTCCATCGCTCCCAAAGCGAACGGTAATTAATTTTTTTATTTCTGCATCCAAATCATCTATTTCCTTTTGCCTTCGCTTCAACTGATCTCCTACCAAAAGAATTTTTTCGCTCTCGAATGCTTCTTTCTTTTTTTGCAAATCTTCTTGCTTCTTCTGGATGTCGGATTGCCATGCGGCTACCTGACTTTCCATTCTCTTCTTGGCTTCCTGATATTGGGGTAATCTATCCAAAATATAATTGGTATCTACCACTCCCATTTTCTGGGCGGAAACAAAAGTAATAAGAAAAATGCAAATTATGCTTAATTTTTTTCTCATCTTGCTAAATTTTACAATTCCTGATTCATCAAGAAGTGGGTTTGCCATCCTGAAGGTTCATTACTATTAATGGTTTTATCCAATCCATAAGCAAAATCGAATCCTATTAATCCAAAGGCTCCCATATACACTCGGATACCAACTCCCACGGCTCTCTTCAATTGGAACGGATTGTAGTTGCCCCATCCTTGCCATGTATTTCCGGCAGATCCAAAAGCTAAAGCATAAATTTTAGCTGTTTGCGACATGGAAATAGGATATCTTAATTCGAAATTCACACGATTATAAATCGTTCCTCCTCCGTAGGGAGTAATGTCTGTACTGGTTCCTCCGCTGGAAGATGCGTCTTCGTATCCACGAAGTGGAATAAGCTCTCTACCATCGTATCTTCCGTACATTAATCCCACACCTCCCATATAAAATCTTTCAAACGGCGGTGCTCCCAATTCTTTATTATAGCCATCTAAAAAGCCCATTTCTATTGAGGTTCTTAAAACCATTTTACCAATGATTTCGTTATAAGCATCTGCCTTGGCTTTTACTTTAAAATATTCTAACCATTTATATTTTTGTGCCGCCGACATATTGGAATAATCTTTTTTCCGGAATAAAGAGTAAGGCGGAGTAAATTTAGCCGACAACTCAAAATCTGAACCCGATGATTTAAAGAACGGATCGGGTCCTGCAGAATTACGCGACAATCCTATATTGATACTGAAGTTATTGGCTTGCCCATTATATAAGGTTTCTGAACCAAACTGGAATGGGTAATTGTCGAATTTATATTTTTCAAATGATAATCCTGTGTACAGGGAAAAATAATCATCGGGCCAACGCAATTGTCGGTTTAAACCTGCGTTAAAAGATAATATATCTAATTTCTGACGATCTCCATAAATGTCTCGATAATTCACTTTGGAATAATTGGCACTTACAGATAAAGCGGTAGGTCTGGCACCAAAAAGCCATGGTTCCGTAAATCCAAAACTATAGGTTTGAAAATATTGTCCTGCCTGAGCTTGCAGAGATAAAATTTGACCATCGCCCTGAGGAACCGGATTGAATTTCTTGAATTTTAAAAAGTTCCGTAAAGAGAAATTATTGAAAGTTAATCCTATAGTTCCTATAAATGAATTCCCCCCGTAACCCGCTTGTACCTGCACTTGAGAAGACCCTTTTTCTACCACAGACCAATGGATATTTGCTGTATTGGTTATAGGATCGGGATCTATATTTTGCCCGATTTTTTGAGGATCGAAATAAGCCATTCCTGCCAATGCAAAATAGGTTCTTTTAATATCTGCTTTCGAGAATAAGTCTCCGGGTTTTGTCCTAAGACTTCTTAAAATTACATGGTCGTGTGTTACAGTATTTCCCGACCAAGTCACTCGGTTCCAGTTGGCTTTGGAGCCTTCTCTTATCCTGATTTCTAAATTAATGGTATCGTTGCTAATGGACTTTTCCACGGGAGTTACTTCTGCAAAAAGATATCCTCCGTCCATATAAGTAGAAGCAACATCGGAATTGTCTTCTTCTCCGCCGTTTTCACCTACTTTCTTTTTAAATCCTACGGCATCGTAAACATCTCCGGTTTTATATCCTAATCTTTGGCTCAATACTTCGGAAGAGAATACTGTATTTCCCACAAAAGATATATCGCCTATATAATATTTTTTCCCTTCTTCTAAATCTAAATTGATATTGAATCCTTTTTCGTTTCTTGTAATAGAATCGGATTTTATTCTCATATCGCGGAAACCGAGTGAGTTGTAATAATCTACTAGGTTCTTTTTGTCTTCATCGTATTTCTCTTGGATTAATTTCGATGGTTTTAAAATTCCGAGAAGAAAACGTTTTTGTTTGGTATCTTTAAATCCTTTTCTGCGGAGTCTGCCGGAAGAAACATTTTCGTTACCGGTGAAACTGATTTTATCTATTTTTACGCGATTTCCACGATCTACATGCACTACCCAATTTACTTTATTGGGATCTTGTGCATCGGGTGTTTCATCAATATTCAGTGTTGCGTCTGCAAATCCTTTCTGAATGTATTCTTGGGATATTTTGTATCTGAGATTATTGATAAGGTTCTGGGTAATTTTGGTCCCCGGCGTTAAGTTATTGTCTTTTATTAATTTTTCGTTTTTGGCTTTTTTTATACCTTTCCCTTCGAATCTAATTGTGCCTAATTCTTTTAATCCTTGAAGGTTGAATTTTAATACAATATTTTCGCCCTCAACGCTTTCTACATATACTTCTACTTTGGAAAAGTTTTCGGTGTCCCATAATCTTTCAATGGCTGCGCTTAATCTTTGTCCGGGAATTTCTATGCTTTCGCCTTTAGTTAAACCCGTAAAACGAAGAATTTCTTCGGGAGTATATTTTTCACCTCCATCGATGACGATATCTTTTAAAATATAGGTTCCTCCTTGTTTGCCCAATACTTCGGCATTGTTCTGTTGCTGCGTTACTTGTGCGTTTACGGCTGTTACCGAAACGATTAAAAAGAGTATCAGTAGTGATCTATATTTCATTATTGTTTATCTTTTACTACAATATTATTCATGCCTTATCCATATTTTGTTTTATTTGTTCCCCTGTTTTACCGTATCTTCTCTCTTTGGATTGAAACTGTAAAATACAGTTGTAAAAATCTTCTTTGGTGAAATCGGGCCAATAGATATCCAGAAATTGTAATTCTGCATAAGCCAGCTGCCAAAGAAGAAAATTACTTATCCGCATTTCTCCGCTGGTACGTATCATAAGATCCACCGGAGGCATGCCTTTTGTGTACAAATAATTTTCGAAAACTTCTTTATTTATATTTTCGGGCTGCAAGTTACCGTTTTGTATTTCATTTGCAATATTTTTAACAGCTTTTAAGATTTCTGCTTGCGAACCATAATTAAGAGCAAGTATTAATGTACCGCCTTTATTCTCTTGTGTAAGGTGGATAACTTTTAACAACTGTTCACGAACTTGCTCGGGCATTTCCTCGATATTTCCTATAACTTTTAGGCGTAAACCTTTGGAATAAAGTTCATCGGCTTCTTTAAGAAGGGTTTCGGCAAGCAAAGACATTAAAGTGGAAACCTCATCTTGCGGACGCTTCCAATTTTCTGTAGAAAAAGTATAAAGCGTTAGATAGGGGATTTTTAATTCGTTACATGCATTAATGGCGTTCCTAACCGCCTTTATGGCATTTTTATGCCCGAAAACGCGATCCTTCCCTCGAGATTTTGCCCACCTGCCATTTCCGTCCATAATAATGGCTACATGCTGCGGCAAGTTATTTTTATCTATCTTTTGATATATTTCTTCCATCTTCATTATTCGCAATAACAAGGGAGTCTCCCGAATGAATAGGTAAGACCAATGCTTATTGAATTAATCCAATCTTTGGAATTGGGATTTCCAATTCTTCTTGGCTCTATAACGTTTTTTACTCTTTGCTCGGCTACCGTTTTGTAAGGTTCTGTTTGCAATAAAGATTTACGCGAATTATTGGGATCCGAAATATCTTTATTGTAAGTTATTCTTATGTTTTTATCGTCCATCCAACTGAAATCGATATCGTCTACCAAAGTAGGACGGAAAGTAAATTCTCCAAAAATAGCCCAGTTGTAATTGAATTTATATTTTAAACCCGCTCCAAAAGGAATAGATAACGTAAGTCCTTTTGCGAAAGAAGGTAAAGGAATCGTGGTAAAATCTTCCTCATCTTGGGGTGGACTAGGAATGCCGTTTTTATCTCTGTTAAAATCATTCTGAAATTCCATTCGAGGTTGGTTGTAAAGCATTCCTCCTATTCCTGCAAAAATATAAGGGCTAAGCAATCCATTTTTCTGCTCGTTGTTTACCGGAAAAAAGTTGTATTCAAAAAGAGCTTCTCCTACAAACATATTATTAGTAACTCCATAAATTTCTTCGTTGGTGTGCGCTCTCTGTTTGCGGTAATTTTCTTTTGCAAATCTGTCGCTGAAGTACACATTAGCATAACCGAGATTGAAGCGTAAAGTTTGATGGGGATTAAAATTCATCCTGAAAACAGCTCCGGCATATATGGGAATTCCATAAGAGCCTTTCTCACTATTATTTACGGGAAGAGGATAGATGTAATTGGTTCTTCCCACATCTCCTACCAAATTAGAGGCTCCTAATTGAACTCCCAGCTCATACCGCTGTGCTTTCACGTTCATAAAAAATGTGATGTTAATAAAAACAATTAAGTAGATGAATCGCTTCATTCGATATTAAATGCCGTTACTTCAGAGCTGCAAATATAACATAATTTTAATTTCGCCAGATTGTGTAAGTGTATAAGAAATAACGATTTTTTATAAAATTAATTGTTTATATAAAATTAATTTTTCCCTAATAAATGTCTAATTCTATTTCTCCATTTGATAAGTGTGGGTTCTTTATAAGTAGTATCATCATCAAAATAGCCGTAACCATAGCCATAGCCATAGCCGTAACCATAGCCTTGTGGAGCCACATAATCGTTGTATATGAGACCCACGTGATTTACTTCGCCATTGTGGTATTTATCGATAATGGTTTTTAGCATATACTTTTCTGTATAATTATGCCGTACTACATATATGTTAGCATCGGTTTGTTTCATCAATTCATAAGAATCTGCTACCAAACCAATAGGAGGAGAATCTATTACCACAAAATCGTATTTTGTTTTTAAAAGTGCGATAAGTTCTTTGTTTTTATCACTCATCAACAATTCCGAAGGATTAGGAGGAATGGGACCAGCAGTAATTACATCGAATTCCGTAATTCTGGTTTTATTAATAACCTGATCTAATGTAACTGCCCCTTTTAAATAATTGGAAACTCCATTTTTGTTGCTAAGTTTAAAATCCCCGAAAATTTTCGGTTTTCTTAAATCCATTCCAACCAAAACTGTTTTCTTTCCGCTTACCGCAAGCACTGTGGCCAAATTCATGGCAACAAAAGTCTTCCCTTCTCCACTAATGGAAGATGTAACCAAAAGTACTTTCCCTTGCTGACTCTCTTTATAAAGAAAATCCAGATTAGAGCGTATAGACCTAAAGGATTCCGCAATAGAAGATTTGGGTTCGTCATAAACCACCAAATTGGTATCGATACTATTATTATGACCAGTAACTCCCAACAAAGGCATTTTGGTGGCATTGAGCAACTCGCTGATTTTCTTTATTCTGCTATCCAATAATTCTGTAATCAAAATGTACAATAGTGGGATAAGGACCAATATCCCTATTAAATATACATATGTTTTTCCTGTACTGGGACCAATAGGACCTTGCCCCAAATTTTTGGCAGAATCTATAATGGTTATATCCGATGTGTTTCTTGCCAATCTCATTTCGGCATCTGCTTTTCGGGAGAGAAGCTCACTATAAGTTCGTTCGGCAACATTATAGGCTCGTTCGGCATCGTAATATTTTAATTCTTTCTCCGGTAAACCCGCAATTTGAGAATCGTAGGTAGACAATTGTGAATCAATTTGTCTTAATTGCTCCCAATAATTGTTATAATATCTTTGTAACGATCGATTGCTGTCTCCACGCACTTCTTGAATCTGCCTGTCTATTTCTCGCATCGGTTCCGAAGTGGGAGTATAAATAGTTCCCAACTCGCGTTTTTTTGCTAAAAGTTTTTTTAGTTCAGAAACCCCACTTGAAAATTCTCCATCTACAATTCCTGCAGCATTAATGTTGATAAGATCTTCTAAACTGCGATTGACGGAATTTCTGATATTGGAAAGCACATCTAATTTTGAGTTGAGCTCAATTTTCTTTGCTTCCAATGCGTTTACATTGTTGATAAGATTTCCTACTTGCCCCCTTACATCAACCATCTTTTCGGATATCTTTATATCGTTTAAAACTCTGGTTGTGGAGTCGAGTTTGGCTCGTGCAGTTTTTAAATTTTTATCTAAAAATTCTACTGTGTTTCTATCGATTATTCCATTGTCAATTTTTCTCTTTTCAACAAGAGCATCTACACTTTTATTTAAAAAATCTACCGTGCTATTCAGATTGTAACCTCTTTTGGAAATCATCATGATGGTATTGAGTTCTTTATCGAAATCCACATTAATGGTTGAGGTTAAATTTCTTACCATAGCATCTACGCTGGAGAACTGTATACGAATATTGTCGAAACGATTGTATGGTTGTTCTGTGCGCCTGTCTATTTTAAATTTAAAATTAGAATTCTCGTACCATTGTCCCACAGAAATTATTCTGCTGTTGGCCGAGGCTGGTGCGGTTTCTAAATTGGAATAAGATTCTGTTTGGTAATTATATACGGTTCTTGGCAATTCTTCCCGGTCTATAATTACTTCATATTTGGACTCGGAAATAGGTTTTATAATAATGGGGACTCCCAGAGTTTGTGGATGACTTTGATCCGCCGTTATTTTTATAGGTAAATCGGAAGCATCCAAATAAGTTTCTTTTATAACTCCTTTGGTGGTATAATTTACAAATAAATCTAATTTTTTAACCAAATATTCATTATGGGTTCGGGATAACAATAACTTTTTCAAATACAACCCATCTGAATTTCCGCTTTGTCCCCAAATGAAGTTAATGGATTGTTCTGGGGTAAAATAATTGGAGGTGTTTTTAGAAACGCTTAAAGTTATAGTGGAGGAATATATGTTTTGGGTATAAAACCGATTGTAAAAAAAGGCAACGCAATATCCCACTACAACTAATAGTACGAACCAATACCAATTTTTAATAATTCTACGGAGAAAATGTTCGATGTTAAAAAACTCGAAATCTCCTACTTTTTCTTCGTTATTTTTACTCTCTTTCTTCGAATTTTCAGGAATCATAATTACAGTCTAGAAAATAATAAATAAATTGATAAAGCCGTGGTGAATAAAGTAATACCGGTAGATAAAGTTCTAATAGGATCATTACCAAAGCCGTTTAAACTTTTGGTTTTTGTATCTAACAGAAACATATCTCCATTCTGAACATAAAAGTAGGGCGAATTCATCAAATCGGCACGGGTAACATCCAGTACCACTTTCTTCATTCCTTCGGGATATTTACGATAAAGGCGAATATGTTTACGATCGGCTCTACGATCCAAACCTCCATTTTCTGCAAGCATTTCCAGAATATTCAAAGTATTTACCTGATCGGTTTTTTTAAGGGTTACTCCCTCCAAGTCAGACAAAATATAATAAGTAATTCCCTCTAAATTTACTCGTACTTGGGATTTTCCGGGCAAGAAATTTTCATTCACCTTTTCTTGAATATCTGCTGCAATTTCATCTGTTGTGCGCCCTTCTGCTTTAATAAAACCTATCCCCATTACATCGATATCTCCATTGCTATCTAACTTGAAACCGTTAAAATAAAAATTTTGAGAACCTCCGCCAGCAGTAGAACTTGTACCCCCGCCAGTGCCTTGTGTTACTAAGTTGGAATAAAATTGGGCTGCATCTCCTTGGGGAGTAGTGATAATGGTAATACGCAAAACATCATTAATATTTACTCTATATTCGGGAATGTTATAGGGTATGTAGCCGTATTCGTTTAATTCCAAATTTTCATTCGGCTGTACATATTGTATCTCCTTTCGCGTGAGACAAGATGTTAACAACAAAAATATGCTTAATAAATAAAGAAATTTAAAATTCTTCATATTGTTAGGATGGTTTAAGTATTCTTTTTAAATCTAAATAATTTTATAATGTTGGGCAGATAGGCAAATAAAAAACCTATTGCAAATATGATAAAAAATAACAAGTTCACATTTAAATGCCGAAGAAAATAAGCAATTAAAACAATAATACAGTAAAAAAACAAGATGATAAAAGTAGCTTGTCTATGGCTATACCCCAAGGAGAGTACTTTGTGATGTATATGGTATTTATCGGCTACAAAAAGTGGTCTTCGTTGTAAAATTCTGGTGATAATTACATTCAAAGTATCTACAAGTGGCAGAATAATAATAGCCATCGCGATCACAGGTGCTGTCTCTAAATAATAATACGGTCGGATTTTCTCGGGATTCGCAATAAAAATGTCTATAAAACAAAAGCTAATAAAGCACAGCAAAAACCCTAATAATAATGATCCCGTATCTCCCATAAAGATTTTCTTGTTTCTATTCCGAGATAAATTATATAAAAGATAAGCTGCCAAAGATCCCATCATAATCGTTCCTAAAACCACCAGTGGGAAATTATATATTCCCAAGCGAAAATAACTAACGCTATAAAAAAACGTGGCAAGCAATGTAAAACCTGAAGCCAAACCATCGATTCCGTCGATTAAATTAATGGCATTAATCACAATAATAAAAGTGAAAATACTAAATATGATGCTGAACCAATAAGGAAGTTCATAAATCCCGAAAATCCCGAAAAAGCTTCTTAATCGCACATCGGAACCTATTACTATTAACGCCGCAACTATAATTTGGGCTCCCAACTTTTTGTATGCTCTCATAATAATAATATCGTCCATCACTCCTACGAATAGAAATAGAACCAAACAGGGAAAAAGGAATTTATACTGTTCGAACAATTGATAAGATAAAACCGGAGCAACAAGTGCAACCGCATAAAACAATGATACTCCTCCTAAATTGGGAGTGGTCAAAGTATGCGAACTTCTTGTGGAAGGAATATCTGCCAAATTTTTTCTAACCGAAATCTTTATAATTTGAGGAACAGTAAAATAAGTAATTAGAAATGCGGCTACAAAACCTACTAATCCTTTAATATAAATTAACGGATAATCAAAACTGCTTAATGTAAAATCGAAATGTTCCATAAAATTTTTACCTTGACCATAAAACGTTACGATATCCTTTTCCAAAATTCCCTCCTTGTGCAGCACCATTTCCAAAATAAAAATACATAGAAATCAAATAAAGAGTGAAGCCAAAATGCAACACTCTTTTTATAGAGTCCTTTACCGCAAACATAATATTGGGAATAAGAAACATCGTTGCAAAAAACATATAAGCTCCCGGCAAACGAATCGCAAAAATCATATTATAACGGAAAAGATAATAAATACAAAAACCACAAACTCCCAAGTTTCGCATATATTCATAATACAACACCTTCTTACATGCTTCTTTATCGTATATAATAATCACCAGAATGAAAAATATCTTTACAATATCCGTTAAACCTGCGCCTAAAGTTTGTCCGTAAGTAGAATCGTCCACATAACCTTCATAACCTCCGGAAATATCCTGCGGAGCAATTGCAGTTAATAAAGAGCCTGCAATTCGGTAAACTTCTAAAGGAGCCAAAATCACACTCAATGATATCACAAGGAATATCCGATAACTATTTAAAGGAATCTTCACCAACCAATAAGCCGGAATAAACACCACAGCAGTTTTATGAAATCCCAGTGCCAAATACATCATCAAAAGAAACATGGGTAAGTTTCTGCTTTTGATATACCGAAAAGAAAACACACAAATCGCAATTCCTATTCCTTGGCGCATCTGGCCAAAATCTTCAAAAAAAATCACCGGCATATAATATAACAACATGGCCATCGCAGGAAAAGCCACATTCTGGAAGATGGTAGATAATTTTAAAGAAACCGTAATAACAGCCATTACGAAAGTAACCATAAAAAACGGCATGCCGAGATCGCCAATGATTTTATTTAAAAGTACAAATATCCATTCTATTTGCTCGTGGTTGGTAATAAACATAGCTTTATCTGCCACATCCTGATAGGAAACATAAATAGAAAAACCATGAAATAATTGGTTATAAATAGGATAATCGGCGCCCACAAAGTAACGAAAACCGCCCACCAAAACAAACATAATTCCGCCTGCCCACACATACCAACTTTGCTTTTTCCCATTTCCATATACTTCTAAAACCGTACACAGAAAAAGAAAAATAAAAATTACCGCAAAAACCGGATGAAGAAATGCCATTTGTGTTCTATTTCATCAATTTTCTTATCAAATTCTCTGCTCCCGAAAAATAAAGGAGATAATAAATTTTTTTTCTCGCAGGCAAAGATAAGAGATAATTTTTTTTAAATCTACGATATTTTAAAATTTCCCATATTTTAATTTGCCTTTCTTTAATAAAAAGCCTTAATTTTTGAGACATTTTAAAATAGATTTCATCTTGCTTTACAAAAGCCAAATAAGCTAAAAAAGTATAAACTCCCTCCAAAATCTGAAAGCCCCGCAAAGCTTTTTTTTCGTTTTTATACTGCGATTGTAAAAATGCCTTTTCCACGCTTTCCACTGCTTTCAGAATATCCAAACCATTGAAATTATGCTTTTTGGAAATCGAATTTTGCCTTTCTAAATATTGATAATGATACCGAGAAGATCGCCCTATTTTATTGCATTTCAACAATATTTTAGGAATTAATTCGATGTCTTCAAAATGCATTCCAACAGAAAACTCTTCTCCTTCAAAAAGCGATTTTTTAAAAATTTTATTACACGCAAAATAACTGATATCCGAAAATACCGAAAGATGATCTTCCAATTTAAAATACAAAGGCAAATGAGGAATTTGCTCCAATTTTCGAATAATATATTCCTTTTCATCTACTTTTTGAAGATTGCATAAAACCATTTGGCAATCGTGTTTTTCTGCCAAAGAATACATTTCTTCGTACATTTTATGCGAAACATAATCGTCGCTATCTACAAAACCAATATATTTTCCTGTTGCTTGTTTCAGCCCAAAATTTCGCGCATCGCTCAAACCTCCATTTATCTTGGAAAATCCTTTAATTTTAGAAGGATAACGGTTTTCATATTCCCTTATAATTTCCGAAGAATGATCCGTAGAACCATCGTTTACCACAATAATTTCAATATCTTCCAAAGTTTGGTTTACCAAAGAATCCAAACATTTGGGAAGATAATCTTCCGTATTATAAACCGGCACTATGATGGATAATTTTACCAAGAAATTTTAAGAAATATGGTTTAGAATTCTTTTGCTCAACTTGCCTTCTTTGGCATTTTCATAATCTTGTTTAGCACATGGAACACATTCGGAAAGTTCCTCGCTATTGCCAAAATACCATAAATTGGTAAACGTATCTCGCAAAAACGCCAATTCCCGACCTTCATGCATTACCCAAAAAGTTTCCAAATTCTTTTTCGTAGGATGGCTTTTTCTAATGTTAATTCCATCTATTAAATACCAAATCATTTGCGCCAAAAGTTGATGGTTTAAACGATTTTTGGATTGAAAATCAAAATTAAATATCCCAACCGTTTTCAACCTTTCAGACAAACCGGCTTCTTTGGTAAAAGTGCAGATTTCGCGGCGGTTCAATCCATTTACTTGTGGATGAAGTGAAAAAGAATCGGCAAAACTTTCTACGGCATCGCAATTGAAAGTTACCATATCGGCATGCCGAAAATAAGGTTCCATATCTTCGGGGGAATTTACCATTTGTGCCAAGCGCACCACTTCGAAATCCACTTCTTTCATCAACTGAATTACTTCTTCATTATTGGCGTGAATTTGCAATCCCAAATGACAATAATCCGAAAGTGGTTGATTTTCAACTTCGAATATCTTTGCTAAAAAGTTTTTATCGTTTATTTGTTCTCCCTGATTTTTTAAATGAAGAATGTGGCTTACTTGTACATATTGCAGATCCTCCACCACCTGCCGACTTGCCATAAATAACGCATGTGCCAAAGAATTGGAACCGCCTATTACAACAGGAATTGCCTCCAATTTAAAGCAATAAGAAAGTATTTCCTGCAATGCAAAATGGGTGTCTTGTACGGTTTTTCCCGAAATAAAATCGCCCAAATCCGAAACAGGAACATTCCAATCTTGTTTCGATAAAGCATAAAGTTCCATTCGGGTTTTCTCGAAATCGTTGTATTTACTGCTTCTTCCTGCTCCACGCTCGTCCGAACAAAATATAAGTGCAATACCTCCGGGCAAAACTTCGCCTTTTATGTGGCTTCCCAATTGCCAATCTTCGCATTTAATATGAGGCGCGGGAATCAAAAGATCTTCAATATTCATCCTTATTTATTTTCAAATATTATTAATGAAAAGGTTAAAAAAAACAAAAGAAACCAAACAAATAAAGGATAAATTCCAAAAAATGTTTTTTTATTTCTTCGTGCTTTTCTTAGTGGTCTTTTTAGTAGTTGTCTTTTTTGCAGCAGCTTTCTTCGGTTTAGCTTTTAAAGCTGATGCATCTTGCTCGGAAATCCATTTTTTTACTTCTTCCAAGGAAACTTCTTTCAATTCATCCGAAGTATATTTCTCTCCTTTTGCTTTGGGGGGGATTTTAAAATTCTTTTTATTCAATCGGATAAAAGGTCCCCATCTTCCATTTTCTATTGAAATTTTTTCTTCTTCCCATTGCTGAATGTAGCGGTTGGCTTCTTTTTCCAACTTGGCAGAAATTAACATTTCTATATCTTCCGAAGAAAGATTTTCAAAATCGTATTTCTTGGGAACGTTCACAAATATTCCTTTGTATTTTAAAAACGGACCAAACCTTCCTACACCTTTGGTTACAGGTTCGCCTTTATATTCGGCAATCGGCGCATCTGCTTTTTTCTTTTCTTCTATAATTTCTATGGCTCTTTCATTGTCCACTGTAAGAGGATCTTCGCCTTTCGGAATGCTTATAAAAACATCGCCCCACTTCACATAAGGACCGTATCTTCCGGCTCCCACCAAAACTTCTTTACCTTCGTAATCTTTTAACGAAAAAGGTATTTTAAACAATTCCAAAGCCTCTTCCAGCGTAATAGTTTGGATGTGCTGATCAGGCAATAAAGATGCAAATTGAGGTTTTTCTTCGTCTTCGCTTTCTCCTATCTGAATCATCGGTCCATAGCGACCTATTCTCGCATGAACGTTTTTTCCTGTTTTAGGATCGGTTCCTAAAATTCTATTTCCTGTGGCTCTGTTGGCATGCTCTTCCACATCTACAATTCGCGGATGAAATTTGCTGTAAAAATCTTTTAAAACTTCTTTCCATTCTTTTTTCCCTGCTGCAATTGTATCGAAAGATTCTTCCACACGGGCTGTAAATCCATAATCCAAAACCTCGGCAAAATTTTCGACCAAAAAATCGTTTACCACCACGCCAATATCGGTTGGTAGAAATTTGTTTTTATCCGCTCCATATTGCTCGGTTAAAACCTTTTTCTCGATACCTTTTGTTAAAGTAAACTGTACTATTTTTCTCTTTTGGGGCAAAACTTCACGCTTTTCCACATATTTTCTATTCTGGATGGTTTGGATGGTTGGCGCATAAGTAGAAGGTCGCCCGATTCCCAATTGCTCCAATTTTCTTACCAAAGAAGCTTCCGTATATCTGGGAGCGGGTTTACTGAATTTTTCAATTCCTGTGATTATGCGGTAATTCAGCTTTTCGCCTTGGGTTACTTTGGGTAAAACGGAATTGTTGTTTTCATCTTCTTCATCTTCGTTTGCTGTAATTCCATAAACACGTAAAAACCCATCGAAAATTACAACTTCTCCTTTGGCTTCGAAATGTGGATTTAGTTTTCCATCGCCAATTTCAATGGTGGTTTTTTCTATTTTTGCATTTGCCATTTGGCTGGCAATCGCGCGTTTATAAATGAGTTGATATAATTTGTTTAACCTGTTATCGCTTACATTTTTCAAATTGAAATCCGTAGGACGAATTGCTTCATGGGCTTCTTGAGCAGAAGCATTCTTGGTGGTGTAATTTCGGGGAGCAGAATATTCTTTTCCAAATTCTTTTTCGATCGTATTTTTAGCACCTTCTATCGCTTCTGCAGATAAATTTACACTATCGGTTCTCATATAGGTAATATATCCCGCTTCGTAAAGTTGTTGTGCCACACGCATGGTTGTGGTAACAGAATATCCCAAACGGTTGGATGCTTCTTGCTGCAAAGTAGATGTAGTAAATGGCGCAGAAGCCGATCTTTGCCCCGGTTTTTTCTCAATGGATAAAACTTTAAATTCTGTTTTTTGGCAGTTTTCTAAAAATTCCTGTACCTCATCTTCCGAGTTGAAATCTTTTTTCAGTTTTGCAGGAATCTCGCTTTTTGCTTCATTGAGGAATGTTCCTTCGATTTTAAATGTCGCTTCCGGCTTAAAATGGTAAATTTCTTTCTCTCGTTCTACCACCAAACGAACAGCTACAGATTGCACTCTTCCGGCAGAAAGTCCTGTTTTTACCTTTCTCCACAATACGGGAGACATTTCAAAACCGACAATTCTATCCAAAACACGCCGTGCCTGTTGGGCATTTACAAGATGTCCGTTGATTTTTCTTGGATTTTCAACAGCCTGCAATATAGCTTTCTTGGTAATCTCGTGAAATACAATTCTGCGGATATTTTCGTCCTTTAATTTTAGTGTTTCATAAAGATGCCAAGCAATAGCTTCTCCTTCCCGGTCTTCATCGGAAGCCAACCATATTACTTCTGCATTTTTCACCTTCGCTTTCAAGTCGGCCACCAACTTCTTTTTATCAGAAGATATTTCGTATTCGGGCGTAAAATTATCCAAGTCTATTCCCATTCCTTTTTTGGGAAGATCGCGAATATGCCCCATACTGGAAGTTACCTCGAAGTCTTTTCCTAAATATTTTTGAATAGTTTTTGCCTTAGCCGGAGACTCGACAATTACTAAATTTTTCGCCATAAAGAGAATTTTTGCAAAAGTAATATTTATTTTATATATCCTCGTTTTATCGTGAAATGTTAAAATATCCCAAGAAATTTCTTATGAAAATTTGCTTTATAAATCCTTGCGCCACTTATGGTTTGGGATATAAAAACGAGATGTTTTGTTTAAAAATTCACTATCTTCGCAATCTTAAAAATTTATAATAAATAAAGACTTTTATCCGTCTAATGAAGAAGTTTAAAGAATATAAGAATTTAAATTTAATCGAATCTGCAAGTGAAATTTCCAAATTTTGGAAAGAACATCATACATTCGAAAAAAGCGTAAAAAACAGACAAGGAAAACCCGAATATGTATTTTATGAAGGTCCGCCTTCCGCAAATGGAATGCCGGGAATTCATCATGTGATGGCAAGAAGCATAAAAGATATTTTCTGTCGGTACCAAACACAAAATGGGAAACAAGTTTTCCGAAAAGCCGGCTGGGACACTCACGGACTTCCTGTGGAACTGGGCGTGGAAAAAGAATTGGGAATTACCAAAGAAGATATCGGGAAGAAAATTTCCGTAGAAGAATACAACCGAGCTTGTCGCGTAGCCGTTATGCGATATACCGATGTGTGGAATAAACTAACCGAAGAAATTGGTTATTGGGTAGATTTGGAACATCCTTACATTACCTATCAATCCAAATACATGGAAAGTATCTGGTGGTTGCTGAAACAATTGTACAACAAAGGTCTTTTATATAAAGGATATACCATACAGCCTTATTCTCCGGCAGCAGGAACAGGATTGTCCACACACGAGCTGAACCAGCCGGGAACTTACCGAGATGTTTCCGACACCACCATTGTAGCGCAATTTAAAGCCATCAAAAATTCCAATGAAATTTTTAATGGTGTAGAAGGCGATGTTTACTTTTTAGCCTGGACCACAACACCTTGGACTTTACCTTCCAACACCGCACTTACCGTAGGAAATAATATCGATTATGTTTTAGTAAAAACTTTCAATCAATATACATTCGAGCCTATTCAAGTAATTTTGGCTAAAGTTTTACTCAATTCCAATTTTGGTAAAAAATATTTTGAAGGAACTTCTGAAGATTTAGAAAACTACCGTTCCGAGGATAAAAAAATACCTTATACCATTTTAAAAGAATTTAAAGGATTCGAATTACTCAACACAAAATACGAGCAATTGGTGCCTTGGTTTTTACCGGCAGAAAATCCCGAAAAAGCTTTCCGCGTTATCTCGGGAGATTTTGTAACCACAGAAGACGGTACCGGAATTGTTCACACCGCGCCCACTTTCGGAGCCGATGATGCTCGAGTAGCAAAAGCAGCGGGCGTTCCACCTATGTTGGTAAAAGATGAAAAAGACAACTTAGTTCCTTTAGTCAATTTGCAAGGTAGATTTTTAAACGGTGAAAATGTTCCGGAAGTTTTCGCCGGAAAATACGTGAAAAACGAATATTACACCGATTCTGAAGCTCCTGAAAAATCTTGGGATGTAGAGCTTGCCATTTTGCTAAAAACACAAAACAAAGCCTTTAAAGTCGAAAAATATACGCACAGCTATCCTCACTGCTGGAGAACCGATAAACCGGTATTGTACTATCCTTTGGATTCTTGGTTTATAAGAATGACCGATGTAAAAGACCGCATGGTGGAACTAAACAAAAAAATCAACTGGAAACCCAAGGCCACCGGCGAAGGACGCTTCGGAAATTGGTTGGAAAACGCAAACGACTGGAATCTTTCCCGCTCCCGATATTGGGGAACTCCCCTTCCGATATGGAGAACAGAAGATGGCAAAGAAGAGAAAGTAATCGGTTCTATTGAAGAATTGATGAATGAAATAGAGAAATCTATCCAAGCAGGATTGATGAAGAAAAATCCTTACGAGGGATTCGAAGTCAGCAATATGGAAGAAAGCAATTACGATAAAGTAGATCTTCATAAAAATATTGTGGACGATATTGTACTTGTTTCCGAATCGGGAAAAGCAATGAAAAGAGAAACCGACCTCATCGATGTTTGGTTCGATTCCGGATCCATGCCTTATGCACAATTGCATTATCCTTTCGAGAACAAAGAACTTATCGACGAAAGAAAAGCATTTCCAGCCGATTTTATAGCCGAAGGGGTGGACCAAACACGTGGTTGGTTTTATACTTTACACGCCATTGCCACCACCGTTTTCGATTCTGTTGCTTATAAAAACGTAATGTCGAACGGACTTGTTTTGGATAAAAACGGGCAAAAAATGTCCAAAAGATTAGGAAATGCCGTAGATCCTTTTGAAACTTTAGAAACTTACGGTCCCGATGCCACACGCTGGTATATGATTTCCAACGCTATGCCATGGGAAAATTTGCGTTTTGATATTGCCGGTATCGACGAAGTGCGTCGCAAATTTTTCGGCACACTGTACAACACTTACTCTTTCTTCGCGTTGTATGCCAATGTGGATGGTTTTGTGTATGATGAAAAAGACATTGAAAATCGCCCCGAAATCGATCAGTGGATACTTTCCGAACTCAACATTTTAATAAAAGATGTAAAAGCTTTTTACGAAGATTACGAACCCACAAAAGCAGCACGCGCCATTTCTACTTTTGTAACCGATAATTTAAGCAATTGGTACGTTCGCTTGTCCCGAAGACGTTTTTGGAAAGGAGAATATACGGATGATAAAATTTCAGCTTACCAAACTTTATATCAATGTTTAAAAACGGTAGCGAAAATTTCCGCACCTATTGCGCCCTTTTTTATGGATCAATTGTTTCAGGATTTAAATTCCGCCACGGGAAAGGAAATTCAGGAATCGGTGCATTTAACAGATTTCCCCGAAGCTCAGGAAGAAGTTATCGACTATTCTTTGGTGGAAAAAACAAGATTTGCACAGCAAATTACCAGTATGGTTTTCTCTCTTCGTAAAAAAGAAAACATCAAAGTACGCCAACCTTTACAAAAAGTAATGATTCCTGCACTTAGCGAAAAAATTAAAACACAAATAGAAGATGTTGCCGGCTTGATAAAACAAGAAGTAAACGTAAAAGAATTAAAGGTAATCGACGCCCAAGAAGCAGCAGAACTCATTGTAAAACAAGTGAAACCTAATTTTAAAACCTTAGGACCCAAATTAGGAAAAGACATGAAAACGGTGGCTGCCATTATCTCGAATTTCGATGAAAAGCAAATTGCCGAAATCGAAGAAAAAGGAAATATCATGGTTCAAGGCTATTCCATCGCTTTGGAAGATGTGGAAATTTTCACAAAAGATATTCCCGGATGGACAGTAGCTTCCGAGAATAAATTAACTGTGGCATTGGACCTAACAATTACGGAAGAACTTAGAGCTGAAGGAGTTGCCCGCGAATTTATCAACCGAGTACAAAACCTTCGCAAAGACAAAGATTTTGAAATAACAGATAAAATAATCATTATATTAGAAAAAAATAATCCATATTTGCAAGAAATCTTAAAAAATAAGGAGTACATTAGTAACGAAGTTCTCGCCCAAGAAATTACAACAGCTACGGAAATTGAAGGAGAGAACATTGATATAGACGATAAAGAATTTAAAATTAATATTAACAAGGCATAAAAACACTTATCAATAAAAACAATTGATAACTTTTAAAACCTATAATTTCAGATGTTATGGCTACGGAAAAAGTAAGATATAGCGATGAAGAGCTGGAAGAATTTAGAGAAATAATCGAAGCTAAAATAAAGAAGGCAGAAGAAGATTTGGAATTGATCCGTCAGAGTTTCATCAATGATCAAAACAATGGGACAGACGACACTTCGCCTACCTTTAAAGCTTTCGAAGAAGGTGCAGAAACCTTAAGCAAAGAGCAAAATGCAGTATTGGCTGGAAGGCAAGAAAGATTTATCCGCGACCTGAAAAACGCACTTATCCGAATTGAAAACAAAACTTACGGAAAGTGTAGAGTAACCGGAAAATTAATCTCCAAAGAAAGATTAAGAGCCGTTCCTCATGCCACTTTAAGCATTGAAGCAAAAAACCAGCAACGCTAATTTCAAAACCCTTATTTTTAGTATAGAAAATTGTTTTTACTTTAAAAAATCATTTTCTATACTAAATTTTCTTATTCCTCAGAATATGAAAAAGATCGCTTTTATCACCCTGTTTATCCTGATTTTGGATCAGGCAGTAAAAATTTATATAAAAACCCATTTTCACTTAGGCGAATCTGAAGAAGTTTTCAGCTGGTTTAAGATTGCTTTTGTGGAAAATCCCGGAATGGCTTATGGAATTCATTTCGGTGGATCTATCGGTAAATACATTTTATCGCTGGTTCGTATCGGGCTGATTATCGGGATTATAGTGATGTTTAAAAAATGGTTGAAGGAAGGCGCTTCCAATTATCTGCTCATTCCCATGGCGATGATTTTTGCCGGCGCCATAGGAAACCTTTTAGATGGAATGTTCTACGGAATAATCTTCGATACAGGAACTACTTATGTAGATAGTATTGGTCACTGGATAGGCTACGATGGCATTTCCCAACTTACTTCTCAAGAGGGATATTCCTCTTTTATGAACGGTTGTGTGGTGGATATGCTTTATTTTCCGCTATTTCAATTCAATTGGCCCCAATGGATGCCTGTAATTGGAGGACAAAGTTTCGAGTTTTTCAAACCTGTTTTTAACATTGCAGACAGCGCCATTACCACGGGTGCCATCATCTTATTAATCTTTAGAAAAAAAGCTTTTCCCAACGGTTTAGACTTTTAAAAAAATAAAAATTATGAGAATTCTTACCGGCATACAAGCCACCGGCACACCTCATTTAGGAAATCTTTTGGGAGCCATTATTCCTGCCATAGAATTGGCGAATGATCCCAAAAACGAATCCTTTTTGTTTATTGCCAATCTGCATTCTTTAACCCAGATAAAAGATGCTCAGCTTTTAAAACAAAACACTTATGAAATAGCTGCGGCCTGGCTGGCTTGTGGTTTAAATACAGAAAAAACCCATTTTTACCGCCAAAGCGATATTCCTGAAGTTTGCGAACTCACATGGTATTTGGATTGTTTTTTTCCTTATCAACGCTTAACTTTAGCACATTCTTTTAAAGATAAATCCGACAGACTTAGCGATATAAATACCGGATTGTTCAACTATCCCATATTAATGGCCGCCGATATTTTACTTTATGACGCCGAATTTATTCCTGTGGGAAAAGATCAATTGCAACATTTGGAAATCACCCGAGATGTAGCTGAAAAATTCAACCGCCAGATGGGAGAAGTTTTTGTCCTTCCCGAAGCAAAAATTCGGGAAAACACCAAATATGTTCCCGGAACAGATGGCAGAAAAATGTCTAAATCAATTGGCAATATCATCAACATTTTTCTTCCTGAAAAGGATTTGAAAAAACAAATTATGTCCATTGAAACCGACAGCAAATCTCTGGAAGAACCCAAAGATCCCGAAACCGATCGCGTATTTGCTTTTTATGAATTGATTGCATCTGCAGAGCAAACAGAAATTTTAAGGGAAAAATACCTCGCCGGAAACTTTGGATACGGACATGCCAAAAAAGAACTTTTGGGACTTATTTTGGATCGTTTTGCCGAAGAACGCAAGCTTTTCGATTATTACATGAGCCATATTGAAGAATTGGAAAACAAATTACAAGAAGGTGCTGCCAAAACGCGGCCGATTGCAAGGGAAACTTTAAATCGGGTAAGGAAATCCTTGGGATTGTAAAAACTTCGATTTTAAAATTAATGTTTTTTTAATTTTAAAACTTTTCGGAATTCATTCGTGAAGTGTAAAAAGGAATTCCAAGCCGGCTTCTTTTTTGTTTTTTGCGATAATATTTCCTCGATGAAATAAAACGGCATTTCTCACAATCGAAAGTCCCAAACCGGTTCCGCCGGTATCGCGGGTTCTGCCTTCACTGATTCTGTAAAATCTTTCGAAGATTCTAGGCAAGTGCTTTTCATCGGGAATTCCCTTTCCTGTATCGAAATAAGAAAAGTAATAATAACCGCCTTCGTGTTTATAATTTTTTATAAATATCGAAATATTTTGCCCGCCGTATTTTATGGAATTATCTATTAAATTTCTGAAGATGGAGTAAATTAAATTCTGGTTTCCGCGAATCAGAATTTCTTCTTTAAAATCACAGTTTAAAAGGATGTTTTTTTCTTTTAATTCTTTATCAAAATCTTCTTTCAGCCGCTCTAATTGTTGATTGACATTTACTGTATCTATATCAAAAGTTTCTTCTCCGCTTTCTTCAATTTTCGATAGTAATCGCACATCGCTTATTAAATCGGAAAGTTGAACGGATTGTTTAAATGCTTGTTCTAAAAAATGATTTTTTTGCTCTTCGGTAAGTTTTTGTTCCTGAATGGTTTCCAAATATCCGCGAATATTTGCCACGGGCGTTCTCAGTTCGTGGGCGATATTATCGGTTAAATCTCGCTTCAGGCGTTTTGTTTTTTCTTGAAGACTGATGTCGTTTAAAATCACCTCGAAACTTCCGTTTTCAAAACGAATAACTTTAAAGGAAATCGTGCGACCTTGTTTTTGAATTTGTGTTTCTAAATAATTTTTTGTTCCTGTGGTAAGGAAATTCTGAAATTCTTTAAACGTAGATTCGGTAAGAATAACTTCGGGGCGCGCAACTTCTTCGTTGGATAAAATGTTTAAATACTGAATAAAAAAATCGTTATAAAAAGAAACTCGAGCGGTTGGTGTAAAAAAGCAAATCCCTTCTTTGGAGCTTTTTACATGTTGCAAAAGCTTCTCTTTTTGGGCATCTACTTCTTTTTTTTGCCGACTTAAAAGTCGATAATTTTCGGTGATTTTATGGCTGATTTCCCCCAACTCGTCATTGGGAAAATTGAAATCTCTTGCTTTATCGGGATAAAGAATAAAATCCCGAAGTTTTGTAATGGTTTTATTGAACCTTCTTGCCACAAAAAACATCAGGATGAAAATGGAAATAAATAAAACAAGAATGGAATAAAGAAAAATATTGTCGGGCTCCAAAAAACGTTGAACCTGCAAATTGTAGGGCAAAGCTACACGGATGTACTGATCTCCATGCTTTTTAGCAAAATAAAAAAATGGTTTGTTAATCGTTGCAGATTCTCGGATGTCTTGTCCTTTTCCGGTTTTTTGCGCTGCGATAATTTCCGGGCGATGAAGATGATTTTCTAAAGTTTTGGAATTTTGCACTTCATTATCGAACAAAACATTTCCTTTTAAATCCATTACCGTAAGCCGAAGATTTTCGGGAAAAATGGCAGAAAGCTGGTCCAAATTCTCTGCTGATGGTTGGTTCAGTGATTCTACAATTTCCACATAACTATTGAGCTTTTCTTCCATTAACTGGGTTTTGAAACCCTTTTCGTTAATCCGCTCCAAAGCTATTATTCCGGCTGTAAAAACCGCAAAAATAAGGATAAAGTAAAATGATAGTCTTTGTATGTAGCTTAATTTCATAAACTGTCCGATTCAAATTTATATCCGAAACCGGGTAAATTGGGAATTAAAAAAGCATAATTTTTCAACTTTTTGCGGAGGCGGGCAATGTGTACATCTACCGTTCTTTCGGTTACATACACCGATTCTCCCCAAACTTTATCTATAATTTCGCGCCGAGAAAAAGGACGTTGGGGATTATTTATCAAAAGTTGAAGAATGGAATATTCTGTTTTGGTAAGTTTTACAGTTTCGTCATCTACTGTAACTTTTTTCTTTTTAAAATCTATTTTCACTCCTTCTATCTGAATTATAGAAAGATCTTCTTTCTTTCCGGATCGCTGAAGCACGGCTTTTACTCGCGCAATAATTTCTTTGATGGAAAAAGGTTTGGAAATATAATCGTCGGCGCCCACCGAAAAACCGGTAAGCATATCGTTTTCGTTATCTTTCGCAGTGAGGAAAATAATCGATTGTCTTTTATTTTCGGTTCTTAATTTTTCTGCTAATTTAAAACCGGACATTCCGCCCATCATAACATCCAACAAGATAAGAGAGAAAGTATCGTCGAGAATTTCTAAAGCTTCTTCGGCGGAATAAACGCTTTGTACTGTGTAGCCTTCGCTTTTGAGATTAAATTCCAGAATTTCGCAAATACTAACATCGTCATCAACAATTAATATTTTCTCTCCCATAATTTAAATTTAGTATCAAAGATAATGTTTATCTTAAAAAATTGCGATTTTACAGATTTATAAATATCCTGTTTATTTATAATTTATAGGGCAAAATTAATGATCCAATAAACACTGGCGGCTACTAAAGCACTTACCGGAATCGTAATAATCCACGCCCATAATAAGCTGTAAGTTACTCCCCAGCGCACTGCGGAAAGTCGCTTTGTGGCACCTACGCCCATAATTGAACCTACCAAAGTATGTGTGGTACTTACGGGAATTCCGAAGGACTCTGTAATAAATAAGGTAATAGCTCCACTCAATTCGGCGCCAAAACCTTCAAATGAGGTAACTTTTGTAATTCTTGTTCCCATCGTTTTTACAATTCTCCAACCTCCCATCATGGTTCCCAAGCCCATGGCTGCATAACAAGCAAAAGGAATCCATTCCGGTAAATGACGAATGTGTACTTGGTTGTTTTCTACCAAATAATCTATATGAAACCATGCCGGAAGAGCCATTACATCTCCACCTATATTGAGAACATAAACCACTACGGCTGCAGCAATAATCCCCATCGTTTTTTGGGCATCGTTTCCTCCATGCGCTAAACTCAGGGCGGCGGAAGACAATAATTGGAAATACTTAAACGATTTTTCTGCTCCTTTATACGATGCTCGTTTGCTAACTTGTATCGTAATAACGGATAAAATGAGAGCAATAAACATTCCCATAAGTGGCGCGATAAAGATAAAAACCGCTATCTTTAAAATCACTGTAAAGTTTACCACATTAAAACCTCCGTGAGCAACGGCAGCACCCGCAAAACCACCAATAAGCGTATGCGAAGAACTTGAAGGAATCCCCAACCACCAAGTAAGTAAATTCCATAAAATGGCGGCTATTAATCCACTTAAAATAACCCACAAATCGATTTGTAAAGTGTTGGCTACTTTTGCTACTGTATCTGCAACATTTAAATCGAATACCCAATAGGCTACAAAGTTGAAAAAAGCAGCCCACAGCACCGCCTGAAATGGCGTTAGCACTTTGGTAGAAACAATAGTTGCAATGGAATTGGCGGCATCGTGAAAACCATTAATTAAATCGAAAATTATTGCCAGTACAATAACTGTTATTAATAATATCATCTTTGGAGTTTAGGAATATTTTATTAGAACGGACTCGATGATATTGGCCACATCTTCGCATTTATCGGTAGCTATTTCTTGCGATTCCATTACTTCCTTTAAAACCATAATCCGCTTGGGATCGCTTTCAACTTTAAAAAGAACTGCCACGGCACGCTCGTAAATGTCATCGGCTTCATTTTCCAAGTCATTAATACGAATGCAGCAAGCTTTAACTTTTTCGGGGCTACTTTTTTCTTTTAAATGTTTTATGGCGGTACTCAATTCTAAAACGGATTGTTGAATCAATTTACTCAACTTGCTTACATCTCCGTTTAATTCATGAAACTCGAAAAGCGATAGTTTTTTTGCGGTAACATTAATATAATCGGCAATATCATCGAGATTAACTGCCAACGCCTGAATATCTTCTCTATCGAAAGGTGTGATAAAATGATTCGCCAACTCCGTAAATATCTGGTGAGTTACTCTATCATTTTGACTTTCTAATTGTTCTATTTCTTTAAAAACAGATATTCTGCGCTCAACATTTTGTTGTTCTACCCCGTCTACAAGAAGTTGCGCCATTAACTCTAAATTATCTGAAACTTCCTCGAAAAGGGGATAAAAAACTTTGTCTTTTGGAAGAAACAATTGAACTACTTTATTAAAACTCATGTTTATTTTTTTATGCTCCAAAAGTAAATGGGGTAGATTACAATGTACTTTAGTTCGTGTTACATTTTTGTTAAGATTTAGCCTTCTTATTTAATAATTTAATTGCCATCGTTTAATATTATTTAAAAATATAAACTTTAACCGATTTACCCGTAGTGCATTATAAAAAAAGTTGCTCAAACTACTAAAAATCAGTATATTGTATTGAGTTTCAAGAAAATACAATTATGAGCAACTTTGAGGCAAGTTATAAAATAATTCTGAAAGAATTACGA